>Ga0114922_10003521_pt1 | contig 14565 bp, 16 predicted proteins | sample AartaG_FD_100975 | JGI IMG/M metagenome (GOLD analysis project Ga0114922, IMG submission 100975) | Deep subsurface microbial communities from Aarhus Bay to uncover new lineages of life (NeLLi) - Aarhus_00045 metaG | ecosystem: Environmental > Aquatic > Marine > Oceanic > Sediment | place...
CGCCCCACGCCTGCTCCTTTCCCCCTCGATCTTCCTTCCTTGCCGCGTCCGCCCGGGTTCGCTCAAGGTTAGAGTCGCACCTGGGTTTCGGACGTAACCCTCTTCGAAATGCAGAGCGCGGGGATGCGCTCACCGCCCCCGGAGGGCCGCTCGTGGCCGAGATCTCGGACTGGCGGGGCTTCCTTCAGCAGGAGGAGGACGACCAGACAGTCGCCCGCCTGCGCCGCCACGGCCGCACGGGTCGGCCGCTGGGAGACCCGGCGTTCCTCGACGAGTTGGAGGCCCTGCTTGGCCGCACGCTGCGACCGCAGAAGCCGGGACCGAAGCCCAAGAGGCGGACGAGTTAAGTATCCTGTCCCCAATGGCACGGCCGCGACAAGACTAATGCACGGTCCGGAAAAGGACGTTCCGGACACGGTCCGAATGGGTGTCTGTGCGGCACGCCATCCATACGACTGAATAACACCACCAACGACGCGCACCAGGGAAACGACCTCCGGCACAAGACGCCCTTGACACGGGGGCGGTTATGGGTGTCCCCGGAACTACCCGGGAATCTTCCGGAAATTCTGCTCAATCCGGTCGAGGATTTTCGTCTCCTCCTTCTCGTCCCGTTCGGGCCATGTATCGGGCGAAAGAAAGCGTGAAATGATGAAGTTGGAGTGCACCTCACAGTTGTATCCACCCCGGTGGCTCTTTATTCTGACTTCGGTTTTGCGAGTTTTTTTTTCAAAGAGCAGTGCAAAGGCGTGTGGGTCTTCGTTGACGCCCCTCACAAGACCTTTGCCATCAAGCCGGGTTTCCCCCGCGTTCCATCTGTATTCGATTATTCTATATCCATTATCTTCTAAGGCTTCCCTGACTGCTCCAGACATATCTTCCAGGGGAATCATCTTGGGATGCCCCTTGTCATCCTTGGGAATAACCCTGCGCATATACCTTGAAGTGCAGCACCCCGCCAAGCACACGGCCAAGGCGGCAACCAGCAAAGTCCGGCTTGTTGTCGCGCGCGAGATCTTCATGGGGTTCTCCTTTCCTGCTCCGCCTGTTCCCTTTTGGTTTCGTTCTTGCGCTTCAGGTCCGCACTACTCCCCGCCCACAATCTTGTACTTTGTGATCTCCAGGCAATAGAGTTCCGGGCCCACCCATCACGCGGGGCGCGGGGCCGCCGACAGGAATCCCAGAGCGCAGCCCGGCTCAGGTGGCCGCTTCAAGGCCACGCCTGGCGGCCTCGCGGACGTGCGCGTCGGAACGGTCGGTCCGCGTTTTGCGGAGATGCGTCCAGATGCGGACGGCGTCGGCCTTCCGGCCCGCCGCCCGCAGCCCCTCGGCCAGGGCGAGGCAGGCGTCGCTCGTGTTGATCCGTTCCCAGTGTCCCCGGGCGTCGGCGGCCTTGAGCATCGCGTCGACGGCGGCGGCGTCGAGGATCCGCGCAATACCCCACGCGCCGGCGATCCGGATATCGGCGTCGGCGTCGCGGAGCGCCTCCCGGAAGACGTCCGCCGCCTTCTTGCACCGCAGGACGGCCAGTTTCTTGATGACGCTGAGGCGGCTCTTGCCCTGCACCCTGGGCAGCGCAGCGAGCAGTTGGTCGGCGGCACCGTCGCCGATGGCCGCCAGCGCCCGGGCGGCGTCGTCGCACACGTCCGGGTCCAGGAGGGCCCGGCCGAGCGCGGCCGCCACCTCCCTGCCGCCCGCCACCTGGAGTTCCTGGATCAGGTACTTCCGCACGCCTTTGGGGCGGGCCGTTCCGATCTGCGACGCGACGGCCCGGGCGAAGTCGGCCCGCGCCCGGTCGTCGCCGACGCCCGTAACGTGAACGGCGAGCAGGTGAAGGGCAGCGTGCGGCTTGATGTCGTCGCCCTTGCCCGGCTCCACGAGCATGTCGATGAGGCCGAGGACGGTCTCGCGGCCGCCCTTGTGGAGGTCGGCGACGAGGGCCTCGATCGTCTCGATCTTCTCCCGGTCCAGGTTGACGTACGTGCCGTTCTTGTCGTGGTCCGGGAACCGGGCAATCAGCGCCTTGAGTGATTCGGAGGCGGGCATGGCGGCGTCCTTTCTCCCTGGCCCTTGTCACGGGCCCCTTGTTCTCTCTCTACCGTACGCGGCCGACCGTTGTCGCCTTGTCATTCCGCCTCGCCGGCGGTGCCGGTCGAACCGCCAGGCAAAGGCCAACGTGCGAAGGACAAGTGACGCTTATAAATGCCACGGCTCCCGCATCGGCTGGTAGACGAGGCGGTTGGCGACCGCGTCGCCGATGACCTCTTCCTTTACGGGGTCGTAGCGGATCTTCCGTCCGAGGCGGATGGCGATGTTCGAGAGGTGCGCGATGGTGACGGCCCGGTGGGCGGCCTCGACGTGGCCGGCCGAGCGCTTGCGCGTCTTGACGGCCTCGACGAACGTCCGCGGCGGTTCGGGGTCGGCAAGGGCCTCGACCTTGTTGCGGGTCTCCTCGTCCAGGTCGTCGAGCGACAACTGGTGGCGCTGCTTGCGGTCGTACCGCGGCCCCCACTCGTTGCCGTCCAGGACCAGCGTCAGGCCGTCGGCGTACGTCAGTTCGACCCAGGCCCACAGGCCGCACGCCTCGGGGTGGGCGGGCGCGGCACACGCCTCCACCTCCACCGGACTGGTGTCGTCCTTGCCGTACGTCCACTGGAACGGGTCCATGTAGTGCTGCGCGAAGTCGGCCAGGCTGCCGCCCTCGTAATCCCAGTAATACCGGTGGCTCCAGCCGAAGCGGTGCGGGTGATACGGCCGCAGCGGCGACGGGCCGCAGTACAGGTCCCAGTCCAGGTTCCCCGGTACGGGCTCCGGCTGAAGGTTCACGCGGCCGCAATACCGCTTGACGGGGAACCCGCCTTTGTGGATATGGACGGCGGGGCACTGCTTCAGCAGACCGCTCCGCATGATCTTGTGGATCAGGCGGCCGTGCGGGCTGCGGTAGGCGCCGAACCGCCCGCTCGTGCCGATCTGGAAGACGCGGCCGTACCGCTTGACGGCCGTGACGACGGCCCGTCCCTCGGCGATGAACCGCGTCATCGGCTTCTCGCAGAGAATGTCCTTGCCGGCCTGGGCGGCGGCGATGCAAACCAGCGCGTGCCAGTGGGGCGGCGTGGCGATGCTGACGACGTCGATGTCGTCGCGCTCCAGCAGCCGCCGGAAGTCCGTGTACAGGTAAACATGTTCGCCGAACTTCTTCCTGGCATTGGCGAGGCGGCCCTCGTGGACGTCGCAGGCGGCGATCATCCGGTACGCGCCGCCGGCGTTCTTGATGTACGAGTTGACGTCTTCCCCACCCTGGCCGCCGCAGCCGACCAGGCCGACGGCGATCGTCTCGCTGGGCGGGGCCTGCCCCGGTCCGCCCACCACGTGCCGAGGCACGACGGCCAGCGCGCCGGCCGCCGCCGCGCCCTTGAGGAATCCGCGCCGATTCATCCCGCCCGTCCGCTTACGCATGGCATGGACCTCCTGCCGCATGGGAACGCAATGTCGCTGCCTGCCAACGTGCACGCGCCCGACCATCGGCCACTATAGCCCGCCCCGGCAGCCGGTCAACCTGAAAGCCCATCCAACCCAACGGCCGCAATCGGCTACCGATGGCGGCCCGAGGAACAAAGGCCGGTCGGCCCGTCCGTCGGGCGCGGCGTAAGCGACACCCCGACCTCTCAAGGCCTCAACGCCCACGCTGCCACGAAACCCGCCTGCACCCGCGTGCGCCGGCAGCCGAACTCGGAGCAATAAGCCGCGCCATCCGCCGTTCTCCTGTGTGACCGGCGATCCGGGGCGGGGCGGAGCGATGGGCCATCTCCACACCCCGGACGCTTCGGGTCTGCGCGCCGCCGGACCAGCCGCGCTGATGCGCCAGTCCGCCGAATCGCCAAGACGCGGGAAGAAATCCGCCCCGGCCGGCAACCAATACTTTGTGAAACGGGAAACGCGTGACCGAAGAGAGCGGCCAGGTCGAACCCGCGGACGTGATGTTGCTGGAGCGCGCCCGCAACGGGGACGTCTCGGCGTTCCACGACCTCGTGGACCGTCATGCCGCTCGGCTCTTTCGCACGGCCGTCTCGCTCCTCGGCAACGCCTCCGACGCCGAGGATGTTCTCCAGGAGACCCTGGCGGGGGCCTTTCGGGGGCTGCGGGCCTTCCAGGGCCTGGCGTCCGTCAAGACCTGGCTGACCGGCATTCTCGTCCGCCAGGTAGCCATGCATCGGCGGCGGGCGGGACGGCAGGAGGCCAGGCTCATTCGGCTCCAGGCCATCGAACCCGTCCCGCCGGACGTCCCGGCGGCCACGGGCAGGGTCGATACGCGACTCGACGTGACGGCGGCCATCCGGTCGCTCGCCTCGGACCATCGGGACGTGATCGTCCTGCGGGAACTCGAAGGCCTCTCCTACGACGAAATGGCCGAGGCCCTGGGCGTCCCCCGCGGGACGGTGGAATCGCGGCTGTTCCGGGCCCGGCGGAGGCTCCAGGAACTCCTCAAAGGGTACCTCGACTAGCCGGGGTGGGCAACGCGGAACGCCTGACCCCTCGCGTTCCGCGCCCCCCCGGCTCTTGATTCGGAAGGAAACCGGCATGAACGAGTGTGAACACGCACGGCGGCTCTCGGCCTACCACGATGGTGAGGTTACCGGTGCCGAGCGCGAGGCGCTGGAGTCACACTTGGCGCAGTGCCCCGCCTGCGCCGCGGAACTGGCGCGGCTTCGCCGGCTGTCGAATCTGCTCACGCAGGCCGAGCGGGCCGAGATGCCGGCCGGTGTCCTCGACCGCCTGCACCGCAGCGCGGATGATCTGGCCGCCGCCGACCTGCGGCGCGTGGCGAAGGCCTTCCTGACCGCAGCGGCATCCATCCTGCTGATCTGCGGCATCTGGCTGTGGCAGGCCAACGGGGCCGCCGAACCTGCCGAGGCCATCCCCGTGTGGGAATCCCTGGCCGCACACCAACAGGTGCTCGCCGACGGTTCCGAAGAGCGACTGGCCCAGTGGATCATCCAGGACCTGGAGCGGAAGAACGGACATGAGTAAGACCAAGGCGCTTCTGATCGCGGCCTTCGTGGTGACCTTCGCCGCCGGTGCAACGGTGGGATGGCTGGTCTCCGGCGGCCGACATCCGCACCACGGGCCGTCGTGGCTGGCGGCGGAACTCGACCTGACCAACGCCCAGCGGGAACAGATGCGCCAAATCTGGGCCGACGGCATGCGCGAGGCGGGCCGGAACCGCTGGGACCAGCGAAGGGCCCTGGCCGAGCAGCGGGACCAGGCCATCGCCGACCTCCTGACCGACGACCAACGGGCCAGGTACGAGAGCATCCTCCAGGACTACGAAACCAGGAAAGAGGAAGGGGAGCAGGAGCGAAAGCGCGCCTTCGAGCAGGCGGTCGAGCGGACCAAACAGATCCTGACGCCCGAGCAGGCCGCCAAGTACGAGCAGATGCTCAAACGCCGTCCCGATCGCGGCCGAGGCGGCAAACGTCGCGGGCCACCTCCTGCCTGGGACGGGCCTCCCCCACCCCGCGGCCCGCACGAGCAAACCGACGACGAATCGGCGCCTCCTCGCGGCGAGGAGTGACGCCGTACGAGCAAGACGCACGGGCAACTCCAGAAGGAGACGAACCATGTGGCGACGCACCGTCATGCTGAGCCTGACCGGCGTTCTCGTCCTGGGCATACTCGGTCTCGGACAGGCCCTGGCCCAGGAATCGCCCGACCGGCGCCGGGGGCCCCGCGACCCGGAAGAGATGCGCCAGCGCATCGAGCAGTTCCGCCAGCAGATGTCCGACCGCATGCGCGAACAACTCGGGGCCACCGTGGACGAGTGGAAGATCCTCCAGCCGAGGATCGAGAAGGTCCAGCAACTCCAGCGACAAAGCCGGGGCGGGTTCCGCGGCATGTTGGGCTTTGACCGCGGTCGCGGCGGCAGGGGTGGCCCTCCTGACCGCCGACGCGAGGGCGAGGCCGAACGCGAACGGTCCGACATCGAGAAGAAGAGCGAGGCCCTCCGCAGCCTGCTGGAGGACGAATCGGCCAGCGCCGATTCCATCAAGGCGGCCCTTGATGCCCTCCGCAAGGCCCGCGCGAACGCCCAGAAAGAACTCGCTGCCGCCCGCAAGGAACTCCGCGAAGTCGTCACGAGCAAACAGGAGGCCCAATTCGTACTGATAGGCATCCTGGACTGACACCGCCGGACGTGGTCCGTCGCCGCGGGCAGGCGCTCGGCCTGCCCGCCCGCGGGCCGTCGGCCATGCACCCGACAGAGGACGCCATGAAAGGAACGAGACGATGACCCTGCGCACCCTTCTCGCCACCCTGGCCCTGGGAGGACTGATTGCCGGCCTGTGCGTGGCCAGAGCGGCCGCCCAGCCGGCGCCCGGCGAACGGCGCGGCCCCCCGGTCCATCCCCTGATGACCGCCCTGGACGCCGACAAGGACGGCGAGATCTCCGCCGACGAAATCAAGAACGCCAGCGACGCCCTCAAGCAACTCGACAAGAACAACGACGGCAAGGTGTCCGGTGAGGAGGCGCGTCCCCGGTTCGGGCCGTTCGGCCGGCGCGACCGGCGGCCCGGGGGCGGTCGGCCGGGCGAGCGCGGACAGACCGCCTCGTTCGAGAGTTCGCCGCTGCCGAAAACCGACGCCGAGAAGCACGTCCTCGCCGTTCTGGCCGACATGCACGAGAACCAGTCGCGCGGCATGATGAACGTCCCGCCCGAGGACGGCCGCCTCCTGCGCCTCCTGACCGAGGCCGCCGGGGCCAAGCACGTCGTCGAGATCGGCACCTCCAACGGGTACTCGGGCATCTGGCTGTGCCTGGCCCTCAGGACGACGGGCGGCAAACTGACCACCTACGAGATCGACGCCCGCCGCGCCGCCCTCGCCCGCGAGAACTTCAAGCGGGCCGGCGTCGACGGCATCGTCACCCTGGTCGAGGGCAACGCCCACGACGAAGTCCCCAACCTCTCCGAGCCCATCGACGTCCTCTTCCTCGACGCCGACAAGGAGGGCTACATCGACTACCTCGAAAAACTCCTGCCGCGGCTGCGGCCGGGCGGACTCGTCGTGGCCCACAACATGAACGAGCGGCAGGCCGACCCCAGGTACACCAAGGCGATCACCACCAACGCCGACCTCGAGACGCTTTTCCTGCACATGGACCGCGCGGGCGTCGGCGTGACGCTCAAGAAGCGGCGGGCCCCGAACGATCAGGAAGCCAAGTGAGGTGGTTGAACCCCGGCGGCCACGGCGCCGCCGACGCCACGTGTGACCCATGAATGCCATCCTCCTGAAAATGCAGCGCGAGGGCCTGCTCGACGAACAGGCGGCCCGCGGCGCGGAGGCCCTGGTGGCCGACGGCAAGCCGCTGGAGGATGCCCTGCTCTCGGCGAGCGGTCTGACCGAGGAACGTCTCCTGGGCTATCTCTCAGACGAGTTCCACGTTCCGCGGGTGGACCTGGAGACCGTTCAGCCGGACCCGGCGTTCCTGTCGCAGTTCCCCGCCCGGGTGCTTCTGGCGCATCGGCTGCTGCCCGTCTCGCAGGAGAACGGCGTGGTGACCGTGGCGACGAACCGGCTATTCGACACGAGCGGGCTCGACGAACTCCGCATGGCCACCGGGCTGGACGTCCGGCCGGCGCTGGCGCCGGGCGTCGAAATCCGCCGGGCCATCAGCACCCTCCTGGGCGTCGGGGCCGACACCGTCCAGTCCCTCGTCTCGGAGGCCGAGGCGGACGGCGTCGAGGTCATGGACCGCGAGGCCGACGAGGACGTCGACCTCGAGGACGCCGCCCAGGACGCCTCCATCATCACGTTCGTCAACCAGGTGCTCTCCGAGGCCGTCCAGCGCCGCGCCACCGACGTCCACTTCGAGCCGTTCGAGGACACGCTGCGCGTCCGGTACCGCGTGGACGGCGTCCTCCAGCAGGCGAACGTGCCGGGGGAGGTCCGCCAGTTCCAGCCGGCCATCGTCTCGCGGCTCAAGATCCTCAGCCGGCTCGACATCGCCGAGAAGCGGCTGCCCCAGGACGGGCGCATCAAACTGAAGGTCGCCGGCCGCGAAATCGACGTCCGCGTCTCGGTCATCCCGATGCTGCACGGCGAGGCGGTCGTCCTGCGGCTCCTGGACCGCAGCGCCACCCTCCTCGGCCTGGAACACCTCGGCATGTCCGAGGGCGACCGGGAGGCCTTCGAGCGGATCCTCGGCCTGCCCCACGGCATCGTCCTGGTGACCGGCCCGACCGGCAGCGGCAAGACGACCACGCTGTACGCCGGCCTGTCGCGCATCAACGACATCCAGCGCAAGATCATCACGATCGAGGACCCCATCGAGTACCACCTGAGCGGGATCAACCAGATTCAGGTGGCCACCAAGGCCGGCCTCTCGTTCGCCCGCGGCCTGCGGTCGATCCTGCGGCACGACCCGGACGTGATCCTGGTGGGCGAAATCCGCGACCTCGAGACGGCCGACATCGCCGTCCAGTCCTCGCTCACGGGGCACCTCGTCTTCTCCACGCTGCACACCAACGATGCCCCCGGCGCGATGACCCGCCTCGTGGACATGGGCATCGAGCCGTACCTGGTCGCCTCGTCGCTCGAGATGGTGCTGGCGCAGCGGCTGGTGCGGCTCATCTGCCCGCACTGCCGGGAGGCCTTCGTGCCGGACGATCTGGACGCCCTGCGGACCGAGTTCGGCGACCCGACCCTGGAGGTGCTGCACCGCGGCGGCGGCTGCCGGCAGTGCCAGGGCAGCGGCTATCTGGGCCGGACCGGCATCTTCGAGGTCATGACCATCAACGAGGCGATCCGCGCGATGATCCTGGAGCGCGTTTCGGCCTCGCAGATCCGCCACCAGGCCGCCGCCGAAGGCATGATGAGCCTTCGCGAGGACGGCTGGCGACTGGTCAAGTCCGGCAAGACCACCCTCGCCGAGGTCCTCCGCGTGACCAAGGACGAGCGATTCAACGGCAACAGTGCCCCGGCCGGCTCGGACGCCGCCGCGCCGTGAAGGAGCGCCGGGTGGCATGGCCACCCCCTGTTGGGTGGCCATGCGGTTACCGTGGCTACATGGCCACGCAAGCGTGGCCATGCCACCCACGGATTCTGAAACGTCGGTCGGCAGAAAGGGCAGCAGACGATGCCCGTCTTCACGTACAAAGCGATCCGCCCGGATGGCGAAAAGACCTCCGGGACCGTGCCGGCGGCGAACCGGGCGGCCGCACTCGATGAGGTCGCCAACCGGGGACTCGTGCCTGTGGCGGTGGACGAACGGGCGCCCGCCGCGAGGACACGGACGCGCTTCCTCGGCGTGGGCCGACGTGTCTCCCAGGCTTCGGTCGAGGCGTTTAACCGGGAACTGGCCAACCTTCTGGCCGCCGGTGTCCCGCTGAGCCGGGCGCTGAGCATCCTGACGCGTGAGGCCTCGCAGCCGGCCGCCCGCAAGCAGTGGGCCGCCATCCACGACGACGTGGCGGGCGGGATGGCCCTCGCCGACGCCATGAGCAAGCACCCCCGCTCGTTTCCGGCGGTGCAGGTGGCCATGGTCCACGCCGGCGAGACGGGCGGGTTCCTGGACGTCGTCCTGGAGCAGATCGCCAACTTCCGCTCCCGCGAACGCGACCTCAAGGGCCGGGTCCGCAGCGCGATGGTCTATCCGGTCATCCTGGCCGTGGTGGCCGCCGGGGTGCTCGTCTTTCTGATGACGTACTTCATCCCCCGGTTCTCGCAGATCTTCGGCGAGTTCGGGGAGAACCTGCCCGACCTGACGCGTGCGGTGGTGGCCATCAGCGCGGTCGTGACCCGGTACGGCCTGCTGATCCTGGCGGGCGTGGCCCTGGTCGCGGTCCTGGTCCGGCGTGTGCTGGCCTCGCCGGCCGGTCGGCTGGCGGCCGAGCGGACGCTGCTTCACATGCCGCTGCTGGGCCGCGTGCTGGCCCGGTTTGCCCTGGTCCGCTTCTGCCGGATGCTCGGCACACTGCTGGGAGCCGGCGTGCCGCTGGTCGCCTCGCTGAAGGTCGCGAAAGAGGCCATCGGCAACCAGACGCTCGCGGCAATGGTGGGCGACTCGATCGAGCAGGTCCAGCAGGGGAAACCGCTGGCCCGGAGCCTGGCCGCCAACGACCGGCTGTTCCCCGCCTCGGCGGTCGAGATGATCGCCGTCGCCGAGGAGAGCGGCCGGCTCGACACGGAACTCAACCGCCTCGCCGGCGTCTACGAGAGCGAACTGGACCGCCGCCTGCGGATGCTGGTGGCTCTGGCCGAACCCGCACTCCTGTTCGTCATGGCCGGCATCGTCGGCACCATCGTCATCAGCATGCTGCTGCCGGTCTTCACGCTCCAGGAGTACATTCGCTGAGAGGAACGCCCATGAAACGGGAAACGTCCCGACGTCCGAGGTGGTCTGCGGCGGCGCCTCGCCGGGCCCGCGGCTTCACGCTCATCGAGTTGCTGCTCGTCCTGGCGATCCTGGCCGCCCTGGCGGCGATGGTGGTGCCGAAGTTCACCCGCCGATCCCAGCAGGCCAAGATCACCGCCGCCCAGGTCGACATCAGCAACGTCGAACTGGCCCTGGATGCGTTCGAGGTGGATTGCGGCCGGTTCCCCACCACCCAGGAAGGCCTCGGCGCCCTCATCGAGCAGCCCGCCAACGCCGACGGATGGATGGGGCCGTACATCAAACGCGGCATCCCGAAGGACCCCTGGGTCAACCCCTACGTGTACCGGTATCCGGGCCAGCAGAATACGGACGGCTACGACCTGCACTCCTACGGGCCCGACGGCCAGAACGGGGGCGAGGATGACATCGACAACTGGTCCGAACGGTGAAAACGGCACCCGCGGCTTCACGCTGCTGGAACTGATCGCCGTCCTTGTCCTGATCAGCGCGGTGCTGGCCATGGCGGCACCGTCGCTCCGGCGGTTCGCCCATGGCCGGGAGACGGCCGAGGCGGCGAACCACCTGCTGGCCCTGACGCACCTGGCCCGCTCGCAGGCGGCCGCCCAGGCCCGTGTCTGGCGGCTGAACGTCGACATGCAGGAGGCCACCTACTGGCTCACCTTCCAGCAGGCCGGGGCGTTCGTACAGCCGCAGGCCGACTACGGCCGATGCTTCCGGCTGCCCGAGGGCGTCGCTGTGACACTCGACGCGCCCGAGACCGACGCCGCCGACCCGTGCGTCCAGTTCTACCCGGACGGCCGGACGGACCCGGCGACCATCGAACTCGAGGACGTCGAGGGGCGCATCCTCTGGATCACCTGCCCCTCCGTGACGGAGCGGTTCCGGATCCGGGTTCCCGAAAACGAGGTGGCCTTGTGAGGCCCCAGCGGACATCGCGCCAGGCCCAATCGCCCCGCGGCGGGTTCACCATCGTGGAACTGCTGGCCACCCTGGTGCTTGTGGGCATCGTCCTGCCGGTCGTGGTCCACGGCATCGTGCTGTGCCTGGACACGGCCGCCCACGCCAGCCACCAGGCGGAGGCGGCGGCGCTGGCCCAGAGCAAGTTGGCCGAACTCGTTGCCACCGGTCAGTGGTGCGACGCCGAATTCGAGGGTGACTTCGGCGAGGACCAGCCCGGGTACCGGTGGCTGGCCGAGGTCCTGGAGTGGGAGGACTCCCGCCTCTCGGAACTCACCGTCCTGGTCACCTGGACCCGGCGGGAACGGGAACATCATGTCGCCATGAGTACGCTGGTCTACACGGGAACGCCCGATGAAACCGACTGATCGGTCCGAGGAACGTTCCTTCGAGCGTGTGCGCGGCGGGTCTCCGCACCCGCCGCGCCTCCCGGACGGTGCGCGGCGGTTCAGGCGAACCGCCGCGCGAGATGCGGCGATACACGCTCACCCGAGACACCCCGGTCGTTCCGGACGGCGCGGCGCCTTCACCCTGCTGGAGATGCTGGTGGCGATGGCGATCATGGCCGTCCTGGCCGGGTCGCTCTACGCCACGCTCAGCATTGCCTTCCGCGCCCGGCGCAGCGCCACCTCGACCGTCGAGGAAACCCGCAAGGTCGAGATCGGCCTGGCGCTCCTGCGGGCCGACCTCCAGGCCGCCGTCGTGCCGAGCGGCCTCCTGGCCGGCGCGTTCATCGGCGAGCAGGGCACCGACGCCGCCGGCCGGGCCGCCGACTCGCTCCTCCTCCACTGCACCGCCCCGGGAGCCGAGCCGGTCGAAGGCACCGGCGACGTCCGCATGGTCGAGTTCGCCTGCGTCGAGAACGAGGACGAGAATCCGTACGAGAACGAGGCCGGACTCGTCCTCGTCCGACACATCACCACGAATCTCCTGGCACCAACCACCCCCGAACCCGACCAGGAGGTCCTCTGCCGCGGCGTGTACGCGTTTGCCCTCCGGTACTTCGACGGCACGGACTGGCTGGAGACCTGGGACTCCACCACCCAGGACAACCAACTGCCCGCCGCCGTCGAGGTCACGCTCACGCTGCAGGCCGACCGTCCGGCCGACCGGCCGGCCGACCGTCCGGGCGACCGTCCGGCCGATCTCCAGGAGGCCGGCTACCACACGACGCGTGTCTTCCTCATCCCGTGCAGCGCCGTCGAGCCGGGCGTGGGGATGGAGGTTCCCCTGTTTTGACGCGTGCCACGCGACAACCCGAAGCCGCGCGCGGGCGTCCGGCGGGCCGGTGCGCGCCTGGAACCGTGCTGATCGTCACCCTCGGCATCCTCATCGTCCTGACCGGCCTGGTGCTCGCGCTGGCCCACTCGATGCGGATCGAAGGGTTGTGCTCGGCCAACAGGGTGTCGTCTCAGCAGGCGGCGGCCATCGAGCAGGGCGCCATCCAGTACGTCGTCGCCGCCGTGGACGGCCTCGATGGCCAGGTCACCGGCGAGGCAGACCTTTTCTGTGACGGCGTCCAGGTCGGCGACGGGGCCTTCTGGCTTCTGCGCCCCGACCGCGACGACGACCAGGTGTATGCGTTCGGACTGGCAGACGAGGCGGGCAAGATCAACCTCAACTCGGCCACCGAGGAGATGCTCGCCAAACTCCCGGACATGACCGTCGACGTGCCGGCGGCCATCATCGACTGGCGCGACGCCGACAGCGACCTCACCGAGGGCGGGGCCGAGAGCGAGTACTACCTGCTCCTGTCGGACCCCTACGATTGCAAGAACGGCCCCGTGGAAACCGTCGAAGAGCTCCTCCTGGTCCGGCTCGTTTCCGCAGACCTGCTCTTCGGCGAGGACGCCAACCGCAACGGCGTCCTCGACGAGAACGAAAACGACGCCGACACCAGCGACCCCCCCGACAACCGGGACGGGCACCTGGACCGCGGCATCGCCGACGTCGTCACCGTCTACAGCCACGAGCCCGATACCCGGGGCGAGGAGGATGAGGAGGACAAGCCGGTCAACGTCAACAAGGCCCGGACACGGGACCTCGCGGAGGTCCTGGTCGACGCAGTCTCCAAGGAGCGGCTGCCGGAGATCCTCCTCCGGGCGGGCCAGGGCAAACCGTTCCAGAACCTCCTGGACTTCTACCTCCGCACGGGCCTGAAGAGCGAGGAGTTCAACGCCATCGCCGACCGGATCACCACCCAGGACGGCAAGCCCCCCGCGGGCCTGCTGAACGTGAACACGGCCTCGCGCGACGCGCTGCTCTGCCTGCCGGAGTTGGACGAGGCGGACGTCTCGGCCCTCGTGGCGGCCCGCCCGAGCGCGGAGGGCGACGAGGGCGACGAAGGCGAGCAGACCGAGGACGAAACCGCCGGCGCCGGCGCCATCGCCTGGGTGGCCGACGCCCTGCCCGCAGAGAAGGCCGTCGCCATCGGCTCCTGCATCACGACGCGCTCGTACCAGTTCTCGGCCGACATCGTCTCGATCAGCGGCGACGGGCGGGCGTTCCGCCGCTGCCGCATCGTCGTCGATGCCGCCAACAGCCCGCCGCGCGTCCTCTACCGCAAAGACCTGACGCACCTCGGTTGGCCCCTCTCGCCCGACATCGTCAGCCTGCTGCGGTCGGGCGCGGCGGTCCAGGAGGTGCTCGAAACCACGTATCAGGAGGTGCAATAGGATGGTCCACGGCCGCCGCATGCTGGGCCTGGCCGTTGCGAAACACTCGGCCACCGCCGTCGAACTGGCCGGCGGCAAGGGTGGCGCACAGGTCCGGCGCGCCGCGGAACTGGCGTTTCCTGCCGAAGTCGGGGTTGACGCACCCGACCAACTCGGCAAGGCGCTGAAGGCGTTTCTGCGCCAGGAGCGGTTCACGGCAACGCGGTGCGTGATCGGCATCGACGCCGCCCGCCTCGTGGCCCGCGAGAGGTCCCTGCCCCCGGGCTCGGAGGACGTGGTCACCGACACCCTCGCCCTGGCGGTCGAACGCGAGTTCGCCTCCGACCGACGGGAACTCGTCTTCGACTACGCGACCGGGTCCGGCCCGAACGGGAACCCCGCCGCCCTGCTGGTGGCGGCGCCCCGTCGCCACCTGGACCACCTTGTAGCGGCAGCACAGGCGGCCGGGCTGACCGTCGCCGGCGTCACGTCGTCCACGATGGCCCTGGCCGAGTCGGCCAACGGCCTGATGCTGGCCGACCGCCTCGTCCTGCACGTGTTCCG
>Ga0114922_10003522_pt1 | contig 14564 bp, 12 predicted proteins | sample AartaG_FD_100975 | JGI IMG/M metagenome (GOLD analysis project Ga0114922, IMG submission 100975) | Deep subsurface microbial communities from Aarhus Bay to uncover new lineages of life (NeLLi) - Aarhus_00045 metaG | ecosystem: Environmental > Aquatic > Marine > Oceanic > Sediment | place...
AAACTGGAGTCCGGCTGGCGGAGCGTTTTTTAGAAATATCGAGAGAAAATAAAGGCAGGTTATAGGGTCTTATAAAGAAGGTCAAAGGAGGAGTTGCTTATCGGCCTTTATATGCCATGAAAAGAAAAAACCAAAATATGTTAATAATGTCGATTACACATCACGGCCCTATAAAAGATTGGAATATTTCGATAAATCCTGTTGTATTGTTTTGACGATTGTACCAATTCTGTTGACCTTAACTGCGGAAGGTTTAGGAGATGACATTTATGTTGATTTATCAGTACTTGAAAGCCCCAAACCGTAGGAATTAATCTGATGATTCCACTGATTTTGAGAGGTCGGCTAATATGGTAGCCACGGTAGTTAGTTTGAGTAGGTGGATTGGCCGGTAAAGACAGGTCATTAATAGGACGAAAAAAGAGCAAAGGCAAGTGATGATAATGTGCCAAAATAGAAAGAAGAGGGCCGTTAGAATGGTAAAATTACCATATCCACGAGCAAGGCTGAGTTATTCGTATTTTAAAAGTAATCCCGGATATGATGATTTACGAGGTCGAATCAGAGGTTTTACTTTGGTAGAGCTTCTGATTGTGATTGCGATAATCTCGATAGCGGCGTTAACCGCGATACCGATGATGAGTTCGGCGGCCGGTATGCAGATTAGGTCTGCAGCAAATATGCTCACGGCAGACCTGGAATACGCTAAAAGTATGGCAATCAGCAGAGCACAAAATTTTTCAGTGGTCTTTGATGTGAGTGCGGACAGTTACAGAATAGAGGACCAGTACGGTAATGTATTACCGCACCCTGTTAAGAAGGGATTCGATTATGTTATAGATTTTCAAAATGACGGCAGGCTGGATAAAGTTGATATTATTAATGTTGATTTTGATTCAACCAGCGAAATTAAATTTGATTATCTCGGGAGCCCCTATAACGGCAATGATAATCCTCTGAACAGTGGTGTTATTGACCTGCAGGCAGGAGGGACGACCACAACTGTTACAGTAGAGCCTGTTACTGGATATGTCTCGATTCAATGAATATGAACGCAGGCGTAAGCGGAATTGCCGCTGGTGTTTTTGCGAAGGCAGGTTTGTTCCTGTGTGAGTATAAGTCGTAGTTCCACAAGGTAGCGAGGGAATGCAGCGAAACAAACTGAGGAGGAATAATTATAAATGATAAGCTGGACTCTAAAAAGTCGGGGCTTGCTGCCAATAGGGTTGGACATAGGTCATAACTCTATCAAGATGATTCAGCTAATGGTCAATGGAGAGCAATTAAGTGTTATTGCAGTTCGGAAAGCGCGCATTGATCACGGTATAAGTGACGAGCAGGAAAAAAGCAGATTTATTGTTTCGGCTATAAAACGAATGCTTACAGAGGGTCACTTTCATGGAAATAACGTTATATCGTCTCTGCCGAATGACGGATTGGAAATCACGAGTTTACGATTAGCTGAGGCCCAGAGCGATGGTATCGAGCAGGCCTTAAGGAAAGAAGTTGTCCAGCGTTTTGGATTAGACCCGGATGAAGACGTAATGCAGTACGTGATTGCCGGGAATGTTCACCAGGGTGACGAGATTAAGAATGAGTTGATTTTATTTGCGGCCGCTAATGAAACGATAAAGAGCCACATTGAGCTGCTTGAGCAGGCCGGGCTTAAACCGGTATCGATAGATACGATTCCCTGCGCATTGTTCAGGAGTTTTGAGAGGTCGCTAAGACGTCAGGAGGACAGAGAGCGTACCGTTGTTTTTGTGGATGTAGGAAATCAGTTTACGACCGTTGTGTTTGGTCGTGGTGGAGAAATCAGCTTCGTCAAGCAAATACCGGTTGGCGGAGAAAAATTCAATGAGGAAATTGCATTGAAATTAGGTGTCGAAATTGGTGAGGCTGAGATGTTGCGGGAAGCACTTCAAATGGAAAAGAGCTTTTCGACGCCGACGCCTGACTTGTTGGAGCAGCCCGTCGACGGCAACGAGCAGAAATTGGAGGCATCAACGAGACAGGCAATAGTTGATGCAGTAAGTGTCGTTGCTGAAAAGCTGACAAGAGAGATATCCCTTTGTTTGAGATATTATACGGTAACATTTAGAGGCAAACGTGTTGAGCAGGCATTTTTTACCGGAGGAGGGGCTTACGAATATATTTTACTTGATGTGTTGAAGAGGCAATTGGCTGTTGAGATTGAGGTGGCTCAGCCATTGAAAGGGTTCGATATTTCAAGAGAAAGGGAAAATTTGAAATTTGATAGTGACAGGAGAGGTTTGTTTTGTGAGTGGGCAGTAGCTGTAGGGCTTAGTCTTAAGGACTGGAAAAAAACGGAGAGTGTCAATCGTAAAAGCTCAAAAGAGATACAAGTATGAAAGAAATTGATTTTCTTCCAGAATGGTATAAGAGCGGTAAACGTCGTGAGGTCAGTTATCGCACGCAATACATCGCATTGGGCGGTGTATTTGTAGTGATGGTGGTGTGGAATTTTATTACCGTTCAATCGATTTCAAAAGCCAGAGCGCAGTTCGTACAAATGGAAACCAGACAGATACAGGCGGAAGGTCTGTCAATTAAATTAGACGAGCTTAAAAGCGAATTGAAAGGTTTACAGGAAAAAGCTGAGACCACAGAAAACATTGATTCCAAAATTGATGTTGCAGACGTTTTAGCGGAATTGAGTTTTCTTATTGATGAAAAGATAGTGCTTAACAGGGTAGAGTTTATTGCAGAGAAATTTGAGGGCAAGCAGCAAGAGTCACAATCGCCGCGGGTCACTACTGTTGTTAGAGCTGTCCGGACAACGCTTAACGAGAAACAGGGACTGCTCCTTGGGGACGTGCGATTTAGAGTTGTGATAAGCGGTGTAGCGGCCGATGGGGGTGATGTGGCAGCTTTGATATGCAAGTTAGAGGACTCGCCATATTTTTGTCAGGTCGTCCCGTCTTTTTCAAGAAATGCTGTGATAACCACAGCAGGCAAACCTTCTCTTTATTCGAATACAAAGAATGAAAATGCAAATGGGAGTGTTCAAAAAAACGGAGGAAATATCCAGGTACAGGTCAGTGAGTTTGAGATAAATTCTTATCTGGCAAATTATTGTGAGCAGTAAAAGGTAAAAGCAGTGATGCTGTTTAGAGAAAGACAACAATTAACGATTTGTGTTATAACCGGAGTGATTGTGGGCGGTTTTGTGTTATTTCGATATCTACCACTTCGAAGTAGAATGAAAGCTCTCAGGCAAACAAAATCTGCACAGGCACTTACTATCGCCATAGGCGCTGCCGACAATAAACAACTAATTCTGCTAAAAGAGCAGTTGTCGAAGCTCCAGCATGAGCTTGAAAACTATGAGGCGAATATACCCGTAAATAGTGACATCGGTGTATTTTTGCACACAATTGCTGATTTGATGAATAAGCACAATCTGAGAGAGCAGGTGATTGAACCTCGCAAGGAAATAAAGGTTGACAATATAAACTGCATACCTGTGAAAATGCAGTGTAAAGGCAAATTACCCCAGATATTCGAATTCTACAGAGAGCTGCAGGAATTGGACCGGTTGGTTCGAATCGAACAGGTGAAACTTTCTAACGACAAGGATTTTAACGGTCAGGTTGGTATGGAAGCCAGGGCGATCATTTATTATAGAACGAAAGTGGGACAGGGATAAAAAGGCAATAGAGGATTATGAGACACAACGCGAGAAATAACAGCCAAAGCGGTAACAGGTTTTTTAACCATTTCGTCGCGGAGAAGAAGAAAGCAGTATTAGCATTGTGCTTGATTGCATTAATGATTTTTATGTGGATCAAGATGCTTACCAGGACATCACCGAAGGCTGCTGAGGCAGGTTTGATGACGGGATTGATGGATTTAGAAACTCAATCGGAACCGGAAATAAAAATTTCTTTTATAGAATTACCCCAAGTTGCAGGACGGAATGATTTAATAGCCGGAGATTTTTTTGCTTCAAACGGCTGGCAGGACTTTGTTGACGGCCAGGAACGGAAATCAGCCGGTGTTGAAAAAATAAATATCGTTAAAGATGATGACCAAGAAGTAATCAGAAAAGTGGCGGAGAATTTGAGGCTGGAAGCAATAGTTTCGAGCGAGGATCCCCTGGCTTTTATAAATGACAAGGTATTGAGAGCCGGAGATAAATTTTTCGTCGGTGATGGAATTGAAAGTTATGAATGTGAAGTAGTTGAAATTAAAGAAAACATAGTGGTATTGAAGTGTAGAGAATCGAGGATAACCTTGAAACTAACACAGGTAAATTGAAACAGCGGATAGCTGACAGCAATGTGCGAAACGCTATTCGCAAGAAAAGAACAGGAGATGAGTTATGTATCGAAAAAAGAATTCAAAAGGCAAGACCAAAATCAGGGCCAAATTATTTGTATGGTGTATTGTGCTGGTTCTGATGGCAGCGATTGCGGTCGCTGACGTTGACCATGGATTGGCTGAAGCTAATTTGTGGGCAAATGTAAGTGTGGCACAGGTTCAGACAAGCGGCAGCCGGGAAAGTATTCTCCAGGATGGGGTTATTCCGGTATTTAAATGTGAGGAGAATTTTGGTGTACGCAAGGCTCTGGCATTGTTAGGAAATATATGCCAGAAAAACATTGTGCCTTCGCCAAACGTGGATGGTTTATTGGCGTTCAGGCAGCTTACCAATGTGACCTTCGATGAAGTTATGGATGCGATTTTGGGTGATAACTATAAGTACGAGCAAAGGGGTAATCTTATCAGGGTATATACCAAGGATGAATACAACAAGATTATGTCTGACCCCGGAAGAATGACGTACAAGATCTTTACTTTGTACTATATCAGTGCTGCCGAAGCGATGAATCTCATTGCTCCGGTACTTAGCACCGCCGGAAGCATTCAGGGCAGTTCTCCTTCGGAGGCCGTTGGGACTACTGGCGATTCTATCAGCACAGGTTCAGGAGCCGGCGATACTATGGCGCTGAATGACACCATAGTTATCGAGGACTACCCGGAAAATATTGCTGAAGCGGAAAAGATGCTTAAGCAACTGGATATTAGACCCAAGCAGGTATTGGTCGAGGCGACAATTCTCAGCGCTACTTTGACCGAGGGATTGGAACTGGGTATTGACCTGAACTTTGCAGCTGGAGTTAGCTTGAACGGCACCTCTTCAACAGTAGAGGTGGGGGGGGCTAACGCGGCCGCACTAGAAACTACTATAACTACGCCTGTCGGACAAGTAGCCGCGGGTACTCGTGGCACACCGTTAGAGACTTCCGGTTTTGCATCAGTCGGTGGTAATGGACTTAGAGTGGGAGTTACATCTGGTGATTTTGCCGCATTTATAACTGCATTGGAACAGGTAACCGATACCACGATTCTTGCCAATCCCAAGATTCTGGCAGTTAATAAGCAGCTTGGACAGGTCTATATCGGCAACAAGATAGGTTATACATCACAGACCACACAGACACAGACTTCCACGACTCAGCAGGTTAAGTTCCTCGACACTGGTACCAAACTTTCTTTCAGACCTTATATAGGCGATGACGGATACATCCGGATGGTTATTCATCCCAAGGACAGCTCCGGTACCGTAAAAGCCAATGATATTCCTGACGAGTTCTCCACAGAGCTGGCGACCAACATAATGGTCAAAGATGGCGAGACTATTGTAATCGGCGGTCTGTTTAGAGATGTTGTGGTAACAAGCCGAAAACAGATACCGTTGTTGGGTGATTTGCCGCTCATAGGCGCGTTCTTCAGAAGCACTTCTGATTCGACTACACGACAGGAAGTTATAATACTGCTGACGCCTCACATCATTGATGAGGCCAAGGAGACCAATAGTGATGCCAGAATAGATGATATCCGACGTAAGAGATTAGGCGCAAAGAATGAATTGCAGTGGGCTGGCAAAGCGAGATTGGCAGAAGACCGTTATGTCATAGCCGCCAGATTCTACCTTGAAGGTGATTTTGAGGCTGCAATGAATGAGCTGAACTATGTGCTTGAGCTTCGTCCTTCATACCTTGAGGCGATTCGGCTCAAAGAAAGAATCATTGGTGAGACAAAACCGGATGAGCTGGACAGTATGGAGAGAATTCTGCTTGGTGATATTGAGCGTGAAGATTCCGACAAGTGGCGGAGATAAAGTTCGTCAGGTAATTAATGTACGGTTTAAATTTTAACAAACGCTGGAGTTTGTTTTGAGACTAAAAAGAATCTTATATGCGATAGTCACAGTAATCGTGGCAGGCAGTTTGTTTATAGGTGGTCTTGCCGAATGGCGGGACTCTGGCACGGAAGAGGGTCGACACTATGCGGGTTATGTGCAGCGCATACCCCTTGTGTCGGTATGCTATATGCTTGGGGCTGTGGGCGTGATTTGTCTCGGTTGGTATCAGTTAAGGCTGACCGGAGCAGTCACGTCCATAGCCACGCTGCTCCAGGACGATAAAGCAGGTGGTATCCATCATAGTAAGAGATTCTTTTTTCCGCTAAGACTGAAAAAAATAGATGAATTGTACCAGGCTCTGAGTAAACATTTTGCCGGCTGCAATACTCGTATTACAGAGTATGAAAAGAAAATCAAGGATTTGCAGGTTCAGGTTCAACTGTCACTAAGACGGGGTAAAAACACCGAGGCTATAATATACAGCATTCGTGACGCTGTAATTGTTATCGATGAGTCTGACAGACTGTTGATGTCAAATGAGGCAGCCGGCCAGCTTCTCAGTTTTGATTATAACAGTTCACAGTTCAAGCCTATAAGCGAGCTGATTGGGCCCGACCGAGTTGAGTTTGTAGATTTTCTCAGCCACAGCAGACAAACTAAAGGGCAGGCAACGAGAAAAGAGATCGAATTTTCAAAAGACGGAACACCGGAAATTTTTGACTGCATTGTTTCATGTGTTTACGACCAGGACAAGCAGGTGTGCGGGGCTGTGGCAGTGCTGCATGACATTACCCGAGAGAAGCAAATTCAACAGATGAAAAATGATTTTGTAACCCATGTCTCACATGAACTCAAGACACCTCTTGCTTCCATCTCTGCCTATACGGAAATGCTCGCCGATGGTGAAGCCGACGATGAAAAGACACGAAAAGAATTTTATTCCGTAATTCAAAATCAGGCCCAAAGATTGAATCGGCTGATTGAAAACATTCTTAATACTTCGCGAATAGAGTCGGGTCTAATAAAAATAAATAAGGAGCCGGCCAGCTTGGCGATGCTGATAGAAGAACAGTTGCAAATGATAAAAGGCTATGCTGAAGAAAAGGAACTAGAGGTCACCGGGCAAAAACCGATTGTTTACGACCAGGTGTACGTTGACAAGGATATGATTCAGGAGGTTATTGTTAATCTGTTAAGTAACGCCGTAAAATATACTCCGTTCGGGGGGGCGATAAAGATTGAAACCGAGGTTGACGAGGGCGCAGCTCTGGTACGGGTTAGTGTAACTGATACGGGAGTTGGTATTCCTGAAGATGAAATCGAACATGTCTTTGATAAATTTTACAGGGTTGGTGCCAATAAAAAGCAGGCAAAAGGTACTGGTCTGGGGCTTAACCTTGTTAAACAAATAGTTGAAAAGGTTCACGATGGTCGAGTATTTGTTATGAGCAAGGTCGGTGTGGGCAGCACTTTTGGCTTTGAGCTGCCTCTGGTGACAAGGCAGACAGTCTGAACCGTGTGAAAAAATGTGAATAGGAAATTAATCGTGCATTCGACACTGCACGTTGTGCATTAATCTTTTGAGGAGGCAAAATCATGACAGACAAGAGAGTTTTAGTTGTGGATGATGAAGTACATATCGTTCATGTGGTAGCGATAAAACTTCGTAACAATGGTTATGAGGTCATATCGGCTGATAACGGCGCTGAAGCCTTTGAGCTGGCTTGCAAGGAGAAGCCGGATATCATTGTTACGGATTTTCAAATGCCGGTTATGTCAGGGATGGAACTTGTGGAGAAGCTTCGGCAATGCGATGAAACGGAAGATATACCGGTTATTATGCTGACTGCCAGAAGCTTTGCTATTTCGAAAGAGCAGCAGGAAGATTTAAGAATATCGAGTTGTTTGAGCAAGCCATTCAGCCCCAAGGAGTTGTTGGGGAACATCGAAGATGTTCTGTACCAGAAGCAAGTGATGGTAAGTGGTTGATGGTTAAAGAAAAGCATTATAATAATGGTATGAAATAATCGGTAGAAAGCTATGCTGGGTATGGTAAAGAACACTTTAAGTCTGTCACAACGACGCCAGTTTGAGAGCTTTGGGGTCAGGATAAATAAGTTCGGTGTTAATTTTGCAGTTTGTAATACCGCCGATGAAGTCGTCATGTTGTGTGAAAGTGGCAGATTCAATAGTAATCTTGAACAGTTGATCAAGCTGAGTCGCCATGTTTTGGACCAACACAATGAAAAAAGTTGTTCTAATGAGCCAGGCATGTCGGTATGGAGATTTGGTGATGCAAATTTGGTTTTGGCTGTTGTTCTGAAATCCGCTCGTGTCAGTAACAAAGATGGGGAAGTGATGGGAGCAGCTCTGATTGACTTGGGTGAAAAATCGTCATGTCCCGGAGGTCTCTCGCCATACGATGCAGGCTGTGCAAATCCGGTTCAGACAAACAGTGACTATTTTGCAGAAATGCTTGGGCTTTTAGAAGAGAAGTTTCAAGCTGAGACAAAAGCGGAAAAACAGATTGAAATGGTCGGTACAGAGCTGGCGCAGACGTACGAGGAGCTGGTGCTTCTTCACAAGCTCAGTACAAATATGAAGGTTACCGAATCGGATGCCAACTTTTTGCAGATGGCTTGTGACAGCTTAACTGAAATTGTTTGTGTCGAAGGCATAGCAATACTGCTGGAGAAAACGATTGATGACAAGCAGCAGTTGGTTGTTTCGGCCGGCTCAGGTCTGATAGATATTGATGAACAAACGGCCGCAATTTTACATAGCGGTTTGATTGAGGAAATAAACAGCGGTAAAGAGGCACTTCTGGACAGCGAAGTTGATTCTGCCTTTAAATATGATTGGCCTGGTAATATAAAAAATATTATTGCAGTACCTTTATGTGGGAAGGAGAAAACAGAATCCGGCATCACCGGCAAAAACGATAATGGTAACTGCATAATGGGGCTGATGGTTGCGATAAACAGAATAGGTAAGCAGGATTTCGACAGCACCGATATCAAACTATTTAATTCGGTGGCCGGCGGATGTGCCGTTTTTATCGAGAACGGCAGACTCTTTAAAGACCTCAAAGAATTATTCATTGGTTCTCTGAAAGCTTTAACAAGCAGTATTGATGCCAAAGACAAGTACACGCACGGTCATTCCGAAAGGGTTGCTTTTATTTCTCGATGGATTGCCGAAAAGCTCTCTGAGCGGGAGCAATTGGATGAAGAGCAAATACATATGGTTTATTTGGCCGGTTTGCTGCATGATATTGGAAAGATAGGTATAGAAGAAGTGGTGTTGCGAAAGAAAGGCAAGCTAACTGAGCAGGAATTCAACCGTATAAAACAACATCCGTCGATAGGTGCGGGTATTTTACATGAAATAAAACAGATGCGTGATATTGTCCCCGGCGTATTGTCTCACCATGAACGAGTAGACGGCAGAGGATATCCTGATGGTTTGGCTGGTGAGCAGATACCACTGACGGGTAAAATTGTTGGATTGGCGGATAGTTTCGATGCAATGACGTCGAAGCGAACTTATCGAGATGCAATGACAGTTGAGCAGGCACTTGAAGAGATAGAAAAAGGACTGGGCACACAGTTTGATGAAAAAGTAGGCAGGGTATTTCTCGACAGTGATATCGGGATGCTCTGGGACATTATACAGAATAATTTCAACAAAATTTACCAAAACGGCGATTCTGTGGAATATGGTGCGGCTGCTGTAGGGATGCTGATCGGATGAAAGTTAAAATACAAGGTTATAACGAAGTTACGGTTGTTGAATTGCAGGGCGAACTGGATGGTGAGGATGCCGAGTTCTTCCAAAGTACTATCACTGACATAATCTCAAGACGTAAAGCCGGCATTGTGCTTGATATGAGTGGATTGGGATTTATTGATGGGGAAGGATTGGAACAGTTGCTGTGGGCGCGGGACTACTGTAACCAAAACAAATGTGAGCTTCGATTGGCAGGGCTTGATGAAAACTGCATGAGAATTCTGGAAATCACTCGGCTCGAAAAAGAGTTTAACCACTATGTGGAACTTGCAGAGGCAGTGAAGAGTTTTGTGTAGAGGATATACCTTCTCCGGTTTGTATTAACGGTGCTTTAGTGAATTAGGAAAAGCTATGAGTCAAATAGCTGTGGAAAATAAAATGCAGCTTGGGCAGTTACTTCTTGCGCGTGGCGTTGTAAATAATGAGCAAATTGAAAAAGCTCTGGCTGAACAGAAGGAAAAAGGCCATCGTAAGCTGCTTGGTGAGCTTTTGGTAGAGATGGGCTATTGTACCGAGAATCAGATAGCCTCGGCACTGGCAGAGGGCTATGGTGTGCCGTATGCTCAGGTTAGTCCGAAAATATGCGACACAAAAGCCATTGAGATTTTGCCGAGAGAATTTCTCGAAGAATATGTTGTTCTGCCGCTGTTTAAGGTTCATGATGTTCTCACTGTAGCTGTTAATGAACCGACAAACGTATTTTTAATTGATGAAATAGAGCGGGTAAGCGGCTGCAAAGTTCAGATAGTCTGTTCAACAAGTAAGGACATCAAAGCCACTCTGCAGACATATTTGCCGGCTGCCAATGTCTTTGTCATTGATGACATAATTGATGATGAGGGATTGGAAGATTTTACGTTGATAGAAAACATTACGCAGGATATAAGCGACCTTGAGGAGGTGGCCGGACAATCACCTGTCGTAAAGCTGGTTAATTATCTGCTTTATAACGCCGTGCGGGAAAATGCCAGTGACATTCACATAGAGCCCGACGATAAGAAACTTCGTGTTCGGTACAGAGTCGATGGAAGGCTGTATGAGAAGATTTGTCCGCCTTTTCAGATGCATGCGGCGATAGTTTCACGTGTTAAAATTATGGCTGAACTGGACATTGCCCAGAGACGGCTGCCTCAGGATGGTGGTATCCATGTTTTAGTGGAAGGAAGGCCTATCGATTTGCGGGTATCCGTTATGCCGGGAAACTTTGGTGAAAAAGTGGTGATTAGAATTATCGACCCGCAGAAGATCCTTTTCAGCCTTGAGTCGCTGGGATTTACCTATGAAAACCTCCAGTTGTTCAGGCAGGTAATACAATCTCCGAATGGTATAGTTTTAGTAACAGGTCCGACCGGCTCAGGTAAAAATACTACTCTTTATGCGGCACTTGTTGAGTTGAACAGCGAAGAAGTTAACATCTGCACGGTGGAAAACCCGGTGGAGTGCAATATTGAGGGGATAAATCAATTCCAGGTAAGCGAAGGAGCGGGTTTTGAATTTTCAACAGCCCTGAGAAGTTTATTAAGACAGGACCCGGATGTAGTTATGGTTGGCGAGATTCGTGATAAAGCCACAGCTAATATAGCCGTACAGGCGGCGCTGACAGGTCATCTGGTTCTATCGACTCTGCATACGAATGATGCTCCCGGAGCAGTAACTCGTTTGCTGGATTTGGGCGTTGCGCCTTACCTTTTAAGTGCTTCTCTTATTGCAGTCTTGGCCCAGCGGCTTGTGCGGAAAATATGTCCGAATTGCAAGACGGAGTACGAACCGCCTACAAGTATAAGGAAGGTTGTTGAAAAATCAGGCACAGAAACTCCGGAATTTTATCGCGGTGTAGGCTGCAAGAAATGCCGGAACACCGGCTATGTTGGTCGAATTGCCATTCACGAGCTTTTTGTACCGAATGAGGAAATTCTGGAAATTATTAATGAGAGACAGAGCTTAAAGAAACTCAGAGCAAAGGCGATTAAAAATGGAATGGTATGCTTGCAATCTGATGGAATCGAAAAGGTAAAGGCAGGCATTATTTCTATTGAAGAAGTATTGAGAACAGCGCAATCAGAAATATGATGTGTTTTGTTGTGTATAGTGCTATATCCATGGTTTGGGATAAAAAGTAAATGACCGTTTCGGCAACAAAAATTACGGATGAGCTTGATTCTGAAAAGAAAGGGCATGAATTACCGACAACTGGGAACAAGCAGGGACAAGATAGAAACGGCTCCGATACATTTATCAATACCGGACCCGATTCAAGTTCCCATACGCAAAGAGATTACGGTTCTGTCCGGGCACAAGCAAAATTACCGGTGCATCTTCAACTGTGTAGATCAAAAGTTAAGCAGGCTGAGCTTATACTATTCACAACGCAGTTGTCTGTGATGCTTGATAGCGGAGTAGTTCTTAGCGATGCTCTTGATGCTATTGCAGAGCAGGCTGAATATGGAACGTTTAAGATGGTGATTATGGATGTATCTGAAACCGTCAAAAATGGAGATGATTTTTCAAGAGCATTGTCAAGATACCCGAAGATTTTTAATAGAATGTTTATCAGCATGGTAAGGGCCTCGGAAGCGTCCGGCAGAATGGCCGAAATGCTCAATGTGCTCAGCGGTTATCTGAATTTCGAATCCGAAACACGCAAACGCATCAAAGGTGCACTTACGTATCCGTTTATCATGGCGTTAATGGCAGTGGCGGCAACAGGGACGTTGATGTTTTTTGTATTACCGAGGTTTATGAGGATTTATGAATCCAAGGGGGCAGCGCTGCCGAAAATTACTCAGGTTGTAGTTGGTTTCAGTAGGTTTTTAGGCGATTTTCAGTCGATGACAATTTTTCTGACGGTACTGATATCGATATCGATGGGATTATGTTACTGGTCAGGAACTTTAACCGGTCGAAGGGTGATTGATTTCATTAAAATTCGCACGCCTGTATTGGGTACAATGTTTATTGATACGATAGTTACTCGAAGTATGCGTATTATGGCAACAATGCTTAACACGGGTGTGAACCTGCTGGATTCGATAGTTGTGATTCAGGGCTCGTGCGACAATTACTATTTTAGACGACTTTGGGCTGGAGTGAATGATAGAATTCGGGATGGTTACCAGTTATCAGAATCCATTATGATTTCACCGAGTAGTCAATTGATGGCGCCGGGAATTATCCAAATGCTAAAAGCGGGAGAAAAAAGCGGCAAACTTGGTCATGTTTGTGATAAAATATCGGTCTTTTACGAGAAAAAACTCGAAGCTTCTATCAGGAACGTTATGGCACTGATAGAGCCGATAATGATTACAATCTTAGGTAGTATTATTGGAACTATTGCCATTGCATTGTTATTGCCGGTGTTCAGAATATCTAATGTAATTGCACATTAAAGCCAAAAGCACTGGGCTTATTAAAACTCACACACGCGATGAAACACATTTCGTGTAATCAAAGGCTCCTTGTGATATATATCACCTAAATGAATCCGCTATGTTTAACATCAACCCGCTAAAAAATGACACCGATATTAATGCCGAAGTTTTCGAATTTGTTTTATGTATGGATAAATCGGTGAATTAACATTAAAATATTTTATAAATAGACAATGTGGATTTTATATAATGAGTTGAATTCTCAGTTGAGTTTGAGCGATGAAAATTATAGCCAGAACTGTATTATATGTTGTGATAAGCAGCGCAGTCTGTCTTGTTTCTTGTAATGAAAAAACAGCAGGAGCTCTTGTTTATCGCGGGAGCAGTGACGCGTCGGCTGCGGTGGCGATAGGCCGGGATATGTTCATCGTTGCTGACGATGAGAACAATATATTAAGAGTTTATAAAACCACTCAGGGTGGGTCGCCTCTTTTTTCATATGATATGACGGACTTTCTTGATATTGAGCCGGAAAATCCTGAGGTTGATATTGAGGGTGCGACAATAATTGCCCGGCGTATCTATTGGATTAGCTCGCACGGCAGAAATAAAGACGGCAAAACAAGGCCTAACAGGTATCGTTTTTTCGCCACCATATTGAAGTCTAAGAACGGTAATGTAACTATTGAACCTGTAGGAAAACCGTGCAAAACACTCATTCACGATCTTGTAAAGTCTGAGAGCATTCGTTATTTGAGGCTGGATAGAGCAACTCGATTCGATGCAGGTGAGCTTCCCAAAAAAGAACGCCGAAAACTTGCGCCGAAAGAAGAAGGCCTTAATATTGAGGGATTATGTGCATCTGCTGATGGCAAAACAATCTATCTCGGATTCAGGAACCCACGTCCCATTGATAGAATAAGCCGGCGGGCAAAAGCGATTATTGTTCCCTTAATGAATCCTGATGCTGTGATTGAAAAGAACCGGGCGCCGATTTTTGGCGAGCCGATATTGTTGGATCTGGCTTCTCTGGGTATAAGGTCTATGGAGTATTCTCATTTCCATAAGGCGTATTTTATTATTGCCGGCACTTTTGATGACAGCCCAAAGTTTGCCTTATATCGATGGTCGGGAAATAAAGAAAGTCAACCAGTATTAGTGAGGCAATTAAGCCAAAGTGATTTAAGTCCTGAAGCGATGATTACCTTTCAGTACTCTGAGAAGTTTTTTGTGCT
>Ga0114922_10003524_pt1 | contig 14560 bp, 13 predicted proteins | sample AartaG_FD_100975 | JGI IMG/M metagenome (GOLD analysis project Ga0114922, IMG submission 100975) | Deep subsurface microbial communities from Aarhus Bay to uncover new lineages of life (NeLLi) - Aarhus_00045 metaG | ecosystem: Environmental > Aquatic > Marine > Oceanic > Sediment | place...
TGATCCCCGACTGGCGCGCATGATCCTGGCTGCCAGGGACAGGCATTGTCTGACTGAGGTGCTCATCATCGTCTCTGCACTGGAAGTGATTGATCCCAGGGAACGCCCAATGGATCAGGCCCAGGCTGCCGACGAAAAGCATAGCCTGTTCAAGGACACAAAATCTGATTTCCTGAGCTATCTGAATCTTTGGAACGCGTATGGTGAACAATCGCGCCACCTTTCACAGAACAGGTTACGCAAGTGGTGTAGGGAACATTTCCTGTCATTCCTGCGTATGCGGGAATGGAATGATGTGCATCGCCAGCTGCAGGTGCAGGTCACGGGTATGGGCATGTCCTGTAGTGAGGCCAAAGCGGACTATCGCTCGATTCATTGTGCCCTGTTAACCGGTTTACTGGGTAATCTTGCTTTTCAGGTGGATGCCGGTGAATATGCAGGTGCCCGCAACCTGAAGTTTGCCCTGTTTCCCGGCTCCGGACTGGTCAAAAACAGACCTAAATGGCTGGTTGCCAGTGAACTGGTGGAAACCGGCAGGCGCTACTTGCGCACCGCTGCTTACATCGACCCGGCATGGGTTGAGCCCCTGGCGCAGCACCTGGTCAGGCGCAGCTATTCCGAACCTCATTGGGAAAAGAGGCGTGCACAGGTCGTGGCCTTTGAACGGGTCACTTTGTACGGTCTGCCGCTGGTACAGCGCCGTAAGGTGAATTTCGGGCCGATTGAACCGGCAATATCACGTGAGCTGTTTATCCGTCACGCCTTGGTACGGTGCGAGTTGCAAACACGCACAGCGTTTGCAGAGCATAATCAGCGTGTGCTGACGGAGCTTGATCAGCTGGAGTCCAAATTACGTCGGCGCGACGTACTGGTCGATGAAGAGCAATTGTTCAGTTTCTTCGACGAGCGGCTACCGGCTTCGGTCGTCGACGGGCCGCATTTTCAGCGCTGGTGGAAAAAGGCCGAAGCTGAGCAGCCCCGACTTCTGTACCTGGATCGTGACAGCATCATGCTCCATGGTGCTGAAGCGATTACCGAACAACAGTTTCCGGACAGCCTTGAAATCCGCGGCTTACGGCTGCCGGTGCGTTACCGGTTTTCCCCCGGTGAGGCCAACGATGGCTTGTGTGTCCAGGTGCCGCTGGCGGCGTTGAATCAGTTGCGATGCAGCGACTTTGAGTGGCTGGTGCCCGGCCTGCTCAGGGAAAAAATTACGCTGCTGATAAAGTCATTACCAAAACAGTTGCGGCGTCATTTTGTGCCGGCAGCTGATTTTGCAGCTGCCTGTATTACGGCTATGCAGCGGCACAATAACGGTTTGATCGTGATGCTGACAGAGCAGCTGCAACGCCTGACCGGGGTGTCGGTGCCAAAAGATGCCTGGCGCCTGGAAGTGTTGCCGGAACACCTGTTTGCGTCCTTCGAACTATTCGATGAACAGGGCAGGCAGATTGGTGCCGGGAGGGATTTGTCTGAATTGCAGGTGCGGTTTGGCCAGTCTGCCCGTGACGATTTTGCGCGGGTGTCGGATGCGGGGTTTGAGCGGAAAAATATCCAGGATTGGGATTTCGGTGATCTGCCGGAAACGGTTGAGCTGCAGCAAGGTGGTGTGGAATTGTGTGGTTATCCAGCGTTAATGGTTGACGATGGGATGATTGGACTGCGTTTGTTTGACCAGCAGGCGCAAGCTGTCGAATCCCACAAGGAAGGTTTGCTGGCACTGTTTCGCCGTAAATCGGGACGATTGATAAAAGAGATCAGGCGTAGCGTGCCCGAGCTGCAGAAACAGACGGTGTGGTTCAGTACAGTGGCAGGCGCTGAGGCCTTGCAGGCGGATCTGGAACGGGCGGTGATACAGGCTGCTTTTCTGCAGGGCGATACCAATGTGCGGGATGAAGAAGCATTCAGACAAAGGCTGGATACTGGCAAGCAACAGCTGGTCGAACTGGGTGCCTCCATAGGCCGTTGCAGCTTCGAGGCTTTGCAGGTTTATCAGGAGCTCAATCGCCTGTTGAAAGGAGCGGTATCTCCACCACTGCTGTCAACCATCAGCGAGGTGCGGGAGCAGGTTCAGCAGCTGATTTATCCAGGTTTTATCAGTGCCACTCCATTGAACTACCTGCCGCATCTGGGTCGTTACCTTCGGGCGGCGATTAGACGCCTGGAAAAGCTGTCTGGAAACAGTCAGCGCGACCGTACACAATCTGCGCTGGTAAGACGATACTGGCAAGCCTATGAGCAGGCGCTTGCCGCCAACCCGGCAAACACCGGGCTTGGCGAATTCCGCTGGCTTATCGAGGAGCTGCGCGTGTCCCTGTTCGCCCAGGAGCTGGGCACCTCGGTCAAGGTGTCACCCGAGCGGCTGGACCGGCTATGGAAAGAGCTAGGCTAACTCCTAGTCCTCAAAGCGCTGAAATATCAGCGAGGCATTGGTGCCGCCAAATCCAAAACTGTTTGACATGACGGTGCGTAAACCGGCGTTATCCTTACGTTCGCGCTGAATGGGCAAGCCCTCGGCGGCAGGATCCAGTTGCTGGATGTTGGCAGACGCGCAGATGAAGTCATTCCGCATCATGATCACGGAGTAGATGGCTTCCTGTACGCCGGCCGCACCCAAAGAGTGTCCGCTCAGCGACTTGGTTGAGCTGATGGGCGGTACGCTGTCACCAAAAACCGCCTTGATGGCTTCCAGTTCCCGCACATCACCGACCGGTGTGCTGGTGCCGTGGGCGTTGATGTAGTCAATGGGCGCATCAACACTTGCCATGGCCTGTTGCATGCAACGCACAGCGCCTTCCCCGGACGGCTGCACCATATCATAGCCATCGGATGTGGCCCCGTAGCCCACCAGTTCAGCGTATATTTTCGCGTCGCGTGCTCTGGCGTGTTCCAGTTCTTCCAGTACCAGCATGCCACCGCCACCGGCAATGACAAAGCCATCGCGGGTTTCGTCGTAAGCGCGAGATGCAGTTTCCGGTGTATCGTTGTATTTGGAGGACAACGCGCCCATGGCGTCAAACAACAGCGTCAGTGTCCAGTGCAGTTCTTCGCCGCCACCGGCAAACACCATGTCCTGTTTGCCGAACTGGATCAATTCGCTTGCGTTACCAATGCAGTGTGCACTGGTGGAGCAGGCGGAACTGATGGAATAGTTGACACCCTTGATTTTGTAGGCGGTGCACAGGCAGGCGGAATTGGTGCTGCCCATGGTGCGGGGTACCATGAACGGCCCTACTTTCCTGGCGCCTTTTTCGCGTAACAGATCAACTGCCAGAGAAATGTTCTCGGTAGAAGTGCCACCAGAGCCGGCGATCAAGCCGGTACGAGGATTTGAGATCTGCTCCTCATCCAAACCGGCATCTTCGATGGCTTCCTTCATGGCGATATAGTTATAGGCCGCGCTGTCGCCCATGAAGCGGCGTAACTTTCGATCGATAAGGCTGTTGAGGTCGAGATTGACTGCGCCGTGGATATGACTGCGAAACCCCAGTTCCTCGTATTTTGGGCTGAACTCGATGCCGGATTTCCCCTGTTGCAGGGATTCCAGGACCTGTTGCTGGTTGGTGCCGATGCTGGAAGTGATGCCCAGTCCGGTAACTACTACGCGCCGCATACTAATGTACCCTAAATATATCCTAAAAATTTTCAGTGGAGGTAAACAGGCCAACCCGCAGGCTTTTGGCGTGATAAATCTCTTTGCCGTCGACTTCCATGACAGCGTCAGCAATGCCCATGAACAGCTTGCGCTGGATGACACGCTTGAGATCGATTCGGTAAGTGGCCAGTTTGTTGTCGGGTGTGACCTGCCCGGTGAATTTTACTTCACCCGAACCCAGTGCGCGACCGCGACCGGGGCCACCCAGCCAGCCGAGGTGGAAACCGATCAATTGCCACAGCGCATCAAGACCAAGGCAGCCCGGCATAACAGGATCGGATTCGAAATGGCATTTGAAGAACCACAAGTCCGGTTTGATGTCGAGCTCGGCAATAATCTGCCCCTTCCCGTAGGCGCCGCCTTCTCCACTGATATGGACGATGCGGTCCAACATCAACATGGGTGGCAGAGGCAAACGTGCATTGCCGGGGCCAAACAGCTCACCATGCCCGCATTTCAGGAGTTCTTCGTAGGAAAACTGGTTTTGTCTATGCGGCGTCAAAGCTTGTGCTGTTGTCATATGATGGCCGGAGGTCGCAAGGCTGGTTGCTTGAGCCGTCTATTTTAGCGGTTTGAGATGCATTTTGCATGGATCAAGTGGAGAAAAAAAGTATCTGCCCCTGATCCGGGTCAAAGGATTGGCGCTTAATCCCGGAAATTGATGTATTGCAGGGGCAGATCGATGGGGGCTTCCTTAAGGAGTGCAATGGCGCTCTGGAGGTCGTCGCGTTTTTTTCCGTTCACGCGTACTTTGTCGCCCTGAATGTTGACCTGAACCTTTAATTTTGCATCTTTCACCAGTTTGACGATCTTTCTGGCGATATCCTGGTCAATACCCTGTTGTACGAACAGGGTCTGGCGTGTCTGATTATTGCTGGTTTCAAGCTTGCCTTCGTCAAGTGAGCCCAGGTTGACGCCTCGTTTAGCCAGTTTCCTGTGCAGAATGTCTTTCACTTGATCCAGCTGAAATTCGTTGTCTGCCTGCAGGCTGAGCTGGTTGTCGGAGTGTTCCACCTTGGCGCAGGAACCCTTGAAGTCGTAGCGGTTACCCACTTCACGGTTTGCCTGGTCAACGGCGTTGCTGACCTCCTGTACATCGACTTCTGATACGGTGTCAAACGAAGGCATGACTCCTCCAAGGTGATCAATGATTCGATCCCGCGATGATAAAACAGGTGTACCCGTTGAGTACACAGCAGCGGGCAGTTGCCTGAGGAACCAGGAGAGAAGAGCCGTTCTTTATAAGGATTCGGTTGCGGTGTCTGGTGATGACGCTGTAAGCGGTTCTTTGCTGTCACCTGCCTGCAGGGCCGATTTCAGCTGTGCAAGCAGGGCGCCGTGCTTATTTTGATGCGTCCGGTTCCAGGCTTCCAGTATGGGTAACACAGCTCTGGCGAGCTCATCACTACAACTTTCAATGGCACCGCCGCTCGATAGCGATTGCAGGGCCCGCTGAACGTCGGCAATACTGGCAACGCTTGCTGGTTCGGGTTCCACTGAAAGAGGTTTCTGAGCAGGCTGTTCCGGAGTTGTCTCGGCGAGCGTGTATTGCACACGGTCGCCACCGGCTTTTTGGGCGGTTTTAAGTTTTTCGTCCACGTCAGCCAGTATTTCAGCGGCGTTTATGTGTGCGTGCACAGGTGGACTGGATACGGCAATGGTGACGTTGACCGACACTGTTTCATCGCCGATGTTGGATTCCTGCTGTTTGATGGCAAGGTGCAACTGCTCGGCGACACGTCTGGCACCCATCAGATTGGCTGACGGCAGCAGAATGCCAAAGCTATCCATGCCAAAGCGTGCGACAGTGTCTTCACGTCGTCGGCTTTCGCTTATCAGGCCGGCAAGCCGGCGCAGCACTTCTTCGGCGGTTTGCTTGCCACGGCGCAGGAACAGAGCCTTGTACTTCTCGACCTGAACCATGAGTATAGCGAGCTCGGTTCCGTGTCTGACGGCATAGGAAAGACTTTCTTCAATATCATTGAGGAAGGCCCGTTGGTTTGCCAGGCCGGTCAGTGAGTCCACGCTGGTCTGTTTTGCCAGTTGCTGTTTGCTGGTTTCGCTGTCGTGGAGCGCCTGTTGGGTACGTTGTTGTTTTGCCTGCGCCTGGGCGCGCGCCAGCAACTGTACGGATTCGAACGGTTTGGTGATGAAGTCGCTGGCACCTGCAGCCAGAGCGGTGTTTTTGCTGCCATCATCATCTTCAGCGCCAGTGACTATTATCACCGGTAGTTCCTTGCAGTGCGGTTCTGATGATTCGCGGATTTTTTTCAGCAGTCCCAGGCCGTCCAGGTTGGGCATGGACAGGTCCGACATCACCAGGTTGATCTGACGGTTATGCTGCAAAACATCCCAGGCGACCTCTCCATCCTCCGCTTCCAGGACCTCGAAATCATTTTTCAATATCTTGCGCGCAGCCACACGCATCAGCCGCGAATCGTCGACAACGAGAATGGTTGGTCGGTTTACTGTCGATTCGGTCATTCGTTTGCCCTGACCTTTCCAGATAATACCGGGGATGTCGGCGAGGGCGAATGAATCTTTAACAATCTATTGTTTGGGCAGGATTTTATCCAATAAACAGGAAGTCGCGGCCGCGCCGGTAAGCGGCTTTTGCCAGAAAGGCCTGGATGTCCTCGCGTGCCCCGTGGTTACGCACATATACCAGCACCAGCGGTTTGGGGTGTTGTTGCAGTAGCCAGGCCGGTTCAACAACCGGTACGCTCTTTATTTGATGGCCGATTTTCTTCGGGTCGATATCGACCCAGGCGATGGGTATAAATCCCTGTTCCATTAACAGGCGACAACGTTGGCGTGTTTTACGTCCGGCGCCCCACATGACGAGGGGGCGATGGCTTTTCAGCCTTGAATCCCTGGCAAGGTAGTGCGCGCGCAGTTGACCGAAGGCTTGTTGAGAACAACGCGGATCAATCCGCGACAGGCGCCGGGGCGAGTCGCGCCAGTCCAGGAGTATTTCCGGCAGTTTTGCCATGCTGAGACCGGCTTGATGCATGCGCAGCCACAGGTCGTAATCTTCCGCAAAGTTCCCTTCACGGTAACCGCCCAGTTTAAGGATATCTGCCCTGCGATAGGTGACTGAGGGATGCGCGAATGGTGACTCCAGATAGATATCTGCATCGACGTCAGTGGGGGTTAGGCACTGGTTTTGCCAACGGATATATTCCTGATAACCCGCCTGTATGCTTTGTTCGGGGAAAAGATGCACCTGACATGCCACCAGGGACCAGCTTGGCTGCATTTCCAGCGCTTCGACCTGTCGCTGCAGGCGGTCGGGCCGCATCCGGTCATCGGCATCCATTCGGGCAATGAATTTGCCCTTTGCTGTCTGCAGACCGAAGTTCAACGCTGCAACCAGTCCTTTTCGTGGTGATGTCAGTACGTGCAGGCGCTTCTCCTGTTTCCGGTAGTGTGTCACGAGCTGCTCCGACTCATCATTCGAATGGTCGTTGATCATGAGTAACTCGAAGTCTGTATAGCTTTGCGCGAGGACTGACTGCAGGCACTCGTCGAGCGTGGAGGCCGCGTTCCGGTACGGTAAAACGACGCTAACAAGAGGGGTTTTCAAGAGATGAAATTCGCGCGTAAGTGTTGATGGTGTTATAGGTAGCACAATACGTACATACGCAGGGTATGCAAGCACAGGCAGCAGGTGCAGCGGCACATTTCCTGGATGATACACCGCGCTGCCCGCGGGGCGTTTATCAAGGGCTCGAACAGTTCAGTGTTGAACTGTATAGAGCGGTCGGTGTTAAGCCTGTGCAAGGATGAGGATCAGATCTGTTGGGTAACCCTGCTCCAGTTGTACGCTGGATAACAGAGCAACTGATCTGCAAGGTCAGAGGCTGGTTGTCGTTTGGCAGTGTTACAGCGCTCGTGCCGGGGTCTGAAGTGAGGGGCTATTACCGAGGCCTGGTTCCGGGTGGTGTTTGGGTTGGGCTATAAAATTCAATAAATACAACAATATAAAAATTTCAACGGGCAAAAAAAGGCCTGCGTAAGCAGGCCTTTTTAACACCGAAGTGCTTGTTAGCGGGCTGCTGTTCTCGTCGCAGGACGCTTCTTGGCCACCTTCTTCCTGGTGACTTTTTTCTTGGCTACCTTCTTTTTGGCAACCTTCTTCTTGGCTACCTTCTTTTTAGCGACCTTCTTCTTGGCCACTTTCTTTTTAGCGACCTTCTTCTTGGCCACCTTCTTTTTAGCTACCTTCTTCTTGGCAACTTTTTTCTTAGCAACCTTTTTCTTTGTTACCACCTTTTTCCTTGTTGCCACCTTTTTCCTTGTTGCCACCTTCTTCTTGGCGGTAGTCTTACGTTTCACTGCTGTTTTCTTTCGTACTGCCATGAGGATAACCTCCTTCAGATAGATAGTTCGCGTAACGTTACGGCGTCTACAATTAAAACTTTAATGAAAAAAGAATAAATTACAACACCCGCTTAACATTTCGCTCTATCATTGTCGGGTAAGTTCGAGGTTGGTTTATGACTTGAAGAGTTGTTTATATGGCTTTGCAGTATCGCTTACTATTGTGCTCATACGCATTTCATAAGTAAATAATAGGGTATTCTGTAAGTGCCTGATAATACAGGAAGCCTGGACTGTGTGCTTGTCGGTCGCTTTGCGGAGCATTAGCTCATACGTTTTGATTGCCAAATTTATTTTTAAAAAAATGAAAATTAATACGATTAAAAACAAAATTGAATTACAGTCGTTGTATAAGTGCAACATTTTAACAAGGGTAAACTCGTTATGAGTAATCAAATTATGCAATGGTATGAGCACTACGCGTCACAGTTATGGTGTGATGACTTGCGTGAAGTGAGTAATGCGCGACGCTGGATCATTGTTCCTGTTCGGCTGTTAGTTGTATTGGCCAGGCAGCTGATAAAAGGTCAGCTCAATCTAAGAGCGATGAGTCTGGTTTACACCACCCTGTTGTCAATCGTCCCATTGCTGGCGGTCAGCTTTTCGGTGCTGAAAGGTTTTGGTGTGCACAACCAGATCGAGCCGTTGTTGATGAATTTTCTTCAACCCCTCGGGCCGAAAGGCAAAGAATTATCGGATAGTATTATCGGTTTTGTTGAAAACGTCAGGGTCGGTGTGCTGGGTTCTCTGGGATTGGTGTTTCTCCTCTATACCGTTGTTTCTCTTATACAAAAAGTCGAATCCTCGTTTAATTATGTGTGGCAGGTAGATCAATTGCGTGGCTTTGCCCAGCGTTTTTCCAGTTACATGAGTGTTGTTCTGATCGGGCCGGTGCTGGTATTTACAGCGCTCGGCGTAACAGCGACCGCGATGAATAATACGATGGTACAAGGGCTGATGAGCGTAGAGCCTTTTGGTGACCTCATCGTGTTGTTCAGCAAGCTGGTACCTTACCTGTTAGTGATTGCCGCGTTCATTTTTATCTACATGTTTATGCCCAATACGCGGGTCAAGTTTCTTCCAGCGTTTGTGGGAGGAGTGGTCGCAGGCATTCTATGGCAATCCAGTGGTTGGGCGTTTGCCGCTTTCATCGCTACGTCATCGAACTATGCGGCGATCTATTCCAGCTTTGCCATTCTGATTTTGCTGTTGATCTGGCTGTATATGAGCTGGTTGATCCTGTTGCTGGGCGCCCAGGTCGCTTTTTATGTCCAGTATCCACAATATATGAGCCGCCGACCGGTTCAGTTACGTCTCAGTAATCGATTGCGTGAACGACTGGCGCTTCAAATCATGTTTATGGTGGCGGACCGCTACCTCAATCAACGCGACCCCTGGACTTCAGAAGATCTGGTACATTATCTAGCGTTACCCATGGAGCCAATACACCATGTATTGAAGTTGATGGTAGACGCAGGATTTCTATCCGAAACCAGTGATTCACCACCCGCCTACCTGCCAAGACGCGATATTGAGACCATTACGCTTTCTGAATTGTATGAAGTTGTGCGCAGTGCAGGTGAAAATCGCTTGCTAAGCTTGAAAACATTGCCGCATCAGTTGGAAGTTGAACAGGCAATGGAGGCAGTACAGCGTGCGGTGGAGCTTCAGTTGAACAGTCGAACCCTGAAAAATCTTGTGCAGAACGGGGTCAGTGTCAGCTATCCGGAGCCGGATTGAGCACCGCTACCGGTAAATCTTCCAGCCGGTTTGGTGTGCGGGGAGTGCCTGCCTGTATGATAATAGGCGCCAGTGGGGGAATTGGATTTGCCGAGGTGGGTTATACGACTGAAATCGGGCTGCGTTTAAGACTGTGGTGGGCTGGTGTATGAAAAATCTGTCTGCAGAGGTGGAGAAGACCATTGATGCGATATGTGCACTTGGTTGTGATGCGGTCAGTGCCTATATAAAGGCGCTGCAAAAAGGCGAGTTGCGTCCTGAGTATCAATCACTCGATGAGATACAACGCGCCGTCCTGCTGCAGGAGTTGCAGTCGATCATGTCGGTTTACCAGGGTAAATATGGCTAGCTCGCACGAGCCGCACGTTTACGTTCATGTTCCAGCAGGAGTTTTTTGCGCAAGCGGATACTCTCCGGGGTGACTTCAACCAGTTCGTCGTCGTCGATGAATTCCAGTGCCTGCTCCAGCGACATGCGGATGGGTGGCGTCAGCAGGATGTTTTCGTCAGTGCCCGCGGCCCTGACATTCGTGAGCTGCTTGGCCTTGAGCGGATTGACCACCAGGTCATTGTTACGTGAGTGAATGCCGATAACCATACCTTCGTAGACAGCCTCACCCGGATCGATAAACAGGCGGCCACGACCCTGCAGATTGAAGAGCGCATAGCCGAGTGCTTTACCCGAACCATTGGCAATCAGGACACCGTTGATACGTTTCCCGAATTCGCCTTTTTTCACTGCCGCATAGTGGTCAAATACATTGTAAAGCAGACCGCTTCCCTGGGTGGCGGTCAGAAACTCGGTACGAAAACCGATCAGGCCACGTGAGGGCATGATGTAGTCGAGGCGGACGCGGCCGTTGCCATCCGGCACCATATTCTGCAGATCGCCACCACGTTCACCCAGTTTTTCCATCACGGAACCCTGATGTTGTTCCTCGACGTCGACGGTGAGCTGTTCGTAGGGCTCCTGCCATTCACCGTCAATTTCTCGATTGATGACTTCGGGCCGGGACACGCCCAGTTCGTATCCTTCACGGCGCATATTTTCGATCAGTATTGACAGGTGCAATTCGCCACGGCCGGAGACTTTGAATTTATCCGGGTCACTGGTGTTCTCAACGCGTAATGCGACGTTGTGTACCAGTTCCCGTTGCAGTCGTTCACTAATCTGTCGGGAAGTGACAAACTTTCCTTCACGCCCGGCAAAAGGAGACTTGTTGACCTGGAAGGTCATGCTGACAGTAGGTTCGTCGACGATTAATGCAGCCAGCGGCTCCACTTCGTTCGGATCGCAAAGTGTATCGGAAATTCCCAGCCCATCGATGCCGGTAAACGCGATAATCTCACCCGCCTGTGCTTGCGGTACTGCAACACGCTCCAGTCCCAGGAATCCGAATAATTGCAGAATGCGTGCGTTGCGTTGTTTACCGTTACGATCCACAACAGTGAGCGGAGTGTTGGTGTTTATGCGGCCACGCTTGATACGGCCAATGCCGATCACCCCGACGTAACTGTTGTAGTCCAGGGCGCTGACCTGCATCTGGAAGGGGCCGTCGGCATCAACAGCGGGTGCCGGCACCTGGTCAACGATGATCTGGAACAGTGGCGTCATATCACCCGCGCGGGTTTCCGCATCGGTACCGGCAAAACCCTGTAGCCCGGAGGCGTACACAACCGGGAAATCCAGTTGCTCATCGGTTGCGCCCAGACGATCAAACAAATCAAAAGTCTGGTCCAGCACCCAGTCAGGACGTGCACCGGGCCGATCGACCTTGTTGATGACGACAATAGGATGGAGTCCCTGCTGCAAGGCTTTCTGGGTGACAAAACGTGTTTGTGGCATCGGTCCTTCGACAGCGTCCACCAGTAGCAGCACTGAATCCACCATGGACAACACGCGCTCCACTTCACCGCCAAAGTCGGCGTGGCCGGGGGTATCCACAATATTGATGCGATAGTCCCGCCATTGGATGGCGGTGTTTTTCGACAGGATGGTGATACCGCGTTCGCGCTCCAGGTCATTGGAATCCATGATGCGCTCAGGCGCGGCGGCACGCGCATCGAGGGTGCCGGATTGGGACAGTAACTGGTCAACCAGGGTTGTTTTCCCGTGGTCAACGTGAGCAATTATGGCAATATTACGCAGACGTTCGATCACAACACATTCTCGTGGGTGAAAAAACGGGAATTATACCTGAAAGCTGTGGACAAAGGGCGGGACGAATGGTTTATCAGTCATCATTCCAGGTCGTGACAGGAGGCCGGGGTATTTACCCGATCAAGCGGGATGTTGAGGAGCGGCTGAAGGCATCCGGGCTTCATACCGGTATCTGCTTGATATTCTTGCACCATACCAGTGCTTCATTGGTGCTGTGTGAAAACGCCGATCCGGAGGTACAGGCTGATCTGGAGCGTTTTATGGCCAGGCTGGTGCCGGATGGTGATCCCATATTCCGACATGTCGACGAGGGTCCCGATGACATGCCGGCTCACGTGCGCAGTATTTTGACGTCAAATTCTCTCAGCGTCCCGGTTTCGTCCGGCCGATGTGATCTGGGAATATGGCAAGGCATCTATCTGTGGGAACATCGCCGCATCCCCCATCAAAGGCGGATTACAGTGACAGTGCACGGGGAGTAGCCTTGTTAAATTGTCGGGCTGCTGGCGTGGCTTCTCTCGTTTTCGCTATTAAGCGTCGGTACGCGTGGTGTATCACCGAGAAAAGCGTCTGATTCCTGGTCATCCAGCTCGTCAGTCTGAGTGTCTGGAAATGCCCCCGTGGTTTTCTCGTCGGCAGCCCGGGTCTGTGTTTCGGACTCCAGCATGGGATGTTCGGGAATGTCCAGTCGTGGTGTGCTTACCGGCGTCTGACACAGGGCCTGGGAACCCGTTGCCAAGTGCTCATAAACATCGCGGTAACTTTCCGTCATCTTCTGAACCAGTTCCGAGGTTTGCTGAAAATGCTGGCCGACCTGGTCGTGGTAGCTGTCAAATTCCTGTTGCAGGCTTTGGAGTTTTTCCTGCAACTCCTGAGTGCGCCGACGGTTTCCCGGCATCAGGTACGCAATGCCGATGCCGCATGCGATACCACAGGCGAAGGTAATCAAACCGATAGCCCAGGCCCAACTCAAGTCTATTCCGCTCGCCATGTGCACTTCTCCATTTTTGTTGAATTCGCAGTATAGCGGGGATCGTGTTGAGCTGAACAGCCTTACCGGCCTGCCACTGGTTTTCATAGGCTATACTTTCATCTGTCAGAAACGCGGCCTGATTCCGGTGGCAGCAGGAATTCTTTCCAGGGTCAGCGTCGGAGAGCCAAAAAGGAGGTTGGGAATAAAAATGAAATCGATTTATGTGGGAAACATATCATTCGATATGACATCCGACCAGTTACGAGAGTTGTTTTCGGCACATGGCGATGTCAAATCAGTCAAGCTGGTAAACGATCGCTACACGGGCAAACCCAGAGGCTTTGCTTTTGTCGAAATGGACGATGACAGTGCCGAGACCGCGATCAGCGCCACGGATGGTGTTGAGCTTGAAGGACGCAGTCTGAAGGTGAATCTGGCCAAGCCCAGGGGTGTCTGGCGGATGCGAAGACCGCGACACTAGTGTCGCGGTGACCAGGGCCTGTTAACAGACCCTAACAGACGGTATTGCGCGGGCTACCGTGCAGGTAAGCCTGAATATTATCCACGATTTCGGTAACCAGTCGTTGCCGGGCGGCTCTGCTGGCCCAGGCGACATGTGGTGTTACGACGAGTCGTGGTGATGAATATTGCAGTAGCGGGTTGGATGCTTCGGGCGGCTCCTGCGTTACGACGTCGACACCTGCAGCTGCGATCCAGCCCTGTTGCAGCGCACGGACCAGAGCCTGCTCATCGACAATACCCCCGCGCGCCGTGTTGATCAGGATGGCGGTGTTTTTCATACGCCGCAATTGTGGTTCGCCGATGAGCCCCTGCGTTTGTGCTGACAGCGGACAGTGCAGGCTGACGATATCCGATGTCTCAATCAGTTGGTCAAAGGGAATTCGCCCAGGCAGGGGCGGCCCGTGTAAACGCTGGGCGATTTGTACGCGCATTGAAACAGCCTGTGCAAGCTGTGCGACAGCCCGGCCCAGCACACCAAATCCGACAATGCCCAGTGTTTTGCCCGACAGTTCTTCTATGCTCTCGTCGAACAGGCAGAAGTTCGGACTCCGTGACCAGTCGCCTGCCTTGACCCTTTGCCGGTAGCTGTCCAGGTGCCGAACCAGGGTGAGCAGCAGTGAAAAGACGTGCTCGACGACTGAAGCGGTGGCGTAGTTGCGCGCATTGCTGACAACCACGCCGGCATCACTGGCGGCGTCCAGATCGATGTTGTTGGTGCCGGTCGCAGCCACACAGACCAGGCGAAGTTCGGGCGCTGCCTGGATATGCTCCCGCGTAATACGAACTTTATTGGTGACAATGATCCGGGCATGAGCAATGCGCTCGTCGACCTGATCGGTTTCGGTGTGATGATGGAATTGCCAGTCTTGCACACATTCCTGCAGTGGTTGCAGGTCCAGATCCTGCGGATTCAGGCTTTCCAGGTCAAGAAAAACGGCGCGCAAGGTCAAGGTACCATTATTGATGCGTACGTAAGTTCACCGACGGGCTTTGCCGAGACCGTCGGTGAACTTACGTCCCCACTGTTAATATCACCTTTAAGGACCACTAGTCGCCCAACAAGCCTGTCTTGAGATTCTTGTCCGCCGGGTGTTCACCAATCCAGACTTTCAGTAATGCATCAAAAA
>Ga0114922_10003525_pt1 | contig 14560 bp, 6 predicted proteins | sample AartaG_FD_100975 | JGI IMG/M metagenome (GOLD analysis project Ga0114922, IMG submission 100975) | Deep subsurface microbial communities from Aarhus Bay to uncover new lineages of life (NeLLi) - Aarhus_00045 metaG | ecosystem: Environmental > Aquatic > Marine > Oceanic > Sediment | place: Aarhus...
GACGGCAGTGTACGGAATGGAGGGCGCGGTGGGCGGATCGTAGACGACCCCTGTGACGCTGCCTTCGGCGCTGAAGTAGAACTCCGGCGTGTCACTGCAACTTAGAGCGGGCAGGGTCCCCTCATACAGCTCGCCGCCGGGTATCACTTGCTCGAGCGGGGTGCTCAGCCACGTGCCCCCATCGTACCGGTAGTGCAGCAGGGCCGAGTCGGGCACGATGGTGTCAGTCCCCTCGAGAATCTCCACCTCGATCACCGTGGGCACACCGGGCGGCAGAAACTCCGGAGGCTCAGCCGTCAGGCTTATGGTCAGGGGGACGAACACGGGCGGATAATCCCAGGTCAGCTCGATGTCATCGACGCCAATCCGGCCCTGTTCCGACCCAAACGCCGAGCCGAAGCCGAATCGAACCGCCTCGATGTCGGACAGGTCCAGGCCGGAGCCGTTGGTGAGGAAGTCGGTCAGGCGAATCCGAACGGTGCTGAACTCGTTGGCCCAGCCGCCGGACCGCAGGTAGGTGCGCGTGATCCGCCCGTAGTTCCCGAAGTCGATGGAGCTGCTGGTGCCGCTCGTGTCGCGCAGCGTCACGCTGAAGCTGAGCGGGCTGTCCAGGGCGTCGGTGCGCGGATGCTGCGTGCCCTGGCAGGCGCGGAAAGATAGGAACGTATGGTCGGAGAAATCTCGCTCGGCCAGAATCACTTCCAGCTCATAGTGCAGTTGCGACCCCGTCGACCAATCGAAGACAACACAGTGCGGATCTTCGTCGCTATAGCGGTACATCGTCATGCCGTTAGAGGGCTGGGACCCGGTCCAGGCGAACGAACCATCCTGGTCGCGCATCAGCACTTCGTCGAGGTTCTGGACGTCAAACGTTACGGCGCCGCCGGAACTGCTGGTCCCCGTGCTGATTTCCGTCTGGTAGTCATCAATGACGAAGTTTCCGACCGCCTCGGCGTCGCGGTAGTAGTTAGCGCAGATGACGTTGCCGGGAATGCCCGGCGGGCGGAAGTGCTCGTAGAGGCGGGCGAAGTAGTCCCGGCCGACCAGGTTGTTCTCGACGTAAAGCTCGACCAGCGGCAGGTAGTAGCCTTTGACAACCTGATGGGCCGCGGCCTGACCGATCTGGTCGGGCCCCTCGGCCCACGACGGACTCTCGGGGCCGTCGTGCAACCAGGCGTGTCCGCAGCCGTGGATATAGGTCAACTGTTTGTTGCCGAAGGCACGCTCATAGAACGCCAGCGGCTTGGAATTGCTCGAACCCGCTGACCCGCTCACATCGCTGTCCGCCGCCCCCTGGAACAGGTGGTAGTTCACGTCGTACGGTGTCGAAGCGGACGCCGGGGAAATGTGGGTCACCGGGGCCATGCTGCTCACCAGAACGACGTCGTCGATGTCGTAGTGACCGGGCACAAAGCCTCCCGTCCGCAGGCGGGTGTGGGCCCGCACGACCCCCTCGCCGCCGCGGCTGTGCCCGATCCAAGTAATCCGGCTGGAATCGATGTGCCCATCGAGGACCCCGCCCTCGATCACGTCCTGGTGGCCGATGATGTAGTCGGTGTTCGTGAGCGTGGTCGTCGACGCGGCTTCGCTGCCGGGCCCAGTGTTGTTCTGGTGGCTCATCACGATGTAGCCGTACGAGGCCAGGTGATAGCCGATATGATCGTACCACTGGTAGTTGTGACCGTTGCCGTGGCTGACGACGACCAGCGGAAGCTCGCCCATCGACGCTATGTCGCTCGGGTAGTAGGTATCCTGGCCGAGCCACGAACCGCCGCTGTAGATGATCTCTGTGACCGCCAACGGCCCTGCCTGGGTGGTGTCGCGCACGACATACAGGCCGGCTTCGGTGCTGAGCCCGTCGATATAGTCGCCGTCGCCAAGCAGGCCGTCCTGGTCGCAATCGAGCACCACGTCGTAGCCCACACCCAGCCCGGGGCCCGCGTCGGCATCGAGTTCGAAGGGGTCAGCCACAGTGAAGGTATTGTCCTGAATCGTGGTTCCCCCCAGCGTGACCGTCAGGGGCCCGCCCAGCACGTCGGCCAGGGACGGATCAACCAACCATTCCCCGCCGGTCTTGGCCTCCACTACGTAGATATCGCACGTCAGGCCCACGATCTCGGGAAAGCGGGTCGGATCAATGGCCACCTCAACCGTGGCGTCTTCGTTAAACGCACGCACGTGCTCGAAGAACGGATAGTCGCCCAGTGAGTTGCCGGCCAGTTGGGTCTTGGTAATGACGGCCGGAGGGGCACCGGTGAACGCTGTCTGGAAACCCCGGAAATCGTACAGGTCAACGTGGGAGTCACTGTTTTCGTCGAAAACCTCGCACCCTGGCGACAGAGGATCCACCGGCCCGGTGAGGCAGTTCACAAATACCTCGAGATCAACCAGGTCGACGTCTCCGTCGGGTTCATGATCGAAGTATCCGCGGGCCACTCCGGGGAGAAGCAGCACGCCGACGGCCAAAGTCAAGCTGAAACAGTACTTCATGGTATGCCCTCCTATAGTCCAGTTCCGAGTAAACGTCGCCTTGCGCGGTGACGACGCTCCGGTCAGGTCCGGAATGAGCGTCGCCAGGCAACGTCCGGCGTGCTTCCCAATCTGGTGCCGCAACTCTTCAGCGGGGATTCTCCATTTAACGGACCTTCGACCGCTATTCTACCCAAAACGACCGCTCCTATGCAAGCGAGAGCCGGAATCTTCGTTGGAATCATCTCTTGACCGCCGAACGCCGTCCGCAGGGTCCCGTTGGGCCGCCAGGGCGTGCACTTGCCCCTCTCGCCGCGCAGCCCCACCCGTCGCCCAGGGCGAATCGTCAGATTCTCGTCCGACCGGAGTCCTGGTCACTCCCCCGCCACCGGTGGCGGCACGCCGAACCACTGGATCCGCTCCGGGATCGCTGCCAACAGTTCACGCGGCATGGCGACCTCGGACATCTGGAACGTCAGGTATTTGGCGTGCCGAGCAACTCGTGCCCCGGTCTTGATCAGCTTCTCCCGCAGCGTGGTCAACGACCGGCGCTGAACACTTCTTAGCAACGCGAGCCGACGTAAGAGGTTGCCGAGATTGTACGCCAGCCCAAACAACTGCAACCGTACCTGGTTGGCGAACACGGTTTACTACTGTCCTAACCACCGATAGGCAGGGTCAGTAGCGGGGCGACGCCCTGGGCGGCTCCAGCTCGCAGGGCGAGCAACTGCAACAACAGAGCGAAGGTCGATTTGGAGTCCAGGTCAGCCTGGTCGATGTAGAACCAATAACCCTTGTAGCGGACGGCTACAGCCGCCGCATCCGGTTGGTGCTGGTCGCACCTGATGCGCAGCAGGTCGCCGGTGACCTCGGTCCAGTCGAACGTCCCGCTGTCTTCGCTTTCGGTAACGGTCACCAGGCCTTGCTCCTGGTGTTCCGGCGGAGCTTCCACCCCCTGGGAGAGATAGAAAAAAATCCCCAGCAGCGATCGAGTTTCGATGGCCAGTTCGTCGCGCGGGGCCGCCTCCCGGTCATTTTCCGGCAGGCCGGTGGCCAAGCGGACTTCGTATCGCGTCCGGCCGGGAGCCAGGTTCAAGGCCCTGATGATCTTACCCATCTCGCTCGACCGAACAGCCGGAGGGGCGAGAGAGAGAACCACGGATCGGGTCATGCCGGTGAGGACCAGGTTCTCGCCCTGGTCGGCGGGTCGAAAGCTGTAACCGGCCTCTGCGGCGGCGATGAGATCGGCAGCTTCGACAGCCGCAGCCGGTAAGGGCGCGGCCAGGGTGGACGGGCGGGATTCGTAGGTGAGTTCCGCCCAGCCCCTGGCTTGCAACGCGTGGAGACTGTGGGACACGTCAGCGAACTCCCGGAAGCTCGGGGCCCGAGCGGGCGTGGGCCCGGACGCGCTGGGGGCGTTTCCCACGCCGTTGAGTCGCTGGGTGGTCAGCCGCAGAACGCGATCGATGCGCCAGCCGGAGCGGGCCAGCAAGACGACGGTATCCAGGCTGATCGGCGTCAGGACCCTCTCAACGAAGTCCTCTCCCTGCAGCGGGGTAAAGGTAATAGTGGGCTTTTCCACCTGCCGCAGGCTGGCGCTCAGCTCGAACGTCGTCGGGTTGATCGGGTCCACGCCGACGTTTTCCACGATGGAGGCGCCTACCCCGGCGGATTCATCGAACTCGAACTGGGCCGACACGCTGCCGACCTCGAGGAACAGCGGAGTATCGCGATATTTAAGCCTGACCAGGTTGAGGAGCAATTGCTGGTCGGCGGCATCCCGGACGGCTTGGTTGTATCGGATGCGGCTGACCCGCAGGGCCCGGGGGCCGCGCATGCAGCCGGGAGCGGTGAGGACCACAGCCGCGACGATTACAATGACAACCTTGATCGACAGACGTTTGTAAGGCACGGTTTTCCTCCTTGATAGCCTTCCACTCGCGCCGGGTCTTGCTTTGGGGTCAGGCATTGTGGCCGCAACGGGCCGGGATGTGAAGGCGGCCGTAACGGTGCGTAGCGGCCGGCGTCTCGCCGACCGTCCGAATGACGCTCACCCCCACCGTCGCAGCAGGGCGGCTTGGGCGCCGTAGTCATTTGGGTTATCCTATCGGTGCCGTCCGGGGACACGACGTTTTAATCCAGCCGAGACGCTACCGGAAGCAAGCAAACTCCGTGCCGGGCGGAAAGGCGAAACCCGGATCCGCTGTAAGGAGATTCCATCCGTGTCTGACACACCCAACGACCAGCAAGCGGAAGCAGGTTTCTGGCCGCCCCCACCGGCGCCGGAACCGTCTCGCGGCGAGCTCTTCGGCCACCCCAGAGGGCTTTATGTACTGTTCTTCACCGAGCTCTGGGAGCGCTTCAGCTTCTACGGCATGAAGACCCTGCTCCTGCTCTACATGATCAACCACTTCTTCTGGTCGCAGGAGGACGCGTCTGACCTGTTGGGCACCTACGCCATGCTGGCCTACGGCTTGCCGGTCGTGGGCGGGTTCATCGCCGACCGCTGGCTGGGTGCCAAGCGGGCGGTCTTGTTGGGAGCTGCCCTGCTGTCCCTCGGCCACCTGACCATGGCGTTTGAGAACATGGTGTGCTTCTACACGGCCCTGGGGCTGATCATCGCCGGAGTCGGGCTGCTCAAGCCAAATGTCTCCACGCAGGTCGGCAGCCTCTACAAGCCCGGCGACCCTCGCCGTGATGGGGCCTTCACCATCTTTTACATGGGCATCAACCTGGGGGCGCTCATCGGGCCGTTGCTCTGCGACTGGCTGCGGGTCACCTACGGGTACTCCTACGGCTTCGCCGCTGCCGGCGTGGGCATGATCCTGGGGATGATCGTCTACGTCATCGGGCAGCGGAGGCTCGTCGAGTTCAGACAAGACGTGCCCGACGAAGCGGGCGAGAAAGCCGAAGGTTCTGCGGCGGCGGTGGTACATCCGCCCCATGTCGTGCGCGACCGCATCATCGTGCTGCTGGTCGTCTTCGCTTTCATCATCGTGTTCTGGACGGCTTTCGAGCAGAGCCCCAACGCCATGCTCGTCTGGGCGGACAAACACACCAACCTTCGGCTGACCACGACTGACGTGGTACCCGCCTCGCTTGAAGGAACCGCGGCAGCGGCGCCAGAGGCTGCGGCTGAGGAGACGAGCTGGTGGAGCGAGCTGAGCATGACCTCGGGTCAGACCCAGTCGTTCAATCCGTTTTTCATCATCGCCCTGGCGCCGATCTTCGCGTTCGTTTGGCTGCGGCTGGGCCGGTGGGGTCTGGAACCTTCAACGCCGACCAAGATGGTCATGGGGCTGGCACTGGTCGTGGTGGCGTTCGCGGCCATGTGGCCCGCGGCGACGCGGGAGAATCGCCAAGCCGCTGTCCCGCTCGCATCGCTGCCTGAGGGCTTGGACGCCGACGAGGACGGGTTCGTGTACAGCGCGGAAGGTGAGGAGGCTGGCGGAGAGGAGCGCGTCTACTACGGGGCGAAACGCCTGCGCTATAACGCCGGCGCCGGGACGCTTCAGATGGAAGGTGTGTTGACCGACCTGGACCGGCTGCGGTTGCTGGGTGAGGCGGCCTCCAACGAATTCAGGCAGAAGGTGGAGGAGTTGGTGGAGCAGTCGGCTCGGCGCTCCGCCGAGGCCGGTCTGGGCGAGAGCTCGTCGTTCGACCAGGTGCTCGCTGAGGCGCCGGGAAGCTTCGTGCTCACCGGTGACGAAGCTCAGAAGGTGGCCAGGTGGGACTCGACCGCCAGGACGCTCACCATCAGCGGAGAGATCAAAGATCGGGCCAAGGCCGAATTACTGGCTGCCGGTGCTGATCCAGAGTTCAAGCGAGCCGTCGATCAGGTCTACGTCGAGTCCTCGAGGTTCAAGGTGACTGTCTGGTGGCTGATCGCATTCTACCTCCTGCTGACCATGGGCGAGCTGTGTCTGTCGCCGGTGGGGTTGTCGCTGGTGACCAAACTGGCCCCGGCCAAACACGTGGGTTTGTTCATGGGGGGGTGGTTCCTGGCGACGGCCGTTGCGGAGAAGCTGGCCCAGGTCTTCGGGGCGTACTGGGGAAAGATGCCGCCGGCGGACTACTTTGTGATCTTCGTCGTCATGTGCGGCGTGGGGTCCATCTTCATGGGTCTCTTGATCCGTCCCTTGAAGCGCATGATGCACGGCGTGCACTAGTGCAGCGTCACGCTTTAATGTGCGGGTGTGCCACTGCTCTTGAGCAGTGCACGAATGCGGCGAGAACCGCTCTCGGCACTGGTTGAAAGCAGTGGCACACGACACGGCGTGGACGGGGACCTGTAGATTCAGATGTGACGGAGCACTAGCCCGGGCCGGCTTCCAGCTTCTGCTGCCTGCGGTGCCGCTCAACGCGCTGCGACGTGCAGCGGACCCACGATCCTGCCGGCGGCTTTTCGCCTGCAACCTCAGGTGAGCGCCCAGGGTATAACCCGGCGAGCCGTGTGGGTGCTTCCGCCCCATCTCTGGAGGATGTTCATCATGAAGACGACCCATCGACGGATGTCGCTGGCCTGGGCACTGGTGTTTTCTCTGGCAGTGCCAGCCGGCGCGGGCGGGCCCGAAAACGGCGAGGGTAGGCAAACGGCTCCGGTCGGCGGCAAGAAAGACAAAACCGCCGAGCACCACGTTTTGGTTCGGCTGCACTTCGAAGTGCTGGAAGTGAAGCTGACTGCCGAGCAGATCGACCGGATCAACAGCTCGGCAGAGGCCGTCGACGTGAATGCTCTCACCACCGAGGCGATCAAGGCCGGAAACGCCGAAGTGAAGCACGTTTTCGACACGCCGCTGATTGTGGGCAACGGCGTCGAGCTCGTTACCGGCAGCCGCGTGCCGATCGTGCAAGGCTCAACCTTCACGGAGGCGGGCAGTATAAGTACCTCGATCTCATACAAGAACGTCGGCTGCATCCTGGAGTGCGAGACCCGCTGGGCCGGTCCCCGCGATCAGAGCCGCATCGCCGTCTCCTGTGAAGCTGAAATCAGCAACGTGTTACGCGACGGCTCGGTCAAGCTGAACGAGAGACTGGGCGCGCCTATCTTCACCACCACCGAGCAGGAGTTCGATACGATCGTTCGGCTCGGCCCGGAGATGTTTTTCTCGACGCTTTGGAGCCAACGCTTGGCTCCGGACGACCAAGACACCCGAGGTTACGTCTACCGGATACGCCTGACGCCGGAAGACGCCGGGTAGCTCGGCCCATCATGCTACGGCCCCGATGTCATCGCCTGTGACCGGCGCGGCGGAATTTGGGCGGGCCGGGAGTGCTCCCCTGGGTCCCGGGCCCTGGCGCCCACCGGAGCGGAGCCCAGCTTAGGTCCCCACCTGTCGGGGATCCCCCGACCGGGGGAGTGGCGCCCGCCTGCCGCGGAGAGCCGACGCGGCGACGGTCACTTGCTGGCCAATTGATCTGGAGCCCGTTTCCCCCTACCGTATAGCCCTGCCCGAGCGGGCGTTGGCGCGGCTCCGCCTCGGTGGCGGGTCTATTCCCAGGTGTCCGTTCGGGACGGCAGGACAGCGCGGCGACGGAATACCGGGTGGGGGCCGCAGACGAACGCGGCAGCCGCAGGACCAGACCAGGGCGCATCCTGGTCGGGCGATCGGTCGGGCGTGCCCCCGCTCACGGTTGAAAGGGAGACTCGATGGCTGACCCTCAGATCCAAACCAAGCTACCAGAGAACGCCTATCGTGAGTTGAAGCCCGGCGAGACGTACGTGCCCATGATCCCGCCGGAAGTGACGGTCCCGGAGGTGACCGGGCGGTCGATCCTCTTCGGTATCGTCATGAACGTTCTGTTCTCCATGGCGGCGACCTACCTGGCCCTGAAGGTAGGACAGGGGATCGAGACGGCCATTCCGATCTCGATTCTGGCGGTGGGCCTGTCCGGCTTCCTGCTGAAGATGGGCCTGCGGCGCAGCAACATCATCGAGAACATCAATATCCTGGCCATCAGCACAACCTCGGGGATCGTCGCCGGCGGGACGGTCTTCACCATGCCGGCCATCTATGTCCTGAAACTCAATGAACAATTGGATATCAGCGGGTTCTCGCTGTTTTTCCTGATCTTCATCGTCCCCTTCCTGGGGGCCGTTTTGGGTGCGATCTTCCTCGTGCCCTTCCGCCGCTACTTCGTCAAGGACATGCACGGCAAGCTGCCCTTCCCGGAGGGCACGGCCACGAACGAGATCCTGGTCACCGGCGGCGGCGAGGGACAGAGCGGTGCCTGGGTCCTGATCTACGCCTTCGTCGTCGGCTTCATCTACAACACCCTGTCGGTCACCTTCAAGCTGTTCAGCGACGTGTTCACCACCGGGTACACCCTGCTGGAGGTCGGCAAGAAGACATTCGAGACGCTGGCCGTCGCACCGCTGCAACACATGACCGAAAAGGTGAAGACGGTATTCTTCCTGGGCACCGGTGCGGAACTGTTGGGGCTGGGGTTCATCATCGGCCTGCGGTACGCCTCGATCATTTGTGCCGGTTCGTTCCTGTCCTGGTTCGTGATCATACCGCTGCTGGCTCCGCTGAGCCTCGAGCAGTTGCAACTGCTCAACCCGGAAATCACCGGGTCGACGGCCTCCGACATCTTCCGGGCGATCCCGCGCAACATCGGCATCGGCGGCATCTTCACCGCCGGGCTGCTCTCGATCTTCAAGATGAGCAAGGTCATCGTGACCGCTCTGCGGCAGGCCTTGGGCGGACTGGCTAAATCCAAAGGCGGTAGCGGCGCCCATGATCGTACCGACGAAGACATCAGTTATCCGAAGCTGCTGATCATCGGGCTGCTGACCACCATCGCCATTCTCCTGTACTTCCGTTTCGTGGCTCTGGTGGACATGCCCAACCCCACCGTGCTGGCCATCCTCTCTGTCCTGCTGGCCCTGGCGATTGCGTTCCTGTTCACAACGGTTTCGGCCTGGGCCATCGCCATGATCTCGGTGACCCCCATCTCCGGGATGACCGTGACGACGATCATCATCACCGCCGTATTGTTGCTCTGGGCCGGGCTGCCTACCGAGACCGACACCGAGCGGGCCATGTCCATGCTGGCCGTCCTCCTGGTAGGCGGCGTGGTGTGCACCGCCCTGTCCATGGCGGGGACGCTGGTGACCGAGTTCAAGCTGGGCTACTGGGCGGGAGCCAGCCCGAAACGCATCCAGTGGAGCGCGATCATCGCGGCCTTGCTGGCTTCGGCGCTGGTGACCGGGACGATCATGTTCTTGGCCCGGACCAAGGGCTTCGACCAGGTGGCCGACCCCAGCGCCCTGGCGGCACCGCAGGCCAACGTCATGGCCAGCGCTCTGAAGAGCTTCATCGGCGGTGGCCAGATCCCCTGGGTGATGTACGGCGTCGGAGTGGTCATGGTGCTGGTGGTGGAGCTGGTCGGCGTCTCCGGGCTGGCCTTTGCCCTGGGCATGTACCTGCCCATGGAACTCAACACGCCGATTCTGGTCGGGGCGATAGTCGCCTGGCTGGTCAAGCGAGGCACGGAGGAGAAGCTGGTCCGGGCCCGGGCCAACAGGGGCATTCTGATCGCCTCGGGCCTGATCGCGGGCGGTGCAATCGCGGGCGTGCTGGACAGCATACTCACCGCCATAGACGAAGAGTGGATCAAGGCCTTCGAGCTGAAGGAATGGCTGCAGATTCCCCACCATTTGATCAGCGCCGAGCGCAGCGGCGAATCGCTGGCCCGCTTCGGCAACTGGCTGGCCATCTTCGCCTTCCTGGCGTTGTGCGTATGGTCTTACTGGGACTCACGGCGGGTGAAACCGTCGGAAGTGGAATCAGGAACTTAGTGCTCCGTCGCACGTGAATCGATGGATTGAGGGTGGCACGGTCAAGCGGGGCATGGTGATCGGCGCCGGACCGGAGTCACCTGTCAGGCTGTGAAGGAACTGCGCCGACGAAGAACCGAGCTTGGCCGTGGGGACCGAGAGCGCGGCCCGACCACGGCCAAGGACCGCTCGGAGTAGACTCTCAGCGCGGGGCGCTTTTCGGCGCGGCCCTTGACCGTGCCACCCATCAATCGACGAGCGACAAAGTACTAGACGGCGCTTTGCGGCGTCGCCGCCGTCGCGAGCGGGCCTTCGCTTCTCCGCCGTTGGCGGAGCGAAGGCCCGCCCGACTATGCGGAGCGGCCGGACCGGCCGGCCCGGAGCGTCGGGGACTGAAGCGAGCTGACCGGGGACACGTCGGGCACGGTCTCTCCGACGTCGTAACGGCCCGGAAGCGGGCCAGGGGCTCGAGGCGTCATGACCGACGAATTCCTGCAAGAACCCGAGAAGCTCAGTTGGCGATTCCCGCGCACGTTCTGGTTCGCCAACGCGGCGGAGCTGTTCGAACGGGCCGCCTTTTACGGCATGTTCATCACCCTGGTGCTGTACCTGACCCGGAAGGTGGGGTTTAGCGACGTCGAAGCCGGCTACGTCGGCATGTGCTTCTCCTCAATAATCTACCTCCTGCCGACGTTCCTGGGGGCGATGGCGGACAAGATCGGTTTCCGCCGGGCGCTGACCGTGGCCTTCGCCCTGCTGACGGCCGGTTATGCCCTGCTGGGCGCGTTCCAGTACAAGAGCACCGCCATCGCGGCGCTGGCCCTGATCATGTTCGGCGGGGCGATCGTCAAGCCGGTGATCTCGGGCACGGTGGCCAAGTGCTCGGACGAGGCCCACCGGGTCCGAGCATTCTCCATCTTCTACCAGGTAGTCAACATCGGGGCCATCTTCGGCAAGACCGTGGCCAAGCCTTTGCGAACCGGCCTGGGCCTGGAGTACATCAACTTCTATGCCTCGGCCATGGCGTTTTGCGCCCTGCTGTTCGTCGTCCTGTTCTATCGCAACGTGGACACCGAGGGCATGGGCAAGACTCCTCGGGAGGCCTGGGAAGGACTGCTCAAGGTCGTTCGCAACGGGCGGTTCATGGGCCTGATTCTCATCGTGGCCGGCTTCTGGACCATCCAGGGCCAGTTGTACGCCACCATGCCCAAGTATCTGACCCGGTTGATCGGGGAGAGCGCCTCGCCGGAGTGGCTGGCCAACATCAATCCGCTGGTGGTAGTGATCTGCGTCGTGCCCATCACCCACCTGATCCGACATTTCAAGCCGGCCAACGCCATCGCCATCGGGCTGCTGATCATCCCCATCTCGGCCCTGAGCATTTCGCTCAGTCCCGCTCTGGAGGCGGTCGCCGGCGATTCGGTGAGCATCGTTGGGCGGGTGGCGTTGCACCCCATCACGGTCGTGGTGGTGATCGGCATCGCCTTGCAGGGGCTGGCGGAGTGCTTCCTTTCACCGAAGTTCCTGGAATACGCCTCCAAGCAAGCCCCCAAAGGCGAGGAAGGGCTCTACCTGGGCTACCAACACCTGACCACGTTCTTCGCCTGGGCCCTGGGGTTCGGCATCTCCGGGCACCTCCTGCAAAGATACTGCCCCGACCCCGGGACCATGTCGCCCGAGTGGCGTCAGCGCTGGCAGCGAGGGACAGACGCGGGCTACAGATTCGAGCTGGACCCGACACTGGAAGCGAACTTGAAGGACGGGGTACCGGTTTCACCGGCGGTCCAGGAAGCGTTCCAGGAGAAAGGAGTTCCCCTGCCGGGAACCGCCAGGATCGAAAGGTCTGATCTGGAGGGCGGCAACGCAGAAGGTCTGGTCACGATCGGGAGGGCTCTTTCACCAGGCTTCGCCCTGGACGTGGTCAATGGCAAGATGTACTGGACGGACTACGAAGCCGACAAGATTCAACGAGCCAATCTGGACGGCTCCGCAGTGGAAGAGCTGGTCACTGTGGGCCTGGGTTGTCCCAAGGGGATCGCCCTGGACGTGGCCGGCGGCAAGATGTACTGGACGGACGCCGGCATGGCCAAGGTCCAACGGGCCGACCTGGACGGTTCCAATGTGGAGGACCTGGTGGCAACGGGGTTGACCACCCCCACGGAGATCGCTCTGGACCTGGTCGGCGGCAGGATGTACTGGGCGGATTGCGGTAACAAGAAGATCCAGCGGGCCAACCTGGACGGTTCCAACGTGGAAGACGTGGTAACCACGGGGCTGATTCTGCCCACGGGAATCGCGCTGGACTTAGCCGGCGGGAGGATCTACTGGACGGACTCCGGTGCGGAGAGGATCCAGCGGGCGAACCTGGACGGCTCGCAGATGGAAAGGCTGGTCAGCGTGGAGTCGGGTTCGCTCGATGGAATCGCCCTGGATGTGGCCCGGGGCAAGATGTACTGGACTGATTCACGTACTGACCGGATCCAAAGGGCCGACCTGGACGGCTCGAACGTGGAAGAGTTGGTCACCCCGGGGTTGATTTCGCCGAGCCAGATCGCCCTGGACGCAGACGGGGGTAAGATGTACCGGACCGCCTTCTCCGTGGCCACCGTGGAGGAGGATAGAGACGCCGAGGTGTGGAAGATCGATGCCGCGACCGGGGACTACACGGTGCAGCGAGTGGAAGGGACACTGCTTGTTTACAAGGACCGGCGCCCGCTGCCGACAGAGTATGCTCAGGCCCACCGCATCTGGTACGTGTTCAGCACCATCGGCGTGACCGCGTTTCTGGCCATGCTGATCTTCAAATGGGTGACCGGCGCCATCGACAGGAAGCTCGCCGCGACGCCATCGTGACAACGAAGGTCGATAGGAGTTGCTGCCCGTGATCCAGACCAGACCCCGCTTCGGGGCCCAGCTCAAGAGCTACCCGGCAGCCTTTTGGGTCGCCAACACGATGGAGATCTTCGAGCGGATGTCCTGGTATGGCTGGTTCACCGTGATGCCCCTCTACGTGACCGGGACGGTGGCCACCGGCGGTCTCGGTTTCTCGGAGGAGACGCGTGGAACTCTCCAGGCGATTGTGCCGTGCTTACTGTACCTTATGCCGGTGCTGACCGGCGCACTGGCGGATCGGTACGGCTTCAAGAAGATGTTCATCATCGCGTATTTGGTGATGATCGCTTCCTATTATCTATTGGGTCAATTCTACACGCTTCCTACGTTCTTCCTGGCGTTTATGTTTGTGGCCGTGGGCGCGGCGATCTTCAAGCCCGTGGTCGTAGGGACGGTGGCCCGGGTGACGGACGAGTCAAACTCCGCGACCGGGTTCGGCATCTTCTACATGATGGTCAATGTGGGCGGCTTCGTCGGTCCGATCGTAGCCGGTGTCGTACGAGGCTGGGGCTGGGACAAGGTCTTCCTCGCCTGCTCGGCCTGGGCCGCCGTCAACCTGATCATCGTGCTGTTGTTCTACAAGCAGCCGACGGCTTCGGACGATGCACGAACCTTCAAGAAGGTACTTGATAATCTGGTTGAGGTTCTGGGGAACCTCCGGTTCTTCCTTGCCGTCGGCGTCGTACTCGTCGGGCTGATGGTCGCCAGCGTGCTCGACAGCGTGGGGGTTTCGTGGTTCTCATGGAAATACTGCGGGCTCATCCTCGTCACCTGGGTCGTGCTGAATTTCATCTACGACTTCCTCCTGCCGCCCGGCAGTGGCCGACCGCATCAGGGCCACGGCCCGCGGCGCAACCCCCTGGCCAAGCGGATGCACTGCAGTAACTGGCGCTTTGCCTTGTTCCTGCTGATCATGTCCGGCTTCTGGACGAGCTTCAACCAGATCTTCTACACCATGCCCGGATACATTCGCGACTTCACCGACACCCGTCCGCTGATCGACCTGGCCGAATCGATCTTCGGTGAAAGCGACCCCCAGGATCCGAATGTCGGTGTCGCCGGCAAGATGGCGACGATCAACGAGGAGGAGCGCCTGGAAATTGTCAAGCAGGTCGATACACTCCTGGGCGCCGTTTCGGGCGGAACGCTAAATGCGCAGCTTCTGAGAGAAACATCCAGAGAGCTTCTCAGCAGCAAGGTGCGCCTGGCGCCGTCAGAACTTGAGGTCCTGGTCACCGCGGACGGCGCCGAAGTAGAAGCGGTGACCGACCAGGTGATGATCAAGGGCCGGCAGGTCAACCCCGAGTTCATCGTGAATATCAACGCCGGCGGGATCGTCCTCTTCCAGGTCCTGGTCTCGTTCCTGATGGCCCGGTTTCATCGCTTCACGACCATGGTCGTGGGCATGGTGGTGGC
>Ga0114922_10003526_pt1 | contig 14559 bp, 6 predicted proteins | sample AartaG_FD_100975 | JGI IMG/M metagenome (GOLD analysis project Ga0114922, IMG submission 100975) | Deep subsurface microbial communities from Aarhus Bay to uncover new lineages of life (NeLLi) - Aarhus_00045 metaG | ecosystem: Environmental > Aquatic > Marine > Oceanic > Sediment | place: Aarhus...
AACACCGAAGGTTACACCCGTCAGCAGGTGGAATTGGATACCGCCAGGCCTGTGAAACTGCAGCAGGGCATGTTCGGTATGGGGGTCAATATTGCCGACGTTCGTCGCTATCGCGAAGATGCTATCGACCGCCAGTTCCGTAATCAAAACCAGTTTTTAGGCACCCTGAATAAACAATCCGAAACTTTGAGCCTGATCGAGGGAATCATCAACGAGCCTTCCGATACCGGCCTGCAAAACGCGATCAAGAACTTTTTCAACAGTCTGCAGGACCTGGCAACCAACCCGGAGAGCAGTTCGGTACGTACCACGGTAAGGGAGCAGGGCAACTCCCTGTCCAAGATATTCAATCAGGTCCGCAGCCAGCTCGAGCAGATCCGCTACAATAAGAATTTTGAGGTGATCGATACGGTTACCGAAATAAACCAGTTCTTGCAACAGATCGCCAACTTGAATATAGAAATCTCCCATATTGAGGCGCTGGGCGAGCGGGCCAACGACATGCGGGACACTCGGGACAATCTGCTCGACAAGCTCTCCCGGCTAATCGACATGAGAGCCGTGGAGGATCCCACTAACTCGACAACCATTGTCACGATCACCGGACAAGCCTTCGTGGTTATCGACAATGCCCTTCAACTGAAAGTGAAGTCGGTAAACGAGGGGGGCAAAGAAGTTATCAAGATACTGAACCCCACGGATGACAGACAGATCAAGCCAACTTCGGGCGAGCTGTCCGGCTTGCTGGAGGTTCGTGATCGAGTCATTCCGGAGCTTATCGAGCAAATCGATGAGCTGGCAACGGCGATTATCAACGAGGTCAACGCTGTCCACCGCAAAGGCTACGGCCTCCAAGGCAACCGGGACCTCCCACCTACAAACATGGATTTTTTCTCCGGCACCGATGCCTATTCTATGGCATTGAGCTACAATCTGGTAAACGATTCCAGAAACATCGCCGCCTCTAAAAGCGGTGCCCCCGGAGACAACATGAATGCGCTCGAATTGGCCCAGTTGCGCAATACACAGGTACTTAACCAGGGCAGCTTCACTTTCGAGGATTTCCTCGGGGGTTTAGTGAGCACTTTTGGGCTGGAAGTTCGCAGTGTTGCAGAGGACTTGAATAACCAGCAGCGGCTGGTGGATCACCTGGACAATTACCGCGAATCCCTGTACGGAGTGAACCTGGATGAAGAACTGGTACAGATGATTCGCTTCCAGCAGGCATTCGGAGCCAATGCCCGAATTATGAGCACGATCAATGAACTGTTGGGCATCGTGGTAATTCTGGGCAAATATTAGCTTTAGTTTTAAGCTGTCCCGATCAGGTGCTCTACGAAAGGAGAAATCAACAGGATTTTCATTGCTGCGACTTTCGGATGGAATTTCAGGCTTGAACAGATATCGTTGATCCTTTCATATCAAGGATGATATATGCTGATTCTAACAAGGAAGTTGGGAGAGAGCATCGCCATCGGTGATCAAATCAAGGTGACCCTGATCGAAATTCAGGGCAAGCATGTTAAAATCGGAGTCAACGCACCAAAAGATGTGCCTATCCACCGACAGGAAATCTATGAAAGGATCGTGGGAGAGAACCTGCTGGCCAGCATGGCTTCCGACCGGGATCTGGAGGAGATAAGATTGCTGTTCAATGAGAAAAACAGCGATTAAGCGTGCTACAGAGGGATCATCGAGTCGGTTGCTTAAAACTTTTATCGGTGAAGAATCATCATGCCACTTCGGGTTACTCAAAATTTGCTGACTAATGTTGTTCTGAGGAATTTGAACAGCAATATCCAAAAGCTGATGGAGACTCAGTCCAATCTTTCCAGCGGAAAACGTCTAAACAAGCCCTCCGACGATCCGGTGGGCACTGCTTCATCCATGCGGCTGCGCACCCGTCTTTCCCAGACCGATCAGTATCTGAGGAACATCATTAGCGGCGAAACCCAGCTCAATATAAACGATGCGGCATTCGAGGACATGAGTCAAATGTTAATGCGGGCCCAGGAACTGGCCATCGGCCAGGCCAATACCACCGCCGATTACAGAACCCGGCGGGCTGTGGCCCAGGAGGTCGAAGCTCTGATCAATCAGTTCGTCGACATCCTCAACACTCGTGTGGAAAACCGCTACATTTTCGCTGGATTCGAAAGCCTTGATAAACCCTTTATTCAAACCGACAACGGTGTGGATTACATGGGTGATTCAGCAAATCTCAATATCGAAATCGAAACCGGAACACTGCTGAATACCAACATTCCGGGTTCCCTACTCCTGCCCACCTCGGTTGACGACCTGGGCGCCCATGGGAATCTGTATCCGTACACTGAAAGGTCACTGGACCTGGAACAGCGAAGGCTCATCGAGTTGAATCAGGGCAGTGGAGTGGACGATGGCTTCATTAAAATCACCAACCGGGCCGGGCAAACCGCCTATACCAATATTACCGGTGCCAAAACACTCTGGGAAGCAGCCTTTAGAATAACCAACGCTGCGGATGCAAACGGTAATAAACTCGAGCTTAATGCCTATGTGGACGAGGCAAGCCAGGGACTTGTAATCGAGGACCAAATAGAAGAAGCCGATCGCTTATCCGGCTATAACCTTATGGTAGAAGAAGTTAATAACGGTCGAGTAGCGCGCCAACTGGGTATAAAACAGGAAGATACTTCCGAATCGGGTAAAATTATCGGTCGAAATCTTGCAGCCCTTCTTTTGACCACCCGTCTGGAAGACCTGCGACGCGGCAGCGGGATCGAACTCGGCAGTTTCCAGATCCGTGACAAGGCAGACAACACTGCGATTATCGAAATTTCCCAGGCCGAAACTCTGGCCGATGTGCGCCAGCTGATCAACGCGGCGGGAACCAACCTGCGGGCCGATATCAATACCGGCGGCAACGGGTTGATCATCTCCGACCTCAGCGGCTCGCTGGCCGAGGGTACCGTTCAAATTATCGAAGCAAGCGAAAATACTAATACAGCACGAGACCTGGGCATACTCACCCCGCCGGACGGCATCTCCGGCACCATACTGACCGGTGAATCGCTCGACCCTCAGTTGACCCGCGACACTCCTATCTCGCTGCTCAACCGCGGCCAGGGTTTCGAATTAGGTTTGATGACTCTGGAAAACGGCCCCAGAAAAGGTACAATCGACCTGTCGAAAGCCTCCACCCTAGGTCGGATAATCGATACAATCAACGCATCCGGGCTCGATCTGATGGCGGAAATAAACGATTTAGGAACCGGCATCTCGGTATCCAGCACCGTGGGGGGACGCATCCTCAAAATATCCAATGCCCCCGGCAGTATCACCGCGCTGAATCTCGGTATCGAGGGAATCCGTGACCAGCTGGTACAGCGGGTGGTGCCCCTGGGCGAAGGCGGCGACCTGCAAAGCGCGATCAATGGGGAAACCCGCCTGGAAAACCTCAACGGCGGCACAGGGTTCAACCCCGGTATGATCCGGGTCACCGATTCAATGGACCAGACGATAAACATCAACCTCATCAATGTGAACACCATCCAGGGTGTGCTTAACCTGATCAACAGCTATGGCGCCAATGGCAACGGTAATGTCAATATCGTCGCTGAACTCGCTCCCGACCAGCAATCCATTCAACTGGTCGATACGTCAATCCCGAATACCCGGATCCAAACTATCACTGAAACCGGCGCACTGGTCAGCAACTTTTCGGACCTTACTCCCGGTAAAAGTGTGGCGATCAACGCTTTCCGGAATAACACCGGCGAGCTTGTAGCTCGCACTGCAGATATTGTTAACACAACTCTTTCCAATGAAGTCACTCTCTCCGGAACTATCGAAATGGTTGACATTGACACAGGCTATATCAGTCTGCGAACTTCCGATGAGAACCTTTACGATGTTTACTCACTGCAACAGATACCAAATCTGTTTGTCGGCCAGTCCGTCTTTCTCAACGGCAACTTCCAGGTTACCGGAGAATTTGAAGCCCGCTCAGTGGATATAATCACCGATGTAGCAGCGGGCGACGAACAACTGCTGGCCACCATAGACTCGTCAGACGAAGTGGACAAGATACTGACGCTGGTCGACAGCGGAGGGACTTCTCAGCAGGTCAAGATAATCACTGAAAAAGGATTGATCCGGGTGGCTGATGTGGTCGGAGGCACGGCCGCTCAGGATCTGGGAATCCAGGGGACAAGCGTGGTCGGCAGCGACAGGATCGAGGGCCGGGCGCTAAACCCCACGCTTGCTGAAAACACCAGGCTATCTCTGTTGGTAGGGAGTACTTTCATCCCCGGCAAAGTCCAGATTTCCAACGGCACGGAAACAAAAGTAATAGACCTGTCTGCTGCCAGAACTGTAGGTGAGATGCTTTACCTGCTTAATTCCTCACCCATTGGAATATTGGCCACGATCAATCCCTCCGGCAAAGGGATCTCCATCCAAAGCCGGATCAATGGAACCACTCTGACAGTTTCCAAGATCGCCCTGAAAAACCCGGACGGCTCCAATAAAACATACTCGGACGGGAGCACGATTTTCGATGAAACAGCCGATATGCTCGGGATATCCGGCTCGGCTGATGTGCTCGGAAACTTGATCTATTTAAAAACCGCGCTGCTCAACAACAACCGGGAGGATGTCGCCAGGACCCTGGACAACTTCCCGGTCGCTTTGAACCGTATCCTGAATCAGCGTACCTCGGTGGGCGCGCGTACCAACCAGATGACCACCACCGAGGACCGCGCCCTGGATACCAACCTCAGCAATACCCAAATCTTAAGCGGGATCGAGGATGTCGATGTGGTGGAAGCGGTAAACGATCTGGCTGCACATGAAAACGCTTACAACGCGGCTCTGAGTGCGGCCAGCCGGATCATACTACCCTCGCTGCTCGATTTTCTCTAACACCAGGACAGCAGAGCAGTTAACCGAAAAACATGGAAACAATTAAGCCAAAGACGTCACTCATTCACTATAACCGGAGGAAACCTTGAAAATCAATTCCACACGTTTCGGGACCATTGAGATCGATGAGAAGGATATTCTTACTTTCCCCGAAGGACTGGTGGGCTTTGCAGCCTACAAGCGGTTTTTCATCTATAATAACGAGAAAAAACTGCCTTTTTTCTGGCTGCACTCAGTGGAAAACCCCAACCTGGCCTTTGTGATTTGCGACCCGCTGATCTTTTTCTCGGATTACAAAGTAGCGGTGCGCAAACAGGAGCTCTCGATCCTCAACATCAAAGACCTGGCCAAGGCGATCACCTGTACGATCATTTCGATCAGTCGCAATCCGTTCCGGATGACCGCCAACCTGCAGGGTCCACTGGTAATCAACACGGAAAACCGTAAAGGCAAGCAGCTGGTACTGGTAGACGGCAACTATACTACGCGGCATACCATCATGCTCAAAGATGAATCGATGGAAATGCCTCAGGGCGTGTTGGTGCCCAGGAAAAGTGCCGCCGGAGTGGGAGCGAACGACTCCATAGTTGTATCTTGAGCGCGAAGTTTTTTCGAGAGGCGTTGCCCCCGGCCCGGAAAATCCCTGGTGCCCCGGGGCAGGACTGTTTCATGCTCAGTGAACGAAAAACTTCTTTCAGGCGGCAACTACGGATGGATATATCTTTCGCAGCGGCTTTGTTTAAAACGATACGGCTCGTAAGCTGTTTCTCGATCCCGTACCGGGTGCGGCATCTGTTGAATTGCAAGATTGCGATAAAATTAAATGTTCCATACCCTTCAGTAAGACACTCCGGGGCGGCAAGCTTTATCTATTCAGGTTGCCTTACGGTCAATGAGATACTCTTTTCCCATTATGGAGATCGGTGAAAACTTATGGCGAAAGCTCTGAAAACTTTGTTGAGCCGGTAAGATCCTCCGGGGGTGTTTCCCGTGCACCGGCTCAGTGTTCACTATTTTGCTAAAAAGAACCCGTTGATACACGCATTCCCGCCGATACGACTTTCCCTGCATCTTACCTTACCTGGCTAGCCTGTATTATTCATAAATTAAAAGTCTCTAGCTTTAATATACAAGGGGCAGACCCATGTGTATGCCCGAAAGTTGAAACATTTTTATCTGTCCAGGGCGCACACGCAGGTGCGCCCCTTGTATATTAGCTTGGATTCTTTGTGTCTCAGGGCACGGCATGCCGTGCCCCTACAAAAATCTGTTTGGCTTTGGTGTTATGAATAATTCGGGCTAAAAACTCATCCCGGGAATAATTTCTTCAATCCAACAGCGCAGCCCTGTGGATAAAATCTCCTCCGCCCATTCCATTGACAATCCGGTCCAATATTCTTTATTTTCTAAAGCATGCGTTTGGCTGCTTTTTCCCCTTTATCGGTACAAGCTTGAGAACAGCAGTCGATTCATGCCGTGCCTTCCAGGCGGAAAGCCGGACCCCGGTGGAGGATTATCGAATTTTTATTCGGAAAAACAGCCTCGATCTAACATGTATGTCTGATACTACTAATTTTTGGGGGAGTTCAAAATGAATTTAACGCCTTATTCCTGCCCTTTGCTGCTGGCAACTCTGCTGCTTGCTATCACGCCACTCAAAGCCGAGAAGCATATCGCAGGCGGAGAGATTCTGACCGGAAGAAACCGCCTGATTTCCACTATGAGCGAGACCGGCAGGAGGTTTCACCTTCCGCCGTCGCCAAACACCAGAAAATTTTCCCCGGCCGTGCTCGACGGCAAGGTCGGGGAAAGCTTCTGGGAACTAGCCCCGCAAGCAGGCCCATTCATGGAGGAATCCTCCGGGGAAAAACGCAACTGCACCGTCCGGGTTGCTTACGACAGGGATAACATCTACCTGTACTGGGAGATCGTTACCCGGACACCGCCGGTGGCCACTGTCACCAGGGCCGATACCGCTCTGGATGGTGATAGTTACCTGCAGGTGGACTTTTATCCGGTTTTGCCCGACAGTTTCTATCACGGCCGGGGCTACTACTACAGCCTGGCGGTCAATCCCCTGGGCACGCTCTGGGACGCTTACTTCGATCCTTACCAGGAGGGCTACTTTTTCACCTCCTGGAACTCCGGCGCAAAAGCGGCCACTACCCGCTCCGCGGACGGCTGGACGGCTGAGATAGTGATCCCGTTCAGCGGGTTGGACCTATACAGCGATGCAGGCTGGAACTGGATCCTGGAATTTCATCAGTCAGAGGGCCGGCGCGCCTCTGCTCTCAGCGGTATCCGGGTCACTCAAGGGGTGAGCGTGCGCAGGCCGGCCTGGGTCGCCTACTACTGGGACCGTCCCGAACTGATGCCCCGGTTGCAGCCCAATGCTGAAACCATGTTCGACAAACAACGCTCCCTGACCGTGGATCACACCCGGCAGGCTCCTGCGGTCAACGGACGCATGGACGACCGTTCTTTCGCCGGAACCGAGGAGGTAGCGATGCTGCTGCGGGATGACACCGCCGAGCCGGTGAACGAAAGCAGCGGAGCCTCGTTCAAGGTATCCTCCGATCATGAAAACATCTATTTCCTGTTAAAAGCCTCAAGCGGTCAGGCCGAAATTGTGGCACAAAAAGGGGAGCGCGGTGTCTCAGATGCGGGCATGGCCGCCCAGATGGAAGGGGTCAACGGGGTGTTCAAGGACCTGGAGCTGCTGGCCCGGGAAGGATTCTGGGTGCTGCTCCAACCCCGTGTACCGGGCCGGGATGCCGTGCATCAGGGTTGCTATTTAATCACTTTCGACAACTCGGGCTCGGTCAAAGGGACTTACTACGACGAGGAAGGCATCCCTGATCGCAGTTGGCAGCCCGGGGCCCGCCTGGACCTGTTCAACATGCGCCAAGGCTGGGGTGCCGAGCTGACCGTGCCGGTATCTTCAATGGATATCCCGCCGGGCTGCGGTTCGAGCTGGGGGTTGAACGTATTCCGTAACGCTGTGGGCAAACAAGGCGAGTCAATGGAAACAACCGGCGAACTGGTCGCCTGGTGTCCCACCCGCGGGCACCACCACGACCCCCAGCATATCGGCAGGCTGGACGGCCTGAGTTTAACCCTCGAGGCTCAGGTGAGAAAAAACCTGGAGCAGCGGCTCGACACTCTGGTAGCCTCGATCATCAAGACCGGGAAAGCTTACCGCAGCCAGGCGAACCGGATCCTCGGTGACGCCCGGAATTTGCGCAAGGCAATAAAAACCGACGATCCCTTATTGATCTCACCGCGCCTGGAAGAACTCCAGCAGCGGCTGGGGGGACTGAAAGCCGCGGAGTACTTCCATACCCAACCCCGGCCGCCGGGTGCCGGTCACCGGCTTTCCGACATCTGTATGGTCGAGGGAACGGACCTGGGATGGGCTGTAGGCCGCCAGGGAGTGATCCTGCACACCGCCGACGGGGGCCGTAGCTGGAGCGCCCAGGAATCCCGAACCAATACCGACTTCCAGCGGGTACAATTTATCGATGAGCGGCAAGGCTGGATTGTCGGAGGCAGGGTCCGCATGGGTGAGACCAATGAAACCATGCGCCACGACCAGCGCGGTGGTTTCGGCTATATTCTGCATACCGCCGATGGCGGAAAAAACTGGGAAATCCAGTACGCCGAACAGGGACGTTATCTTTTCGGCCTCCAAATGCTCGATGCAACCCGGGGCTGGGCTTGCGGCGAACGCGGGATAATCCTGCGCACCAGCGACGGGGGCAGCCACTGGCAGGCCACCACCAACAGCGGCACCATCCGTTGGCTTTACGGAATCGCCTTCCTCGACAGCCAACGGGGATTTATTGTGGGAGAATCGCAGACAGTGCTGGCCACCACCGACGGCGGAAGTCACTGGAGAAAGGTGGATGTGCCGGCGGACAGGGCTTTTTACGGCTTCCACCCGCACTACCGCTCGGTGACCTTCCAAGGCAACCGGGGGTGGATTGTGGGGCAGAACTGCACGATCCTTGGAACCGAAGACAGTGGGCGCACCTGGAAGGCGCAAACCGAAGTTTTTAGCGGCCCGGTAAGGGAGCTGCTGGACCTGGAAAAGGTCTTTTTCGTCGACAGCCGGCGCGGCTGGGCTGTGGGCAGGCTGGGCAGCCGGATAATGGTCACTGAGGATGGCGGCTCGAGCTGGCGGCTGATGCCTGTTCCCAACCGGGCCAGCCTGAGCGGGGTGTGGCTCGATAACCGGGGACGCGCCCTGGTGGCCGGCGCCCAGGGGCGAATCATGTTGAGCAATGACGGCGGCCGCAATTGGCAAGGCGTACATGGAAGCGGGACCAAGCTGGATGCGCTCTCCTTGATGGCCCACGGGGATGACGGACCGATATCTTTAGGACCCATGTACGCCTATTACACGCTTGCTGAGGGACGCCGCATGGGAGACATACAGATAATGCGGGATGCTCACAGTGTGGAATATCAGGGGGAGATATACAACCTGGAGCATCACCGCAGCTTAAACCTGATGGGGCTTGTGGTAGCGGACTACCTGGACGAAGCGGAAAACGGCAACAACGGCTGTGATTACTATCACTACACCCAGCGCCTCTGGAATGACGAATCTCCGGTGATCCGTCGGCTGGTGGCCCTGATCCGCACCTTCAGACCGGAAGTGGTCCTGACCCACGAACCGGTGTTCGGCGAATACGACAAGCCCGGCCATAAGCTGGCCGGTCGTGCCAGTGTCGAAGCATTCAACTCGGCCGGAGGTCCGGAGGACCGTTGGCCGGAACTGACCCGCCTGGGTCTTCCGCCCTGGCAGCCGAAAAAATTGTACTGCATCGCCGGCGAAAGCCACCCGGAAACCCTCGATTTGACCCGTTTGCTGAAAGAACCGGCCGGAGACAGGAATTTTACCGCCTTCGACTGGGCAGAGTGGGCTATCCGCTGCTTCCAGAGCCAGGGAGTATACCACGCCGAGGCCAGCCACCTCTCGCTCATCCAGTCGCTGGTGCCGGTGCCCGAGCAGGAGCAATCGATTTTCGACGGGATCGAGTGACATCCCGGAATCGACTTTTTAAAGCAATTTGAAGGCACGTGTTTTGCTGTTAAGCTAATCGTGAAATCCGATCGATTTTTGAAAGAACTCCGGCTCCGAGAACTTTAACCGGCGAAATAGGTTAAAAATGCAAAAGATCGAGTTTTTCAAGCACAATATCGGCCCACGGGAAATACGGGATGTCAACCGGGTTCTGCGCGGGCTTTTTCTGACCACCGGAAAAGAGGTCGAGCGCTTCGAGCGGGCTTTGGCCGACTACCTCGGCCTGCCATATGCGGTTGGAGTGACCAGTTGTACGGCGGCGCTTCAGCTTTCCCTGACTGCACTGGGAGTCGGCCCGCAAGATGAAGTTATCACCACTCCGATGTCCTTTGTCGCCACAGCCACCGCAGCCATACAGGCAGGTGCCAGGCCGGTGTTTGTCGATGTGGAGCCCGGGACCGGCAACCTGAACGCCGAACTGCTCGAGGCTGCGATTACCACCAGAACCAAAGCCATCGTTCCGGTGCACCTATACGGTCAGCTCTGCGATATGACCCGTATCAGAGAGATCGCGGACCGCCATAACCTGGCGGTGGCCGAGGACGCGGCACACGCCCTGGAAGCCTCGCGGAATGGGGTCCGGCCCGGAGAACTGGGCGATGCGGCCTGCTTTTCGTTCTATGCCACCAAGAGTATCACCTGCGGCGAAGGCGGGGCTGTGGCTGTCAAAAGCGAAGACCTGGCACGCAAGCTGAAAGCCTTGCGCCACCACGGCATGGACCGGAGCGCGGCCGAAAGGTATCAGAAAGACGACCCGACCTATGAGATTACGATGATGGGTTGGAAATACAATATGGACAACATCCAGGCGGCTTTACTGATAGGCCAGCTGGAAAGGGTGGGAAGCTTACACCGCAAAAGACAGCGCCTGGCGGCAAGCTACCGTGCCGGGCTTTCCGCGGTGCGCGGCATTAAACTCATGGCCCTATCTCCGAACTCGACTCACGCGCACCACCTGTTCACCATCTTAGTACCCCCAGGCAAGCGGAACGAGTTTATACGCCGCATGAACGCCCGCGGCATCGGGGTCTCGGTCCATTACTTTCCGATCCACCTTCACCGCTACTTCCGCGATACTTTCGGCTACCGCAGGGGAATGTTCCCGGAGGCTGAGCAGATCGGCGCCCGGGTGGTTGCACTACCCCTCTACCCCAAGCTCAAGGCTGCCGAGGTCGATTATGTGATCCGCAGTGTCAAAGACATAGCCGCAGAGTTGAAATTCGCCGATTAAGCCCTGACCCGAACAAGCCGGATAAAATAATCAGACGGGATGACAGGATGAACCTGATTATTCTTTCCTGCTTATCATATTTGTTTTATAAGCTCCTGACTTTATAGAAGTTGCTGGTTGCCGGTTGTTAGTGGTCAGAGAGTAGAAACCAGAAACTAACAACTGAAAACTAAACACTGTCTTCGCTTTTTCACTGCCTCATGCTTTCAGACAGACTTTGCCCACCTCGATTATCAGAGAGTTTCCATATACTGATTTCAGAACGCCGAAACCCCTCTTGGTTATACTCGATAAGATCATCCAACAATCTTCTCCGGCATTTCCTCATATTAAATGTCTCCGGCATCTTTCCGGCTGTGGTTTACTAATTTTTCATTGATTAAATTCTGTCTATCCTGTGATCCCGTCCAACAAGTCCGTATTCTTACTTTTTTCCTCAACAGTATTATCTTTGATTTTTTACTTAGAGAGTATTACTTTCGAGAGCACCTACCTAGCTTTTGCGGCAAACCGAACCCATTGCAGGAGGCGTTATGGTTCGCATAGCCGAAATGATCCGCAAATCCGCCGAGCGCTGCAAGGAAAAAATCGCTTTCATCGATCTGGCTGAAATTCCTGCGCATGAGGTAACTTACGGCGATTTCTACTCCGGGGCCTGCCTTCTGGCCCGGCGTCTCAGCGAGTCCGGTCTGGACCCTGGCTCCCGGGTGGCCTTGATGGGCGCTAATTCAGCCCGCTGGGCCGCGGCCTGCCTGAGTGTCCATCTGGCGGGCGCCACAGTCTCCCCCATCGATCCGGAAACTTCCGACTCCGACCTGGGCGATATGTTGGCAATCCTCGATCCGGATGCGGTTATCTGTGACCGCTCCCTGACACCCCGTTTCGCCAAGACAGCATTCCGGATAATCGAACTCGAGTCGGTTGAGTTTAAAAAAGACCTCCTGCCTTTCGAGCCGTTCCTACTGGCGCCGGAGCAGCCGCTCTCCATAGTTTTTACCTCGGGGACAACCGGCAAACCCAAGGGCGTAATGCTCAGCGAAGCCAACTTCCTGCATAATATCGGCACCTTTATGGGTGTCAAGCGATTGATCTATGAAAACGACCGCCTGCTGAACCTGCTGCCTCTTCACCATGTCTACCCTTTTACCGCCACTCTGCTGACTCCCCTGTGCGCAGGTGCAACAATAATTTACCCGCGTTCGCTTAAAAGCGAGGATATCATGGATGCGGCCGCCGACAGAGGTGCTACGATTATGGCGGTGGTGCCCCAGGTACTGAATGGCCTGCACAACCGGATTTTTTCAACTGTTCTGGATAAACCGTTACTCGCGCTTACCGGGTTTAAGCTGCTGTTCTTATTCGGCTGGCTGGCAACAGGCCTGGGTTATCGTCCCGGAAGATTCCTCTATCGCTCGCTGCATCGCCGCTTGCCGAATCTCAGGTATTTCGCCTGCGGCGGGGCGCGTCTGGAGCCCGAGGTACACCGCGACCTTGCCTGTCTGGGCTTCCGGATTATCGAGGCCTACGGTTTAACCGAGACCGCTCCGGTGGTCACCTTAAACGATTTCCGCAGGCCCGTACCCGGTTCGGTGGGAAAACCCGCACCGGATGTCGAGGTCAAGGTGGCCAGAACCGACCCCATGATCGCCGATGGAGAAATCCTGGTGCGTGGACCCAATGTGATGCTGGGCTATTACAAAGATCCCAAAGCCACAGCCGAGACCTTCCGCTACGGCTGGTTCAAAACCGGCGACCTGGGTTACCTGGACAAACGTGGTTACCTCTTTTTAAGCGGGCGGCACAAAGAAGTTATCGTGATGCCTTCCGGGAAAAACATCATCCCCCAGGCGCTCGAGGAACATTACGGAGCTTGCGACCTGGTGGAAGAAATCTGTATCTGTTCTTTCGAAGATGATGACGGCGTACACCTCACCGCCGTGGTCGTGCCTTCGCGCGAAGCCTTGATGCGCAAGCAAACCACTAGAATCTATGAGGATATCAAGTTTGAAATCGAGAATCTGGCGATGCGGCTGCCTTCCTACCAGCGGGTAACCAGGGTAGAAATCACCGAGAAGAGTTTTCCGAGAACCCGCCTGGGCAAGCTGAAGCGATACGAGATCATCGAGGCCCTGCGCAAACATAAAGCCGGCGAACCCGACGAGGAGCAGGTCTCTGGTGAGGTCGGTGAGCCGCAGGACCCTTTTCTCGCCTTTGTCAAACGGAACTTGAAACTCAAGGGCAATCCCCGAGGAACCTATAACCTGGAGACAGACCTGGGGCTGGATTCTCTGAGCAAACTGGATTTTATCTCTGCGGTGGAACAGCACTTCGGGGTGAGCATCCCTGAACAGGCGGCCGGAGCCGTTCTCTGCCTGGATGATCTACGTTCCCTGATTGAAACCCGCACCGACCGGCCTGCCGAACCCATGAAACCGGAGGAAACCATCGGAATTAAACCGGTGGAACAGGTGCTAGAGTTGGGCGAGAGTATTTTCGGCAGGACATTTCGCCTTTTCGCCCACCTGAAATTTTTCCTGCTATTCAAGCTGCTTTTCCGCATCCGCCTCAAGGGAGTAGAGCACCTGCCGGCTGAAGGCCCTTTTATCCTCGCCCCCAACCATGTATCGTATATCGACGGGCTGGCGATTTACGCGATACTGCCATACCGGGTAACCCGTAAGATTTTCTTTATGGGAATCGGGGATGTTTTCGACCACTTTCCCTTTTCCTGGCTGTGCTATCCGGGCCGGATTATCAGCACCGGCAGGATGGGTTCCACTACCCGGTCGCTGCATTACTGCCTGGAGGTACTGAAAAAGGGTTATCTGCTGTGCCTGTTTCCCGAGGGTAAGCGCTCTATCGATAAAAAGGTGGACAATCCCAAACCGGGAGTCTCCATAGTTGCCTTTGGCGGCAACGCCCCGGTTGTGCCGCTTCATATCCGCGGCACCGGTCCCGTGCTTTCAAGGATGAACCCCGGATTCCATCTCAGCAGGATCGAGCTGGAGATATTGCCCCCGATCGAGCCGGAAGGCACCGAAGAGCAACTCCTGACCCGCTGGTACGAACTCATGCGAAAAATGGACCACCTGGTCCAGTAGCGGCGCACGGCCACCTGACGCAGAAGGGCCGCGAGGTCATCATCTGGGCCGAGTACCCGCTGCTCGAAGAGCACGTGGCGCTCCTGCCCGCCACCCTCATCAACGGCGTGGCCGGCAAGAGGCCGAGGCAGACCGAGCTGGAGAACGAGCGCGGCATTCGCCAGTTCACCTACGTGCCCATGCAGGGCGGCGAGCTGATGTTCCCGAACTACCTCGGCTACACTGGCCGCGAC
>Ga0114922_10003527_pt1 | contig 14556 bp, 12 predicted proteins | sample AartaG_FD_100975 | JGI IMG/M metagenome (GOLD analysis project Ga0114922, IMG submission 100975) | Deep subsurface microbial communities from Aarhus Bay to uncover new lineages of life (NeLLi) - Aarhus_00045 metaG | ecosystem: Environmental > Aquatic > Marine > Oceanic > Sediment | place...
CCAGCGGAAGCGGGTACACCCGCCCGCAGACATCGATGCGAGAAGAAAGGAGTTTATAGACCAACTGGCAGATCAGTTGAGGGTGGCCCTGTGACGCTATTACACAAAACCTGGGACGTTATCAAGCTGCTGTATTTCTTGATTTCGCCGGCATTTCACGATATAATGCTTCTGTAAAGTTTCACGTTTCACAACAGACGCCAGTGTTTTTGACGCAGGAGAATACCCATGTTCCGACCTGAGATCAAGGTTCTCGATTGCACGATCCGCGACGGCGGCTTGATGAACAAATGGCAGTTCGAAGACAAATTCGTGAAGGCGATTTTTGACGCATGCTGCGCCGCCGGTATCGATTATATGGAGGTGGGCTACAAGAGCTCGGAGAGCGCGTTCTCCCGAGAGGAAAACGGAGTGTGGAAATTCTGCCACGACAGCGACATCATCCGCGTGCTTGGCGAAGATTGCGCCGAAAAGGGGATCAAGCTCGCGGCGATGGGCGACATCGGCCGGATCGAGTACGACGACATCCCGCCTAAAGATGAAAGTGTGATAACGCTCATACGCGTCGCCTGCTATATTCACCAGATCGACAAAGGAATAGCCCTCGTCGAGCACTGCATCGACAAGGGCTACGAGACCACCATCCAGCTCATGGCTGTCTCGAAAGCGATGGAGCGCGACATCGACGAAGCGCTCGACGACGTGGCGAAGAGCAGGCTGCCGGTGCTTTATGTTGTCGACAGTTTCGGAGCAATGTATTGCGAGCAAGTGGAGCGCCTGGCCAAGAAATACATCGCGGCTCTCCCCGGCAAAACCATCGGCTTCCACGGCCACAACAACCAGCAGCTCGCCTTTGCAAACACGATCGAGGCGATCATTCACGGCTGCAATTATGTAGACGGCACCATGTATGGCATTGGCCGCGGCGCCGGCAACTGCCCGCTTGAATTGCTCATATCATTCCTGAAGAACCCGAAGTTCGACCCCCGGCCGGTCTATGAGGCGGTTCAGAAACAGATGATCCCGCTGCGCGAAAAAATCGAGTGGGGCTTTCACATTCCCTACCTGATCACGGGCATGCTCAACGAACATCCCCGCAGCGCCATGACATTCATGGACGAACCGGTGCGAGGCGACTTCGCCGACTTTTATGACCAGATAGCCGACGCCACGACCCTCGAGTAGCGCCGGAGGCGCATGCCGATTCGACCAGACACGAGGCCGCAGGGCTTTCACAACGCCGCCTCGGCTCCGGCCGAATAGCGCAACATCTCGGAATCGAGCAAGACTGTCGCCGATAAATGGGAAAGGAGCAAATTGTGGGGATATGGAAGATCGCAGAAGATGGCCCGCAGAAGGTGAGGGAGACCCACATCAAGAAAGAAAAACTGCTTGAGGAACAGCTCGAAGATTGGATAGTTCGCGACCCTACATTGTTGGGGGAACCCCTTCTTGTTGTGGGTCGTCAAATACTCTTCCCCGACGTGAAAGACAGGCTGGACATTCTTGCTCTCGACCTTCAGGGGAACGCCGTAATAGTGGAATTGAAGAGAGGCAAACTCAAAGACCCCGTCGATATGCAAGCTATGAGATACGCCAGCTACATATCTCGATGGCGCTTCGAGGATTTCGAGAATCAAGCCCGCAACTTCTACGGGAAGGTGGGCGATCCCGATTTCAGCTTCAACGACATGTATGAATCCTTTTGCGAGCAGGCCGGCGTAGACGAAATCCCTGACCTGAATCAAGACCAGCGACTCATCATCGTCGGATCTTCCGTCCGGGAAAAACTGGGAAGCGTTGCCCTCTGGCTCCGCGATCACAGAGTAGATGTGACCGTGATCCAGATGCAAGCTTTCAAAGACGGAGATTCGATTTTTCTTCAGCCAGAGGTAATAGTCCCCGTCAAGGTGAGCAAGTTCGCGGGGACGGGCGGAGCAGGCGACGGGGACAGCCGGCCTTGGGTGACCGACGGGAGGCTCTGGCACCTCGACAAGCGCTGCAGCCAAAAGACAAAAAGCATGTTACTCCAGCTTGATGAGATCATTCAAGCGAACTTTGATGTGGACGGGCTCCATTGGAATCAGAAGCACTTCGTTTCGTACCGGATCGCCATTTATAACTGGCTCACCGTCAGGACGAGCTCCAGCACTTTGCGTCTCAGCTTCTTGGTGAGAGCCCGGAGCTTCAAGGCTGAGGATCTCGCCACGACGCTCGGGGTTGAAGAATTCGACAAAGAAATGCCCTTGAGCAAGAAGCTTGGCCTGCCCAGCTCTGTGTTCGTTATGAGTATGACTGAAAACACCGCCCGGGTAGTAATCCGAGTCAAAGAGGATTTTGATTTGGCGTCTGAAGCATTTCTCAAGTTCATGAAAGAGGCCCATAAAGCATTCCCCAAATAGATGCGGAAACCCCGGGAACACCCGGCAAGCGGCAGTACGCACTGCTGTGTCTGAATGGACACTCGTATTGACCTTCCGTAGGAGCCAAAGATGGCCAAAAACCAATTCATATCCGGGTTAGCCTTCCGCCCGAAGGATCCTCCGAATTGGCTTCTCGAAGAAATGCAAAAGTATAAAGAGACCGGCGTCATATCCACGAAGCTGCTGGAAGCCTCTGCTCCGTTTCTCAATAAAAAGGCAGAGGGTCCGCCGCGCTTGAAGGCATTCCCTCGTCATATCAAGTAGTGATTCCAGCAAGTATTTGGTAACATCCCAAAAGTTGTGTGGAAAAGGTCACAAGCCATCCATTTACATTCCACTAATGGCGTATAAGAGGCGTTTGCGCCGGTGCCGCGCAGGCCGTGATTGTCATGCGATCTCGTAAGTCCTTGTGTGCCAATGACTTGGTTCCCCCTCTGGTGCCCCTCTGGTGCCTGTCACCGTGAGGAAGCGTAACCCTTGTACTACCAACGACTTACAACGCCGCTCCGTATTCGCGTTTTAATCTCGCGTATCAAGCAGCCGGAAGATTGCGGCCTGAGTTAGAGAAATACCGATGTTCACTAATATATTCCGGATTATCTCTCGGCGGAGAACGGAACGCAGTTATCCGAACGTTGTGTGTTGAGCGCTCGCAGGTCTGGGGCATCCGGTCGGTACGCCCGGGAGGCTGATTCACGCGACGGCGGTGGTTGTTTCCGCGCTTATGCCGCTGACGAAGCCACAACTTTGGGGACGCTACCAGGTATTTGTTGGACAGGGGCAGGCGCCGGCCTTCCTTTTTGCCCTCATGGCAAGTCAGAAAAGCCATATAGTGTGAACGGTCTTTCAAATGAGCAACCTGTTGCTCGTTTAGTCCCCTTCCTCTTTCCCCACCACGAGGAATATATCGTCGGCGTCGACTTCTATCCGCATGCGGCCGAGCTCGACCTCTACGCGCTTGCGCTTCTTGTCGATGGCGATGGCCTTGCCGATAACGTCCCACCCGCGCACGTAAACCGGGTCGCCGGGCCTGAGCGCGCCCAGCACCTGCCAGGTGTCGACCGGTGCCGCGTGGGAGGCCGGCGGCGGGAGGCCCGAGGGGGCCTGATCCTGCATCTTCTCCGACAGTTCCCTGTGGCTCTCCTTCATCTTTTCGATCAGCTCTTGCACTTCGAAGTGATGCTCGCCGACGAATTTTTCGGCGCGCTTGAGTATGTTGCCGGGCATTCCGCAACGGCCCGCGATGATCAGGGCACTGCTCGAGCCCGGCACGCCGATAAGCAGCCGAAACGTGGGCCGCAGCGTTTTTACGTCGAATTCGACCGACGCGTTCTCGGTCCGGCGGGTGGCGTATGCGAATTCTTTGAGCGAAGTAAGGTGGGTGGTGACGATCACGGGCGTGCCGCGGTGATGGAGCCCTTCCATGATCGCCCGGCCGAGCGCCGCGCCCTCTTCGGGGTCGGTGCCCGCACCCAGTTCGTCGAGCAGCACAAGCGAGTGTTTGGTGGCTACGCCCAGGACCTGCGCTATGTGCGTGATGTGCGACGAGAACGTGCTGAGGCTCTGCTCGATGCTCTGCTCGTCGCCGATGTCGCAGTAGATGCCGTCGAAAACCGGCAGCTCGGAGGTCCCTTTCGCCGGGATGGGCAGGCCCGATTGAAACATCAGCGAGAGCAGCCCGACGGTCTTGAGGGCCACGGTCTTGCCGCCGGTGTTGGGGCCGGTGACGACGAGCATGTCGAAGTTGTCGCCCAGGTGAACGTCGATGGGCACAACGGCCCTGGTCGTCACCTCGCCGAGCCTGCCGTGGGCCGTCAGGTGGTCGTAGGAAATCATCAACAACGGATGCCGGGCCCGGCGCAAGTGCAGCGCACCGTGAGTGTTGATGACGGAAATCTGCATCTTGAAGGCTTGGGCGCATCCGGCTTTTGCGTGGAGGAAATCGAAATAGGCCAGGATGGCCGAAATCCGGTCGATTTCGTCAGCGTGCAGGCGTACCTCGGCGGTGAGGCTGCGGAGGATGCGGTTCATCTCCTCGCGCTCGAGGCCGCGGAACTCTTCCTGCTGGTTGGTCAGCTCCACCACGGGCATCGGCTCTACGTATACGGCGCCCCCGCTGCGGGAGGTGTCGTGTACTATCCCCTGGATCTGCCTGCGGCATTCCGCCCGCACCAGCACTACCGGACGGCCGTTTCGCTGGGAGACGAACTCCTCCTGCAGCAGCGCCTGGATGGCCGGCGACGCTATGAACTGCTCCATCCGCTGATTGATCCTTGCATGGATCGCCTGGATTTCGCGGCGGAGCCTGCGCAGCTCGGGACTGGCGGAATCGAGTATCTCGAAATCGCGACCGATTGACCGCGAGATGTCCGTTTCGAGGTCGGTGAGCGACACCAGCCCCGTCGCCCAGCCCCGCAGCAAAGGAAAATCGCCTTTCAAGGAGGAGAGCGTCTTGCGGAGCTTTCGCGAGGCAGTGACGACCGACTCGATCTTCTTGAGCTCTTCGGCAGGCAGGACAGCGTCGATGACGCGGGAAAGCTTGACCGCCTGGCGCACGTCGGCTATTCCGCCCAGCGGAACGGAATCGCCCCGGTACACGATCACCATCATCTCGCCGGTTTCGTCGAGGAGCCGCTGAATCTCGGCGGGATCGGACCCCGGGCGAAGCTGGTCGAAAAGCTCCTTGCCGACGGTGGAGCCCGCGAAGCTCTTGAATATCTCCCTTATCTTCTCGAACTCCAGCCGCCGCAAATTCGCCTCGTCGAAAGGCTTAAGACGCGGAAGCCTTGCTTTGTTCGGGGGTTGGTTCATCATATCTCTGGTCGATGGTCTTTCGAAAACCCAATGCCCTCAGTCATTGGTCATTGGACATTAAGGATTTCCCATTTGCCCGTACTTCTCCATGTATCGCTTGTGCAGACGTGCGACTTCCTTGGGCGGGATTTCGATGGGCTGGCCGCGGAGCATCGCCAGGTGAACGGTCTTGGCGATGTCTTCGCACATAACGGCTGCCTTGAGCGCGGCTTTGGCGTCCTTGCCGACCGTAAAGACGCCGTGGTTCTTGAGGAGGATCGCGGGGCTGCGGCCTATATGCTTCACGACCTGCTCGCCGATCTCCTCTCCGCCGATCTTGGCGTATTCGGAGATCGGAATGGGCCCTCCGAATTCGTCGCCCATTGCCGTGAGGTACACGGCGATGGGCTGCCCCAGCGCCGCAAAGCTGGTGGCATAGTTCGAATGCGTATGCACCCCGCCGCCCACCTTGGGCATGTGACGATAAATATACAGGTGCGTTGCGGTGTCCACCGATGCCTTCAGCTCGCCTTCGATCACGTTGCCTTCGAGGTCGATGACCAACATGTCCTCAGGCCGCAATGCCTCGAAGCCCACTCCGCTGGGCTTGATCACCGCGTAGTTCGTTTCGAAGTCGCGCCCGCTCACGTTGCCGCTTGTCATCGTGACCAGCCCGTTGCGGGGCAGTTCCTTGTTCATTTCGCAGACGATGTGCTTCAGTTTCTCCAGCAACATTATTCCCCTTGATGGCAAAGACCGCGTGGAGTTTCCTTGTTGATCAGGGATATATTCTACCCGCATTCGGGGTGAGATTCAATTCTGTTTCTTGATGAAGGGTTCCTCGGGTGCGATAAGGAATCTTGGTTCAAGCCTTGATCTTGTTGCTTGTGCTGGGGGAAACCTTTCTGAAGAAAGGCTTTCCCCCAGACCCCTTTCCAAAGACTTTTCGGCTGCCGTGCCGGCAGAAGCCGGCACGGCTGTAGCAGCCAAGAAGTTTCTGAAGGGGGGGCGCCTTTCGGAAAAGGCGTTGGGGAAACTCTTTTCGTACGCGTTTAGCGTGCGCGCGCAACTGGGCCGTCGTCAAAAGCGCTAGCAAGTTTGATCTTTAGCCTCGTAGAGGCGCATTATTGTTAGCCCAGGGTGGAAGCCCCCGTAGGGGGCGCGAACCCTGGGTACCGGCCAAGCCTATATGAACGAGCCCCAGAGGGGCGTACCTTCTTGACCATCGATCTGCGAGGGTCGCCCCTCCGGGGCTCAATCATTATTGTGCACCCGTAACCCAGGGTTCGCGCCGACCTAAAAGTGTCGGCGCCTGACCGGAGGTCAGGTTCACCCTGGGCTAACAATAAGGCGTCCCTCCGGGACTCAAGATCAGATCTCGAGGAGAAACAATTGCGCGACATCCTGATGTCTCCGTGCCGCACACGTAGGATTGCCCCTTGCACGCTAAACACGTACCGGGCTTCGGCCCGTGGAAAACCCGCGCTATCAGTCCCCTCGGCCGCGCCCCCGCGCCGGCTCGTCGACGCAGAAATACCAGTCCAGGTAATGATCGGGGTCCGTGATGTCCCAGTTGCCCTCGCCCGGGTGATCGATGAATGGCGCGTAATGCATCATCCACACGTGATGCTCGGCCCGCGGCTGACGGACCTGGGCATCCAACCAGCGCCACAGTTCTTCCTCTTCGGGCAGTCCCGAGTTGCAGAGCGTGTCGCAGAAACCCGAGAACCGGACGTTCTTGTGGCGGGTTGTCCAGAACAAAGGCCCGAAGAATTCGGCGTACTGCCTGCATTGATCCGACGTGACGTTGAGGTTGATGTCCCCCTCGCGGACCCCGCGCTCTGCCCACGACCCGTTTCGATCCGTATGTTTGTTGCCCGTATCCATGTTGCCCGGGACCGTATAATACGGGAAGGGGAGTGTGTCGAGGTCCTCCTTCATCTCTTCGAACTCGAAGCGATGCAGGTTGCCGTCGCGCGTGAGGTCGCCTGGGATCAGGACGAGGTCGGGGTTGATGTCGACAATCTGTTTTCTGGCCGTGTGCCAGTTCTCAGTCAGGGCAGGGTCGTACCGAAACGACCTCGGCGATCCCGGCTGCATATCTGCGACGGCTATGAACGTCCAGGGTTGCATGTTTTGTGTTCCTGGTGTGCGGTCGGCCGGCTCTGGTTCTGTCCTTTGGGTATTGTCACCTTTTCCCATTGGCAAAATCGAAGCGGCGCCTTAGGTTGTTCATAGCATAGTTTTTAAGGTGCCCGTCGTGTTGCAGTCTGCCGACAACCACCGCGGGGGATATGTCCAGTCGTGCGGCAAAGCTCTTGATAAACCGTTGAGAAACGGTGCGGCCATCGACGAGATCACGGTAATCAGCGGGCGGAATCAGGAAGTCTTGGGCAAAACGATTGGCTTGTTCCTCTCGGTGACCCTCGTTGCCATTCCCCTCGATGAAAATGTCTCTTTTGCCGTGTAGCAAGATATGGCCTGCTTCGTGAAAGAACGTGAACCAGAGGATATCTTCCCACTTGCCCCGCATGCTCAGTTGTATCAGCGCCTTAGAAGGCGACAGCCAACGCGTAGCCCCGGTAACCGGCGCGCCCTTGATGGGCGGCGTGAAAACGAGTGCGACTCCGGCTTTCCCGCACATAGGTGCGGCGTCTTCTTGGAATTGCTCCGCCCCGGTGCGCGTGAGGGTCCGAATCTTTTCGAGTGTTTTCCTGAAAGATTTCTTGTTGAAAGGATCACATTGTATTTGCTGGGCTTGGAGCTCTCCCCATCGCAACCACACAGAATTTGGCCCTGGCTTGCTGATGAATACCTTCGATCTGCGGTACGCGGCATCAGGAGAAGTCCAGATTGCTTTCCACTGCTCAGGAGAAGCAACACCGAAGTATCTCAAGACCTCATGCAACTGCTCAACCGTATCTTTATGCTTCTCTATCAGCCCGCACTTAATCATCTCGCGAACTGGGATGGTCTTGAGCCAGTCAACGCTTGCTTCCAAGCGTTTTCTTTCCTTTTGACGCGCAAGGCTTTCTCGGAAGCGTCGCTCACGGTTGTTCCAAAAACTGGCTGGAATTCGAAATACTTTCTCCAGCTTCATCGCCGTCGCCGGGGTGATCGGTTTGCCGTGCTTGATGATATCGCCGACCGTTTTTTGCGTCATCCCGATGCGTCCTGCGAGTTCCACCTTGGACATGCCCAAAGCATCCAATGTCTCCTGCAGGGTTTCGCCAGGGGGCGTAACAACATCGGGTTCATACTCATTTTCTGCTTTTCCGGACATGATAATCCTCCGCCAGTTTGAGTATTCTGATCGCCGTAATAAGTTCCAGGTCCAGACCGCCGTCGGGTTTCAGTGGTAGCGGGTCGTTGGCCGGCTCAAGAGTCATCCGGTAACCCTTGTCAAGCTTCACCGCAAACTGACCTTTCCGGTTCCCCACCAGATTGTGGAAGCCTGACTGCGGAATTGACCACATTATTTGAAGATCGTCCGCGTCGGCCAGTTCATCTAGACGCGCGCGTATCAGTTTGGGGCGTCTCTGATTCCCGCGAAATGCCCTCCGCAGTTTCGCGCCGTCGTTCGCCAGTTCCTTTTCTCTCTCCTTACTAAAGAGTATATCCATAGACCGGCCTCGAGTCAAGTATTATTAACCTAATAGGTTAATTAAACCAACGTCCGTGGTTGGGGGAAACGTCCCTCACAACGTGAACTCAAACCCCTCCACCAGTGCGCCGGGCAGGCGGAGGCTGTCGGTTGAGCGGCCGCCGTAGGTCTGGGCGGAGGGGATGAATTCGCGCTCGCGGGTGAGGGCGGCGAGGTTCTCGCCCAGCACGCGGTAGATGGTCTCGTCGAATCGCATCACGTTGAGCGGGGCAACGATCCTCCCCCCCTCGACCCAGAACGTCGCGAAACGCGTCATGCCCGTTATCCGGCACGCGGGCCGGTCGGAGTAGTTGAGATACCACAACTGGTTGATGAATACGCCGGTGTCGAGCCGGTCGAGGACTTCCCCCTCCGGCAGGTCGCCGGCTGCCACGTCGAGCGACTCGGGGTATTCGCCCTCGTTGGCGCCGTTGGTCCTCACGCCGTATTCCCTTGCAGAACGCGCCGAGGCCAGGCAGTTTTCGTACTGGCCGTTTTGGATGAGAACCACGTAGTCGGGCTTGACGAACCCGGCGGACTGGAAGTTGGGCGCGATGCCGTCGCGCGTGTTCTCGCTGATCGTGACGGACTCGCCCAGCCGGGCGCCGTCTTCCACCATCTTCAGCAGGCTGGTATTCTTGGTGCGGTGATCTTTGAGGCCGAAGCCTCCCCACGCGAGTATGTCGAAAATCTCCGCGAGGGCGGCCGGTGCGAGATACACGCGATAGCCCCCCGGCTCGATGGTCTTCGGCTCCCGGGCGAGTATGGCAAGCTGCTCGGCGGCGGACGTCACCTTGCGGTCGAATTCCGCGTCGTCCCAGTCGAAGCCGGCGTAGGAGCTTTTGACGGCCTTGTCTTTGCTGTGATAAAAGCACCAGTCGAGGTGAAAGGAATAGGTCGAGAACCAGTTTCGCTGGCCGAGGGAGTTTGCGAAGCCGTTGAAAATCCCGCCCTGCGCGTAGATGCCGACGAGATCGCGGCCTTCGCCGGCGTTGAGGATGGCGTCGACAGTGGGCTGGCGGTCGGGCAGGCGGTCGTCGCCGTGCTCTTCGGTGTTGAGCACTTCGGTGGCGTAGAGCAGATAAGGGTCGTCGGGCACGTGCGGCAGTCTTTCGCGCAGGTTGTCGAGGGCGGAGTCGAGGCGCGCGCGGTCGGTCGCCGGATCGCCGCTGAGTGTTGTAGTCGCCTCGGCGTGGCGTTCGCCGCGAATGAGGTCGAGCGTGATGTCGGCCTGGGTCACGCGCCCGGCCTGGCGGATGGCGCTGTGGTTGAAGCGAACGAAATCGGATTCCTCGCCGTCGAACGTCGCGAGGTAGACCTCATCGTCGTGGAGCTTCCCGGCGAGGTAATCGGCCAATTCGTAGAAGTGCTTCTGCATCGTTGTGATGATCTCCGTATCTCGACCCGAACGCGGATCACGCCCCGCCGAAGACGTCGACGCCGGCGAAAAGGCATGCGGGGCTGGCGTGGCCCACTCGCATCATCTGGTTGGGCTCGCCCTTGCCGCAATTTGGCGTTCCCATTACTTCGAAGGTCGAGTCGTCGCCGGTCATCTTGAGGTCGCGCCAGAACGTGGCGGAGATGCCGCGGTAGTTCGGATTCTTGACGACCGACGTCAGCCGCCCGTGTTCGATCAGTTGAGCCCACTCGCAGCCGAACTGAAACTTATTTCTCGAGTCGTCGATCGACCACGAGCGGTTCGTTTTCATGTATACGCCGCGCTCTATGGCGGCGACCATTTCTTCGAAGGCGCTCTCCCCGGGCTCGAGATTGAGGTTCGCCATCCGGTCGATGGGCGGGCGGTTCCAGCCGTCGGCGCGGCTGTTTGCGACGCCTTCGATCCCGCTGCGCGCCTGCGACACGGCCCCGCCCAGGCCACGCTTGAGGATGCCCTTTTCGATCAGGAAGGTCTTCTCAGCCGCCAGGCCGTCGTCGTCGTAACCGAAGCTCGAAAACTGCCCGCGGCGGGTGGGGTCGTAAGCGATGTTGAGCAGCTCGGAGCCGTAGCGATAGGTGCCGAACATATCGGGCGTGACGAAACTTGTGCCGGCATAGTTGCGCTCGTCGCCCAGGATTCGGTCCAGCTCCAGCGGATGGCCGATCGACTCGTGGATCTGCAGGATCATCTGGTCGGGCGCGAGCAGAAGGTCCATCTTCCCGGTGAGGCAGTCAGGCGCTGACAGCAGTTCTACGGCCTCCCGTGCGATCCGTGGGGCGGCGTCGCGAAAGCCGACCTGGTCGAGCACTTCCATTCCGCCCTGTTTGCAATAGCCGCGCCCGCCGAGCGTTCGCTGCTGGGCTTCGGCTTTTTCGCTGGCCGTTACACGAAGCCCCGGGGCCATGAAGCTGAATCGCTGGTAGACCCTGCCGCCGCCCGATGTAAGGTAGAGCGTTTCGGAGCGGGCATGCCACAACGACGCTTGCCAGTCGACGATTCTGTCGTCGGATTTCAGGCGCTTGTTCTCGGCCTGGAGCACGGCGATCTTTTCGCTCAGCGGCACGGATTCCCACGGGGTCTCCTCCGGGCCGATGTACTCGCCGACGGGTTCTGGGTGTGTGATTTTGCGGAAGTCGACCACGCTTCGCCCTGCTGCCTGCCGGGCCCAGTATTCGGCCTGTCGGGCGGCTTCCCTGAGGCCGCTGGGCGTGAGGTCGCTTGTCGCGCCGTAGCCGAGGCCGCCGTTGTGGATGACCGTGATCATCGCTCCGGAGTCTTCGGCGCGGTGCACGGGCTCCGTGATGCCTTGCCTGACGCACACCATTTCGGCGCTTTCATTGACAAAGCGCAGCGAACAGAATTCAACTGCGGGCAGTACTTCACGGAAGCGCGATTCGAGCGTGTCGAGCATGGATGTATCTCCGGGCGGCGGTCGCAGGCTTATCGAGAGGGCTCGCCGCCTTCCCCGGGCTTTTCCTTTTCGTCTTCTTGCGGCTCGTTCTCCTGCGGGCGCTCGGGGATCTTGCTCTCTCCGGCCTTGAGTTTTTCGAGGTCTGCCAGGCCCTCCTCGCCGAGGAAGAACAGGTGGAATTCCCTTTCGAGGTGCTGCAGGGGTGCGCCGATGTACTCGGCCAGGGCACCTGAGTTGATCAGCCTCCCCGAGTAATGCGCGGCGATGTAGTCCACGAACCGCTCGCGGTATCTGCCGTCTTCGGCTTCCATGAAAAACAGCGCGAGCGAAGCCGCCTGCGGGTAGGCAATGGGGCCGAGCATCTGAAAGCCCTCATACGTAACCTGATCGAACAGCCCCAGCGGCACGGCTTGGTCGGCCTTGAGCATCGGGATGAAGTGCTTGACCCACGGCGCCTCTTTGCCCTCGGTAACGATCTTGCCGTCCTTGCGGTAGCACGTCTCCATGTATGTGGCGGTGGCTTCGACCACCCACGCGCCGCAGCCGATCGGAAGGCTTTTTTTCTTGGTTTCGGCGAACATCTGGTGGGTCGTTTCGTGCTTGAGGATGCGGATATCGGATTCGGAGTGCATCTTGAAAAAATTCGATGTCCTGGCGCGGCCGATATACATCCCGGCGCTGCCTCCGGCGTTCCGCACGGAGCCGGCATACTCCTCCTTGGTTGCGAAGTAGTTTATCTTCATACGTTGTTTGAGCCGCTGCGCCCCAAACAGCATTTCTGTTTGGCTCTTTGGCGAAAAGTAGCCGATGAACACGCGGAAAAACACCTCGTAGTTGTCTTCGACCACCTTTCCGAAGGCCACGGCATCGGCAAGGCCCACGTTGGTCTGAATCGCGAAGTGCTCGGTGCTGTACTTCCACGCGTGTGCCCACGAGCTGCGGATTTCTTCGACCTTCTCCGCCGGCAGCCAGCGTCGCTGGAAGGGCAGCAGCCCCTGCTCGTATTTCTCCCTGTATTTCTTGGGTATCCAGCCGTAGTCTTCAGTGAAGACCTTCCCGCGGCGGAGCTGGAGGGCGTCGTAAATGGTCCGCCACTCGCCGCGGTACTTCACCTGCCCCAGAAACTTGCGGGCCTTCTCATGGTCGGTGTCGAACTGAACGACCTCCCAGACCATGTCGTAGGCGCGGCCTATGAGGCCGGTTTTGTAGCACTTGCCGCCGAGCTTGAAAAGCTCACGGGCATGCTCATCGAGCAGCGCTTTCTTCTTTCTTGCGCACTCGGTAATGTCGTCCTCGGTGGGGGCGGCGTCGGCGCTCGATGGGGCATCGCCCTCAATTTCGGGGTCCATCGCCTGCGCCCTGCGCCAGATCTCAGACGCCTCTTCGTTGAGACCCTTTTCGGCGCACCACGATGCAAGCTCTTTCAGCTTTCCGCCGAACTCGGCGTTTTCCTTCTCGTAGTAGTGCTTGAATTTCCGCTCGAGATTCTCCGACCGCTTTCGGAGTGCTTTTTCCCTGGCCCTCCTGGCGGCTCCGTAGCAGGGCTGTGGCGCGGCCGCCAAGGCGAGGGCCGCGGCCAGCACGATCAAGGCTCGTTTCATCCGTTCACCTCCCTATCAAATACCACGCTCTCCATACGATCCATAATAATAATGATAATAGCAGCGGAACACAAGACATTTTTCAGTCTGTCAGTCGCTCCCGCCGCCGCCGGGCTTTGGCGGGCAAGCAGTCCTCAGTCATCGGTCCTCAGTCTTGAGCCATAACTCATAATTCATAACTCATAACTCATAATTCATCCTTCCCCCTTCCGCCTTCATCCTTTTCTTCAGTTGCTCAATCGAGGGGCGGTGAGAAGTTTTTCCCGAAATTCTCCGTCGAATGCCGACGATGGATACTAGAGCGAAGACATTTCAACGTCAGAGGGTAGGTCTGATGGAAAAATCCGTAGGGCTCGTTCTTTATCGACACACCCCGGAAGGAAAACGATATCTGCTGCTTCACTACCTCGGCGGTCACTGGGATTTTCCCAAAGGGCACATGCGAAAGGGGGAGAACGAAAAGGAAACGGCCGCGCGGGAACTGTGCGAAGAGACCGGCATCACCGACTGCCGAATTCGCGGCGGATTCAGGCGTCGGGTCAAGTACTCATTCAGGCGCAAGAAAAAGCTGGTGGCCAAAGAAGTTGTATACTACATCGCTCGTACTGAAACTGATGCCGTGAGGCTCTCCAGGGAGCATCAGGGATGCGAATGGCTGCCGGCCGACGCCGCGCACGAGCGGCTGACATTCGAAAACTCCCGCAGCATTCTGAAACGAGCCCAAACCATGATAGACGAAGAAGAGAAATAAGGCACAAGAGCAAGGCGCCGCGGATGAGTGGCCAATCCGCTTCGCCTGTTCAAGCAACGATGGTGGGAGGGAAACTCTTTGAAAAGAGCTTCCCCCCACACCCCCCTTCAGAAACTTCTTGGCTGTTACAGCCGTGCCGGCTCCTGCCGGCACGGCAGCCGAAAAGTCTTTGGAGAAGGGGGCGCCTTTCGGAAAAGGCGTTGGGGAAAGCCTTTCTTCGTATGTGTTTAGCGTGCACAGACGGAATCTGTTTCGGGCTTGCCTCTTCAGGATGTAGGGGCGGCTCGCGAGCCGCCCTTGAGCCCGAAGGGCGATAGTCTGTAGCCACGGGCGTCAGCCCGTGGAAAAGATCGGCCCCATAAACCGCAGAGCCCCCGCAGGGGGGCGGTAGAACGGCCGCCTGAGAAGGCGGTGCGAGGACGACGAGGACGAATCGAGGTGTCGCACACTAACCAAAAACCATATTTCGTTGTCGCACCCGTGGGCCTCGCGGGAA
>Ga0114922_10003528_pt1 | contig 14556 bp, 10 predicted proteins | sample AartaG_FD_100975 | JGI IMG/M metagenome (GOLD analysis project Ga0114922, IMG submission 100975) | Deep subsurface microbial communities from Aarhus Bay to uncover new lineages of life (NeLLi) - Aarhus_00045 metaG | ecosystem: Environmental > Aquatic > Marine > Oceanic > Sediment | place...
TCCAGGCGCTCGACTTCCTCGATGATGATGCACAGCTTCTCTTTTTTCGGGGGATCGTCTTTCATTTCCCTGAGTAAGAAACGGGCGAAACCGCCGATCGAGACCAGAGGGTTACGGATCTCGTGGGCCACATTGGCGGCCACCTCACCCACAGCCGAAAGCTTCTCGGCGCGCACCAGCAGGTCACGGCTTTCCTTGAGTTCTTTGTAGGCGGTGTCGAGGTCTGTTATCTTCTCCTCCAGGCTCATGTAGAGGCGGCTTTGCTCGATGGCCTGGCTCGCCAGGTAGGCGAAAACCTTCAACAGGCGCACAGATTCTTCCTCGATCGGTTTCTGGTCGATCAGGTTATCGGCCAGGATCAGGCCGATACATCTATGTTTGCAGACCATAGGGGCGATGGCCAGGGTGTCGGTATCCAGAAGCTCGACCAGCGATTGGGGGAGCAGGCTCTCGGCTAAACCGTTGCGAATGTTCTGCGACTGCATTTCATTGACACAGCGTACCAGGGGGTGCTCGCTGTCGCTCAAGGGGATACGGATCTTGCGCACGATCTCGTTGACATGGGTGTCACGGTTTTCAACACCGGCGGTGTACGAGGTCATAAGCTCGCGCAGACTGAGCCGCTTTTGATAGAGTTCATTCCAGATGATATTGGCTTCCTCTGCGTTGGAGGGACCGATGGCGAGTTTACCTGCCAGGGCGTTTTTTTCCTGGTCGACCAGCAGTATGAATGCACGGTTGAAACTCAGTCCCTGGGAGGCGGTGGCCGCCACCAGGGTGATCCCCACCACCTCGTTGAGATCTGTGGTGGAAAGCAGCATCTCGCTAACTTCATTGATCAGTGACAGGTCGGAGATGTGCTGCTGGAGTGAGCGCTCCAGGCGTGCCCGCTCGGTGATGTCGTGGAAGATGACTGAGCGGCCGGTGACTTGACCCTTGCGATCCTTGAGCAGCGCATAATTGGCCTCGACTACCAGGCGGCGCCCGTCGGCAGCCACACGCTCGGTGACATAATTGCGCACTACACCGTGCTCGATAAGCTGGAGTTCGATCCACTGCAATTCTCCGGGATTGGAAGGATCAGGGAGCAGGATGCTCTCTAGTTTCTGGCCGACCATCTTCTCGGCGGTGTAGCCGAACATGGTTTCCGCGCCCCTGTTCCAGGTCTTGACCACCCCGTTTTCATCGAGGCTGCTAATGGCTTCCCCGCTGTCGCGGATAATGGTGGCCAGGTAATGCTCGTTGCGGCGGTATTCGCTTTCCAGCTTCTTTTCAAGACTCAAATTTCGGACAATAGCGATCGTACCTACGGCCTGGTGCTGCTGATCGTAAAGGAGGCTGAGCGTCAGACTTACCGGTACCTCGCTGCCGTCGACATCTTTGAAATAAGTCTCGTAGTCCTCAATGGTGCCTGCGGAGTCTTCCAGCAGCTTTTTCACCTGCATAGCCTCGCGATAGCCCTCCAGGTAAAGCTCTTCCATGCGGAGATCGGTAAAGCCGATCTTTTCGTAGCCCAGGAGGTTTTCGGCAGCCCGGTTGCAGAAAGTTATCCGCCCGCTGGTATCGGTGGTGATAATGGCATTGGGCGTTGTGTCCAGCAGCCGCTTGAGGAAATCCTTTGTCTGGTTGATTTCCTGCTCCAGACGGCGCGGTCGGCTGATGTCCTCCAGTGTTTGGATCACCCCATGTATCGTGCCGTCCGGACCGGTGAGAGGGCTGAAACGGGTTTTCAGGCGGCTCTGGATATCGAAGCGGTTGGTGTAGTCGAATTCGTGTTCTCCGCTTCTTACACCATTGTTTAAGGCTTTTTCGAAAGATTTCAGCACCTCTTCCGGTGCCTGCTTGGCGTAGTCCTTGAACAGCACGCCCCCGATGACCTGTCCGCGGCCGATACCGGTTATATTCTCCTGGGCATGATTGTACAGCACTATCCGCCCTTTTCGGTCGGTTACCAGCACCCCTACCGGCAGGTCCTCGAGGATCAGCTCGCGGAGAGCTTCCTCGAAAAATTCATCGGAGGGTTTTTCCTGGCTGAGTCGCTCCTTAAGGTAGGCGGCCAATAGCAAGTTTCCATCATCGACGGGCTTAAGCCCGGAGGGGGCAACCAACCAGCGGGTGCGCAGGTTTTCGCCGGTACTTGTGGAGACGGTTAAAATCTGGTCACCTTGCTCCGGCGGGTTAATCGGATGCTCATTGAGCTTTTTGGGAGCCAGCAGGGAGAACTTTCGGCCCGCCAATTCGGCTGGCTGGTAGCCGAAAAAACCGGCCAGTTTGCGACTTACTCCCAGCATCTTGCCCTGAGCATCCAGCACCAGGAAAGATTCTTCGCTGGAGTCGAGCAACAGATCGAGTATGGCCTGGTTATTTTTGGTCAGGGTAGCCATAATGACGGTTTAATCTCGGAAAATATTCGGTCGTCCTGTTCGCAGAGTTCAAGGAATCGCCAGTCGGTCTCAGAGGCTTCACCATTTGATTCAAGCTCGCAGAACATGCGATGGAGCCGCTCGAAGTTCTCCCAGTGTTTCACTACCCGGGCCTCGGCGTAATCGCGCGCGGCCCAGGTACTGATCAGAAACTGCCAGTCGGAGCTTTCCAGGAGCAGCAGTTCCCGGCCCAGTTGGCAGGCCACCCGGTGGAGTGATTCATTGGAGTTCCGGCTAAGCTTAAGGGCCACTTCGCACATCTTGTCTTCGGCCTGGTAAACGTGACGCCAGGTCCACTTGGTCCAGTCATTGAGCCAAATGTAGTGGAAGCCTCCCTCGCCCCAACTGCCTTCAGGCAGGCTCACCAGGCTGGTGGGTGGGAACTGTTCGAGAAAGCGGCTACAGGTGGAGCCGTCCACGTACTCCGAGGCAGCCACTTTGGTGAGTACCTTGTCCAGCCATTCGGGGCCCTCGAACCACCAGTGACCGAACAGCTCTGAGTCATAAGGGGCGGTAACCATCCCTGAGCCGTCAAAGGTGGAGCGGTACTCACCGATCACCGATTCAATGAGCTGCACGTAATGCGTACTCTGGTTTTCGACTATTTCCGTGATCATGTGGGGCTGGTATTCCAGTTTATCCGCCAGGTCCGCCTTGGCGGAGGTGACTCTCCAGTAACGGTGTCCACCGGGGAAGTGTTTCTTGTGAAAGTCCAGGTACATGGCGTCCCCGGGGTATCCCCATTCACCGCTCCAGACCTGGAGGCCGGTCTTGGGATCGCGGGTAAAGAAAGACACCGGGTGCTGGTGGCTGGGATCGCCTACCAGATAGGGCAGGTAAGGGGTGCGCTTTTCATCTTCCGGCCGGGGTTTATAGGCCCCCTCGAACTGGTTCCACAGCTTTTGCAGCGCCTCGAAGCGATCAAGGTAAACCCCGATCGCCTTACCGCCCTTGAGCAGGTGAGAGTCCACAATGAAGTACTTGAGCCCCACCTCGTTCACCAGATGTTCTATACCCTTACGGGGTATCGGTTTGGCTGGGCCAAAGCCCTCATCGGCCAGTGGGCTTACCCAATCATAGGTCGGCCGGTAGGCGCACTCGGGGAGCCAGGTACCGGCCGGATCGGTGCCGAAGTGCTTGGCGTAGGTGGAAACACCCAGGGCAAGCTGAGCTTTGATACATTCATCTCGCGACAGCAGCGGCAGGTAGCCGTGGGTAGCGGCACAGGTAATAATCTCAATCTTACCCTCCTGCTGGAGAGTGCGGAAGCTGGCGAGGATATCTCCGTCCAGCTCATCGGTAAACCTGTTTCGAGTCTGCTGGTAGAATTTTCGCCAGAACCCGGCCAAATAGGCCTTGTGGCCCTCTCCAATCCGCTCGAACTCGGCCTTGTTTTCGGCTGCGGCAGTGATTTTATTTTCCAGGTACTCGACAAAAGAGCTTTTGAAGCGCTCATCGGCCAGTTGCTCGGCCAGAATAGGGGTGATCCCGAGGGTAACCCCGATACTGCCGCCTGCTGAGTCGGTTTTTTTAAAACTATCTATCAGCGGCAAATAGGTTTCGGCGGCGGCTTCGTTGAGCCAGTCCATACCATGAGGCCAACTGCCGTGGGAAATCACGTAAGGCAGGTGTGAATGTAAAACGAAAGTGAAGTAGCCTTTAGTCAAAGAAGCATCCTTTCAAAGGGGTGTGAAAAAGTATTAGCGCTATGTTTTCATCAATCTGCAGGCATAAAGTGGCAAAGGTCCCGCTCGCAGCCTCTACCCTCCAGGGACAAAGTGGCAAAGATATAAAGACAGGCACAAAGGGACAAAGTTTCCACTCTCAACCTCTCCCCTCCAGGGACAAAGTGACAAAGGCACGAAGTAGGGGCGATGCACGCGTCGTCCTGAAGCCGTTTCTGTAATGTATCTCTTTATGGCACGGCATGCCGTGCCCCTACGTCTATTCTAACGGAACCAGTCTCTGGTGCTTACCGAACCATCCCCGCGCAGGTAGGCGGCCGCATCCTCCGGCGGGGTATCCTTCATAATCCTCTATTTTTAACTGGACTTATCACCCGACTGAAAACCGATCCGTCGTTTCCCAGTTTCCGGTGGCTCCATCAATCGCCTGATCGCATCGAATACTGATTTAAACTGCGAATCGTATTTTGCTTCCAGTGCATCAAGCTTTCGGGCCAACTCAACATGAGAAGAAAGAATCCGGCGCAAGCGGACAAATGCCCGCATAATTTCCACATTAACCAAGACAGCTCTCCTGCTTTTAAGAACACTGGAAAGCATAGCCACACCTTGTTCTGTAAATACATAAGGGCGGACGCCGTCTTCCGCCTCTTTGTTTTGACATCACAATTTGTGATCTCAAACACACAAGTTCTTTATTATTAAGCTGAAACATAAAATCTTTAGGAAATCGATCCTTGTTGCGCTTCACGGCCTGCATCAATATTCTCGTCTCAACACCATAAAGTTCGGCCAAGTCCCGATCAAGCAGTACTTTTTGCCCGCGAATAAGCAGAATCAGTCTTTCAATCCTTTCAAGCGGAACGGCAGGTTTTTTATTTTCCATTTCGGGTTTCTACTAAGTCTTTTAAGTTCTCACACGTGAGTGGGTTAGAATTCAATCATGCAAAAATAATTTATGTTTTATTTTTTCTTTCCCTTTGTGCCTCTGTAAATCACCCTCAGTCCCCCTTTGATAAAGGGGGGTGTCGCGCAAAAAGCGCGCGGATCTCAGATGTTTTCTTCAGCCCTCCCCGCGCAGGTAGGCGGCCGCATCCTCCGGCGGGGTATGGTTGATAAAAAGCCCGGTACCCCACTCGAACCCGGCGATTTTTTCCAGCCTGGGTACGATTTCGATATGCCAGTGCCAGTCGAACTTGAGGGTTGCCCAGTAATTGGCCCTCTTGGAAACCTGGCCGGGATTGGGTGCAGTGTGAAAGATGATATTGAACGGCGGGTCGCCGAACAGATCTGCCAGCCGGCTTATCGCCTCTTTAAGGATTCCGGCGCAGGGAGCGAGCATCTCGTCTTTCATGGTAGAGAAATCGTGGTGATGCTCCTTTGGGAAAATCGCCATCTCGAAAGCGAAGCGGGAGGCGTAAGGTACGAAACAGACGAAGTATTGGTTCTCGGCCACGATCCTCCTGCCGTCGGCGCGCTCCTGGGTTAACAGGTCGCAGAACAGGCAGCGTTCCTTAAGGTGGAAATGTTCCCTGGCGGTACAAAGCGCCATGGCCGCAATGCGAGGGATAATCGGCATGGAAATGATCTGGGTATGCGGATGGTTGACCGATGCCCCGGCAATGGTCCGGTGGTTCTTGAACAGCATCAAGTAACGGTAATGGGGATCTTTCAGCAAGGCGGTCACCCTCAGGCGATAGGTTTCTACCAGGCTCACCAGGTGATCGTCACCCATCTCGTGGAACGGCATCTGGTGCCGGGGGTGGTCAACCACTATTTCGTGCGCACCGAATCCGCTGACCCAGTCGTAATGCCCGCTGGCACTTCTTTTGAGTTGGGTGGAGTGGTGGTCTAAGACCGGATACTTGTTGGGGAAAACCCGTACTTTCCATCCCGGACGGTCGGGAGCGCCGGTGCGTACGGCATAAACCTCGGGTGGGGTCTTAGCTTCCTGGCCCTCACAGAATGGGCAGATACCTTCATCATGTTCCCGGGGCGGGACCTCGAAGTCCTTGGGACAGAGACTGCGGCCTACTCTGACCAGGACCCATCTCCGATGCACTGGATCGTGTCTGAATTCAGCCATGGTTGTCAGTTCGTTTTCTCAGGTTGATAAAGCGCCGAATCTTCATCCAGCCGTGCCCGGGCTGATATTTAAACAGCCGGTTGGCTGTCACGAAGACGAATGAAAAATTAATTTGAGATCATTTCCCATTGAGAAAAATTCTGTCTGAGTCTTTTTAATTTTACCGGAAAAAAGCTATGATGTCAATGCTTCAATGACATGAGGCGTGCTAGATTAGCTTTTGGCGGGTATCAGGGACATTTTTAAATTGTACCTGGAGACTGAGCCGGGTTTCAGCTTCAGGCGCCAGATAGGCAGCAGGCAGCTATCCTGGTAGGTGCGGTCGATCCCGCTTTCGCTCTGGCTGATAGTGGCGACCGGATACTGGATGAGCGTGTCCGCAGTCTGCACAAACTCGAGAGTCACATCCACTCCCTGACGGCGGTTGAATAAGGTGATCCCGGTTGATTCGGGCAGGAGCGCACCTGCCTCCAGTGATCCCGATTTCGCCTCGGGAGTGTACCAGCCGACCTGTGGATCGGCCGGGCCCAGGACAGTAAGGTTGAAAGAGACGGCGAAAAAGGCGTCTAGGGGGTGTTCGCCGGTGTTTTTCAAACGATAGTCAATCAGAATTGTATCAGAGCTTGCGGCCAGTTCGATGGTCTTGGTAAGGTGCACCTTCACAGCCGGCCCATCTGTAACTCGCACGCAGCTTTCGCGACAGAGTCTCAGGCTCGCTCGTTGAGAATCCCGGGACAACCGGCAGCTGAAACGGCCGTCGGCAAAATCGCCCATATCCGGCGGTTCCAAGCGGGCGGCGGACTCAGGGGTCTCGGGCCGGGAGGCGAAGAAGTGCTGGCGCAGGCTGTAGCGGGGATAGGGGTCGTAGATGAAGGCATCGGCCTCGACTTTTTCAGCGAACTGTCGGCGGTGGATGGTGGCGTGTCCGCTGGTTTCCCCGCCTTGATCGGGTCCGGCGGCCATTTGAGCGTGGTAAGCCTCCAGTCGGCGGGCCAGGGTATCGTTCAGGTTGAATCCGGTACGAAGGTCGTCGAGTTCAACTATCGTTCCTCCGCAGTCCGGCTTGATAAACAGGCTTATCCTTTCGTTGGCCAGCCGCACCTCGGGTTCGCCGTCGAGGTCGATATCGGCTTCTTCAGCGTCGACCAGGCTGCGCGGCGAGCTTTTCTGACTTTGCAGAAAAAGGTTCTCGGACTCGAGCAGGCATTTATAGATAGCATGGCGCAGGTGTGGCAGGTAAAGACCGCCGAAAATGCCATGCCAGTAAGCGCAGTTGGACTGGGCCATCCAGAGCCGGCGTAAGTATTCGGGCGGACAGGCAAGATTGAGCGGGCCGCTGAGGCTTTGGTGTATCCGATGGCTCAGCGCATTCACCCTTTTCTGCATCCAATTGGATTCCGGGTATTTGACCAGGAAGTTGCGCCAGAAGCTGCCGCGTAAAAAAGGTACGAAGTCACCCAGAACGCCCTCGGATTCGAGCCTTTCGTACAGGGCGTGGAAGCGCTCGCCGGCCTCGGCCGGCAGAGCCCAGCCTCCCATCTCCATGTAGCTCGTTGCGGGCAGGTAGATCCGGCCCGCGGCAGGGATGTTATCCAGCACCCAGCTGAAGGTGGTGGTTTCGAGCCAGTCCCGGTTCTCGGTCAGGGCAGCGAAGAATTTTTCCAGCCAGCCCTGAGTGTAGACCCAGTCGTGGGTCCCGGGCCACATTCCGAATTTCTCTCCGTCATCGGCCAGTGTCACGGTGCTTCCATCCGGCAGTGATTGGGCCTTGTTGCGGAAGAACTCCAGCACCTGTTCCACCTCGCGGAAGGGAACCATATAGCGCAAGTTTTCGCTGATAGGGAAGATGCCGGTTACGGAGCCTTCATCCTCACTGAGGTAGTAGTCGTGCAGTGCTTCCACGTCAAAGCCGGCGGCCAGGAAGTGGAAGTCGTCCACGGTCACATACTGCAGGCCGGCTTCGGCGAGCGCCACCGGCAGGTGTGGCTCCCAGATGCGCTCAGTGAGCCATGCTCCTCGAGCACCGACCCCCAGTTTTTTTTTCAGGTACCGGTTCATGTAACCGAGCTGACCCACACGGTCGGCATGTGAAACAACCGGAAGGATAGGTTCGTAATGTCCGCCTCCCATGATCTCCACCTGCCCGCGGTCGATCAGTTGGCCCAGGAGATTAAAGAAATCCGGTCGATTGTCCGATAACCATTCGAGAAGAGTTCCACTGTAATGCAGAACCACCTTCACCTGTGGAAAACGCGCCAGGGTTTCCAGAAACGGCAGATAGCTGACCTTATAACCGTGTGCGACCACATGCTCGAAATTGCCCACGGGCTGGTGGGAGTGCAGCCCTAGTATGAAACGAATTTTTTTGTCCACTTGTCTGATTCTCCCGGAATTGAAAATTCTGATAAAGTTTAATGCAACTAAGGCAGTCCTGTCAAGGTAGGTTGTTATAGGGATTAGATATTCGAAGAGGTCTTGACAGGCCCCGGCTGGGTGGATATAATAATAATGCTTTCCTGTTTTGTGGGGCCGTCTTCAGGGCCCCGACATTTTTCTCTGTATAACAACAGATAAGCCGGTTAAGGCTATGGAAGAAGTCAAAGAAGCAGTTGAAGACCTCATAGAAGAGACCCGCTTACGTAACCTGACCGATGACCAGATTGAACGGCGCATCAGGAAATTCACTGAGATATGTAAACAGATAGTTTCCAGCCGTATTATTGATGAGAGTCAGCGGCAGCAGCTTGTCAAGCGGCTCGAAATAATGAAAGTCTTTTACAACCACTCTTCCGTACAGAAATCCTACGGCGGATTGGCAACCGGCGAGGTCAGCGAACGTCAGCGCAACCGGCGCCTGAGTAATATCGTGAAAAAGCGGCGTATGGCCTTGCGGATGATCGAGCGCACCGATCCGGAAGTGGCACGGGCTATCGAAGAGCGTTTAGAGGAAGAGCTTTCTGATGAGTCTCCCGACAAGGATTCGACCAGAAAGACGAAAAAGAAATTGGCGTCGATTGAAAAAATCTACCCCCCTTTAAGTCCTCAACACTGGTATTTCCTGTATTTCAACCTGTTTCTTCTGGTACTGCTAGTCGGTCTTGTCTGCCTGATCGTAATTGTTAGATAATTTTTATTGACCAAATTTTATCCGGCTTTATATTTTTAAGGTTTAAGCCGGACTATAAACCGGGATTAAGTAACGACCGACCCTGCCTCATTTTTATTTTTTTACTTGCCGTATTTAGCGCACGAAAAATCCAATGGATTTCACTTGCTGGTTTCAATGTATTAACCACGACTGCCTCCAGAAATACCCGATCAGCGAGGTTGTTTACCGCTGCGAAAAATGCGGCAGCCTGCTCGAGGTGGCCCACGACCTGGAGGCGCTGCGCTGTTATAGTGCCGAGCAGTGGAGGGATTTGTTCGATAAACGTTACAAGACAGCCGAGTGGCCTTACGGCAGCGCGGTCTGGGGCAAGAAGGAGTGGGTCTGCCCGGCAGTGGACAATGATAACGTGGTCTCGATGTACGAGGGAGGGACGAACCTGTTCTGGGCCGAGCGTTTCGGCAAGATTGTCGGGGTTGAAAACATCTGGGTCAAGCAATGCGGCAACAGCCATACCGGCAGTTTCAAGGACCTGGGCATGACCGTGCTGGTCTCGACGGTCAAGCAGATGATTGCCGACGGCACGGATATCCGTGCCGTGGCCTGCGCCTCGACCGGAGATACCTCGGCGGCACTTGCCGCTTACTGCGCCTGTGCAGGGATACCCTCGATAGTCTTTTTGCCCAAGGGTAAAGTCTCCACCGAACAACTGATTCAGCCGATTGCCAACGGAGCGATCACCCTCTGCCTGGATACCGATTTCGACGGCTGCATGGCCATCGTGGAAAAGATAACCGAGGAGAAGCAGATTTACCTGGCCAACTCGATGAACAGCCTCCGCATCGAGGGCCAGAAAACAGTCTCGATCGAAATAGTGCAGCAGTTCGATTGGATGGTGCCGGATGTGATAGTCATCCCTGGAGGGAACCTGGGCAATGTGAGTGCTCTGGGAAAGGGTTTCCTGATGATGTACGAACTGGGCCTGATCGAGACCCTGCCCCGGATCGTCTGCGCTCAGTCCGCCAAGGCCAACCCACTGTATTTGAGCTACCTGAACGGCTTTGAGCACTTTGAGCCGGTCACTGCGGGCAAAACCCTTGCCAGCGCAATCCAGATCGGAAACCCGGTCTCGATCAACAAGGCAATAGATACGCTCAAACGTTTCGATGGGATAGTGGAGCAGGCCACCGAGCAGGAGCTGGCCGATGCAGCCACTCTGGCCGATATGACCGGACTGTTCACCTGTCCGCACACCGGAGTGGCCCTGGCGGTTACTCTCAAGCTGATCAAGCGTGGAATAATCAAGCCCGAACACAAGGTGGTAGTAATTTCCACAGCACACGGGCTTAAGTTTACCGGTTTCAAGACCGGTTACCACCGAGGCAAGCTTGTCGAGGTCGATTCGAGCTATGTCAACGAGCCGATCGAGTTGGCCGCGGATATGGGGCAGGTAAAAAAAGTTCTTGATGATCAGATCGCCAAAAGGCGAGCGATCGAGGTCGACTGGTCGATGTGGCAGTAAGCTCAGGCTGGGATGCAAGACATTTTTAAGGAAATCGAGTATATGAAATTGATGGATTTTGTTTCTGAGGATACAATAGAGCCCGAGCTCACCGGACAGAACAAGGGTGAACTGCTCAGCCGCATGGTAGAGATGCTTCACCGCTCGGGCAAGATCGATGATCCGGAGCCGCTGCTTAAAAGCCTGATGGAACGGGAAAGTATAATGACCACCGGTATCGGTCGCGGCATTGCGGTGCCGCATGCTATGAACCCGGAGGTCAAACAGTTGATTATCGCTCTGGGGAAAATTCCCGCCGGCGCAGATTTCGAATCCCTCGATCGCAAACCTGTTCACTTTATTTTTCTGCTTGTCGGTCCGCCTGAGTCGGCCGCTCAGCACCTCAAGACCCTGGCCCGCATCAGCCGCCTGGTTCAGCACACCCAGTTTGTCGAGTCGATAAAAAAGGCTCGGAATGCCCGGGATATCATAAGAATTCTCGCCGAAGAAGACCAAAAACACACAGGTTGAATGTCCATGGCGATATTGATGGTTTTTGTACTTAACCGGGAGGAATATCTCGATGAAATCCTATCCGGTTTCGTGGAGCTCGGAATCGGCGGAGCGACAATAATCGACAGCATGGGCATGGGCCGGATACTCTCACACGATATACCGATCTTTGCCGGGATGCAAGGCATGCTTTCCGGCGGACGCCCCCACAACAAGACCATCCTATCTGTGCTGCCCGACCGGAAGACTTTCCAGGCGGCGGCCGAGCTGATCGAAGATGTCTGCGGCCATCTGGAGAACGAGGGCACCGGGATCATGTTTTCCATGGAATTGACCGATATCCGTGGGCTCAAGCCGCGCCCGGACTGAGTTCTGGCACGCCGGTTTAATTTCATTATCCGGAGCGGATTCCTCTTTTTAACAATTTCCTTGAGTTTTAATAATCTTTCTCTTTGCAGGGGGAGCTGACCACCCCTATTTGCTTTGTGCAGGGGGAATTTTTAAGAGTCTTGACTGGCTGAGAGTTCTGGAATATGGTTTTAATTCGTTTATACCAGGGGAGCCAATCAGGATTCTTGTGTAATAATAAACGGCCTGAATAGCAATTATCGGCCGGGTTGGGAAAGATGACCGAGAGTACACGTACAGTTCTTTTGCTTTTACTGTTGACTCTGATCGCCCTGGCAGGCGGAAGGTTAGTCTTTCGGGCGAGGGCCGGGCAACAGCGGCCCGGAAGGCTTTTACGCCTGGGGTTTGCGGTTTATCTGGCACTGGGCCTGGTGCTGGGAGACCTGGGTCTGGGTATACTCGATAAGCAGATACTGGCAAACCTGGAGCCGGTAGTGGACCTGGCTCTGGGATGGACCGGGCTGCTGTTCGGGCTCCAGTTCAGCTGGCGGAGGTTGAAACGTTATCCGGTGGGATTTCCATTAACCACCCTTTTTCAGGGGCTTGCGACCATGCTAGTGCTTTGCGCGGTGATGCTCCCGGTATTCAACAGGCTTTTTCCGCTTACGAGCCGGGTTGAAATATGGGGAGGACTGCTGGTACTGGCCTCTGTGGGTGCGATAAGCAGTCCCAGCTCCACTGCACTGGCAGCCCGGGCGGGAGTTCCCATCAGACACGGGCTGGCTCGGCTGGCTCACTACGTTTCGAGCATAGATCCAGTGCTGCCTCTGGTGGTTTTCAGCATTACGGTGGGTTATTTAAGATACGGCACGGGATCTTTTCGACCGGCTCTCGAATGGGCCGCGGTCTCGGCACTGATCGGCCTGGTTCTGGGCCTGTTGTTTTACTCATTCGCCCGGCACCGTCACGGAGAAAACGAACTTGTTTTTATGATAGTGGCTTTCACGGTTTTCAGCGGAGGTGTCGCCTCCTACCTCGGTCTGTCAAGCCTTTTTGTTAACGCGGTTATCGGTTTTACCCTGGCCAATCGCCTGGAGATCAGCGAAAGGATTTTCCGGGTGCTGGCGGAGCGGGAAAAGCCGATATTGATTGTGTTTCTGGTGCTGGTCGGCGCATCGTGGGAGGTGACTTCCACCGCAGCCGCCGGGGGTGTTATGGTGCTGCTGGCCGTGTATCTTGCGGCCCGCGTCGCCGGCAAGCTGGGAGCAATGGCTGCTGTCAAGCCGCTGTTTGTCCACAGGCTCGACAACGGCGGCACTCTGGCGGGCCTGGCGCTGCTGGGCCAGGGCGGGATGAGTCTGGCCCTGGTGGCTAACTACCAGCTTCTGTTTGAGGGGCCTGTCTGCACCTTTGTGGTAACCGTAGCTCTGCTGGCGGTGGTACTGGGGGAGACATTCGGGGCTTATGGGGCCCGTCTGGCACTGACCAAAACAAAGGGGGAGTCTCGATGACTCGTCTCTTCGGACTGCTGGCATTGTTGCTTTTAATGGCCCTGCTGCTGAAGATTTCCCTGGGTCGGCCAGAGGCTGCGGTACCCCTTTCGATGAGTCTCGGCTTTCTGCTGCTGGCCGGGTTTATGTTCGGCAAACTCGGCATGTACGCCAAGCTGCCGGGGATTACCGGCTACTTGCTGGCAGGAGTGGTTTTCGGACCCTCCTGCCTGGGAATCCTGCGGCGCCCGACAGTAGAGAGTCTGACCCTGATCAACAGCTTTGCCCTGACCCTGATCGCACTGACCGCCGGGGGCGAGGTCAGCCTCTCCAGGGTCCGTGAACGTCTTCACTCGTATTGCTGGATTACAGCGGGCCAGACTGCAATTACCTTCCTGGGCGTGCTGCTGGTGATGGTAATCGCACTGGGATTGATGCCGGGAGATTTTCCCCCGGGGGTCGGGGGACATCTGGCAGTGGGTGCCCTGCTGGCGGTCATTGCCCTGGCCAACAGCCCCAGTTCCACGGTCGCGGTGATTGTGGAAAGCGGCGCCAGGGGACGTTTGGGCGAACTGGTGCTGGGGATAACCATACTCAAGGATATCCTGGTGATCCTGGCCTTTGCGGTTATGGTGACCCTGGGGACCACTGTGTTGGGCAAGGCAGTCCCCGGTATCGGTGGTCACCTGGCGGCCCTGGTAGCCTGGGAGCTTATAGGCTCGATTCTCTTCGGTATCTTGCTCGGCTTGGGGATCATTTTCTATATGAAGTATATAGGGGCCGAATTGCCGATTTTTATTATCGCGGTAAGTTTCTTAAGCTACAAATTTTCAAGTTTACTGCATTTGCACGCGCTTCTGGTTTGCATGAGTGCGGGACTGGTTGTCAACAATCTGTCGGACCGTGGAAGGGAATTTATCAAGGCCATCGAGAAAGGCTCACTGCCGATTTACGTGGTTTTCTTCGCCATTGCCGGGGCTGGTCTCGATTTCAGTGTGCTGGCCGGCGCCTGGCGGCTGGTGTTGGTTCTGGTGGCCGCGCGCTTTGTTTTTACCTGGCTCGGCACTGTTTCCGGGTGCGTGATCGCCGGGGAAGACACGACCAACCGCAACCTGGTCTGGATGGGTTTCATAACCCAGGCCGGGGTGGCTCTGGGCCTGGCCTTGATAGTAGCTGAAACTTTCGGCCAGTGGGGCGAGGTATTCAGGAACGTGGTGGTCGGTTCGATCGCCGTGTTTCAGTTGACAGGACCCGTACTTTTCAAATTTGCCCTCATCCGCGCCGGAGAGATTCCTCCCGGCAATAGATGAAACCATGTTGACAGCCTGTCCGGTCCGGATCGAAAAACATTCTCCATAAACTCCCATGTCCGCTGTCCGGACACAACGAAGCATGAAAATAGAA
>Ga0114922_10003529_pt1 | contig 14555 bp, 9 predicted proteins | sample AartaG_FD_100975 | JGI IMG/M metagenome (GOLD analysis project Ga0114922, IMG submission 100975) | Deep subsurface microbial communities from Aarhus Bay to uncover new lineages of life (NeLLi) - Aarhus_00045 metaG | ecosystem: Environmental > Aquatic > Marine > Oceanic > Sediment | place: Aarhus...
CACCAGTGGAATATCCCCGAGCAAAGGAACCTTTGTTCCTCCCTTGGTCTGATTAAGTTTCTCCAATCCACCGAGGATTATGGTTTTGCCGTCGGGAACGGTTACGACCGTCTGGACATTGCTAGTCGTAAGGTCAGGCGGTATTGGGCCTGTTTTATCACCTTTGTTTATTGAGTACTCCTTAGTCAAATCGCCGAAATCACTGCGCTGCATTGATATTTTTAGCTGCAGTTGGTCACCCTGGCTTATATGTGGTGTAATCGCCAAGTTGATACCCTCGGTGAAGGTATCAAAAGATACCGATGTAGCCGAAGTCGTAAGTGAAGAAGCCGAACCGGGTATTATGTCGGTCTTTTCCCTGGCAATGGTGGTTGTCCTCTCGGTTGTAATAGTTCCTTCCTCGTTATCGTTAACAAGCAGCTTGGGCCTGGCGAGTATCCTTCCGTAGCTCTTTGTTTGCACAGCAGTCAGAAGAATCTGAATATGCTTATCACCATAAAATCCGGTGGCATTACCGCTTTTGGACTGCAAATCAATATAATGCTGTCGTTTACCCGCTGAGAAATCTGCTACAAGAGCAGATGTGAGGCCGGAAGTTTCGATTAAATCGGGAAAGCTTGAAATTACATCAAGATCCAGGGTAAACGCATCATTTTTCGTAATTTCGACCAGCGAAACGTCGAGCAGGACCTGCGGGCGGTATTCATCGAGTTGCCTGATAAGCGAACCAATCCACTGCTGGTTCTTTTTGCTGGCATAAACTATTAGCGAATAAGTCTTCGGGTCGGCGATAATGACAACGTCCTCTTCTAATCTCTTTGTTGTTCTTTCGATTTTAGCGCCCTTAGCATCCTTCCCCGTGATGGTTTCCTGAACAAGCTGGTTGAGGACAGTGGCGAGTTCCAGTGGGTCCTGGTTCTCCAGCGGGTAAATCAAGTAGGGAATAGTGGTTACTGCCGTCTCGCTGTCCACGTAGCCGATAATCAGTTGTATCTGTGCGTGCTGCTCGGGGGTCGCATTGACCAGAAGCGAATTAGTCGCTTCAATTATCACCACCTGCGGCTCTTCCACAAGCGCTTCTTCGGCTCTGGCCAGTGCTGCAGGCGCAGCAGGCCTGCCTTTGGCCGGCGGCGCCGGCCTGCCGGCAGGCCCTCGCCTCGTCGGCTGCTGGGCAGCGCCGATTATCCCGAGCTCGGACAGCTTGACCCTGACCTCCTCGGCATCAACATACTTGATGTAGTATAAATGCAGACTCCGCAGGTCCTGCTGCTCCACGTCGAGAGTATCTATCAGCTTATTAACAAGCTCTAACTGGTCTTCAAGTCCTATCATCAGGATGCGGTTTGTTCTTTCGTCGGCGTCCAAATAGACACTGGGTTTAGCCGGCGTAGCAGCAGGTGCCGGTGCTCGCGGCCTTGGCGCCGGCCGTCCTCGAGGCGGTCTTCCCCTTGGGGCCGCCGGCGCTGCAGGAGCAGCGACGGTAACTGTTATCGTACCTAACTGCTCGGCAAGTGTCTTGACTTTCGGGGCAAGCGCCCTTGCCTGCGTGTATTCTAACTGCCTGAATTCGAACTTCTTAGGCGGGCCGGGCTTATCGACCACACCCAATACTTCTTCTATACGCGCCATACGGTAGGCGTATCCCGTAACGATAAGCGTTCCTGTTTCCGGAACCTGCCTGATTTTTAAGCCGAGCTGCATGTTCGTCAAAAGTGTATTTGCAGTGGCTGTATTCGCATGTTTCAACTTGAAGATACGGGTGATGATTACATCCCCATACTCCATCCCCTCCTTTTCGGGACGCACAAATGGAGCGTCAATACGGTCGGCCTCGGCCTTGGGAACTATGATTACAAGATCGCCTTTGCGGGCCATCACAAAGCCGTGGAACTGCATCACAGATTCACACAGCGGATACAATTCCTTCTTCTTGATTACCCCTGCCAGCTTGCCATGGAGCTTGAGGTTGACGGTCCCGGTCACTTTCTTCGGGTCATAAAGATAGTCCAGATTTAACATCAAGCCCACATAATCCAGAAACTCAATTATTGTAAGAGACGGGGGCAAATTCAAGCTGAGATTTGCATCGGCGTCGGGAAGGGATTCCGGCCGATACCAGACTTCCGTGACCGGCACGGTGACTTCGGTCGGCTGTTCAATTTCAACCCTCACCACCTTTGGCGCCTCCGGTTCAGGTTTCACTTCGAGCTTCGCCTCCAGTTCCTGGAGTCTTTTCAGGACAGCAGCAAGCTCCGGCTGCCTGAACGGCTCGGTCACAACAGGCCCAGGTTCCGTCGGCACTTCCACCTCCGGTATGGTTACGACCACCCCAGGTTCGTTGGGCCGTGGCACTTCTTGCACCTGCCCGGCCGCCCTTCTCTCGGCCTCAACAAGCGAACCCAAAAGCTTGTTGAAGAACTCATCATTTGCCCGTTGTTTCTCACTGGCCGATACTTTGTGCTCGCTGTTTGGTGGCTTTCGTTCACTGTTTGTGACGTCCGCGGGCTCCGGCCCGCGATTCGGCAGCAGCGAATTTACAGCAGAAACAATTTCCTGGAGCCGTCCGGCTGGCGCCACAGCTACTAAAGCGCCATTATGGATATCTACAATTGCCTTGGCCTGTCCGATGCGCGTCGGCGGGTCAGAAAAGGTCCCGATTGACAGGTCCACAAACTTGGCGCCAATCTGCTCAATGGAAGGTAAATCCCGGGCCGATGAGACCCGGAGAATCTCCTTTATGACATACGGCTCGTCGGCATCAACAACTTTCAAAATAGCGCTTGCTCTGATTAGTTCCTGCGGCGAACCTGTTATCAGGAGCATATTCGCTCCGGGAAGCTGGGATACCGTACCAATTCGGGTCTGGGCCAGATAGTCTTTGCCCTTCTGGGCGGATATATATCTCAAAGAGACAACCGTATATCGCGGCGGCCCGGAACCGGCCTTGTCGTCAGCGGCCGCAGAATAACCAGCCAAAAACAGAACAAATACACCAACACTAAGAACCACCAGCCTCCGCCGGTGAGAGGCGTTCTGCGAAAATCTGCTGAGACCCGAAATCTTCTCCTGCTTTAGTTTTAGACTCATAAACTTGCTCCTATCGAGGAACTCTAAATTTGTGGGGACAAGCTTTCCAGGGGCACGATTTTGCGATTCTTTGCAAAACGACGCAATGCTTTCCTAAACCTGCCCTCTGGCATTTGAGAACCCCAGAATGCCCCCCCTATATGAACGAGACAGTATTCGTTTTTGTTGGACATCTTCATCAAGAGCCGCCAAAAACCCTTTTCTCTACAAAAGCTCACGTTATTTTTCGCTCAAATCCTCAATTTCCGATATTATCGGGAGTCCCAAACGTGTAAGAACTCGTTGAGAACCCCTCGAATTCCTGACATCTAATCAGACAGAGAAAATGCCCAAAAGTTCCCCAATTTCGGCCAAAAACCGGCATATTTGCCGAAATAAAGTCAAAAAAACAGGCCGAAAAATAAGGCCAAAAATGGCGGAATCCGGCCCTCTGCAGCTTCTCAATAATTCGGATTTTGCGAAGTCCTTGGTGTGCCCTGGGTTAGGCACAAACTTTGAGCAAAAAAAGTGCACTTTTAGGGTCTGGGCCGAAATTGAAGACGAACGCCTGAGACGTAAAATCGCTGACAACTAAGATTTGCCCTCGTGTCACTGACGCTTGCCCGAGCGCCTTTTTGGCCTGGTTCGCTTTTTTGATGTGGGTTGGCTTGTCGACTTAGACTTGGAAGACTTTCGCGGTTTATACGGTTTTTTGGACGATTTTTCGACTTTTTGGCTCTTCGGCCGATTCGGGTCCTTGGGCCCAAGGTCCTGCCCGACACCCTCCAGCTCCTGCCCCAGATCGCCGAGTTTTTTCGCCTCTTTGCTGGAGATACGCATCATAGCCTCAATACGCATAGCCTCAGCAAAAACGTCTTGCATCTCCTCAAGGTTCATTTCAGCCGCGCGGCCTGAACCCGTCTTGGTGGATTCATCGTGCCTTTGGGTCATTGCTGACATTTCGGCGAACATTTTAGCCGCCATTGCCGCCATTTCTTCAGGGCTTTTCTGCACCTGGCCGGTCATTGGGGTACCGGTATCAGTCGTTGTGACGGACTCAGCCTCGGCGGAAACCAAAGCAGGACTTGGTCCGGAACCGCTTTGCCCGCTTGTTCCTAAAGAAACACCAGACGAGCCGGCAATAAGGCTTCTTTGTACAGGCCTTGCTTCCACCCCTTTCTCAAAAGTCCCTTTGGCACCTTTAAGAACCACGACGCCATCTTTTACCTGATCGATAGTCAAATGGCTTACAACGCTGCCTTGTTTGACCCATTGTCGGCCCTTGCCGGGCCGGTCAATCAGCGCCAGCGATAACTCCGGATTGGCCGCATAGACGCTGGTGGCAATAAGCTTGAATTTGGCTGATACCGGCGGTGGCGGTGGGGGCGGGGGGAGCAAAACACCCTTCGACCCGGGAGGAGGCCTCCGTCTGACCACCTTCCTGGGAGTCGCAGGCGGATTCAGAAACTTCCCGAAGGCCCGTGCGGCGGCTACAAGAGGCGATATCTCGTCTTTAGTGGTTTTCTGCTCATCACCCCTGGCTTGGCGGAACTTCTCCACCACGCTGGGCAGGCTTAGAAACTCTTCAATCTCCTTGTCGCTGCGCAAACCGAAAATTGCGGGAAAAACAAGCAGCCCACCCGCCAAAACTACAGCTATTATGCTCGTTATTCGCAATGTCTTTATCATATCAGTCTTCCTGATTCCCTTTGTTTTTGACATTGCGGGGGGCATTTGGTTCCCTCCAATGGATTATTTTCTCCAAATAATGCTGCTCATTTCCATCGTAGTGGGGGCTGTGTTCAGCCGTATGGCAATCGGTGCAGACGGATTTGGGCTGGGTGGTTTCCACGGCCCCCAAACTTCTGATATGCTCTGAGCCCGGCCCATGGCAGTTCTCACAGCCGACATTTCTCAAATGAGCAGTTTTTTTCTCCGACACAAAACCGCTCTCATATTCCATACCTACAACGTGACAGACAACGCACTCCGGGTCAAACTGAGAGCCTGTCTTCTCAAGTATCGCATAAGCGTGGGCGTGGACTTTTGTACTCCACATATTATATTCATATTCATGGCAGGATTTACACGATTCAGACCCTGTATACTCCAGACCACCCGGCAGAACATAACGCGGATACTCCTCCAGGAGATTCGCGTCTTTTACCCACTGCTGGTAGGTCTCATACAATTTTACAAGAGAGCTTTCCGGCAGCAAATCTTCGGTAACCGGAATAGGCGAAAAACGCAGTTTCAATTTGCCTTTGGCGCCGCCGGCTTCTATTTGCAATCTGCCCACATATCTGCCATAGCGACCTACAGAGACAATCAATGGCCTTTGGTTTGGCTCGCCAATTACTATCGCTTCATCGGATTCGGAGGGACAAACCAGGCAATCTATAATTCCCATCTCGGCAATTGAAGCGAAGCTGTTTGCATCGGAACGGTTCAAAATAAGGATATTAACCTTCTGCTTATCGTCTTGGGGGGTAAACAGTTTTGCAGCCTCTTCGATTGGCGCCGTATTCGCATCAAAGGCTGCAACCGTGATAGCCACGGGTTTATTTTTAAGCAGCAGTTTTTTCGTAAATTTTGCCGGCACCTGAGGCACAAGCACATTTACATCAGTGGCGATGTAAGAGCTTATGACGCCGAAAATCGATTTCATAGTGTCCAATAACCCAAGGTCCTGAGCAATCCCAATGTCCTTTTTGGTCAGGTTAACTAAATCGTAATCGAGCAGGTTAAAAGCCTGGATTATTATTTTGAACTTGATGACATCCTGTTCATCTGTGCCCTTTAAAAACGAACCTGTGTCCACAATCAACCGTTTTGACGCCGGGACACTGTTGAGGACCACCGAGCGCCTTTCGAAACCACCGAGCTGTCCGGTCACACAGCCGCAGGGCTTCAACTCCCCAAGCTCACTACCGGTTAGAAAAACTGTAAGTCCTTCCGACTTGCGAACTGGCTCCCCCTGCGGCTTAGTCGACATCGCAAACACGCATAAAGCTCCTGTCGTCAACGCACAAATGCAAATCACTGCTCGCATCATAACATAGCTTGTCTATAGAAGCTCAACGACTCCTCTTAGGCTGTAAATAGAACCCGTTACAGTCGACTTTCAGTTTTTGACCGCCTTTTATATATATATTAAGAACGTCCACGAACCTTCCGCTGCTTGTGTCCGCCGGCGGTGTTACCTCCAGCTCAAACTTATAACCGTTGCCAATCTTCTGTCGACTCAAAACCTTTATAATCTCTTTTGCCGACGACACCGACTCAACTTCGAAATCCTCACCGTAGTTATTAAGAACCCAGACCTCCTTTTTCGTTGATTTTTCCGGTTCGGCGTTAAGAAGCACGATAGAGGGCGGCTTGAGTCTGAATCTCGGCAGCACATCAAAGGGAATAACGACCACCTTTAACGCCGGATGTGTTAGCGAAATACTGATTGTGCCTCTTGTGCGCCGCTGCAGCCTCTCGGTGTTAATCTTAGGTTGAATAACATGAGTGGTCGCTCGCAGAGAAGGGTCATAATCAGCGGTTATCGCATTGCCCGTTGCTCTAAAGGACTTTATAGCAAAGGCCTGACCGTCAAGACTGGTAAGTTTAATTTCCGGACAAGTGGCATTCGCATCACCAAGCAGGAGCTTCAGTTTCTTCGGCTCGTAAGCAACTTTGGGCACAACTCTGGCCTTTACGGTCAGCCTAACTCTGGGATTTGACTTATCATTGCTGGTTATATACAGAGGTTGTTGATTCAAGCCCTGGGGTGTTGTAACCCGGAATTTGACGACTCTGAGCATGCCGGACTCACCCGGCCCATATTCTAATTTGTCCAGCTTGCCTACCGTGCAAGTACAACCAGACGTGGGCTGTGTGAGCTTCAAGACATCGTCCCCGACGTTTGTGAATTTGAATTCACAGCGGTGGGTGGTTTTCGGACCAACATTGCCGAAGTCATGAACTACTTTTTCAAACTTGATTCTCGGCCCTTTTTTCGTGGGCTCAGGAGCAGGCGGGGGTTCCACTGTAACCACCGGAGGCTTGTGCCCTGTCACGTCAGGTTCCGGCTCAGGTGCACGCCGGGCCTCTTTCTGGCAGCCAATGTAAAAAAGCAATATGCTACTGACAACAAATATTACTAAAATCAGCCAATACCGTTTCATCTTCCCGTCTCCAAATAAAATGGCGATATCAAATCTCGGTTACTTACAGCCCCTCAGTTTAGCAAAATCCAGGCCCAAAAGCAAGCGATTTCTTGTTGGGGTCGCGCCTGCAATGTGGCCGCTGAGCGTACAAGTTGTGTCGCTGCCCTGAAACATAATTATAAAGCATTGAATTATATTAGCAAGCCTGTTCTTGTCGTCTGCAGGCAATTAGTACAAACCCGCCCGGGCCGCTTTAATAGGCGCAAGGCCTTTGTTTACAAAACATTACAACCACGAGAACCCGCCTTCTTCCCGTTACCCTCACGGGGCGGTACCGATTTGAATTTGCCCACCAGAAATAAATATCCAAAAAATCTATCACGCCGACCGAGATTCTTGGCTGACTGTCCACAGCTTTACAGTCGATATGGTTAAACATTACTATTGTTGCTTGTACTTTCCAGAAAAATAGCGTTTAATTCAAAATTCCGACAGAGGGTATTTCGAGAAAAGGGGCGACCCTGCCGATGCGTTTATGAGCCGACAAGACAGGCCGCTTAATAGTCTATTTTGGAGAGTTCAATATCTCACATATTTGAAGTCCCAGGCGCTTAGCTGAGAGCGTTATGAAAAAGCGAAAAAGCCAACGTTCGCGGAAATCCAAAGGCGTTCAGATTGCCACACCTGTCATCAACTGGCGATATTTGGCGCTGTTCGTTCTTGTGGGCCTTTCTTTATGCATCGTGATAATGCGACTGCACACATATAATGAGCCATTCGAAAGAGATATTACAAGTCACGCAGTAATTGCCCACGAACTGCTGTCCGGACGCCAGCTTTATTCGGACCTGTGGGACAGCAAGCCGCCTGCCATTTTTGTTACATATGCAGCAGCGGATGTCCTGGTCGGCTACGGCCCCGGAGCAGTCTATTTCATCGGTGTAGCTGCCGCGATAATAACCATGTTGGGCATCTACCTCGCTGCCTCAACGTACGGGGGAATTGCCGCAGGTCTGTGGGCGGCAGCTTTCTGGACCTTTATCTGCAGCGATATGTGGCTTTGGGCAAATCAGCCAAATATCGAGGTCGGTATGAATGCCTGTCTGGTTTGGGCATTTGCACTGATGGTGCGCGCTAATGTCCGGAAACTGGAGGTGTGGCGGTGGCTGGGCGTCGGCGGATTGTTTGCGCTGGCCACCCTCTACAAACCGGTCGCCATCGTATTCGCCGCCTTTCTAACTGTCTTTCATCTGGTAATGCACCTTCGCGACCGCGAGGCGAGAAAGCTTGCGTTCCTGCAAGTCTGTATGGTCGCGGCGGTAGGTGCGGCCGTGTGGGGCGCCGTCTTCGCATATTTCGCTGCCACCGGCCGATTCGCCGTTTTCTACGAGACGATTATCAAATACAGCAAGTATTACGCCGCCAGCCGAGGCGGTAACTTTATCAAGAACATCCAGAAAGGCTTTACTTTCAAACGCCTGTTTCCAATCACGAAAGTCAGGCCCATTATGAAAAACGCGCTGGTGATGCTCATTTTTACCGCTGTGGGGATAATGTTCGGGCTCTGGAAAAGCTCACGACGCCGTTGGCTGCTGTTGGCCGGCTTTGTCCTTGCGGCGCCGTTCGCGGTCGCACTCCCGGGAAGATTCTACCTGCATTATTACCAGCTTTGGCTTGGTCCTCTTGCAATCGGTGCCGGCTGTGCGCTGGCCACGGTCGGTCCGCAAGGAAAACCTATCACGAAACTGCTGCGCGTTACGGCCGGCGCAATAGGTCTGGTTATCCTGTTGATATCAATACTGCCGCAATACAAACTCTCCGCCGATGAATGGTCCGCAAGGAAAATAAGTGACCAGTTCGTCACCTCCAAAAAGGTCGTAACGAAGGTCGACGAACTCTTGGAGAATGGCGAAACGCTTTATGTCTGGGGCCAAAATCCCGAATTCTATTTCTGGTCAAAGCGCCGGCCTCCAACCGGCCTCATCTGGTCCACCGACCTGATGGATAATCCTTTGGCAGAAAAGCACACCGCACGTGCCCTCGAAGACCTCAAGCGTGAGCTCCCGGAGATATTTGTCGTTAATATTGCCCAATTCAAGCGGCCTCCCGACCATCCGGTGATAGCCTGGGTTTCAAAGCAGTATATCCGCCTGCCGAGTTATGATCCCAAGCGATACACTTGGTTGGGCCGCCCTTTCTTCTTAATCTTAATTCACAAAGATGGTAGATTGGCCGCCCGCTTTAAAGACTCCGGCCGAATCCTTTGAGAGACTATTATGAAAAGTACAAAGATAGTGGAAAAGGACAAAACAAACGGTAATTTCTGGCTCTTTGGTGGATTGCTTTGCGTTCTGCTCGCCTCGATAATGGGCCGCGATATTAATCGGCCTTTCATTGGCCTGCATAGCTGGGGCCAGGCGCACGAGCCGTGGGTGACCAGGGTCCATCTCAAGTACGGCCTCGGTTATACAAAGGGCCTCATCACCTGGGCTGTGGGCGACCCACCAACCGAAAATCCAGCACGCTATCTTAACCACCCACAACTTTCTATTCTAATCGATGCAGCTTTTATGGGCGTCCTTGGCATTCACGATTGGTCACTGCGAGTGGTCAACGCAGGAATGACGATTCTTGCGCTGCTGCTGCTGTTAAAGATTCTGCGAGGGTTATTGGATGAGAAAACTGCACTGCTTGCCGGTCTTTTCTTTGTTTTGTATCCCCTCACCGGCTACTTTGGCGTCGGTTCATTGCTATATCCGCTTGTTTTTCTGGCTTTCTGGTGCTACCTTGTCCTGATAAAGGGACTGACAGACGGGCCGCAACCTTCAGCGCGGCATAAATGGGGATTGGCTCTGGGGCTGTTCTTCGCTCTTCAGATGAGTTGGGAAGGGTTTTTCTTTGCACTTGCCATCGGCGTGCACTACGTTGCCAGGTGTATCTGGCGAAGGCAATTTCCCAATATAGCACTGCTGGCGATTCTGGTTATCGCCCCTCTTTCAAGCCTCCTTTTAAACTTTGTGATTCTGGCGGCCGGTCGCGGGTGGGATTTTAAAACGTTATTTGACCTCTACAAATGGCGGGCAGGCCCGGCTGAGCTGGCACAGCAAATGCCAAAGTTTGACTGGGGCCAATGGTTTGCACAGCTCTGGGAACATGCGGCCACAAACTTTTCGCTGCCGGTCTTGATAATAGCAATAGCATATTTGACATTTGGGCAGTTGTTCGTTTGGACGGCAGTTACTGCAAAAAGAGCTTCAGCTACAATGAAGCGGCGGTTCCCACATTTCTGCCTTTTCCTTCTGCCGGCAGTCCTTCAGTTGTTCCTGTTGAAGGGGGCTTTATGGAAACACCAGACATGGGAGCGTCCGCTTGCGATGCCGGTCGCGATGGCCGCGGCGTTGGGGATTATGATGCTTGGCGACCAGTTGGCCAAAATCCGCCCGAAGCTGGCCCGCCAGACATACGGCGGGCTGGCCAAAATTGCCACGGCTGTCCTCGTAGCCATTATTACTATATCATGCGCCAAAGGACTGAACTACTACTACAGTATCAGCCACTTCTCGCCGGCCAGGGTCAAGCTCTTTAAAATGTTGAATCAGCGTATCCCACCGGACAATATGCTGTTGAGCTTTCAACCCTTCAAGGTCGAACAGCACAAGGCAAAAGGCTCGCACTACCGGCCGGAAATCGCCTGGTATTTGGACCGCGAAGTCATTCAAGCCACCTCGCTTGCGGAGATTCAAAAGCAGGCCCAGACCGGCAGGTTTCCTTATTACCTGATGCCGACGACGTACTATGATAAGCAGACCTCGCTTCATTTGGCCAGGCTAAGCGATGAATTGCGAAAGCTATACAAGGTGCAAGCATATTTGCCCGCCGACCCGGGCGGGCCGCGCAAGGCCCCCATGTTGCCGTATCTGCTTTTCGACCTGAGAAGCAGGGCTTCCGGCTATAGAGATGGATAAGATGCCTTAATTTTTCAAATAATCTGTTTGGTCGTGGTTATTGAAAGCCGAGCGGATTATGCGAATTGGCAATTTATTAAGAATACGTGGAAATGACCGCAAAAATTGAACGAATGCCTACTCGGACACAAGAGACAACAGCGGCAGTTACAATGGGGGGTTTTCTGGTGTTGCTTATTTTTTCAGTCGGTTGTGAATCCCGACACATTGCCCCTGAAAGCCCGACAGACCCTGCCTCAGCCGGAAAGGTGGATGCAAATATTGTTGTTGAAACAACCCGGTATTATGATGGCAGAAAAACTGCGGTGATTTTTACAGGAGATGACTGGTGCGGAGGAATAAATCACCATAAAGGATTTATGAATACCTGCGATGCAGCTCAAAAATACCGAGTAGTTTTCTCGCCGGGCCTTATACCTGGATTGCAGCAAGGTAATTCCCCCCCTCCACTTCAGAGCCGCCACTGGGAAGATATACAAACTCAAATAGACGAAGGATTTATTTCGCCGGTTTCTCATAGTATGACACATCAGTATTCTTACACTGAACGGGGGACCAGCTATGAGATAGAAATAAACGGCTCAAAAAAAACTATAATAGACAATCTAACTCTTCCTACGCAGAATTGGTTTAATGGTTCGCAATACCTGGTAGCTTGGATAGAACCTTATGGTAAATCTGACAATCAAATCAGGGCTGCACTTGCTGCAGGTAATTACCTGGTCTCAAGAAGTACAACTCTGGGCCAATCCTCCTGGGGGCGTTGGGATAATGAGCATGGCTTGTATCGCTGTGGTTTGACAACAGACCCCAAGTCCTTGTCTTCGATTAATAATATGTTCGACAAAGTTTATTCCAATGGAGGAATATACCACTTAAATATTCATCCTGCAAAATTCGACTGGGAGAATGACGATAAGATTCTAAAACATTTAGAACACATCGGTAACAGAACAGACATCTGGTATGTAGGATTCGGACAGGCATATATGTATCACTACCTCGTAGATAAAGTGAAACCGGCCATAAATATAATTAAAAATACCAACCGGGAAATAATCGTTAAAATAACTGTTCCGCAAACGGAAAGAAACAGATATGGGTTATCATATCCGATAACTTATAAAGTGCCTGTCCCGAATAGTTGGCCGAATGCTTATGTTTATTCGAAAAATTCACCCGATGAAAATTACCTCACCATGACCGAAAAAACAAGCAGCGACTTCTTTAATGGAATTGATGCTTACAGAAAAAATCTCTCTGAAAACAATGTCTATGTTTCCAAAGCTTTTTCCCAAACATCAAATGAGTTCTATTTGAAGATAAAAGAGCGGGTCGACCGCCGACGCTTGTGAATCGTTAGTGAAACGAGATGTTTCAATCCTCAGTCAGGCTTTGGGATTGTTTCTCCTTGAAGTCGGCCGGAGATTTGTGCCAAAGCCATACCGTACAGACCCCGCCGACAACAAATACGTAAGTGATTATTATCGCTCGGTCTATCATTGCCGCGAGGATACCAACCTCCAACGGTATGCCAAGAACTACTGCGCCGAACCCGAGAACAAGCTCTCTGATTCCTAACGAACCTGGTGTCAGACTAATAAACATAACCACAAAACCCAGTGCCCCGAGAATAAGATACCCTCCCAGATGGATATTCTTACCCATACTATTGTAAATAATCCAGAGACGTACAGCGGCAAGGAAAAAGTTTACAACCAAGTATGCTGTTGCGACAAGGATTGTTTTTCTTTCTTTCGATACTTGACTTCGGCCGGAAAGAAAATTCCGCAGAACGGTGCTCAATTGTCCCTGACCCGTAGGAATGGGCAGCGGTACGAACAGAAAAAGTAGTGAGGCTATGATTGTTACTGCGAATACGAGCGCTAAAACTTTGTTGTCATATCCGCCCAGGCCGTAGATTGCCACCAGAACCACCAGCCCTATGATTGCCGCCGTGGAAGTCATTAAAAACACGATATATAAAAAAAAGGTCGCGAAATGCGCATAGCTGAGACCGTAGTGACGCTTCAAATAGTCGGCGCGGAAAAGAGTGCCGAATTTCATCGGCACATAATTAAGCAGTATAGTCGCATTGTGCAGCAGAACCATATCCCAAAAACCGGTCTTTGTCTTCAGGCCGTTCAACAAACACTGTACAACACGCGCGCTGCTTAAAGAAAGTAAGAACCAAAGACAATATATCACAAGAAGCTGCGCCGGACCTAATTTTAACAGGGCCTTTAGCTGGTCCCAGTGCCCGGCCAGATACCATAACAAAAAGCCTAATATTATCAGCGCAAGAATGTTCTTAAGCCATTTACTCACAACTGTCCTTGTTCGAATTCATCTCTTCTCGTAAATAAAGAAATCGGCACATAATCCTGGCTGGCTATCCATTTCCAAAGGATATTTATTCTCAATCCTTCTTGAAAGTTTCCATTGGGGGCAATTTGTCTTTACCCATTCAGAAAAACGACGGTGCCTGACGTGAGGGGACTGAAAAGGAAGGTTTACGTCACTATCGCTTGAGTAAATAATGACGAATTTCTCAGCGGCGGAAAACAAATGTCTCATATAAAGCTCAAATATACTGTCCTCGACCAGGTGGTAAATGACATCCAATGACAAAGCCAGCTCTGCCTTAAACACAGAATGCATATCCATAAAACAATCGGGCTCGTATAGGAAGAATTTTTTTGTTTTATCGTGTGCAAAACGCTCCTTGCACATCTCTATGGCAGTCTCTGAAACATCTAACCCGATGTAAGCAGGATAATCAGCTAAGGCTATTTGATTACCGTCCCCACAGCCGAATTCTATGACCGAAGAAATACCATTGTCTTTCACAAATGAGTTCAACACTTCCGCTTTAAATTCTGCGAGTTTGCCGAACGAGCCGGCTCCCGATGTCCCGCCCCTGGCATATCTCGACTCCCAGTACCCTTGCGAGCCTGAAAAAAAAGGCCTTCTCAACAAAGCCGCCACGCCTCTCGCCAACGACCCTATTAGCGGAATCCTCTCAACGACCTTCTTCACCTTTCTAATCAATCTGCCGTCCTTTCGACCAGTTAAACATCAGCCACTCTCGTATTCAATCAGAGCATCAACTATTTGGGCGGTCGGTCTGGGCCACTGCTCGGGCTCCGCGCTGGCAAGCGACTCAGCCCATAAAAGAAACTCCTGGGCAATAGCGTTTTCAAAACCCCATAACCTCGCATTTCGGCCTAAACCGTCCGAACGCTCTGTCCTGTTTCGCAGTATAAGACAGGGCTTATTAAGATAAGCGCATTCCTCCTGTATGCTGCCCCCGTCCGCAAGGACCAACTTGGCCGACTTCAAAAGGGCCGCAAAGTTAAGGTAATTCTGC
>Ga0114922_10003531_pt1 | contig 14554 bp, 9 predicted proteins | sample AartaG_FD_100975 | JGI IMG/M metagenome (GOLD analysis project Ga0114922, IMG submission 100975) | Deep subsurface microbial communities from Aarhus Bay to uncover new lineages of life (NeLLi) - Aarhus_00045 metaG | ecosystem: Environmental > Aquatic > Marine > Oceanic > Sediment | place: Aarhus...
TGATTCCCCAGCGCTCCGACCAAGCCGCCCGCCACCCAGGTCGTCTGCTCAGCTTTGACCGCGAAGCGTACCGACGGCGCAGCATCATCGAATGCTGCGTCGGCTGGCTGAAGGAGTGCCGCCCAATCGCCACGCGATTCGAGAAACTGGCCGTCAACTTCCTAGCGATGGCCAAAGTGTCAATCATCCGGAGAATTCTCAGAATCCTTTTTTCAGACAGAGCCTAGGTCTCACTGCGCGGGCCCTTCCGCAAACCAGTTCCTCCACGCCATTCGATAACCAGCGGCCCGGGGGAGAGACGCCTGAGGTCCCTTCCTCATCTGCTGACCGCTTCACGCACTTCTCCAGCTCCTCTGCCAAGTGAAAACGGCTCCTTCGCCTGCTCCTCCACGAGCATGTCCACCATTCTGGGAGCAATTGACGCCGTGCAGGCAGAGGACAGACGACCTATGAACTCATCTCGCGAGTCCACCGGCCACCCCATTCGGATGCAAAGGCGCCGCCCGCGTGGTACAATTGGCCGCCTTGCTTGCCCCGCGAATGGCCGGCTCGGGCAAAGCCAAGACACCACTCCATCACAGGGAAGGGAGCAGCCATGGCGGCGAAGCTGATCAAAGGTGAACCGATCGCGGAACGGATCAAGGACCAGGTGCGCGCGGACGTCGAGGCCCTCGGCCGCGCACCGAAACTGGTCGGCGTCCTGGCCAGCGACAACCCCGGCGCCAAGTACTACGCCGGCAGCCAGGAGAAGGCGTGCGCCGAAGTCGGCATCGACTACGAGCTGCACGAGCTCGCGGCCGACTCCTCCCAGGCCGACCTGGAAGCCCACATCGCCGAAATCAACGCCGACGGTAGCGTCACCGGCGTCATCCTGCTGATGCCCGTGCCGGACGGCGTCGACGCCCGCCAGGTCCAGCAGGCGATCCTGCCCGACAAGGACGTCGAAGGCGTCCACCCCGCCAACATCGGCAAGCTGTTCTACGGCGACTTCTCGCTGGCCCCGTGCACCCCGCACGCCGTCGTCGCCATGCTCCAGGACGCAGGCGTCGACCTGAAGGGCAAGGAGACCGTCGTCATCGGCCACAGTGAGATCGTGGGCAAGCCGACCCTGGTCATGCTGCTTCAGTCCATCATGGAGTCGCCGACGGTCACCTGCTGCCACATCGCCACGCGCGACCTGGCCTCCCACGTCGGGCGGGCGGAGGTGCTGATCGTCGCCGCCGGCAAGGCCGGCCTGGTCAAGGGCGCGATGGTCAAGGAAGGCGCCGTCATCATCGACGTGGGCATCAATCGCGTCCGAGTCGAGGTGGACGGCAAGAAGAAGACGCGGATCGTCGGCGACGTGGAGTTCGATGCCGCCAGGGAGAAGGCGTCGCTCATCACGCCCGTGCCCGGCGGCGTGGGGCTCGTGACGACAGCAATGCTGCTGGCGAACACGGTCGAGTGCGCCCGCCGGCAGGCGTAAGCACGGCCGCACATCCAGCACAGTGGAGATCGGCCAGCCTTCCCGGAAGTTCCACGGCATGGCCCGGAGGACCCCCATGGCCCGACTAACCGACAGGCAGGATGCATACGGCCACCTGGTGTATGACTTCCTGCACGGCAAGGAGAGCTACGAGGTCAACGAGAGGGACGACGGATTCGTCGGCGGTGCCAGAGTGGGGGAGCAGTACTTCGCCGAGTACAAAGACTGGCCTGCCCATCAGCGGAAGGGCATCCGGTTCGCACGCGGCAAGGCACTCGACGTCGGCTGCGGCGCGGGCCGGGTCGCCCTGCACCTTCAGAACAAGGGCCTGGACGTGCTCGGCATCGACGTCTCGCCCCTGGCCGTCCGGACGTGCAAAGAGCGCGGCCTCAAGAACGCCCGCGTCATGTCCGTCACGGGCGCAAGCCGCAGGCTCGGCACATTCGACACCATCGTGATGTACGGCAACAACTTCGGCCTGTTCGGCAGCTTCAAGCGCGCGCGGTGGCTGCTCGGGCGCTTCCGCGCCATGACGAGCGATGCGGCGCGCATCATCGCCGAGAGCAATGATCCCTACGCCACGGACGAGCCGGCGCACCTGGGGTACCACAAGCGCAACAGGGCGCGGGGCAGGATGGGCGGGCAGATCCGGCTGCGCGTCAGGTACCGCGACTATGCGACGCCGTGGTTCGACTACCTGCTCGTCTCCAGGGACGAGATGCGGGAGATCCTGGCCGGCACGGGCTGGCGCGTCAGCCGCTTCATCGACTCGGACGGGTCGCCCTACGTCGCCGTGATTGAGAAAGGCGACTGACGGCACGGGCCGGGCGGGGGGCTGGACTCGCCGGCGGCAGGGCGCCGATGCCGGGCCGGGCCGTCCCCGCTGGAGACACGCGCTGCTGCGCCGTCCGTCATCCGGCAGGGTCTGGGCGGCGGGAACGCTATGTCGCCCGTCCCGAGCCTGCGGGACGGGCTCAGGCGGGTTGTGATCGCCTCTTCCCTGGCCTGGCGGCCAGGGCTACTTGTATGTCGCCCCTGGCGGGGCTTTGCCGACGAAGGCTGAGGACTGGCTCGGCTCGTCGTGAGTCCCCATAGGGACGGCATGTGTTTGGCCGGGGGGCGCAAGCCCCCGGAACCTGGTTCGGCGCTTCATCCAGAGCCCGTCCCGCAGGCTCGGGACGGGCGACATAACCGGACCTCAGCCGAGTTCGAAGCCGCGAAGTAAGATGTCGAAGCTGGACTCGCCGGCGGCCCGTGGTGTACCCTCACTGACATGCTCGAGTTCGTCCTGGTCGACCACTTGCGCCTGGCGCTGGATGCGGCGCTCTTGTTCGCCGTGGGCCTGTTCGTCTCGTGGCCCGTCGTGCACTACCGCCTGGAAGCCATCTCCCGCCTGCCGCTGGCCGTGTTCCGGCTGGTGCTCCGCCTCATCGGCAGGTCGCCCGGCATCCCGCGCATGGCCGGCGTCATCTGGGGCTTCAACTCCGTCGCCATCTTCGTCTACATGGCGAGCGGCTACCATCCACTGTTGCCCAAGCTGTTCGGCATCTGGGTGGGCATGAACATCGGCATCATCATGGGGATGGCCCGGCACGCGGAGGACTTGCTCCAGGCGGGCGCGCCGGCCCCCGGCCAGTGGGCGCCCCCTCCCCTGCTGGGCACTGTGTGCGGCGCGCTCGTGCTCGTGCTGGAGCTGCCGTGCTTCTGGTTCGCCATCGCCATGGGCATCCGCATGGGGCAGGCGGTCCAGTCCGGGGAGCCCTACCTGGCCGCGGTCGCGCCGAGGGCGATGGCCTACCTCTGCGTCATCGTGCCCGTGCTGGCCGTCAGCGCCCTGTGCGAAGCGATCGCTATCCGCGGCTCCGCCGGCCGCGGATCTCACCACGACGACACGACGAGCACGACGACGGAAGACTAAGAACTGCTGACTGCAGCCCCTGCTCGCTTCTACCGGCGCCACGCGCCTCGGCCGGGCGGGGATCTCACCACGACGGCACGACGAGCACGACGACGACAAGGTAACGAGTCTCACGGCCAAGCGGGGCCTGCACTTGCGGCGTGCTCCACCGCTTGCCACCGCCGCGCCTGTCAGCGCACGGCAGCCTTTGTCCGAAACGGGGCCAAGGGGCTATAATGGGGAAGAGAGCCAGGAGGAGGTCCCATGGCGAAGAAGAACGGTGAGGGCAATCTGAGCCGGCGCGGGTTCCTGATCGGCGCGGCGGCGGGCGCGGCGGCCCTGTCGGGCCTGCGAATCGTCGCTGAGCGGGACGCGCAACTGCGCGTCAGGGATTACGCGCCGAACGACCTCGTGCCCGGCCTCGCCATCATCCACGGCGGCGCAGGGAACGGAGACGAGAGGTCGGTTGTCACGAAGATGACACGCCGGGCCATCGAGGCGCTCGGGGGCATGAGCAAGCTCGTCACGGGGGGCGAGACCGTCGTCATCAAGCCGAACATGGCCTGGGTCTGGGGGCCGCCGATGGCCACCAACACGAACCCCTGGGTCGTCGCCGCGCTGGTCGAGATGTGCCTGGAGGCGGGCGCCGGGCGCGTGCGGGTGATGGATAACACCATCTCGAAGGACCCGTCCAAGTCCTACGAGGCGAGCGGCGTCGCACGGGCGGCCGATGAGGCCGGCGCCGAAGTGCCCTACGTGGACCGCTCGCAGGCCGTCGAGCTGCCCATCCCCGATGCATTTGCGGTTGACCGCTGGCCGTTCTGCCAGGAGTTCATCAACGCCGACCTCTGCGACGTGCTCATCAACGTGCCGATCCTGAAGGATCACGGCACGAGCCGCCTGAGCATCGGGCTGAAGAATGCGTTCGGCATGATCGCGGGCGACCGCGGGCAGCTCCACCGCCGGATCCACGAGAAGATCCCCGACCTGCACCGCGTCATCAAGGTTGACCTGACCGTGATGGACTGCTACCGCGTGCTCCGCACGCACGGTCCGACCGGCGGGACGCTGGAGGACGTGGACAGCTCGCGCGAGGGGGCGCGCCGCGTGGTAGCCAGCACGGACCCCGTGGCCGTGGACTCCTACGGCGCGCACATGTTCGGCTACGGGCCGGACGAGATCGGCTTCGTCAGGAACGCGGCCGAGGCGGGCCGGGGCGTGGCGGACTGGCAGTCGCTGGACGTCACCGAAACCGAAGTCTGACGAACGGCTGAACCACACCACAGAGACACGGAGGACACGGAGAACGGCAAAGACAAGGCTTGACCACTACGACACAACGGGCACAACGGAAGACAACCGCGAGAACGGAGGAATGTCCTTAGAGCGTAGTGTTCGTCGTGCCGTAGTGGTGGGCTTCGCCGTTGCCGTTCTCCGTGGTGAATCCGTGAAGATTGACTGTCGCGGTGGGGTCTGGTATAGTCGAGATTCGCGTGGGCGCATAGCTCAGTGGCAAGAGCGCTACTTTCACACGGTAGAAGTCGCAGGTTCGAGTCCTGCTGCGCCCACCATCCCTATCTACCGTAACTCCTTTCCCAGTGGCGAGTAAAGCCTTCCGCCTTGATATCCCCACGAAACGAGGTGTAATAGGGCAGTCGTTTTCGGACAGTTTTCGGACACTTCTGCGGGCCCTATCAAACGCCTCTGGGGAGGGATGAACGGTGCCCGGGCCCTTCAGAGACCCAAAAAGCGGCAGTTACTACGTAAGTTTTTCGTATCAGGGGCGGCGGCATAAGCGCTCCATCGGCAGCGGCAACCTGTCCGCAGCACGGCGGACACAGAGCATAATCGACGGCAAGGTTCAGCAATTGAAGGCCCGGCTCGTCGAGGTGCCCGAGGGCATCACTGTGCCGGACTTCGTCTTTGACGGCAAGACCGAACCGGACTTGCCGGATGCGAGGACGCCACTTGCGCTCACAACCTTCATTGATCAGTTCCTAGAGGAAACTGCCCCGCCCAACAAAGCCGAATCTACCTACGAGACGGAGAAGATCCACGCCAGCCATCTGCAGGAGTTCGCCCAGAAGAAGAACGTTGAGACAGTTGACGAGGCAGACCGCGGGGTCTTCGAGGCCTATAAGCATTGGCGTCACCGACAAGGGCGGAAGAACTCAACGATTAACCGGGAGATGAATACTTTCCGGACCATGTTCAGTCTGGCTGTGAGAGCCGGTTGGCTGGAGGAAAACCCGTTCGACAATGTAAAGTGGTTGAAGGATGATGCTTCTCTTATCCGCTTTCGCACCGGTGCTGAGATTCAGCAGATGATCGACAGCGGACACTACACGCCGGAGGAGATCGCCGAGGCAAGGCGTTACCGCTACCTAAACCAGGAAGAGGTAGCCCGCCTTCTCGTCCTCGCAGAGAACTCGGAGATACATGCGTTTGCTGGTACGGCCGCCTACACGGGCATGCGCTTCTCCGAGGTGCGCCGACTGAAATGGTCAGATGTTGATCTCGACAGCAATCAGATACTCGCGCGAGGGTACAAAGGATCCAAACAGCAGGTTGAGTCGCCCCGGCGCATCCCGCTCCATTCGAACTTGGTGAAGATCCTGAAAGAGCATGCCCAGAAGGCCAGCGGCTCCTGGCTCTTCACTGACCAAGATGGCAATCCTCGACCCTCTCATTATTACTACTGGCGCCTTCAGAAGCTAACTGATGGAACTGAATTCGAAGGCGTTCGGTTCCGTACTCTACGGCATTCGTTTGCATCTAACCTTGCGATTCAGGGCGTGGATCAACGCATTATTGACCGCTGGATGGGGCACCACACCGAAGCTATGCGTGAACGCTATCAGCATCTCTTTCCGGACCAGCAGCAAGAAGCCATCGAGAAGCTGGGTTTCTGAGCGACATCCGCAACTGGGCCGATGTCATTCCACCGCCGGGCCATCAGCCGCTTCCCAGGTACTTCCGAAGGCTCGCAAAAGGTATCATGTGCCGGCCTTGCTGGGTGTCAGTTGACTTGGTACTGCCCAGCCTGCCCTCCCGCATCCACCGCCGGACCGTCGACTCCGACTTGCCGAGCAGCTGAGCCGCCTCCTTCACGCTATAGGTTGCCCGGGGAGGACTAGGCTCCGCAGCGCCTTGCCTGCCAACCGCGTCGGCGATCCTGGCCATCTGGTGTTCGATGCTCGCGAGGACGCGCTGTGTTTCGGGTCCTAGCTCAAGAACGAAGGTGGCCGTCGACGATGGCGCGAAAACGTCGGTATCGAAGGTCTGGGGTAGATGGATGATAGTGTCCGGGTAGTCTCTCATTCTTGCCCCGTATCGATAGGTGGGGAGGAGCGGGATGGATGGCCACCCCAACGGCAATCATAATGAGAATCTGCGAAAACCGTCTGGACCGCAAGAAGGCCCCCCATGCCAGCGATACGCCGCATTCTCATTTTCGCGTTTTCGCATGTGATGGTTTCTACCATTCTGGCCATTCCTGCCGATCTCCGATGAGCCATACTCATCTTCCTCCATGCATCTCGTCAGCAACGACCGGCCTCCCCATGCCGCCCGGCAGGACTTCGGTCACACAACCGGGTGCGAAGTCCAGATCGCCTTCCCGAGAAGCAGCCAGCGGGACTCTTTCGCAGCCAGAGCATCGGGTTGAGGACCACCTTTCACTATCGGTTCCCAGACCGCATACGGTTCGCTGGTCATGAGCCGGACCAGGATTCCCTCTTCCTCGCCGCTCCGGTGTCGCCACCATATGAGTAACACGGTATGTTCCAGTGAGCGCTGAGAAGCGGACTGTGCAGCTACATCGAGCACGATCACGGTACCTTTGGGGAAGACCGGCGCGTACCGTGAGTCCTCAATTCTGAGGGCACGCAGCCACTCGGTCTTCGCCTTCACTTCGGCCGGGATGACTGTGTGACCCTCAATAGACTCGGGCGAAGGCGGCTGCTTGCCGATCGCCTCAGCCTTGCCGGTGACCGGCACCGCCCGGAACCTCGATGCTTCCGGATATCGGTCTGCGCGCTCGGAATCGGCCGGAGCTAGAACGATCACAGGGCGGAACGGACCTCGTCGGCCTCTGCCGGCCTCGAGGCGCTGGCGGATCCTATCCAGTAGCACTTCATCGTCGGCGTCGAGAGGACCACGTCCGCCGCGTCTCTGCGCGTCTTTGGGCTCGGCCAGCTCCAGCCGCCAGTTGCCGCGGCCCGTCAGAAGCCAGTTCAGACTCACGCGGAACCGATCCTGCAGGTCCGCGAGCAACTGCAGGCTCGGCCTGCGGCGCCCTACCTCGTAGTTGCTCAAGCTGCTCTGAGGGATGCCGAGCTTCCTGGCCGTGGTGCCCTGGTCAAGGGCCAGGAATTCCCGCAGGAGTTGAAGGCGCTTCCCGATTTGCCCTGGCAACTCTTCGTCCCGGCGTCGTTTGCTTTCCACTTGAAAAGCCCTCCGCGAATGTGCCATAATGACGATTATGCGCACGTTCTACGTCATAACGCATACCCGAAGCGGGGCCCGAAAGCAAGGGCATTCGAGCTCTTCGCCGGGGCATTTCCACCCGACCACCGATCTGACAGAGCGCCCCGTTGGCCTGCCAGCCGGCGTGGTCCATGGCACGTGGCGGCGCCGGAAAGCAAGACTCAAGCTTCGGAGAGGCCTATGTGAAGGTCGCGCCAACCTGGGGTACCCAGGTCACGCCGGCAACTACTGAGAACGCTTATCGGGCTTGGACAAACATGGGGTTCTTGTCCGTCCTTATCCGCTGGATTTGACCGTATCCCCCCTAGTCGCAACCCACTGGCCCCGCTCCATCCCACCTTGTCGGATCACCCGCACGTCCGCCCCTCCCACCGGGACGGGTGGAGGCGTGCAGCGAATCACGCAGCACTATCCTTACATAAGGACGGACACTATGTCGGATCCAAGTCGTCACAACTTCCGTTTGGCTCTCCCCTGCCTCGGCCGTGGATGGCCCCCCATCGGCCTCAACAGCGAGGGGGCCGTTCCGGCCCACCTAAAGCCTTTATCCGAGGAGGTGTCGTGACGGGTAACCAGACATGGACGGACAAGCGACAGAAGGTTCTACTGACCTTTCTCGTAGCCAACCCGGAACTAGGGGATCTGCTAGGCAGAGTCGAAGTAAGGCATGTTTATGCTGCCTATCTAGCGGAATTTGCTGTGATTCTGCACGCACTTCGGGCCTATAAGAAACAACATGGCGAGGATCCCGATGATCCCAGACTTTTTGCCCTCACCCTGGAAGATAGCATTCAGCATTTTGATTGTCGTGATGAGTCCATAGTCATAGACCGAATACATGGTTGGGCGCAAGAGATCTTTGATGAGCCCTGGGAAGCCTACCGGGAGAAAGAGGAAATCGGCACGGAGCTGGCTCGCGGGTTCCTCAGCGATTTTCATGTCAAGAAGAAACAGCAAGAAATCGCAGAATCAAGCCTCACGCTGGAGCAAACACGAGAGCGTCTCCTGCTTCTGACAGCCGAAATAGACAATCTTGCTCCAGATGTGGGTGATGAAGGACCGGTTATCATGCGAAAGCTTGAAGGTGTAGAGTCTGAGCGTCTTGAATGGCTCTGGCCGGAGCGCATCCCCCTCGGAAAACTGTCTCTGCTGGTCGGCGATCCGGGGTTGGGCAAGTCATTGATCGCTCTCGACGTAGCTGCGCATTTGAGCATAGGCAGGGCATGGCCGGATGCTCCTTCAGATTGCCGAGGATTCCCGCCTGCTAATACATTATTACTGACGGCCGAGGATGATCTGGCAGATACCGTAAAACCTCGGCTTGATGCCGCAAAAGGCGATGCAACGCGTGTTACTGTGCTGGAAGCTGCGCAGGACCGGCAAGAAGACGGCACACGCAAGCGGCGCGGCATCAATCTGGCGCGCGATTTGGCGCGCATTGAATATGCTCTTGACGAAATACCGAATGTCCAACTATTAGTATTCGATCCGCTGTCGGCTTATCTCGGTGGAGTGGACACACATACAAACGCCGATGTGCGGGTTGTATTGGCGCCTCTGGCCGATCTGGCCAGTCGTCGAGAACTTGCAGTGCTGGGCGTTACTCATCTGCGCAAGAGCGGTGGAAAAGCTCTGTATCGTACTATGGGGAGCATCGCTTTCGCTGCCGCAGCGCGTGCTGTCTGGGGCGTTGCAGCCGATCCTGACGATGACACCGGTCAGCGCCGAATTATGCTGCCTATCAAAACCAACCGGGCTCCAGGCGGCGATGGCCTGGCCTACCGAATCATAAGAGCGCCTCTGGACGGTCTGGGAGATTTGCCGGCTATTTTCTGGGAACCCGAGCCCGTGCCCCCTAACAGCCCGTTGAAGAAGGGGTGTTAGGCTCCAGCACACGCTCCGGCTTGCCGACCTTGATGAAGGGGCCTTCCAGCTTCCACGCCAACCCGGCCTGCTTGCATATCGTATCGAGCGCCTCTGTTACCGGCGTGAACACTCGGTTGAACGGGAACTGCTGTTTGCGTAGACTCCACCGGCAGATTCTGAGACACTGGCGGATTGGTGCCGAGACCAGCAAGGGCGCTGGGACGATCGAGCGTTTACCTCGAGCCGGGGGAGATGCTGACATGAATCGGGAGTCAACGAAGTGCGGTCTGGCCATGTATCTGGGCGTAGCTCTTGTCTGCGGCATGGCGGCCGAGGCCGCTGCCCAGGACGCCGTGCTGCCGGAGGGACGGACCATGTGGAGTATTGAAGGGGCGCGTCGCGAGTCCACCCCGACCCGCGAGCACGTTCTCATGGATGGGCTGTGGAAGTGGCAGCCCGCCGGGGAAGTGATGGACAGCGTACCTGCCGACGGCTGGGGCTACGTGCGCGTGCCCGGCCCGTGGCCGGGAGGGCGTCGCAGGGGCGGGTCCGAATCGCTCGTGCCGAACCCGGCCTGGGACGCGGAGCAGCTTCGTGACGTGAACGCCGCCTGGTACCAGGTGGAAGTGGCCGTGCCCGCCGAATGGGCCGGTCGGCGGATCGCGCTCACCACGGAGTACCTGAACTCCTTCGCGTCGGTCTTCGTGGACGGCGAGAAGGTCGCCGACATGCGCTGGCCGGCCGGCGAGGCAGACCTGACGGAGGTGTGCCGCCCCGGCGAGAAGCACGTCCTCAGCATGCTCGTTCTTGCCCTGCCGCTGCGAGCCGTCATGATGTCGTTCAACGACACGATGGGCTCCCGGCAGGTTCGAGGCCGGGTGGGACTGCGCGGCCTCTGCGGGGACGTCTGCCTCGTGGGAACGCCCCCGAGTGCCCGAATCCGTCGCGTGCGGGTGGAGTCGTCGGTGCGCAACTGGCAGCTCACACTCAACACAACCCTGGAGGGCGTTGACCTGGCAGGGGCGTACGCCATCCGCGCACAGATCAGGGATGGGGAGGAGACGGTCAGGGAGTTCACCAGCGACCCGTTCACGGGGACAGAGGTCAAGGACGGGCGCATCGCGATCGCCAGACACTGGCGTCCTGACAAGCTCTGGGACATCCACACGCCTCAGAACCAGTACGACCTGACGCTCTCGCTCCTGGACGGTGACGGCAACCTACTGGACGAAGCGCTGCCCGAGCGGTTCGGGTTCCGCGAGTTCTGGATCGACGGGCGGGACTTCTACCTGAACGGCACACGCATCTTCCTCTCGTTCACCCGCTCAAACCCGGGCTCCGGCTACGAACGGTCCCGGGAGACGCTGGAGCGCCGCAAGGCGATGGGCATCAACTTCTGTGCTTGCGGAGGCTTCGGCGCGGCGCCCGGCGACAATACGAGCTTCGAGGGAGTCCTCCGGGCCGCGGACGACGTCGGCACCCTCATCGCACTGACGCAGCCGCACTTCCGGCAGTATGACTGGGACGATCCGGACGCCGAGAGCACGAACGGCTACGCCGAGCACGCCGAGTTCTACACGCACGTGGCGGGCAACCACCCGTCCGTCGTCTTCTACGCGACCAGCCACAACTCGGTCGGGTACGTCGGCGGCATGAACCCGGACATGATCGACGGAATCCTGAATGCGCGGAAGAACGTGACGAACGCCTCGAGTGCCTTGCGTGCGCAGGCGATTGCCAACCGCCTCGACCCCACCCGTGTCCTCTACCATCACGCCGCCGGCAACCTGGGCGCGATGCACACGAACAACTTCTACTCGAACTTCGCGCCGATTCAGGAGATGGACGACTGGTTCGGGCACTGGGGGACGGTCGGCGTCAAGCCCCTGCACCTGAACGAGTACGGCGCGCCGTACCCCTGGGACTGGTCGATGTATCGCGGCTGGTACAAGGGGAAGCGTACCTTCGGCAGCGCGGTCGTCCCGTGGGAGATCAGCCTGGCCGAGTGGAATGCGCAGTTCTACGGGCCGCCGGCCTACAAGATCAGCGAGGAAGAGGCGAAGAACCTCCGTTGGGAAGCCCAGCGATTCCGCACCGGTGAGTTCTGGCAACGCTGGAACTACCCGCATGACCTCAACTACGCGTATGCGGAACGGGAAGGCGTCTACTCGATGTACTTCACCAACAACTGGCGCGCGTTCCGCACCTGGGGGCTGTCGTCGAACGACCCGACTGATTTCCTGAGGTACACCCCGGACGCGATCCACCGTAACAACATGCCCCTCCTGGCCTACATCGGCGGCAGGCCCGGCGCGTTCACGACCAAGGACCACAACTTCCTGCCCGGCGAGACCGTCGAGAAGCAGCTCATCGTGATCAACAACTCGCGCGAAACCGTCACGGCGGAGTGCCGGTGGTATCTCGCGATGCCCCGACCGATCAGCGGCACGCAGACCGTCACGCTGCCAACCGGCGAGCAGGAACGCATTCCGCTCTCTCTGGAGCTGCCGGCCGATCTGGCGAAGGGGCAGTACGAGTTGTCGGCCACCTTCCTGTTCAGCAGCGGCGAGGTGCAGAAGGACACCTTTGCCGTCGATGTCGTCCCGCAGCCGTTGCCTGCCGGCGAGGCCGGCAGGATCGCTCTATTCGATCCGAAGGGCGAGACGGCTGAGTTGCTGACCGGTCTTGGCGTTGCGTTCGGAACGGTGGGGGCTGATGCCGACCTCGCCGGCTCCGACGTCCTGATCATCGGCAAGGACGCCCTGACGCTCGATGGCCCGGCACCCGACGTCAAGGCCGTGCGCGACGGGCTGAAGGTCGTCATTTTCGAGCAGACGGACGACGTGCTCGAGAAGCGGTTCGGCTTCCGGATCGCCAGATACGGTATGCGCTGGGTGTTCAAGCGCGTGCCCGACCACCCGTTGCTGGCGGGGCTGAGCGACGCCAATCTCTGGAACTGGCGTGGCAACTCGACGCTGTTGCCGTCGCGTGGGACGTACGACTACACCTATCACTCGCCGATGGCGAAGTGGTGTGACATGATCATCACAGAGCGCTGGCGCTGCGGCAACCGGGGCAACGTTGCCTCTGTGCTGATCGAGAAGCCGGCCGCCGGCGACTTCCTTCCCATCCTCGACTGCGGCTACGCCCTGCAGTACTCCTCGCTCATGGAGTACCGCGAGGGCACGGGCATGGTGATCTTCTGCCAGACGGACGTGACCGGCCGCAGCGAGAGCGACCCGGCCGCCGGAGTGCTGGCACGGAACATCGTCGACTACGCCTCCTCCTGGCAGCCGGAGCCGCGCCGAACGGTCGTCTACGCGGGCGAGGAAGCCGGTCAGAAGCATCTCGAAGCAGCCGGCATCGTTCCGCTGGCATACGCCGGCAACCTGTCTGCCGATCAAGTCCTCGTCGTCGGCCCGGACGGCGGGCAGCAGCTTGCTGAGGATGTGGCTGCCGTCAAGGGCTGGGTGCAGGCGGGCGGCCACGTTGTCGCCCTCGGCCTCTCGGGTGAGGAGGCAAGCGCCTTTCTGCCCACGCAGGTCAGCACGACGCCGGCCGAGCACATCGCCGCGTGCTTCGAGACGCCTGCGGCGGCCTCGCCGCTGGCGGGCGTCTGCCCGGCCGACGTGCACAACCGCGACCCGCGCGAGTTGCCGCTGGTCTCCGGCGGCGCAACGGCGGTCGGCAACGGCGTGCTGGGCGTGGTGGACGGCGCGAACGTCGTCCTCTGTCAGCTCCCGCCTTGGCAGCTCGAATACGGGCCCGAGCAGTGGAGCATCAAGCGCACGTTCCGGAAGCTCTCGTACTGCACCACGCGGCTCCTGGCCAACATGGGCGCCGCCGGGCAAACGAAGCTGCTCGAGCACGTGTCGCAGCCCGTGGCCGAAGGCGAGAAGCGCTGGCTGGACGGCCTCTACCTCGACGTGCCGGAGGAGTATGACTTCCCGTACCGGTTCTTCTGCTGGTGATGGCAGGCTCTCGATTGCGAACACGCGTTGACGCCGGTTCCCTTGCTCCACGCGGATTGCGGCTGCCGTGTCTGACCTCGGCCTTCGAGCGCGGCTCATGATGCGGGCCTGGCGGACAATGCCATCCTCGCGTCTTGCCCAGCCGACGGCTCTCCCCTCGTGCTGAGCCAGGGCGGACTCGAAGAACTCCAGGTTCGCGGGGTGGTTCTCAGCCAGGTAGTCGCGCAGTTCAGGCCGCATCACGACCCGGCGTATATGGATGGCCAGCTTGAGCAGGTCTGCCGTCTGCCACCGACGCCTGTCCTCGCCCCCGAGCACGCCAGATCGCCCCGTAGGTTAGCAGGCTGGTTGCGCTCGTACCCCCCGAATGCAACACACCGACCAAGACCATATGTGATGTGCGCGGGCGTGTCGGCCCTCCAGCGCAGGCATGCCAATGTGACGTTGACGCCAAGGTCCGCAGGCGCGGCGACGGGGGGCAACTGTTGAATGGGCGGAGCTGTTGGCGTAGACTCCGCCGGCAGGTTCTGAGATGTTGGGGAATTGATGCCGGGACCAGGGATGGTGTCCGGAGACTGGGGACGTTCCAGCCGTTGCAACAGCTACAGGGCTTCGGGATTCCCGGTGCCGGGAGGGTGAGCGTGCTCTGCCAGACGGGACTATCGCTCTTGGTCGTTGGCCTTGCGGTCTTGATGACAGCGGTTGGCCATGAATGCGGGACGGCAAACATGCCACCCAGCCTACCCGAAGGCGAGGGCATCGCCGCCCGCTACCCCGGAGACCGGGGCATCCAGGACGATCCGGCTGTCGCGTTCGCGGACGACTTCGAGACGACGCCGACGGGCATCATCCCGTCCGGCATCCCAA
>Ga0114922_10003532_pt1 | contig 14554 bp, 11 predicted proteins | sample AartaG_FD_100975 | JGI IMG/M metagenome (GOLD analysis project Ga0114922, IMG submission 100975) | Deep subsurface microbial communities from Aarhus Bay to uncover new lineages of life (NeLLi) - Aarhus_00045 metaG | ecosystem: Environmental > Aquatic > Marine > Oceanic > Sediment | place...
GAGAGCCTTAAGCGGAGCGAGGCGAGCGTTGGAAGGGGGAAAGCGTAGCTGTTCCCCCTCCAAGGTTCTCGTTGGGGAAAAAGATGCGTGTTTTTGAATCCAAAAGCCGGAGCATACGGTTTTCTCACCCACTGCCCTTCGCTTGTCCACTGAGAAGAGAAGGACTGGCGCTCAAAATTTGAATGGAGCGATGCCATTTCTGTGTATTGTAATCATAAAATAATCCACACAAAATGGAAGAAAGCCAACTTTTTTAGGGATGAGTTAAAAAGGGATCAGGACTTTCTGTCGACGGGGATATAAACTCTGGGCCGGGGAAGAAGATACTCTGGTATTTTCAGAGCTGTACCGAGCTCGCGCAACATACCTTGAATCTTTCGTATATTCTCGGGTCCCATACGGAGAAGATACTTCTGCGCTTCGCTCAAATTTTCCAACCCAGGATCAGCGATGGAATAGGATATCACCTTTCGTTCCAAAAGCATATCTCCCTGGACGACCGGGACTTTAAGCAACTCGACAATGGCTCCGGCCAGCGTATCATCAAAATCCTGATCTGGATAGCCCAATTCCGCATAGGCCTCTTGGATGATCGGCTTCGCTCGTCTGTAGAGCTCAATGGTTTTGTCCACATCCAGAGAAACAAATACATCCGCAATAAGATTATATCGGCTGTAACTCCTTGAATCCACATAATACCGACCGTTCCGTCTTACAGCCCTGAATTCTCCTTTGGGAGAGAAAAAATCAATCTGAGGCCGGGGACTCAAACCATTAGCGATGTTGTCGACCGCAGCCACAAACCTGCGGATCAAATCCTGACTCTTTAACCATGACTCAAGTGACAGATGAGGAGACAATCTTCCCGCCAATCCCCTGAGGACCTCATCGCTCTGATCGAGCTCAACCTCAAGCGGAGCCTCTGTTTCTTCATCAATAACCGACTCATCGGACTGGACTGGGACAAGTTGTTCCTCAACGACTTCTTGGACAGGCAGGGCTTCTTTGGCTTTATCCCGGATAAAAAAATAATAAACAACTACGATAACTGCCACCAGGAGGATAACCGCACTTCCGGTCAGCATGACCTTTTTTTGCTCTTCCATGCTTTTCCTCCCTTCCTTAGTCAGTCGAACTCATCTTCGCTTATTTTTGTCCAAATGATCTTCCCGAATGCGCGCGACAGTATTATATCTTCAGAATAAACAATCTACAACCTCTAATATCTGCCCATTATTCCCTTGACTTTTCTTGATCAAGATATTCCCTTTTAAAGTTGAGAGAGAGATATAGGCTCCCTCTTCACTCGTATGAAAAGAAATTCTATTCGAGGAAGGCCCCTCATCAGGATTAAACTCATTCGTCACCTTTCCTTCCAGAGTGCTGGCTTCTATTCGGGCACGGACATCTTTTTCAAGACAGACAATGATATCCCCTTCTTCCGCGGATATTCTAATCTCATCCTCTTTCCGAAGGTCCATAAGGCTTGTTTCCACTGATCCCACGCCAAGAGACACATGAAGTGTGCCTGAAAAATTATCAACACTAATTTCCCCTTCTTCAAGCTCAATAAATGCCTCTCCATATAAATCAGAAATGACGATGTCTCCCCTTCTTGCGACAATATCTCTGAGATGGATATGCCGGGGAACATTCAAAAAATAATCGACCGTACTCCGACTATCATCCTGTTCGGTGGGCAGAGTCTTGATTTTTATAAAATCTTCGATCTGGTCGATATCAATCTTTGGAATAAAGCGTCCGATGGGCTGCCATATTACTCTTCTGGCTGAGGAGAAAGGAGTGCTTTTTTTCGCGTAGACTTTGACTCTATCCTTATCCCAACCTAGAATGTCTATGTTTCCATCGATATTCTCCAAGGAGAGAGTCCCTCCCATAACCAAATCCAGAGATTCATAGTCTCCGACTGAGTACCAAGGAGTCGAATAGCCAGGAAAATCTCCAAAAGTCACCATGCAAGAATTCATGAAAGGGAAAAAAATAAGGAGACTTACAATAAAAAGGATGATCTTTCTCATAATTCTCACATTTTTTTGAATATTATCACACGGATTCGCGAAAGAGAAGTCTCTCAAAATATCCGACTTTCTTTAGAAAATGAGGAAATTTGTTTTTTTATCGATTTTCTTCTTGAACCGAAAGCAGAAATTTGTCATATTTACTTCTCATACGATAAATGTCTCTACAAATGGCAACCCTTTTCTCAAAAAATTAATTCATCAGCAGACATTTTTCGTTTCCAATTTTCTGTTCGAAAAGGACTATTGAGATTCAAACTCCTGACAAGATTCGAAAACGCACTCTTTTTCAAAGGAGGATAGGATGGGTGGGTTATTCGGCGTTGTATCCAGATCTGATTGCGTGAGCGACTTGTTTTTCGGGACGGACTATCATTCCCATCTCGGCACAAGGCGGGGAGGAATGGCTGTGCACAATTCAGAAGGATTCTCAAGATACATTCACAGCATCGAGAACGCTCCGTTCCGGTCCAAGTTTGAGCTGGATATTCAGAAGATGAAGGGGAACAAAGGAATTGGTGTCATCAGCGACTACGATGACCAGCCCCTGCTCATTCAGTCCCATTTGGGAAAATACGCCATAGTCACCGTTGGAGTTATAAATAACTCAGACAGTCTGATGCAAGACGTGTTCAACAGGAGGATGATCCACTTCTCCGAAATAAGAGGAGGTGAAATCAACCCGACCGAGCTGACAGCCGCTTTGATCAACCAGGAATTGACTTTTGAAGAGGGTATACAAAGGGCTCAAGAAGCAATCGAAGGATCATGCTCATTGCTTCTAATGACTGATAAAGGAATCTATGCAGCCAGAGACAGGCTCGGCAGAACTCCAGTTATAATCGGAGAGAAAGAAGGAAGCTATGCGGCTACCCTTGAAACATGCGCTTTTCCAAATCTCGGTTTTGAAATAACCAAGTACCTCGGGCCGGGAGAAATTGTCCTCCTCACAGAGGAGGGAATCGAACTGAAAAGGAAACCTGAAAAAAAAATGCAGATCTGCGGATTTCTATGGGTATATTACGGGTATCCGGCATCCAGTTATGAAGAGATCAATGTGGAGTGCGTGAGAAATAAATGCGGCGCCTCTCTCGCGAGAAACGATGATATCCAGATAGACATGGTCGCTGGAATCCCGGATTCGGGCATCGGGCATGGCCTTGGGTATGCCAGTGAAGCGAACATACCTTTCAAAAGACCTTTCATCAAATACACTCCCACCTGGCCGCGGAGTTTCATGCCTCAGGATCAGACCATTCGAGACCTGGTGGCAAAGATGAAACTCATCCCTATCAGGGAATTAATTGAGGGAAAAAGAGTGCTTTTCTGTGAGGACTCAATCGTCCGAGGAACCCAGCTCAAGGATACCATCCAGAGGCTTTATAACTACGGTGCAGTAGAAGTGCATATGCGACCGGCATGCCCGCCTCTCATTCACGGATGCAAATTCTTGAATTTCTCGAGATCCAGGTCAGAGCTTGACCTTGCCGCCCGGAGAGCCATTAAAGAGATTGAAGGCGATGACTGTAAAGACCTGGAAGAATATTCTCGAACCGGCTCCGAAAAATACGAAGCCATGGTTGATCAAATAAGAAAAAGGCTAAAATTGACAACACTGAAATATCAAAGATTGGAAGACCTGGTCAAAGCGATCGGGCTTCCTAAAGAAAAGATATGCACTTACTGCTGGGATGGGTTCGATATGAAGTGAGTGGCCCGAGTCTCTCCGTTTTCCTTTGAAAAACGGACCTCAAGGTAAAATAAGAAAAGAACGATTAATTTAGCTTACGGATTCCCTTTGTCAACTTATCTTTTTCCTTCTCTTCCTCTAATTTTCCCGTGTATTCAGCCACAAGTTTGACCTCGTTGTTCTCTCCAAAGAGCCTGAGGAATATCTCTGTCTCCGGAGCACCCCAGATAGCGCTGTATTCCAGATGCCCCAGGCTAACAGCCAGTCCCCAATTGGAATAATCCTCTTTATACGTGGGATTCAGCCAGTTGATATTAGTTAACGGAGATTGCCCATGGACTTCAGTTAAAAAATCTTTAGCCTTTTTATAATCACCAAAGTACTGACTCTTATAATCGTGTTTCACCAGAAAAATGTATCTTGCCTTGACCAATTTGTCGTCTTTGAAAATATAATCAATCCAACAGTTCATGTCTTTGATACTATCCCAGTACCTCATCACATAAAACTCACCCGGATTTTCCCGAGCCGCAGGATTCCCCTCTAATCGGATAACATGCTCTTGTGTCATCCCCCAATGGGCTTTTCTGAAATGCTTTTTACTATCTTCCTGGCTATCGATTGTCTCAATCTTGGTTACCACAAACAATCTTTCGACAAAGGAATCTTGAATATACCCTGATTTACCGATTCCTGATTCTTTCGGAACAAAATAGACACGGTACCATATTCTTTTGGTCTTTCTGGGATTCAGCAGAGTCAGGACCGTCCCTTCTTTCACTGTGGCGACAACGGAGCTATATGTATCTGGTTTGAGGTAGATAATGGCTGTCTCTGCTGTAACTCTGAGTTTCTTATCCTGGGAGAAAAGAGGTTTGGAAAAAACGGAAAACACGAAAATTATTAACACGAGACTGGGGACAAAAGTTCTTCTCATTTGTTTAACGAACATAGTCTTTGTTCTCCAATCCCTTTTTTCGTTCCATACGGATTGAGGATCAGGGAAATATACATTTATTCGAATCCTCACCAGTTCTTTCCAGGTTAACGCCTTCATGCTAACAAGGGGCTTCGAATCATACAATCCCCTTTAGAGATGATTTGAGCAATGATTTTTATTCACCTGAAAAGGTGTAATCTTCATCCCCTATCCCGTGGCTAGCCGCAAAAGAAAAAAGGGCAGGCTACATTTTCTTCAGGACTGTCCCTTTCAGTCCTCATATTAAAGAAAGAGAGGGATTGTCCCTCTTCTTGAAGAAAAAGTTGCCTAGTGTGCTAAATCAACAATTTGGAAACATTTTAATATTGTCATTGCGAGCGCAGTGCGGCAATCTCATACAAATAAACATCCCTATTTGATTTTCCCTAAGAGATTGCCGCGCTGCGCTCGCAATGACACTTTTATCTCCAATATTACAAATAAAAGTGTTCCCTAATGACTCAGCATAATGATCTATCCCCTTTTTCTTTATTGTTTATAATAAAATTTGGATAGACGCTCGGGAGGAACCCTGAGGTAATATCCGAATAAAGTGAGCTTATTCCGTAAAGTGGTCCGTACAGGGCCACGCTTTTGGTACCGGCGGGGAGAAGTCACAACAGGTTGAGTGATAAATGCCAGTTTGCCGATTTTACGGAGCCGGCGGATATACTCTACGTCTTCCATAAGAGGAATATCCGCATAACCGCCCATTTCACGGAAAACAGATGTCCTGACAAAATACGCCTGGTCGCCATATGGCATCTGAAAAATTTTGGTCCGCCAGGCCACGTTTTTTTCAAGGTACCTTAAAAAAGGGGTGGAGGGTTCGACCCTCCAGGCAAAAGCTCCTCCCACAACATTGGGATCAGTCAGTGCCTTTCGGATGAACACCGAATAATTTCCGGGAAGCAGCGTGTCTGCATGCAAAAAGAGAAGGATGTCACCCAATGCTTCCCGGGCACCGAGATTCATCTGTCTTCCCCTGTTCGGTTCAGTCCGAATCACTCGTGCTCCCCATTTCTCCGCAATCTCCACAGTTCTATCCCGGCTTCCTCCATCGACAACAATTGCCTCTCCATGCGGCATTCGGCCAACCTTCTCAAGAGTTAGACCCAGATGCTCTTCTTCGTTCAGAGTGGGGATGACAATCGAAAGAAATTGATTAGATACTTTTTCCCAGACAGAAAGATCTTCAGGAACATCCACATCCTGCAAAGGCTTCATAGATTTCACAGAAAGCCCTGCTTTCTTCGCTCTCTCCAATGTACTCTGGAAAACAGTCTCTGTCCCCCAGGCTATTGAAACAAAAAGCTCGGGCACCATCTGCTTGAGCCCGATCAAGCTGTATCCTCCATCCACAGTCGGCGTGAGTACGAGATCGTGTTTTTTTAACGCATCGAATGCAGCCATAACGTGGAAGGAAGTCATCTGAGGGCAGTCTGTTCCAACAAGAACGACCTTTTTTATCTTCTTCTGAAAATTTTCCTCAAAAGCCCTCGTCATCCGCTCTCCCAGGTCGCCCTCACCCTGAGGGATATACTCCCATTTTGCTCCCAGCCATCCCGCCATAAGATCCTGATTCCCTCCTTCATGGCGGATTTGCAGAAAACCTGGGTCTTTTTCTGACAAAGAAGCGGCCCATTCCACTGTGTGTTCGGTCATCTTCTTGTGCAGAGACGCGGCACCCTCTTCACCAAGAGCAGGAAATAGACGGGTTTTGACACTCCCTTTTACAGGATACCGGGTGAAGATGATTAGTCTGTGGCGTCTTTTCACGATTTCTTATCTTCTCCACGCAAACCAGCGAGTGAGCAGCTTCTTGATAAAAGGCGAGAACTTCTGCGCGTAATACTGGGAAGAAACCCTCTTGATGGCATCTGTTTGAGTGGGATAGGGATGAATGACATTGACGAGAGTCTTCAATCCCTTTCCGGCTGTCATGGCCAGCGTGAACTCGCTGATCATTTCTCCCGCATGCCTGGCTACGATCGTGGCTCCGAGGATTTTATCTTTTCCCTTTTTCACATGGACTTTGATAAATCCCTCGTCCTCACCGTCCAGGATGGCCCTGTCCACATCTTTAAAATAATGGACAAATGTCTCGAAAGCGATCCCCTTCTCCCTGGCATCCTTCTCATACATCCCGACATGAGCAATCTCCGGGTCAGTGTACGTGCACCAGGGGATGATCATGGATCTATTTTTCTTGCTTTTAAAAAACAGGGCATTCTGGATGACGATCCGGGCCGAGGCTTCTGCGATATGAGTGAATTGATAAGGAAAACAGATGTCACCCGCCGCATAGATGTGCCGGTTCGTGGTCTGAAAGTATTCATTGACGCACACTCCCTTCCGGTTATCGTACTCGACTCCGGCCGCTTCCAGGTTCAATCCTTCAACATTCGGGATCCTTCCCGTCCCGACGAGTATCTCATCCGCCTCGATCTTTTCCTCTTTCTCCTTATGGATGAGATGAATTACTTTCTTCCCATTTTCGATTGTAACATTTTTAATGTCTGAGCCCAGCAGGCAGCGGATGCCTTCTTTCTCTAACACCTTCCCTATTAACATCGCGGCTTCCGGGTCTTCCCGCGGTAAGAACTGGGGGCCTCTCTGCATGATCGTCACCTCAGACCCTAAACGTCTGAATGCCTGGGAAAGCTCACACCCGATCGGACCACCGCCGATAACGGCCAGACGGTCGGGATTTTCAGTCAGGGAAAACACGGTTTCACTAGTCACAAATCCAGCTTCATTCAAACCTTCTATGGGAGGATGAAAGGGTCTGGCTCCTGCTGCGATAACCGCCTTCTTGAATCTTAAAGTCTTTCCATCCACTTCCAGGCTGTGACGGTCAATAAACCCGCCCTGCCCCAGGAAGACATCCACACCCGCGTCCCTGTATCTTTGGGCGGAGTCATTCTGGCTGATCTGGGCTCTTAAACACCGCATGCGCTCCATCACCTGAGGAAAATCGACCTGAGCGGAGTTTTGTACTTTAATTCCAAAATCTGCAGCATGCCACATCTCTCCGACCACACGAGCGGAGCGGATGACAGCTTTGGAGGGAACACATCCAGTGTTCAAGCAGTCTCCTCCCATGAGGGACCTCTCCACCAGCGCCACACGGGCGCCCATGGTCGCCGCCCCCATGGCTGTGACCAATCCAGCGGTCCCAGCGCCTATGACAACCAAGTTGTACTTAGGAGCCGGCTCGGAATTCTCCCAATCAAGAGGATGGGCTCTTGAAACAAGAGTCTTGTTATGCTCATCATTAGGTAGAACTTTAATTTTTTCACTCATTTTTCAATTATCCTTTTTCAGTTCTTAATTTTTTTCTTGCCTGTTTGACAAGGATGGTGATGATGACCCCAATCACCACAAGAATGATGATCAAAAGCCAGGGAATCCGCTTTTCCGAGATGGCTGTGGCGACCGCATCCGCACCAACCACATACAAAATCGTGCCGGGAATCATGCATATCCATGACCAGAAGACATATGTCCAGAAAGGAACATGTGTCAGCCCGAATCCATAATTGAGAAGGTTGAACGGAAACAGCGGAACTAGACGAGTGATGGCCACTATTATGGCGCCATGTTCCTTTGTTAGTTGGTCGAGATGGTGAAACTTCTGGTTATTGGCAAACTTTTGAGCGATAGCCTCCCTGGCAAAATGCCGAGAGACCATAAAGGCCAGGCTCGCTCCAATTGTCGAGCCCACACTGACTGATGCCACGCCGACAACCGAGCCAAAGAGAACACCACCCATCACAGTAATCACAGAACCGGGAATGGCGAAAACAACTGCCACTATATAAATCAATACGTAAACAAGGGGTCCGAGTGCGCCCAGAGAAAGAATCCATTCTCTGAGCTCTCCCAACCGCCCTCCCAAGTTGAACACTCTCGCCAGAACCATGAAGGAAATCAGTATGATTCCCAGGATAATGAGCCGCCAAATGCTCTTCTTTTTTTGTTGAGGTGATGGTGGTGAACTTTCCTTTTTTTTATTATTTCTCATCTGACATCTTCCTGTTCGTTTAATGCACGATCATAATTTAAATATTGAATGGTTAAACAAGATCTTTTAAAATCTTGTTGTCCTCCTGGTTCTATACCAGTGCGGATAGGGATAGAAAAAGAAACGATATACAAATAAATTGAACGGTCTGCTTCAAGATAACGAGGCCTCTTTTCCTTCGGAAGAATCGGACAGGAGCGAACCCCCGCAGGAAGAACCAAATCCAGCTGTGCAGCCGAAGCAATGGGTGCCTGTGACGATTTTTCTTTTTGCGAGCTTTTTCGGGCTAAAATCTTTAATGTTCCTCGGCACTCCTTGACCCACAGGCATCTTTAAAGCGATGTTGAAGTCACAGTCATAAAGTGTCCCATCCCAGGCCACACAAATCTGGTATCTGCACATGAGTCCTTCCACTGTTTGACGGTTGAAGCCATCCAACAGGACCTGCATATACTCATTGTCTTTACTTTCTTTCTTCAATTCCTCCCAAAAACGGCCGATGGGCATGTTGGTGATGGTGTAGAGGTGGGTAAAATGAATACCGAAGCGCTGGAAGAGCTCCCTCTTGTAATCCGATTCGAGTTGAGATTGATCGGGAGGGAGAAAAGGTCCCCCAGGGTTATAGACCAAAAACAGGGGAAGCTCTGGTTCCTTTCCGTAACCTAATTCATTGAGCCTTCGGATCATCTGAACGCTCTTTTCATAGACTCCTTCCCCTCTTTGCGCAGTGACGTTTTCCTCAAGATAACAGGGCATCGAAGCCACCAAATGGACTCCATTCCTTTTGAAAAACTCCGGCAGATCTTCCGTCCCCGGCTCCAGGAGTGCTGTTAGATTGGTCCTGACCTGGACAGTGTGACCGTCTTTATGAAGCGCCTCCACAAACTTTCTGAAGTGAGGATTCAGCTCTGGCGCACCCCCTGTGATATCCACCATCTCTGGCTGCATTTCCCTGGCAACACGGATGATCTCGGTCATCGTATCCCAATCCATCATCTCCTCGCGAGAGGGGCTGCACTGCAGATGGCAGTGTCTACAGCTCTGGTTGCACTTCAGCCCGACATTCACTTGAATGACATTGACCTCTGAGCCGTAAAGATGTAACCCGCAATCTTTTTCAATACGCGTGTCAAATTCATTCATGATAACCTCCTTTCAGTTCCCATGTATTTCTAAATGAATTGTTCCAAACCAAGTGGGCAGAAAGTCCAAAATATCTTTCTGTCTGAAATCAATAAAAATAGGATGCATCATATTAAACATTTTTATCAACATACCACAGCAACCTTTCTCTGGCTCTCACCATGGCTGCTGGGTAAATCTTCCTTGCTTTTTCAGGTTTTTCCAGAATCGCCCTTATGACATTTTTCTTCTCTTCTCCATAAGCGAGAAAAAACACTTTCCGTCCACGATTGATCAGAGGAAGAGTCAGTGTAATCCTTTTCTTCGGAAAAACAGAGGGAGGAGCATCCGTGGAAACAACCCACCGTCCTTTCTCCGAAAGAGCCGGGCTCCCCGGGAAGAGAGAAGCTGTGTGTCCATCTGTTCCGATTCCAAGCAGCATCAAATCAAAAGTGGCATCAGGCATTCCTTCTGAAACCCTGAAAAATTCGACCAAGGTCCTCTCGTAGGATTCTGCGGCTTTCTCAGGAGTTTCCTTTTCTGTCTGTATGTGGTGAACGTTCTGAAGGGGAATCGACACTTTAGAAATCCATGCGTGATGAGCCATACGAAAATTGCTGTCCGGATGATCTTGAGGGACATACCGCTCATCTCCCCAAAACAGGTGAATCGAGTTCCACTCCATCTTATCCGCATATTCACTGGCAAGAAGGCTGTACAGAAGTGCGGGAGTTTTTCCGCCTGAAAGCGCCATGGTAAACCGTCCTTGTTCTTCAACTGCAATTCTGGCAGTCTCCGCTATCCTCTCCGCTAATGCCCGACTCGCATCCCTTAGAGTATTAAAAGCATGAATCTCTGTTTTTACGGATTCTCCCATTTTCTCCCATCTCTTATAAGAAGCTGGTCCGCCTCCCCTGGTCCCATCGTACCTACCGCATAAGAATGGGCAGGGAAATTTTGCTCAAGGAGGGGCGTAAAAAGTTTCCAAGAAGCCTCGACTTCATCTGCTCTCACAAAGAGCGTCTGATCACCCTGGAGAATATCCTGTATTAAAGTCTGGTACGCCTCGGGAAGAGGGCCGAAGGCGTCTTTATAATGGAAATGCAAGCTCTCTGTCTTCAACCATAATGGTTCGCCAGGCTTTTTTACGTCAAAGTACAGATGAAATCCCTCATCCGGCTGAAGACTGATGACGAGCCTGTTGGATGTGATCTGACAGGAGCTGGACGGACGGAATATGCAGACAGGTTCATGCCGGAAAATGATGATAATCTGAGTCACCCGGTGTGAAAGACGTTTTCCGGTCCTTATATAAAAAGGAACACCCTGCCACCTCCAGTTATCGATCTCAACTTTCATGGCCACATATGTCTCGGTGGATGAATCATCTGCGACCCCTGTCTCTTCTCTATAGCCCTGCACTTTTTTATCGTTAATGGTTCCTTTTTCATACTGCCCGAACACGATATTCTCCGGTCGAATCAGAGGGATCGATCGGAGGACCTTCACCTTTTCCCCCCGGATATCATCCGCTTCAAAGACAGCGGGAACTTCCATGGCAATCAATGTGAGAAGCTGCGTGAGGTGATTCTGAATGATATCCCTGAGAGCTCCGGCCTTATCATAGTATCTCGCTCGTTCTGCAATCCCAATGCTCTCAGCCACGGTTATCTGGATATTGTCGATCCGGTCTCTGTTCCACAGGGATTCGAAAATCGTGTTAGCAAACCGGAAAATCAAAAGATTCTGGACAGTCTCTTTGCCGAGATAATGGTCAATCCTGTAGACCTGGGATTCATCGAAATACTTATGGAGGAGATGATTCAGCTCCTGGGCTGAACTCAAATCACTGCCAAAGGGCTTTTCAATCACTATACGGACCCAGCCCTGGCTTTTATTTAATCCGGACTCCCCTATTCCTGTGATGGCTTTCGGAAAAATTCCAGGGGGGAGAGCCATGTAAAAGACCCGGTTGCCGGGTATATTGTATTCCTTTTCGAGGGATTTGATACGTTCGACAAGACCGGAATAATCATCGGAGGACTTTCCTAATGAGAGGTAATGAAGACAGGTATCGCACCAGGTATTCATATTCTTTGAGGAAATTCCGGCGTTTTTCAGTGCTTTTTTCGCTCTTTCCCTGAAGTCATCATCGCCTAATTCCTTTGTCCCCAATCCAAGAACTTGGCAACGGTCCTCCAGTTCCTGTTCAGTGAGAAGACGGTACAGGGCAGGAAGGAGTTTGAGAAAGGACAGATTACCGGTCGCACCAAAAATAACAAATAGATGCCGGTCTACAGGATGTTCCATCATGATCTCCCTTCGGGTTTGATATCATGCCCGCCAAACTTATTCCTGAGAACCGCCAACATCTTATTGGAAAAACCTTCCTCATCCTGTGAAAGAAAACGCTGCATCAGAGATACGGTAATCACCGGAGCAGCCACTCTCTGTTCCACAGCCTCCAGGACTGTCCATCGGCCTTCTCCGGACTCAGCCACATGGGGTGCGATTCCTTCTAAACCCGGATTTTCCTCCAGAGCTTCTGCGGCGAGGTCGAGAAGCCAGGAGCGGACAACGCTCCCATATCGCCAAACTTCAGCTATCTGGTGAAGGTCCAGGTTAAACTCCTCTTTCCGTTCCATCAATGCAAAGCCTTCCACATACGCCTGCATCATGCCGTATTCGATTCCGTTATGAACCATCTTCACAAAATGACCGGCCCCATTCGGCCCCACATGTCCCCATCCCTTATCCGGAGCAGGAGCCAGGATTTCGAAGATCGGGCGGAGGATATCCACGATCTCTTTTTCACCTCCGACCATCATACTGTAGCCCTCAGTCAGCCCCCATATTCCTCCGCTGGTTCCTGCATCGACATAATGGATGTTTTTTTCCTTGAGCATTCCAGCTCGGCGGACTGTATCCTTGTAGAAGGAATTTCCTCCATCGATTATCACGTCATCCGCATCGAGAAGTGGAATGAGCGCTTGAATGGCTTTATCCACAGGATCACCGGCCGGAATCATCAACCAGATAAAACGACGAGGTTTCAATTTGGAAACTAGCTCTTCCAGAGAATAAGCTCCTTCAGCTCCTTTTTCAACGACACGGTTAACGCTTTCCTGGCGCCGCGCATGGCCCACTACTCGATGTCCTCCCTTTAAAAGCCGTTCAATCATGTTGGCTCCCATTCGTCCCAGTCCAATCATGCCTAATTCCATTTATAGACCCTCCTTTTAAATCTCCTGAGTGGTTTGTTCCATCTATCAGTCTTATAGACCTATTAATTCATAAAGCTTTCTCATTCCGCGGCTGAAATCAGATTTCAGATTCACTCGAAGTACACGGCGGCCTCTCTGTTTGAGAGCCCTGTAATCTCCCACAGCTTGCGCTTTTATCAGATTCGCAAAGCTGTAATCGGTTTCCGGAACGGGCAAATCATTATTCGGTTCGTCCACGATCTGAAGAAAAAGGCCACTGTTCGGCCCGCCTTTGTGGAGCTGGCCTGTGGAATGGAGAAAACGGGGTCCATAGCCGAGTGTGGTGGCTAACCGAGTCCGTTTGAGAAGTACTAACCGGATATCCTGAAGAGCTTTTGTCGTTTCCTCTAAAGGGGGAAGATAAGCCTGGAGTGCAATATAATCTCCTTGCTTGGCTTTCCCCAGCCAGTCTTTCAAAGCTTGGGCAAGAGTCTCAGGCTCATCTAATGTCCATGTCTCTTCATCGTTCTCCTCTTCCTCCATGCCAGTTTTTTCCATAGCCTTCTTAGTGAAATCTTTGGCCAGCTGAACGTCTGGTTGATTGAAAGGATGTATTCCGAGCACAGAGCCTGCAGAAGCCACAGCCACCTCCCAGGAAAAAATTTCCCGTCCAAGGTCATATTTATCGCTTAACTCAATCCGGATAAAAGGATGACCTGATTGCTTCATTGCATTCATCCGGTCTTCAAGTCCCCTGTCACTTTCTCCAGCAAGAGTCATGAACACAAAAAACCTGTCCTGGCTGTACTCACTTACAGAGGCTAAAGGCTCGCCAGCCACTGGTTGTATACCCTTGTCATCCTTACCCGTGCTCTCAGCGATCAGTTGTTCCAGCCAGTCGGGAAAGCTCTTGATTGAATCAGAAGCGACGAACGTCAGTTTGTTGCGGTCTCGACTGACTTCTCCGAGAGATGCCCCAAGGATAATGCCCGCTGCTTTTTCCTCTGAGATAGAGGATGCGCAGTTTTCAGAGGCTGTCCACGCCCTATTGAGCAGCTTGAGAATATCCATCCCAATCAGGGCTGCCGGAACCATTCCGAAATAAGTCAAGGCCGAGTAACGGCCTCCGACATCAGGATTGGCCTCGAAAACCCGTCGGAAACCCCTCTTTTGAGCCAGTTTCATCAGAGGCGTTCCAGAATCAGTGATGGCGACAAAATGCCTCCCGGGATTATCCGTATCGAGGCTGACTTTGCTCCAGAAATAACGGAAAAGAGAAAGAGTCTCCAGCGTGGTTCCTGATTTACTCGAGACAATAAAAAGAGTCCGGTTCAAATCTAATTTATCCCCGACAGAAAGCACGGAAGAAGGGTGCGTGCTGTCCAGCACAAGCAATCCGGGATATCCGGGCGCATTCCCGAAAGTCTTCTGGAAAACATCCGGGGCCAGGCTCGACCCTCCCATGCCGAGAAGAACCATCTGGGATATTCCCTC
>Ga0114922_10003533_pt1 | contig 14553 bp, 9 predicted proteins | sample AartaG_FD_100975 | JGI IMG/M metagenome (GOLD analysis project Ga0114922, IMG submission 100975) | Deep subsurface microbial communities from Aarhus Bay to uncover new lineages of life (NeLLi) - Aarhus_00045 metaG | ecosystem: Environmental > Aquatic > Marine > Oceanic > Sediment | place: Aarhus...
AGGCTACTGCGTATCCTTTGAGCCACTGGTTGAGATGCTGCTCAACGGTAAGCCTGCCAGCCCGAACCACTATGCCATTGTCTACCTCGGAGAGAAGCTTGGTCCTCAACTTCTCTGCTTCCCGCTTGGTCTTGGCAGTCCTCCATACCTGTCGGCGCTTGCCGGTTGGGTCCTTGAATGAGATTACCACCGAGTAGGTGTCTCCTCTGGGGATGATGCTACCGCGTGCCATGTTCTGCCTCCTTTCGGTGCTGATTGCGCCACGCTTTCACTAGCCATCTGCGCAGGTTGAGCGCCAGCCATTCCTGCGCTTCTGGTATCACTTCTTGATGGTCCACCACATAGTCAACAACCGTTTGTCGTTTCCGGCTGTCGGTGATGGCCTCTAGGAGGAGGCGCTGGAACCGGCCGAGGGGAGTGTCCTCGCGGTGCAGGCCCTGACCGTCTTCACTCGGTTCGGCAGAGTCAGTGCCCTTCTCGATCTCCTCGGCGATGACCGGACAGAATGCTGACAGCCATTCCCGCAGTATCGCCGGGAAGGTGACGTTCTGCTGAATGATGAACACCTCATCAAGGTGGCTAGTGGTCACCGGGTGGTCGTCCATTTCGTTGCCAGCATTAGCGATCTGGTCTTCGAGGCTATAGAGAGATGCGATCTGTAGAAGGGCCAGTTCCCGTTGTTCGCTATCGGGATTGACATCCTGCAATTGCTGAGCAAGCATTTGGTGCACAATCGACAGCCACCGAACATGGCGACGTGTCAGATACCGACCTGCTGCTGCCATCCGCCGCTGTAGTGAGAACACCGTATCAATGACATCGTCCCGAATGGGGCGGTACCGGCAATCACCTACGGACCAAGGTTGATCCGGTGGCGCGAAGGTCCGACACCAATCCCTGATCTGGGGGCGCCTTGTACCGACATACTTGGTAATCCGGCTGATGCCTGGGAGAGGACCAGGGTTGCACCGAGTCTCACTGTGGTGCTCAGGAAGGATATCGGCAGCGACGACAGCATTACGGTGGAGGACAACGGACCTGGCCTTGCACTAGACGTTCTCAAGCAGATTCTGGACTTCAGTACTTGAACATCAGACAAGGAAGCCTACCGGTCACCCACCCGCGGGCAGCAGGGGAATGCCCTGAAGACTGTCCTAGCAATCCCGTTTGTGCTATCAAACCGGAATGAGGGGCGTGTTGTGATAGAAAGCCAGGGCGTTCGCCACGATATTCGTGTGAGACTCGATGCGGTGGTCCAGAAGCCCGTCATTGAACACGAACAGGCTCAAATTGTAAAAACTGAGGGTTGCAGAGTCACGGTCTATACAAGCATAGACTTTCTGGAGTATCGGTGCGATTTCTTACAAATCGTCGCTGACTACTGCCTATTCAACCCCCATGTAACCATCCAGACCCACGGCTTCACCCACGATGGCGAGGGCACGGCCATTGGTACGGCTGACTGGGCCACCGATAGGGCCTGGAGCAGATGGCGGCCGTCAGACCCGACCAGTGCGTATTGGTACACCAGTGCGGACCTAGGGCGTCTTATCGGCACGTACATCGGCAAGGCGCGAAATGGTGGGCGCGACTACACTCTGCGCGAATTCGTGTCGCAATTCCGTGGCTTGGCCGGTTCACTCAAACAGAAGCGGGTAACATCACATTTGCCGGGTACACGCCGGCTGAGTGACATGGTAAACGGCCTGGGAATAGACAACCAGAAGGTTGCCCTGCTGCTGGCCATGAAGTCAGAGACGAAGCCGGTCCCACCGGATGCTCTGGGTGTTATCGGTGAGGCACACTTCAAGACTCGTCTGAATAATGACGAAGCCAATTACTGCTGCGTGCGGCACAAGGCGAACATCTCGTTTGTGGTGGAAGCGGCATTCGCCTATGACGATGGAGAGGCTGCGGACTTCTCACTGGGGCTAAACTCCGCACCTGTGGTCGGTAGCGACCCATTTGGACAGACGATGCTCTCTGGCACCTACCGGCAGACGACCAAGTTTGGCTATGGGATTCGCGGCTTGGCGCAGGCATTCAAGCTGAGTCACCACGACGGTGCACATCTCGTGGTGCACGTCGCACACCCAGCATTGGTATTTCAGGACCGGGGCAAGTCCACCGCTACAGTGAGCCGTGACCTGGCGGCCGCTATCGGCAAAGCCGTGAGTACAGTCCTGAAGGACCATTGCGCCAGCCGGAAGAAGGAAGAGAACGAAGAAGAGAGGAAGCGCCGCAAGCGGAATCAGGAAAAGATAGCCCGGACCTACATTCCCAGCCTTCGGGAAGCCGTATTCATGGTGATGGAAGAGGCGGCAGCAAGAGCATCTGGCAACGGGACGCTGCCCTACTCCGTGCGTCAGCTCTACTATCAGGTGCGGCCACTGATTCAGGAGCATACACACAAGGAATTGAGCTACGCCTACTTCACACCGGCATTGGTGACTGAATACGAAGAGGCTCACGGTCCGTTGGAGGGGTTGATATACGACGCTCGCGGGCACCTACTGGCACCACACGACGACAAGAAGGTCCCACTCGGTACAGTGGACGTTGCCAGCTACGAGATACCTGCCTGGGAGTACGACAAGATTCTCTACATCGAGAAAGAGGGGTTCGAGACAATCTTCCAAGCCACGAAGCTGGGGCAACGCTACGATATGGCGATTATGATGGCCAAGGGCTTTGCCACTCGTGCGGCGAAGCAACTGCTGGCGAGGGCCACCAGTAGAGAGATCACCATCCTGGTGGCGCACGATGCAGATGTGGCTGGGTACGAGATAGCCAGGACGCTGGCCGAAGAGACGCGCACGAGTAAGGGCCTTGATATCCGAGTCATTGACATCGGGTTGTCAGTTGACGCCGCGCTGGCTATGGGACTGCAACGCGAACGCGTGACGGTCAAGCATGAGCTCCCGGCCGCGCTGGTCGAACGGCTGGCGACCAATGAGTATAACTTCCTGAAGCACTACCGTATTGAGTTGAATGCCATGGCCACAGACCAGTTAGTCAGTTGGATTGAGGGGGAGCTGGCGGAGATGGGCCTTGCCCGCAAGGTAGTACCACCGGATGTCGTACTCAAGAGTGCGATCAGTGAGCACCTAGCGGAAGGAATAGCGAACCGAACACAGCAAGCCGTCACTGAGGCAATTGAGAAGCTGCTGGGAATCGACCTTCTTGCTCTAGGGCACGAACTAGAGTCCGAACTGGTGAAGCCGGACACAGCAGGGCATCGTGATGATCTACTGGCCTACATGGAGAGTCTGCCGGTCACTCATTGGCGCCTGTGGGCAGAACGTCGGGCGCAGAAGTTGGAAATCGAAGCAACGAAGCAACTGGACAGCCTTGCGCTACAGAAGTTGAAGCAGCGTCTTGACCATGATAGGACTGGCTAGACAATTGGTAGGCAAAAGGTAAAGCGATGGCCAGAGTAGCACTCTATTTAAGAGTGAGTGACCCTACGCAACACACCGAGAACCAACTCCCAGTGTTGAGGGATTGGATTTCTCAACGTGGCTATGTAGTGGCTGAGGTTTATGAAGAGACCGAGACGGCCTGGCGAAATGGGCACCAGAAGGAGCTATCCCGGCTGGTCACTGATGCCTACAAGGGCAAGTTCGAGGTTCTCGTGGTATGGGCTCTGGACCGATTGAGTCGTGAAGGGGCTTTGGCCATTCTGCAATTGGTCAGCAGGCTTAACCGCTACGGTGTGAAGGTACTTTCGTATCAGGAGAGCTGGACGGAGGCACCAGGAGAGTTAGCTGAACTCCTCTACGCCCTCACGGGCTGGGTGGCTCGGATGGAGAGCCAGCGCAGAAGCGAGCGGACTAAAGCTGGATTTTCCAGGGCAGTGTCCCATGGTAAGAAGCTAGGGAGGCCAAAGGGGTCGAAGGACAAGAAAAGGCGGCGCTCACCCCGAAGAGCATTCCAGGAAGTGTAAGGCCATGATGAAAAGTACACGTTTCACAAGGCGCAGCCCAATAACACGGCGTAGGACACCACAGATAACGCGGTGAATGCCAAGACTGAGGTGAGGACATGAGGCGCTGTCAGCGACTGTTATATGTATAGGTTATACGAGGTCTATTATCATAATATATCAGATGGTGCTAACAACAGACGTACCATACATGCCCGCCATCTATATTGTATAACAAGAGTTAAGACGAGACTGTGATTCGATGGAAGTATTAACTTTAAGTCAGAGCGGCGAAAGGTACGCAAAACACTTAACTTTCAGCGAAAGGGGTGAATGAAATGCTTCAATATTTACCGGTAGGCGTTGGAAAGCATAACGTACGGAAGTTGGCGACTCTGCAATTACTTTCATTCCGGTCACTGGATAAGGAACACAAATGGCTAACAGCCGGTGAAATAAGCTATCTCCTAGAGATGTCTTCAGAAGAACGTGATTCCCTGTATGTCTTAATTGAACGATGGACATCATGGCATTTACTGGACCGACGACATCGTATACGCCGTGAAGATGCTGAGAGTTATCAATTACCTGGTGGTTTCTATGAATACTGCCTTGCTAGCCGTGGTCAGAAGTGGTTACAACGAATGTCACCACGGGTAGAATTGAAGAATAATATACCACGTGGTCAGATATCACGGATAGTAGCACAATTATACGGTATGGGGATCTGGTTCGGATGGCATAAGGAATATTCATGGCATCACACTAGCCTGCCTTATAATCAGGTGTTCTTGATTGCAGCGCCATTCCAGAAAGCTACAGACTTCAAGCGCCTGGATATTACCCAACATATCCCAAGCAAGCCAATAAGAATCCGTGGTTATCGCTTCTTGATAAAGGCTGACAACGCCTGGAACGCCTGCGAGAAGATTAGAACTGTTTTTGATATGCAGTATTCCCGGGAATTTCTGACGGCGGTAGTAGAAGCTGATGTTGGCGTCGAGTGGAAATAGTGACTATCCGAAAAACCCTCCTGTCTCACACAGATAACGGAATCAACAAGAAGCCGAGCTATGCAATTCGAGAATCCTTCCTTTTTCAGCGTATCATCTTATTGAAAAGGCAAACGGTATCAAATATTTGTACGCATGGCTGGACAAACATCCCGATGTTCGTTCAATGGTAGGTAAACCGTGTGATGATGAGGTCGTGGTGATATCAATAGGGATTGTGCCTGTAATCTCCACCTGATCACAGGTAATGGTCACTCTAATATTGAGTATCTCCAAAGCCAGCCGCTTGTCATCGAATGTGCAATTGATCAGGTTTTTCTGAACCCCCATTGTAAATTTCGGACAAGTTAATTTCAACCTCGTTAAGCCTCGTATGCTGTTGCTTCATGTTACGGAATCCGGTTAGTTGCCTCTCGTCGGTCTCGTGATATCCGCGCGTATGCTGAAGTTGAAATCATACGTGCTGTTGTCACAGGTCGATTAAGATCGGTAACTGGGCCATTGAGGTCTGCAGATACGTCAACCTCGATGAACATGGAGGGCATGGCATAGACGTAGGGCCTCTTATCTACGTGTCTGTCACAGAGCATTCGGCAGAATGAGGGATTACACCTCTATGGTATAAGGACTCTGGCAAACCAGTAAAGATGACACAAGAAGGCGACTCTTCAGGATCTCTTCCCGGACCGGCGTACCCATCCTTGCCTGATAAAACTCAAAGGCTATATGATTATCCGTGTAGTGTTTCTTGTTCCTGAAAACATTCCCGTTTACTTTACCGGATTACTAACATTTCCGGCTATCCAGTATCCGGGAAGGAGGTCACGGAGCCTTGAAAAGACGTATAATCAATCCCCTTGCTCGCTAATAATGGTGCCGGATACATTGAGAAAATCATCACTAAAATTATTAGAGCACCGTTGTGGCAGGTCAGGAACCTTTCAATTTCTATCTAACACTTTTATACTGCTACTCCTTGTATGGCCATACGTTATTCCAATATTGTCTTACTCAACTTATTACGTCTGCTCAGGAACACAGGAATCAGTATCGCCATCAGCAGGGTCGCTGTTATAAAGCCCCAGAAATTCACTGTGGGAACTACAGGGGGTTGAGTAGGCTGATAGAGACCGGCATCAATAGTGATATTGGATTCTCCACTGGTAATTGTGAAAATTGCTGTCTGTCCAGTAGTCACATTAGCATCACTATCTGTGGTATCATCTACACCCTGGTCCTGTGGTGTTAAGCTATAGCCTGCTGGTGCTACAAATTCAACGTAGTAATCGCCCGGATCTAAACCCGTGAAGCTGTAAAAGCCGCTGGCGTCGGTCGTGGTAGTTGCTATCAGATTATCCGCGCTGTCATAAAGATTTACCGTAACACCAGCCAGGCCAGCCTCACCTGCATCCTGGATGCCGTTCTGATTGGCATCCTCCCAGACAAAGTCACTGACGCTGCCGGGTTGATAGAGACCGGCGTCAATAGTAGTGTTGGATTCTCCACTGGTAATTGTGAACACTGCTGTCTGTCCCGTAGTCGTATCAGCATCACTGTCCACAGCATCATCCACGCCCTGGTCCTGCGGTGTCAGACTGTAGCCTACTGGCGCCACAAATTCAACGTAGTAATCGCCGGGGGTTAAGCCTGAGAACATGTAAAATCCGGTACCGTCGGTGGTGGCAGTTGCCAGCAAATTACCCGCGCCGTCATAAAGGTTTACCGTAACACCAGCTAGACCGGGCTCGCTTGCATCCTGTATACCGTTCTGATTGGTATCCACCCAGACAAAATCACTGATGCTGGCGCTTTCATCGGGACTGAGGCCGGCGTCAATGGTGGTATTGGCTTCGCCCGTGGCAAGGGTGAATGTTGCTGTCTTTCCTGTAGCCACATCAGCATCACTGTCTACGGCATCATCCGCACCCTGGTCCTGTGGTACGAAATCATAACCTGCCGGTTCCACAAATTCCACATAGTAAGTGTTTGGTGGTACATTTGTAAAACTGTAGAGGCCGCTGGCGTCAGTAACAGTCGTTGCAATCAGGTTATCCGCACTGTCGTAGAGGTTAACCGTAACACCAGCCAGGCCAACCTCACCTGCATCTTGTATGCCGTCCCCGTTAGAATCTACCCAGACAAAGTCACTTACGCTGCCGGGTTCAAAGAAGCCAGCGTCAATAGTGGTATTATCTTCTCCACTGGTAAGGGTGAACGTTGCTGTTTGTCCCGTGGTGGTATCAGCGTCACTGTCAATGGTATCGTCGGCGCCCTGGTCCTGTAGAACAAAACTATAGCCTGCCGGTTTTATAAATTCCACATAGTAATCACCCGGGTCTAAATTCGGAAAACTGTAGAGGCCGCTGGCATTAGTAACAGTGGTGGCAATAAGATTGTTTGCGCTGTCGTAAAGCTTCACGGTGACACTTGCCAGACCGGTCTCACCACCATCCTGGATATTGTCGTTATTCAGGTCCACCCAGACGAAGTCACCAATGCTTCCCGGCAAATACAGACCGGCGTCAATAGTGGTATTGGGTTCACCGGCGGCAAGACTAAATGTCGGTGTCAGCCCCGTGCTGATATTCGCATCACTGTCCAGACCGTCATCTACACCCTGGTCAGCGTCTGAAAAACTGTAACCGGATGGAAGCACGAATTCCACGGCATAATTCCCTGCAGGTATCCCTGTGAATAAATAAGCTCCAAACGAATCTGTTGTCGTTGTGGCTATCGGATTATTATCATCAGGAGTTCCCGGAATACCATCGGGGCCGATTCCGGGTTCGTAGAGGTTTACGTTGACACCTGCCAGACCGACCTCACCACCATCCTGTATACCGTCCCCATCAGAATCTACCCAAACGAAGTCACCGATTCGACCGTAAATGGGTGTAGTATCTGCTAAGTTGACTGTACCACCATTAGCAGTGACGGTACCTGTATTCAGAATCTCTGTAGTACCGCCGGTAAGGTCTGCAAAATCATCAATAATGACCTTGAATGTGACCTCCAAGGTACCTCCAATTGGCAGCGAACCAGGTGGGGTGAGTACGGCGCCACCCTCGTCAAGTGGGAATAGAGTACCAATTAAATCGTCCGTAATTTGCGTGGTAACACTGGAGGCATCTTTATAGAACGTGCTGTTGGTCACATAGGTTGTGTCTGCGGGCGGGGTATCTTCCAGAAGAACATTAGTGATTGTTACGCGGCTGATATTATTGATAAAGATTGTAAACAGCAGTACATCCCCCGGGCTGACAAATCCGTCACCGTCATTATCGGTATCAAGGGTGGCATTCTTTCCAGCATCAAATTCAGGCAGGGGCGGTACTCCATTTCCCACATCCAATCCCGGAGCGCCGGAACTGGCCGTCAAGGGATCCTGCCCCCATGCGGCTGCAAGTTTTATTCCGGCGGCCAGGGTATAAACCAGCATGCCAGTCTGGTCACCATCGTTAGTGTCAAATATCTTTGCGCGGTCCAGTTCTCTCAGGCTGAACGAGACATCATACTGGTTTCCGTTTGTATCGGTGTTTGGCCCGGTGGTTGGGTCAGCATCGAAATCAGCGTAGACTGTCACAAAGGTGTTGCCATTACCAACCGGTGTAACCCATACCGGGTTACCGTTTTCGTTGAGATTAACACCGGAAGTGGGATCACGGCCGAGGCCCAGACCGATCAGTATCTGGGCGGTTAAGGAGCTTTTTGGGACCAGCGTAAATCCCCAGTCCCATGACTGGTTGCCGCTACCGCTCCAAGAACCGCTGGTTGAGTCCATGGTCGAGAAGGCGTAGAACGTTGCGCTCGAACTGAAGCGCGCGCCGGTACCATCCGGTAGGACCTGCTTGAGATATCCGCCTGCTGGACCGCCTGGTACTATGAGAGGGCTGGTGGTCAGAACACCGGCAATCCTCCTTTGGTAATTTACGATGATGCTAGAGGCTCCGGCGTTGTAGAGCCAGACCGTTGTAGCATTTAGGCCGGATGGCGAAGAAACCGGTGTATAGTATTCATCGGCCCATAAATCCACGGGCAGCAGGTTGGAATCACGGCTTTCATAGTTGGAGGCGATATCGCCGGTAAGGATATCCACCTGAACCGGATTATCAGAAGATACCTTTCCGCCCACGTTAACGCCGCCATTCACGGCGTAACCCTGTCCCTCTACAAGGGGTACCGTGGTCTCAAAAGTGCCGTTCGCATTAGCATCTATCTGTACCGTTGCTCCCCCCGGACCTGCCATGATGTAGAGACCGGTGTACTGAAACATCTGGAAATCAGTTGCATCGGGGATGTTAACACCGACAGGAGCAAGATATTCTGTTCCCCAATAGTGAGTATCAACAACCTCAACCGATCCGGCCAGAAACGTATTTGAACCCGCAGCCCAGCCCGACCTGCTGACGGCAACTGATTTGGTCGCTGCGATTTTGTCCCGACCATCGAAATCGATAACCAGGGGAGTAGTGACATCAACAACATTATTTAAGATTATCACCGTACCTGCATTGATGATATCGGTAGCAACTCCCGGCGGGGCCCCATTAGTGGGGTCGGCATCGCCCCAAATCTGCGTGCCTCCTAGGTTACCCGGAGTGCTGTATAAATTCATGGGATTGGCGATATCGGGATCATACCCGTTTTCCCACTGGTCGTAGTAGATAATAGTATTACTGGACACTGCTGCAATCGAGACGTAGGTAGTGACGGGGTTGGTAGGTGCGGTAGATGGTCCTCCAGATTCAATTGTCTGGAGCCCCAGCAATAGCTGGTCTTCAGGAAATGGTACATAGAAGAACTGTACCGGCGCCGGATTGGGATTGGCAGCGGCTACAAGCTGGCCTCCTGTCATAAGGGAAAGAGCCAGCACAACCAGAACTGCCACCATGCTGGAAACAGCTTTTGTCCACCTGCGTTTTTTTAATGCTCCCATCACGATTCTCCTTGCTGGTTAATGGAAGATTTGTGTTATCCCGATCGCGAAATCTCTATCTTACTGTGTTGCGTGGTGAGTCCTGAAGGGACTCACCACGCAAAGGTGCTGCATGCTTAGCATATCCCGGAATTTAGCTACTCCCGGGATATTACGGAGTTGCTTAATCGAGGTCCCAAATTGCCTGATCTTCGTCGTATTTATCCCACTGGACGGCGACAATCCGGCCTGCAATCGTGCCGCTGGCAAGCATTAAATTATTATCCTGGGGGATATGGACTATTATGCCTACCCATATTTCATCACAGTACTCGAATTGTACCTCTTCTATATCCAGCCACACTTCACCTACTTCATCCCAATAGACCACCCGTATGGCGGGTATGGTATTATCAGGAGGATCCAGAAATACATCATCAAGGTCCGGGTCGCCTACTACAGTTGGTGTGTAATACCCGACTTCTCCTTCAAGAGGAAGTAAGGCTAGCTTGACCGGGACCGTTCCGTAAACATGTACTTTGAAATCGGCAATGAAGTCTATACAGGGGTAGAGCTTGTCAAATGTCACCGTGACTGCATCGTCATCTGTATTAGGACCCGGTCCAGTTGCCTGTGCCGAGGCTATTAATTTCCACTCTGCAGGAATAGCTGCGATTACACCAGCTATCTCTACAGGTTCCAGTACAGTTAGAACTGTACCATTTTCATCTGTTTCCGTTCTTACTATGATTCTTTGTTCATAGGTAGCGCTCGTTTCATCCAGGTCTTTGTAAACATAAGTTCCTGAATATTCGCCCGTAAGGTCAATGTCCACTTCCCCGGTGGTTACAGTCCCGCCGAATGTGACCGTATCCGTCCAGGCGGCATAACCGATACCCAGACCTCCCAGGGCTACAACTAGGGCCAGTGATAAAAGCATAACTCTTCGCATTGCCCTGAAGCCTCCTTATACCCGATTTTGTAGAAGAAATAGCCATGTTTCTCAACCGTTTATATGAGCAGAACTAACCCATCTTAAGCCCTCCTTGATTTTGTGATTAAGAATAGACAGGTTCCTTTTTCCCGGGACCGGTATGTTGTGTTCTTATCGTAGTATTATCAAACCTGCCTGTCTGTCACCATTAGCGCTTGATTTCTGTCGCGAATCAGCTTGGTTTCTGTCGCGAAAAAGCTTGGATTCTGTCGCAAAAAAGATAATTAAAGAGGCTGCCCTTCAAAGGCAGCCTCTTTACTCCAAACGGGGGTGTAAGGTGAATCAGCCGGTATTGATTGTCTTATCGGTCAGGTAGTGGTTTGGGTAAAACTGATAGATAACTGCGCCATCGATAACAAGGTAGCTGTGGGGTTGTCCGGGTTCCCTGGGCCTCTCGTGGATGACGGGTTTTCCTATCTCATCGGCAACCCTGACCAGTTCCTTGATGCTCGTCATTTGCACCACCCTGCCTTCCTCTATCGGGACAGCAACCGAGGCGTCTGCCAGACGGTTGCCGTATTTTTTCAGCACAGCTTTATGCTGCTGCTCGTATGACGGCACGGGACGTTGGTACTGCCGGATATCATTAAAGTTGATTAGTCCCACTGCCAGGATGAAAATGAAGGTAAGAACAGGGAATACCAGGCGTCCTGCAGGTAAAGACAGCCCCAGGGCTGTCCTGGTGCTTTTGGTGCTGCTCGTGTCGGTGAGAGTAGTTGGTACCACTTTATTCAGGTCTTCACTGAAGGCGAATACCGGCTTTCCCATATCGGCAGTCAGTGTCTGGCTGAAGCTTTCCCTGATGTTGCCTTGAGCCGTATTCGCAGTGGTGAGGACATCAACCCGGATTGTGAGCACGTAAGTAGAAGCAGCACTGCCTATTTCATGGCGGATATTGTCCAAATAATCCCTGATACCGGTGATGTCCAGGGAAAACGAGGTTTGCAGGTCACCGCTGTAAGAGGTGGATGGCACCAGGACAAAGCTCTTTTTCCAGATATCGCCCCCTATCAGCAGGGCATCTACTGTAATCTGCTCCGTGAGGCCGGTCATTGGCTGGCTGCACTTGAACTCATATTTGAAGGTCATATCCATTTTTTCCAGCAGGTTGGCCAGGAGGACGGTACCTGGTTTGACTTCCGTTAGAGGGGACGGTTGCGGGGCCGCGAATACGGGCACCGTAATACTCTGTGCATCAAATACCGAGTTGGGTTTGAGCTGAACCGTATAATTGAATACGCCGCTGCAATCATCTTCAGAAAGTACCCGGTCACCATCGATTTCCAGGATAGTGTTGCTCAGTTTAAGGGGCAAACTCTGCCGGAAGACGCTGTCTCCCTCCTTGACATTGGCCACGATAGCCATCCGGCGGCTGCCGGTCACCCCTAATTCCGTCTCGATGGTATCGAAGAGGTCATTGCATTGCCGTACTTCCAGTTTGAACGGTATGTCTATCTGATTGCCGGTCAGCCCTTCCTGCGATATCAGGGGCAGGGTTTTTTGCCAGAGGCCTTCATTTTCAAGTACGGCATCGATGGTAACATCTTTAGATGAGTCAGCCTGGCCGCAGTAGGTGAAGGTCATATCAATACCATCTATGATGGCAACCGGATAGCGCGTATTGGTGGGCAGGGGTTCTTCCTGCCGGGGTTCGGGACCGAAAAGGTATGATGGTGCAAGGCAGGCCGTATAATCAAAGTCTCCCTTTTGAGTATAGGAAAGCCGCACCACTTCTTCCTCGATGGTCAGAGGATTTGAATATGCGGACACAGTACCCGCTATCAAAGCTGGTAACGCCATCATTAGAAATACTGACAGCCAACTTTTCCAGGCCATTACTATCCACTCCCTGTTTAAGCCGTACATCACCTGTTGCCTATTACATTTTTCACCAGTACCGCCAGCCACCCGACTTTAGGGATAACGAATATGTTTTTACCCGTTACGGCAAGGGCAGCCGCCGGATAAATATCCGGGTCTTCATTAGCGTCACCTTTGGTAACGAATACCCTGCCGCTCTCCGTCTCTTGAATTTCAATAACTCGGTGTATGATGTTTTCATCTTCGCTTCTGCGTATCTGGATGACGTCACCTACCTGAATTTGTTCTTCTGTAAACTCGGCCATAATAGCGATATCTCCTACCTCCATGTAAGGACGCATGCTGCCGCTGGCAATCAAAGCCGGTTTGAGCGGGAAAAGGCCTACGGAGAACCAGATGATACATACACCGGCGAGGGCCGTCATCAGCCAGCCGGCGGTAGCCACAAATCCGGGCTGCATTCTGATTCGGGGGCGCTTTACGAGTGATGATTCCAGCCTGCCGGCAGCAACCAGAAGCAGCAGAGGGACAATGATACCGATAAGCCCCCGGAATGTCCATTGCAGGTCCGGTATAACGGGACTGAACCACCAGAATAACTGCAATATACCCCGGTAGAGCAAAGATGCTAAAGGGCCTCCGGAGCGAGCCAGCCGGGTTGCCAGCACATTCTCAGCCAGCAGGGGGAAGAAAGTACCCGTCAAATATGCTATCGAGTCTGTCTCAAACCTCAGCGACGTCAGGGCATCCCACGGGAGGGCTATCACTGTGAACAGCAGCCCCACAAAGACTATCGCAGCCCAGGTGTGTTTACTACCCATGCGCCGTATCAGCCAGGCACGGCTGAACTCCATGCCCAGCAGTGTTGCGGTGACCAGGAACAAATTTCGCGAAATGCCCAGAAAAGTGAATGTATAGGGGCTCTCTCCGAAGGACGAAAATACGCCGCCGAACATATAGGCAACCAGCTGGCTAATACCGCCGGTAAGGGCCAGGATGAGAAAGTCCTGGCGTACTCTCTCGCGGGGGGTCCGGGCCGGGGGCAGCAATTTCAGTGTGCCGATGAAGAGTAGCAGCCAGGTGACGGGTAAAATGAGGTAGGTGCTCCAGATGCGGTTGCCCATGGTGGGGAGGCCGAAATTTACCAACACGTAAATTCCCACCAGAGAAAGTACCAGTACAAATCTTGAATCAATAGTGAACTTTTTAATCAAGACTCTACGCCCGTTGAAATACTTTCAGGCAAGGCCGGATGGTAAAAGATTGGCAGCCAGTATTTATAGGATACGATAGCCCAGATCAGCACTGGAAACAGGTCGATACCGATGGAGAGAAAAAGCGTGGCTATGGAGCGTCCCAGCCACCGCTCCGCGTTAAAATAGGCAATCAGACCAATGGCCGCCAGACTGGCTACCTGGATGGCAATACTGCATGACAGGGCGACGACAAGATAAACAGGCCGTTTTTTTACCGGAATACCCGGCGTAAACAGGACAAGGGCCAGTAGGAGTATGAATCCCCCGAAGAAAGGCAGCGCATGTAGAGACGAAGGCAGCGGATAGCCCTTTAAAAATATCAAAAAGGTATCCTCCTGTGCCTGTATAATAATACTCGAAGGTGTTGTCATGTCGGCCAACCTGGCAACCGAACTGGCGTAGGGGCCGGCAATATACGGAAACAGGGCTGCCAGTATTAATATCAAGCCCGTTACTTCGAGGAAGAAAAATAATAACCTATGACGGCCGTACATTGACCACCTTCCCAATCCAGAGTAGCCATATGCTGATTACCACCAGGATGGTTATTGATTGCCAGACCACAAAATGGGTGATATCAAAGTATTGAGGTATATGAACCCCGACATAATAAAGGCTCACAGTACGTA
>Ga0114922_10003534_pt1 | contig 14549 bp, 13 predicted proteins | sample AartaG_FD_100975 | JGI IMG/M metagenome (GOLD analysis project Ga0114922, IMG submission 100975) | Deep subsurface microbial communities from Aarhus Bay to uncover new lineages of life (NeLLi) - Aarhus_00045 metaG | ecosystem: Environmental > Aquatic > Marine > Oceanic > Sediment | place...
ACGTTTGGGACAGTTAATGCCATGTCTTTCAATAATGGGTTCATAGCAACGCATTCGGGGTGGTAGATGTGTTTGTATAGCTCCCACGGGTACATCGGGACACCCTGACTCGCAGGCATCGCCTTTAGGCACGCCGGACATATGACCCAGCCGTACATTAACTCTCCCATCGTTACCACCGCCTTCCGCATTCGTGGAGGTCGGACAGCTCATTGCAAGCAGGACATCCCTCACGTGCTGAGGATTTGACGATCCTAACTTCGGGTTTACCTGACTCGCCACCACAGCCTCCACAGACGCCATAGTTTCCATCGAGGGGGTGACCGGTTGACCGCCAGAAGCCAAGTCCACATAGGAGGCATCGCCTCCGGCCAGGCTCTGTGTATGGTTTCTTCCTACCCTTGAAACCAACTCCCTCAATGTGCAATCGGTAATCAGAGCAGGCAGGTTTCTGTGGGGGGGTGGCAAGGCCAATGGCGCATACCGACGGGATCCCCTTAAGACCAGGCCATTCAAAGTGGATACAATACGCACAGTAATGGAAGCCACCATGCTCTTTAGCTTTCTTTTTGCTCTGTCTAACCTGCTTTTCACTCGGAACCTCCTTAACGGCTACCTGTGATAAGTCTATTATATTTCCCATCATTCACCTCCATAGTGTGTGGGATTGGTCAAAAGTGCGAGTTGGCGCACTCCAAAAAGCATAATTCAAAGTCCAATTTTTGGCAAATTTGGTTTTTTTTTGCGGGGGGGCTACGAATGGGTAGGAATAACGGGCTAGGGGGCCTGGATCAGGCCCCCCGTTCCGTGTGTTAGTAAGCAGTACTGAGCAGTACTGAGCTAGTGCACAGGGTACTCGAAGGAATAAGTGTTTCCGCAATCATCACACGTAGTCTCGCCGATGGTCGTAGTTGTATACGTAGCGAACACAGCCCCGCACCTTGGGCATTGCCACATGAATCCCATCATGTTGTCATCATATACGTATGATGCCATCTTAATTGCGTCCATACCTGCCTTCCTCTTTCTCCGCCACCATTTCACCGACGACGTCAAGGATACCGTGGGTTGTGAGCTTGATGAGCTGGAGCATATTCTTAATGGCAATCGTACACTCCATTGTGACGAGGAGCGTGTCTGTGCGCTGGATCGACTCTGTATTGATCAGCGTCTCAAGCCTGCTGATGCAGTTCTCTATCTTGACCTCTAGCTCTTGAAGGCAAACTTTTTCCATCGCCCTGTCTCCTTCGGTACGTGCTGGATGAATTCTATTACCGTTCTGGGCTTCTCGTCATTGCTAATGACCACCTGTTCGCAGGTTATATCACAATAGTCGTCGCTGTCATCAACAATAAGGCCCAGCTTGATCAAGTTGTCCGGTATAATCTCCTTCATTCCGAACGGTAGATTGTCGAATTTGTCGAGCTTCCTGCGCCTGTATGATATGATATGGACCCTGCCATACGGTCCCTCATCTCTGATTCCTTTATCAGCAGACATCGCAACCATAAGCTCAGTGTGCCAAAGCAAAGCTCTGGCGTGGCCTGTTGACCAATGCTCTCGTTTCGTGATGTTACCGCTTGGCGTTTCACGTGGTACCTCTAACCTCCAAACCCGTGTGGCGGACATTCCCACTCCAGACCGGCCCTGTCAGAGAGTTCACCGTGATGCTTCCTGCACCACCAGCGATTATAGGTCAGTGTATTGCATGGCTTCCCAAGGCCGTCAACATACTTGCATCGGTTCGTGGCCTTCGGTACCTCTGGCTTTTTCTCATGTACTCTCATCGTCTCACCACCAGAGTCTCTTCCGGCTTGAACGTCACACCAGGTATCTTTCCGAGCCCCTTCTGGGCCGAGGCCATCTTGTTGAGCGCCATGGTATCGACCTTGAGCAACGAGACAGGAAGGTCTCCGGAGGCTACTGCCGTCACGAACAGCTCCATGTCTACTACCTGAGCCTTCCATGCCTCTCTGATGTGGACTCCCTGAATGCTGGTCTGCTCAGAGAGTGCTGGCGCCACCACCATATCGGCCTGCATGGACAATTCCTTGGCCTTAGCAGGATCTTTCTCTGCGATAGACGCTTGGAATAGCTCCTCTCGCTTCCTGTCGGACTCTGCAAAGAGCTTTTGCTCCTCATATACACGTTCACCCTCCTCAGCCTTCATAGCGTCGTACAGGGACGATTTCGCAGCCCCTATCGCTGTCTGAAACATGGTCTTGGGTGTCCTGAAGAACCCTTTCAGCTCCTTGATGTTGACCTCAAGAGGCTTGACGTACTCCTCTATGGCACCATCTATCCTGTCCACCCCGTCCATCATGTCACGGATGAACTCTACCGCCCTGACCATGTCGGCCCTCGTCCTGACCGACAGAGCCCGTGCTGTTAATACAGCGTTAGCTGCGTTACCCTCATGTGTCTTTGCTAGCTCTTGAGCTTTCATCCCGTATACCTCTCTTTCAGTCGCTCTGCTGACAGCAGGGTGAGGAAGGCGTTGAAGTCCTCCTTGAGCCCTGAGTATATGTCTGTCCTGTATGTCCCATCCCCCCTGAGCAGGACGCCCATACGTAGGATGTGTGACGGGTCGTCATCCATCTCCTGCCATGCGTTGGCATACCCAGCGGTCTGAATAGCCGTCGCCTTCTTAGGTCTGTTTCCGGATCCCGTCTTCAGGTCGATAACACTCCGTGCCTTGTCTAAGTAGGCCAGTATGTCGGCCTGACCGGCGTATCCGTACTTCTCGCTGACGAGATACTTCTCCGAGTCGATCAGTTCAGGCTTGATGTCGCTCCAGAACGCAAGGAACGCCAAGAAGAATGGTTTGATCTCATCATGGAGTTTGGACTCGTCTGTTAAGCCACCTGTCAGCCACAGATGGCACGCCTGATGGACTGCTGTTCCCCTGTTAAGGTAGAAGTCCCAGTCCGAAGGCGTGTAATCCATCTGGTAGAACGGCTTTGTGACAGTGGACACTCGCTCGTAGTTTCTGCCCTTGATTATGTAGTGAGTGCCGGTTACCTGCATCACTTCTTACCACCGCTGAACTCGTTGGCGTTGGGGCAGGTGGCGAAGTGAGTGACATAGGCTCCGGGCTGTCTTGTTGCACATACCCACTTATCCTCTGTTATGTCATCCACCACCTCTTCTACCCAGTACACCGCTGGCCTTGGATCAAGCGGTATCTTCTTGCCAGAGTCGCTCGTCTCTGCCCAAATAATGTCCTTTTTGCATCCTTTACACTTCGACACCTTAATCGCCTTCATTACTCCACCCCCGGCAGGCTTGGCTCAATAGTCAGCTCCAACCCTGTCTTCATAGACCGTAGGTTTTCGTAGATGGTCTTAGGGTTATCCGCCATGCAGGACATCAGCAAATCCTTGATCTCCTTCTCGGTCTTACCTCCCCGCTGTGCTATGTCCCAGATGTCCCGCTTCATGGCGTCGATCTCGCTCTTGAGATCAATGTCTATGGACTCCGGCTCCATCTCTTCTTCGTCTGCCTGAGCGTCGATATGCTGGTTGTCCGGCATCATTTCATCGAGATCAGGTCGAGTTGTTTCCTCCGGATAGAATTCATCATGGAATTTCTCTGGCTCTTCGACATCGACTGCACTAGGTATTGAGAGTACAGAAGTCCTTGGTATGTCCGTCTGACCTTCCGACATCGCCTTAGCTTGTAGCTTGTCAACCGACTGGGATGGGAAGAAGGAGACGATATAGACGGTCTGCTGTTTCCCGCTGACCATTGCTTTCTTCGGCTGTAGCTGTAGGACCAGAGGCGTGAACGCAATTTGCCCGCCCGTGAGGGTGATGAGAGCATCCATGCTGGCCCTGAGCTGGGCTGCGCTGTTGTATGAGCTGCTGTAGAAGATGTCTGCCCCTTGGAAGACGAATCCCTCGTCAGGTTTGGGTATGAATCCGACAAGGCGGAGGTTGATCTTGCACTTATTCGCCTTCTGAAGGGGGCAAGAGGGGCCAGGACACTCCACGACCACAGTTTCTGCATCAGAGTCATCGGCCACAACGAGTTCATCGGGTAGCTTGTTAGCGACTGACTTTGCTCCCTCAGACTTTTTCCGTTGCCAGTACGCCAATTTTCCATCGCTACTGAAACATAGTCGTTGAGTTTTTGTTCGGTAAGCGTAACCATCGTCGTAGCAAGCCTCCGGATCGTTAGTGAAGAACATGAACGGGATCTTGGTAGGCTTCTCTTCGTTCAGGTTCTCCCTCATCCATGCATTCTGTGGCTCAGGGTTCCCGATATCGTTCCGCTCCGTAGAGCACACCTTGAAGTGATCCCACTTCTCAGGGAACGTCTTCTCTCCTGACTGCTTAAGCCCACCCGCCTTAATCAGGAATCGAGTGGCCAACCTCGGTCTGATACTGTTATTCTGTAGCATTTAATCCTCCCAGTTCTCGTCCAGCTTCTTAGGGTGGACGTCTAGCGCTTGCGCTGCCTTCCATATCGTCATCGGAGTAGGATACTGAACCATGTGCATCAAGCGCAATGCATTGTTCCTATGTGTACCCATGTACCTCGCCAGCTCTGATGCGCTGACTCCCTTCTGTTTCATAATGCGCTTAAGGTTAGTGCTGAAGCTACTCATACTACCTCCTTTCTATGGATTAGCTTCGAAGAACGCCTTAGCGAACCCAGGTGGCGTGATAGACCTTAGCTCCTTGGTCTTGGCTGACTTACCACCTGTACCCCAGTGTACGGGGCTATACTTCCTGCCCCTGACCGAGTCCCGTATGAACACGGGCTCTACTGGCGCCTGCTTGAGGTCGTGATTGAAGTTGCCCCACAACATGGTCTTCTTGGTATATGCATCGCCATAGTCGCATGGCTGGAATGAGAATACGGGCGGACCTAGCCACCTACCCAATCTACCTACTGGGTTCTCTAGCGCCCACCATGCGGGTCGTGTCTTGTGGATGATGCGGATACAGGCGTCTACGATGGATAGTGCTACCAGCGTCCTGCTATCTGCGTCCTTAGCAGGCCAGTACTGGGCACCGGATACGGAGAAGTGTTCGCATGGAGGTGCAGCCAGCACCCCCCACACCCTGTCGGGTGGTTCCCATATGCGGACATCATGCGTAGGGCCAGATATGACCCGTACGTCATACCCAGCCTGCTTATACGGCTCAGACCATGCTCCGGTACCACCGCATAAGTCCAAGATGACCCTGTCTTGGAGAAAAAGTTCGCCCATTTGCAGAATTTATCATCTGCGAATTGGCATGTCAATCAAAAAGTAAATTTTAAAATTGAAATCTGAAATTTTATTTGGAAATTTTGTCTGCGATTTTCTCGCCTGAACGTCCGAGTACGTATCCTGTAGTACCGGCAGTCAGGAGTGCCCATAGTCCTGTCGGCAGCTCTAACACTGCGACCTTGTCAGTCCAGATAGATAGGTATGGGAAGGCGATGTAGTTGTTGGCGATGATAACGACAGATACCATCATGAGGATAGGACGCCAGTTTCTCTGGAGCCACCCACCCTGTGCCTCGGCCAGAACTATCTTGGCCCTGTGTTCGGCCAGCTTACTAGCATAGTCCAAAGCGCCCAGCTCGATCTCCTTGGTAGCCTCCATTAGCAAAGCTCTGGCTTTCAGCTTCTCTTCCTCCGATGTGTGGAGGTTGTCGATGAGGTCCGTGATAGGCTTGATAGCCCCTCCGATAACACTCAATAGATTCATAGTATCACCTCGTAATGTGGGAGGTCCATGAGCTTCTGGTCGTGGACCTTGGTATCACTATCCCAGTCACCACCCCATCGGATAGTAATGCCCTGTTTGTATGCTGTCCCTCTGACAAACCCTGCAAAGTAGTAGAACCTTTCCAGGTTGTCCCACTCTATGGGATATGGTGCCACGTCTACCGCTCTGGATGGCAATCTGTTGTGCTGAGAGCAGGGGAACTTCTTCGTAGACTTGCCGTCGGCGAACGCCTTGTCCTGCTTCTCCTTGTTACGATGGCCCTCCAGTATAGTGCAGTCGAACGACTCCACGATCTCCAAGAATAGTTTTTGTAGCTCTGGATGGCAGGTCTTCAACCTCTCCAGACTCCTTTTGCTGAACTTTGGCATTCTTACCTCCAATGACATGGTTGACTATCAGCGTCAAGTTGGCTACTTGGAAGCCAAGGATGATTAATGCTGTCAGCCCGAAGATCCACCTAAAGATATTGAACTGGCCACGTATGCCAGCAAGACCTACGGTTATCTCTTCGTGATAGGTACACCTACCGTTGCTCTTCGAGTGCTCAAGGACGGCTACAAGGTGGTCACATACAGCAAGCTCCCGTTCCTTAGCGTCGCAGTCACACATATTATTTCCTTGTCTTTATCTCGACTTCATCTCGGCCCAGCTTCTTGTCCAGCGTTCTCTGCCATATCTCTCTCAGCTCTGACTTGCCTTGCCACTGCTCTTGGGTGGCAACACTCTGACCTATGCCTACCCGTGCGATGTTATTCATCAGGTAGTATCCAGCATCCAGCAGCTCTCTCTTGCGTTCGGGCGTTAGCTTCCTGTCCTCCCAGATGTCAGTAGTCACGTCCCTCATAAGGTCGAGAGTCCTGTGTGTCCGGACCAAGTTACTCCAGACCGCCTCGTCGGAATATTTCCAGTACTTACCGTCGAGTCCCACCATCGGGTTCAGCCTCTGTAGGTTACCACGTAGTCCGATGATCTCGAAGTGCGAATCTCTGCGTGTCTTGAACTGGTTGTATATATCGTAGAAGTTCTCCATCGGCCTTGTTCGTGGCGCTGGCCACCGTGAGGAGATGGCATCTAGCAGTGGCAGGTCAGTCCATTGCCACTTCGGTTTCGGAGGGACGTCCACCACCCCTGCAAGGATGGCAGCGTTGTCCACTCCCCACGTCAGTATGTCACCAAACCCTGTCAGGTATCCGTTGATGAAGTTATCAATCTTGGCTGGGCTGGCGAACTTCCCAATCCCAGGCACTTTGCTCATGTACTTACCCAGCAGCTTGGCAGTCTCTGATGTCCACGGCCTGTACTGGAGGAATGGATACAACCCCAACTTTTCCTGCGGTACCAGTGGCCTGTTATAGAAGAAGCTGTGGTTAACCAGCCCCTCGATCAACGGCACCGATGCTGTCGGCAGGATACCTGGCCATGCTGAGATGCCTACCTGCCAGAGTGCTTCTGATATTTCAGTCCCGGCAGTACCTTTAACATGGTCACCCTTCGAGCTTCTGTAGGTCAGATCCAGTGCCAGCTCAGGGATACTTCCGAACGCTATGCCTAGAGTCCATGGCTTGGGTACGGACAGCGTGATGATGTGCTTACCTCGGTAATAGATAGGCTGATTCCACATGATGAGCTTACGCCAGAGAGGCAGGCCAGTATAGTTCTCGTCGTCCTTGTTAAAGAACCACAGACCTACCGAAGGCACGGTTATCGTAGAGAATGCTCTAATGGCTGCTCTTGTTGGATCCTCCTTGGCAGTCCGGATGATCTTGGCAGCAGCCTCAAGGTTAGCGTTCCAGAATGAAATAGCCGTGTTGACATACCTTCCCGTCTTGCCCATCCTTGCAAAGTCCAGCGTGACTTCACGTCCTGCGAACCCGCTGTAGTGCAGGACATCGAGAGGCGTGAACCTCTTGAGATCCCAGCCTTCCCGCTCGGCCATCTTACGCAGCTCCTTGCTGCCACGCTGCTGCTCGGCTACGAACTCACCGATCTCGTTGGGTTTGATGCCGAGGACATCGCCGAGGACCTTCATGCTTCTCTTAAACTCTGCCAGCCTCGGCCCCATCTCACCCTTCATGCCTATCCAATGTATGGCGTTGAAAGGACCGTATGGTTTCTGTAGCATCGACTTGGCTGCGCTTTGGAACGGAGCGTCCGGAGTTTGGCTGTACCTGTGGAATGTCTCAAGGTCAAACTTGCCAAGGGCATTGAGTAGTGTAGCCATGCCACCACCTGCCGTGTGGAAGTCATCCCAGATCTCACCTTCCTTAGCAGCCTCGATGTATCCACCCATGTTCTGTGCGATCTTGGAAAAGACATTGCCTTGGAACTTGGTCTGGATAACAGACATGACCTGATCACGGAACGGATTCCTGACACCGAACTTATAACTGATGGCTGTCGCCGTGGTTCTGTGTATCTGGGTGATGTGCTGTACGCCCTTCCAGAACCCCTTGAGGTTCATCGGATCCATGCCCTTGAGTGCGTGGTAGATGGCCTCGTCGTTGAACTGGAGGACATACTTCTTGCCCTCGCTCCTGACGACCAGCTCCTTCGGACCCTGACTCCATACAGGCTGCCAGATATCCAAGTCCTTCACGTCCAGCATGGCGAGTTCTTCCTCGTTCAGCCCGCTGTTCTCAAGGTGCTTCTTAATCCGGTCCTTGTCGAGAGTGATCTTGCGCTGTCCAGGTGGCACAACATCGAACACCTTGGAGATAATAGGGTTGCCAGCCTGGTGTAGCTTAAGGAGTGACTCGCCTACCCTGTTGGCGTCTGCCGTGGCCATGATCGTCATGGTGTTCTGGATCAGGCTCTCGATAGGATCGTAGACCTCCGCTGCCTTGCCAGTCTTTCTCTTCAACGGGTCGAAGAGGTTGGCATGGCGGTTAATCTTGCCTGTCTTCTCCTCGTTCATAAACCTCGCAGCCTCTTGATGGACTGTGTGCAGAGGTATATAGAACTGGTTGGACGCTTCCATCCTGTCGATGTCGGCCTGCTCTATGAAGCCAGCCTCTTTCAGGTACACAAGCAGATTGTGGACGTAGCCATCAAGCTCCTTCCGGATCTCAGGGAATGCAGGGTAGCGCTCTTCGAGTAGCCTCTCGGATGTCTTGAAATATCCCTCGGCGTTCACTCCCTTGTCAGCCTTCTGGTATCCCTCTATCAGCTTGGGATCGTTGGCCACACGCTTGACGAACAAATAGTTAGAGAACGTCTCGGTGAGTCCCTGTATATCAACTGGATGCATGATTTGTGCGAGGCCACGGCCAACCCTCTTGGAGCCACGGCGATGGGACTTAGAGAATTGGAACTGCTCCTTGGTCAGGAACTGGATGGCCCTGCCGTGTGACCCCCTTGCCAAGGCTGCCTGCAAGGCGAAGTCCTCTGACGGGTTCATCTTGAATCCGCTGTCGATGACATCCTTCCGGAGATCCCACAGGTAGTAAAGGTTATCTTTCCACTTGGTTATCCAGTCACCCTTACGGGTGGTGCGTGGTGACTCTGACTTTGACAGACGCTTAACCTTCTGCCTGTCCCTGATGAAGCTACCGGTCCACTTGATCGGATCTCTGGTGTTGACGGCCTCCCATAGCGCCCTTGCCTCCTTGATTGATTCGGCCAGCTCAAGGTTCTCAGGGAACAGCATGGCTCTAGCGAACTTTTTGGTGGCCTTCGGAGCCACCTCTAGTGCCAGCTCAGGATCCACGATGAACCGGTGGAACCACTCAGAGAACCCTGATCGTGACTGCGAGATACTCGACGGTCTGTCTGTGGTTGCGAGCTTCCTGATCTCTTCTATTTGTGTCCTACCGAATCCACGGACTGGAGTGCCGTCCTCCTTGTGGGTGGACACCATAAGGTCGAACATGGCCATGCCGTGCGCCTTGAACGCATCTTCTACGTTGGTCCTGTTGGTCAGGCGTATGATGTTGTTGCCCTGCTTATAGGTGAGCCCCATCTTCCTGCCAGCCTTGCCGAAGTATGTGGGGGCCACGTAGTCAATGCTGATGATCCCAGCCTGACGGCTCTTCTTGGTGTCTTTGTTCTGCCGTTCATGGAACCCCCAGTCTACTGTCTTGAGCGGAGCGTTCCGGCCACCTGCATAGTAAGCTGGTTTATCCTCGCCGACCTCCTCCATGGCGTCACGCATCTGGACTTCACGCTTGTGTAGGATGTCGACTGACTTCTCTCCCATCTGATAGAGGCTAGGTGATACCAGTCTGTTTCTTACCACTGGCCCCTCTGAGTCAGAGAATATTCCCATCCGGTCAAGTTGCCCAAGAGATACTGGTCTATCCTTTGGTACAAAGGCCTTGCTTCCTCTTGGTCCTTGTACCCAGTCGCCGTCTTGATGCACGATGTCTCTGATGACTGTGTGGGCGTACATATTAAGATTCTTTTTGTCGAGCATCTCGATCTTGGTAGTGTAAATAGCTATCGACTCTGATCCATACCACTTGGCTCTTTGCTTAAGGATGTCCAGTATCCCGCCGTCCTTCAGGAGAAGTGTGTCCGGAACCGACTCGACACCGTAGACCATGCTATCCTCATTCAGATAGAAGACAACCGAGGTGTTCTCTTTGCGGTTGTCGTACGCCTGAGCCCAGTCCGAGATCTCGTCTACACCCTTTACCTTAACCCCCAGTATTGCGTCCGGCTTAGATGGCTTATACGGATTAAGCTCCTCCTTGGCTGCCAGCGGGTCAACCTTCTTGGCCATGTTAATGGTAGCGTTTCTCTCTGCTACGGTATATATCTGCCTTTGCTCTTCTACCGGAAGATTTGAATACCCGCCTCTTTCTGCGCTCATAGTATCCAGTAATTCAGCGACATCGTTATCGTAGTTACGCAGCTCTTTCTCGCCATACGAAGCGTACAGTTCGTGGTCCGTTATGACCGTTTCCCTCATGGCATCATATGACTTGTTGCCAGTGAGCTGCTTCTGTAGCCTCGCCACCTCCAAGACCTTGTCGTAGACTTGCATGTCAGGCCTGGATGGTAGCGGAGGAGAGAACGGATGGTTATGCTGGAAGTATATCTCGTCAGCCCCAGTCTCCACTAGCATCTCATGCATCCAGTTGACTCTTCTAAGAAACACGTCGTCCTCAAAGAACTTCTTGCCACGTCTGTTCCAGTACCTTATGGCTTCCTTCCTAGTTTTGAAGTATTTAGGCTGTTGCTCACCTGCATTTAAGGCCTCACCAATGGTTGTGAAGGTGCGATGCATGGGAGTCCACTCTTTTTGACCTGGGTTCTTGAACTGGAGGAACCAGTACTCTGCGTCTCTCTTGTATTCTGATGGCCTCTTAACCTTGAGCGCCCTGACCTTTGCGCCTGGAGCGTAGGATTTCGTGACGCCTGGCAGGTTGAGACTCGTTGTTCTTGCGTGGACGATCTTGCCAGCCTTAACGAAGATGACCCTTGAGATCTCGAACGGTGCCTTGAGCAGGTTGCCCAGCTTTGCTATATCAGCAGGCCCCCTAATTATCGTGCCGACGAGGTCGGCCCTGCCGCTACCCATCAGCTCTCTGGTGAATGCGTCTGCGTGCCGGACGATCTCTGAGTCGGGAACATCTAGGTACCGATCAGTCTCTGACTTTGTAGTGAGACTGTCCATGGTGCGCTGGTTCCAGTACTTCATGTTGGCCAGTGCCTGGAGCCACAGCTTCTCTATCTTATCAACCACACGGTCCTGGCGCTGGCCGAGGAGATCGCTGACCAGCTCATTGTAAATAGCCTTCCTTCGTTCCTCCGTTATGACGCCATCCACATCTTCGTTAATAAGGTCGATGATCTCAATGACCTCGTCCTTATTGTCCTTGAGCTGTTTCTTGAGCTTCTTGTCTTCCTTCTCAGCGAACTTTTCAGCCTCGGCCTCGGCAGTCTTGATCTCTTCTATGCTGACAGTCTCGACGACCCTGCCACCCTCCGTGACGACCAGTCCCTCATCCGTGGAGATTGTCCTGTCCAGAGACTTAACGAAGATGCCTTCCTGTATGTTGGCCAGCGCTGCTGCTGCCTCAGATGCGATACCCTCAACCTTGCTCGGCATCTCCCTGCCGAGGTGGTCCTTGTAGAGCTTCCCGATCATATCCATATCGGGGTGGGCCTTCTGTCCCAGCTCCATGGCGATCCTGCTGTAGGCGCCGTGCTCATCGGAGTCGATGATGACTGGTTTAATCTCAGTCGTCTCGGCCCTCTGCCCCTGCTTGGACAGTTGCTTCTGAGTCTTCTTCTTCTTGTCCTCTGCCTTCTGTTCCTTAGATTTGCCCTTCTTTGTGGCCTCTCGTTCCCACTTGTTCAGCAGCTTCTTGTCTGTGCGAAGCCTGTTGATCCCACCATCAGTCTGGTAGACCATCTCATCGAGGAACGCCTGCCTATCTGCGTTACTCTTCAGCGACGCAAATATGGCGTTGGCTCGTACGTGTGTGTCGTATCCTGGCTTGTCGGGCTCAGGATGCAGGACGAGCCTGCTCAACTTCTTGGCTTTGATAGCCTGGCGTGCAGAATCCTCAACATTGGCCTCAGCCTTGGCCTTGCCCTTTGCCGTCTTGGACCTGGTTTTGACCTGAGTCTTCTTCTTGTCCTCTGTGCCTGCCTTTACTGTCTTGCCCTTGGCCTTGCCCTTGCCCTCGCCTTTTGAGTCAGCCTCCAGCTTTTTACGCAACGCATCCATGCGAGTCTTTTCTTTCTTGGTGAGCTTATCGCCCTTTTCTACCAGAGCATACCACTCGTTCAGCTCTTTCTGGCTGATCTCGCCGGGCTGTTGGACTTTATCCTTTTTCTCACCCTTTTTATCGGCCTTGGGTGCCGTTTCTTTGTCCGTGCGGATCTGTTCTATGCGATCCTTAACCGCCTTGAGTCGAGCCTTCTGTTCAGGAGTCTTCTTCTTGGCTTTCTTAAGTTCCCCCCGCTCCTTGGCCAGCTCGACACGTTCGGCCTCCAGCTCAGACCACGTGGCCCCTTTCTTACCTTCGATCTTGGCGACCTCTTTACTTGGCTCGACGCCACCCTCGTCCTTGATCTCACCTATCTCGATAGGCTCGTCAGTTTCCTTGCCCTTGCCTTTACCTTTAGTCTTCTTTCCTTTTGGCTCAGTTTTAACTTCACCCTCAATGACGATATCTGCCTTTCCGCCTCCTCCGCCTCCCTTATCTGGCTTGGGTCCTTTGGGCTTCTCGCCTTCTCCGGCTTCGTCTGCGGGTTTAGTATCATCTTTGATCTCCTTGACCTCGATCTCGGTGTCTTTCTTTTCTTTCGGCTCGGCCTTCTTATCTTCCTTCGGCTCCTTTTTTGCTCCCTCAGCCTCAGCCTCCTTGGCATCCTCGATGATGACGTTCTCTTCGTACGCCTGTTCGGCTATTTCGTCAGCCTCTTTGCGGACCTTCTGTTTGATCTTGGCCTGCTGCTCAATGCGCTTACCCTCACTAAGAGCTGCTTTTTCCACCCTCTTGGCGTTAGGCGGGTGCAGAAGCCCGACGATATACATCTCCGTGAACGCTTCGCCCATGGTCTCTAGGTCGCCACCTTGTAGACCAGCAGCTCCGGCCATCAGCGATCCTGGCACGGCTGGCTTAACAAGGTATGGCAGTCTCAGGGCCTCAGCTATCTTGCCTCCCTGTCCGAGGGTGGCACCAGTAGCGAGCGACCATGCTATCTCTTTACCGAGGTTCTCATAGGTGATGTCCTTGCCTTCCTCGTCCAGCACGGGCTCAAGAGTACCGCTGTTGTTCACCATGGTCATCACACCGAAGGCGAGGCCCTCGGCGATACCGTTGTAGGTGATCTGGCCTGTTGCCTGGCGTACAGGAGGTCCGGCAACACGCAGGGTCTTGAAGGTCTTGTCACCGACCAGCTTGACCAGTCTCTTGGATATGCCATTCTTGGCGAATGTGCTGGCTGCTGCCGGTGCCTTGAACTGCGGTCTGATAGTACGAAGGAACGCTGCGTACTTGGGTAGCTCCATCACCAGTGCAGCCACGCCTATCGCTACCCTGTCGGCTGGGCCCATTGATTCCCACTCTTCCGGAGTGATCCTGATGCTGTCCGCCAGCTTCTTTGTGTGGAATAGGTCAGTGTCTTGACCGACCTCCTCGAACTCAGGTGCGTATGGATTGGTAACGTGCATCATCGCACCGGCTGCGGTCATCTGCCCTGCAATACCAGAGACTGTATCGAGATACCTTGTGGCTGTCTCACGGGCGACGTTGTTATACAGCACCATAAGCTCTTCGTTCAACTGAGCTTGGGCTTCAGGCTCGGTTATATCCCAGATGTTTCCTGGGAAGAAGCCCATGTCTTCAGCCTCAATAGCCTGCACGGCTCCCCAGTCGATCTCTTGTCCTGATAGCTGGAGATCCATAAGGATGTTGTAGTCTACTGGTGTCTGTGCGTCTATACCTGCACCACCGGCCATCCCTTCAAAGCCGACACCTGGGTCGGCTTCGTAGTCTGCCTTGATCTTATCGGCGTCTACCCCCCTGATGCGCTTCTCCTCCTCAAGGCGCTCTTGGGCATCCTCGCCTTGCATGAGAAGATCATAGGTGTAGTCAGCAAACTTGTCGGCCATAACTACCTCCGGCTTTCCAGCTCCATGTAGTGCTTGATGAGCATATCGTACAGCCTCTTGTGCTCTTCAGCATTAAATTTTTCTTTGTTCTTTCTGTCTAGTCTGGGGTCAACCTGGGCATAGTAGTTCATCGACGCCAACGCCCTCGTCATAACACTGGCTGCCACCTTGTTCCCTTCGGCTGCCTTCAAGATGTTTGCCTCTTGGTCTTCCCTGATCGGCAAGGTGGGCGGGTTAGTTGGGATTTCTTCTGG
>Ga0114922_10003535_pt1 | contig 14545 bp, 12 predicted proteins | sample AartaG_FD_100975 | JGI IMG/M metagenome (GOLD analysis project Ga0114922, IMG submission 100975) | Deep subsurface microbial communities from Aarhus Bay to uncover new lineages of life (NeLLi) - Aarhus_00045 metaG | ecosystem: Environmental > Aquatic > Marine > Oceanic > Sediment | place...
ATATTGGATATTAAGCCCGGAGAAAAGGTCCTTGAAATAGGCACGGGCTCTGGGTATCAGGCCGCTGTGCTCAGCCATTTTACGGACCAGGTCTGGAGCATTGAGATTCGAAAAGGGCTGGCCCAGAATGCCTCAAAACGCCTTAAGGCCCTGGCCTATGAGAACGTCAAGGTTAAACACGGGGATGGATACTTTGGATGGGCCGAATATGCCCCTTTTGATGCCGTTATGATTACGGCAGCGGCCAATCATGTTCCCCCTCCCCTCCTGAAGCAGCTCAAGATGGGGGGCCGCCTTCTCATCCCTCTGGGGAGCACCACGTACTATCAAACCCTTACAAAGATCACCAAGACGCCAAAAGGAAACGAGGTAGAACACCTGCTCGGGGTCGTGTTTGTACCGATGATGGGCAAGGTTCTGGACGAGTAACATAGGATTGCGGTCTAAATACTGTGTTGCGATCGCGTGTAAATCAAGACTGTTGGTTATTGAGTTCAATTGCCAGGTGTCAGTGTTCAGGTTTGCGGCTTACGCCTTGAGAACAGGACAGCTCTTTAAGTTTCTCGATCCTGACACCCGAAACCTGACACCTTTTCCCCAAAGCTAATACGCAGCAGATGGGCATGGATTTTCTCATTGCCAACAGACGTGATTTACACCTGTTGCGATCTTAATGTCTTCCAATTCGAATGATGGCCAACAAGGAGAGGGCGAGCGTATAGCTGAGCGACGCCAGTAGCAAAACGGTCTTGAAACCGAAGCTTATAGCTATGAGTACAGCCAGCACAGAGCCTACCACCGAAATACTGGCATTCACAGCCCATGCCCACGGAATCGCGCCCTCAAGGTACAGGCTCAAGATGCGAACACCCGTTGGAAAAAACATCCCCATCAAGAATCCCAAAGGTAAGATAACCAAGAAGGCGAAGCCACAGCGCATCCAAAGGGGCCACGCTATGGCCAGCATCAACAGTCTATCCAGAAAAAAAGCATACCCAAGGAGTAATACGGGGGTCATGACTAAAACCGGGACCCTGCTCAGAGCATTTTGGATTTTGGATTTTGGATTTTGGATTTCGGCAAAGCTTGATTTCGTCTCGGATCTAAGCAACAACTTTGAATCCGCAATCCGCAATCCGCAATCCGCAATCGCATAGCTCCCAACGGCCGAGGCTACAAGGAGAGAAAAGAGGACCACTGAAAAGGCGTACACCGGCCTTGCCAGAAACAGGATAAAACGCTGGATCAGGCAAATTTCCGTGAGCATAAAGGCAATCCCAATGAAGCCAAAGTAGGCCAGAAACCAGGACGAAGAAGGGGCCCCTGCCTTTGTAAACGGAAGGGTGATCAGAAAAAGACTGATCAGCGCGGCCTGAAAAAAGATGAGATGAATCAGGTATCCTCCCTCCAGAAATAACTGCCATTTGTTGCCCACCGCACGGTACAACGAAATAACTTTGTCCATCCTGAAGTTGTGATAAAAGAAGGGCCTGTCATCTGTAACGGGCCGCACGTCAAAGAGGTATGCATTGAAGAATGCCTCTCTGGTGCGTGGGCTCAGGATCCTTTCAATCATGTCATGATAGATGGGGCCTGGAAAACGGTTGTATTTGTTGGCATCTGCTCTCTGCATCTCCGGATAGTAGACAAGATCGAAGCGAAGCCTGCCGCAAAACCCTTTTATCCGGCCGATCTCTTGGGGTTCAAACGGGCTTCTTTTGACCAGAAGGGTAAAGGTACCCCAGCTCCTGATTGCCGCAATATGCCGTTCGGGGTTCTTGACACCTATGGCCTCAAGAGCCGCATATGCCAATGCTACCAACCTTGGTTCGTGGCGAGGCGGCGGCAGCAGATACCTGCTTACCGTTAGAAGGCCTTTGGGTGTAAGGGCGTTGATATAGGCCTTGAAGGCCTCTACCGTAAGGGTGTAGTCCTCAGAGAGGCCATAAAGACCGGAGGAAACTGCCCCCAGGCTATCGGTCACAGGAAGCTGGATCACGTCAAAGCGTTTTGGGGTTTTGAGAAGAAAACTCCTTGCTTGTTCTTCAACTGCTGTGGCCTCGTCCTCATAGAGCTTGCCGCTGAAATCCTTAAGGGAATCCCTCATAACCCGGAGCACCAGTGGGTTGGTATTGGTCGTCACGATATTCTTTGCTCCATGATAACGCGCTATGAGAATGTCAAGCCCACCCAGGGGCTCGATGATCAGGACATGGTCTGAGTCTCCAATTGCATACGGAAGGGAAGCCGGAAGAAACTCTATAAAGTCCAAGCGATCCATATTTCCTGTGAAGCGGGTCACTGCATTGAGATGCCCGCCGTCCAGACATAGACCTAACTGCTCCGGGAGCCTTCCCTGGAACTCAAGGCTAAGACCTGGTGCAAAGCGGACCGCCCTGCTCTCAATCACGTCAAGGCGGGCTGCTGGGTGCCACTGGGTCTCCAGGGTCCGGGCATCAGGGTATCTTAGGGCCACCTTTAGGGCCTTGTAAGGTGAAATATTAAGGGACAGAAACCCGGGCCTCATGACGACCAGGACGCACAAAAGCAGCATCCAAAAGCCACGTACAACATTGACCTTCCACCCATTGGTGCTAAAGGCCAGAGAGGCGAATACCGAGAGCAAGCAGACAAAAACAACTGTTCCTGCCTCCCCGGCAAAGGAATATATTGAGAAGGTGGCTACGCAACCCAGGCCCGCGCCCACCAGGTCGCATGCGTACAGCCGGTTGATGGCCTCTGCCTTGCAGGTGTAAACCAGGGCCAGGATCAAACCTGCAAAGAAAAAGGGAATTGCCAGTACGCCGTAGTAGCCAAGTAGATAGACCCACTGATAGCGGTCCCAGATGATACGGGCCGGGTCAAAGGGGATGACATTTGAGGACCAGTAGGCACCGAGTGTGGTCACGGAGAAACCAAGCGCCAGGAGGGCCAGAGTCGGGCGCAGGGAAAGGGTTTTGGTCCTCGGCACCATCATCAAAAACGTGCCGCTTGCACCGTAACCCAGGAAGGCAATGCTCACCACCATGAAAGCAAAATGGTGCCAGAGCGCCACGGAGAATAGGCGCGTCAAGGAGACCTGAAGCATGAGTGTAGCAAGAGAGGTCAGGCCTACCCCTGCAAAAAGGCCGGGGCCCATGGTATTTCGCCCGCCTGCCATCGCCTGGAGCGAAGGCGACTGGCGGGCAGGGATTTTAGATTTCGGATTGCGGATTTGACCTAACCCCTTTAAGTGGGCTTCGCTAAAAAAATACCGTAGGCGTTCACAGGTTCAGAGTTCACCGTTCAGAAGTCAGAGATCAGAAGTCAGAGATCAGAAGCCAGAGATCAGAAGCCAGACCTCCGACCTCTGATCTCTGACCTCTATTCTTTTAACTGAACCTCTGAACCCTGAACCCGTGAACGGTTACAAAACACCATACCACCCGAATAGACGGCCTGGGTCAACAAAAATTTGAATTCTCTGGCTTGATGTGCTAAATATCGCGTCGGAACTTCAACAACTTATTGGAATTCCCACGACTTTAGTCGAGTAGCCCGCCCTGCCTGCCCTGGCGCTCATGCTTACTATAGGCTACAAGCTGACAAATCCCGGTCTGGGCCAGGGGCGCGACATGCTTGAATGAAGGTGTAGTCCCTGCAAACCAGGTCTGGGCCAGGGTCAAGTGGGAAAATGGTCAAATGGTTGACGACTGGACTACTCAACCACCCCGCCTGCCATGGCCATATACGGCATGCAGTGTACATGCTAGCACCCGCCTGCCAACGCCTGAAACAGCATTCAGCTTATGTGCCGGCACCCGCCTGCCAACGCCAGGTACACCGGGCAGGTCAAATGCTAGCATATTTGGCACTGGCGGGCAGGTCTCTGGCACTGGCGGGCAGGCAAATAGCACTGGCGGGCAGGTCGACGACTTTGCCAGCTGTGGAGTGAAGCGGAGCTAACTTTTTGATATGTCTAAAGAATTGATCATCAATGCTATGGACCACGAGACGCGAGTTGCCTTTGTAGGGAACGGAAACCTCGAGGAGCTCTTCATTGAAAGACCCGAAGGCTCTGACATTGCAGGCAATATTTACAAAGGACGGGTCGTGCGCGTGCTCCCCGGTATGGAAGCAGCATTTGTTGACATAGCTCTTGAGCAGGCCGCTTTTATCTATGTGGCGGATGTCTTGAACCATTACCATGAGTTTGAGTATTTCATGCAGTTACTCTCTGACGAGGACAAGAACGCTCTAACCGACCTTGAAAGGGAGAGTCGCCCTGCTTGCCTGGACCAAGAGCTCATGATTGAAGATCTCCTTCATGAGAGGCAAGAAATTATAGTCCAGGTGTCCAAGGCTCCTATTGGAAACAAAGGAGCCAGGGTTACAACCAGGATATCACTGCCAGGTCGTTTTCTGGTCCTCATGCCTACCACAGATCACATTGGGGTTTCTCGGCGTATAGAAGATGAAGATGAGCGAAGCCGGCTAAAGGAAATCTTGACAGGCCTCCGCCCTGAAAACTGCGGCGTCATTGCAAGGACGGTCAGTGAAGGGGTCAACAGGGGAAAACTTGCAAATGAAATGGACTTCCTCGTGTCTCTGTGGCTGGACATTCAAAAAAAGGGGGCCAATGCACCGGTGCCCAGTCTGCTGCACAAAGAGCTAAACGTGACCCTCAGAGCGGTCCGGGATCTCTTTACCCATGAAGTTGACAAGCTTGTCATTGATTCCAGGGTGGGGCACGAAGAAATCTTGAAGTTCTTAGATACATTCATGCCGAGGCTTAAGGCATCCGTCGAACTGTATGAGGACAGCGAGCCTATTTTTGATGCTTACAACCTCGAATCCGAAATATCCCGTGCACTGAAAAAGAAGGTCTGGCTCAAATCCGGAGGGTATATAGTCATCGAGCATACTGAAGCCTTGGTGGCAATTGATGTCAATACTGGCCGGTACGTGGGAAGACATAATTTAGAGGAGACCATCCTCAAGACGAACCTCGAAGCGGTCAAGGAAATCGCTTATCAGATCAGGCTCCGGGATATCGGTGGACTGATCATTATTGATTTTATCGACATGGAGAAAAAATCAAATCGAGAGAGGGTGTGCAATGCCCTGAAGGAGGCCCTCAAGAAAGACCGGAGCAAGACCCATGTGCTTCCCGTTTCTGAGCTAGGGCTCATCGAAATGACGCGAAAGCGCACGCGTGAGACTCTAAACCGCATGCTTTGTGAACCATGCTTTTACTGTGAGGGCGAAGGGTATCTCAAGTCGAAGCGCACGGTTTGTTACAATATCTATCGGGATATGCGCCGGGAGTCTGGCGAGATGCTGGCTCCGCGCATCACTCTGATAGTACACCCCGAGATTGCGGAGCTGCTTCTGGGGGAGGAGAGTTCCCTAATAGATTCCCTCGAAGTAGCCCTGAATAAAAAGATTATCGTTAGGCCTGATCCACATTTTCATCTCGAGCAATATGAGATGTATGAAATGCACAAGAATTACCTTGACAGGGAGCCTTGATTATTTATAATAGTCTCTGATTTTACCAAAATCTCAGGCGATTATGGACTTAGGGGTTCACCCCAAAAGACCTATGATTCTCGTCGTAGGCGGATAGAAATTCTGAAACGTCAGGAAGGTTACTAACATGTACGCTGTAATATCCACTGGGGGCAAACAATACAAAGTCTCGGAAGGGGAAACATTAAGGGTTGAGAAGATTCCGGGTGAGATAGGCGCGGCTGTCTCCTTTGATCGTGTACTCATGTTTTCCGACGACAAGACGGTTAAGGTCGGCCAGCCGACACTTACTGATGTGGCTGTGACAGGTCACATTGTGGAACAAGGAAAGGCCAAAAAGGTCATTGTTTTCAAATATAAACGGCGGAAGCGTTATCGGAGAAAACAGGGCCATCGGCAGCAGTACACGGCACTTAGGATTGATACCATTCGAACTTAGCTGCACTTTGTTTCGCTATTGGTTGAGTCGTTGAGTGCCCGCCCTGGCGCATATTTCGTGCATGCAAGCAGATGGCCAGATAACCAGGTCTGGGCCAGGGGTCGAGTCGTTAACCACTTGACCGTTTTCCCACTCAACCACTTGACTACTCAACTAAAGTCGTAGAAATTTTCCGCCATAGGCGGATAGAAATTCCAAGACGTTTAGGGAGCAACAAAGCTATGGCACACAAGAAAGCAGGCGGGAGTTCACGAAACGGCCGTGACAGCGCCGGTCAGAGGCGTGGGGTGAAGCGTTTCGGCGGGCACAAGGTTTCGGCAGGTAATATACTGGTGCGACAGCTCGGGACGAAGATACACCCCGGCAACAACGTGGGCATTGGGAGGGATTACACACTCTTTGCCAAAATCGATGGACTCGTCACTTTTGAACGCATGGGACGATCCAGAAAAAGGCTCAGCGTTTATCCCGTGTCAGCCTGAGGGGCGATATCCGGAGAGTCCATATTCGTCCATAAGCATTCACCACAGAGATCGCAGGGACATTTTTATTCATCTATCATTGCGGCGTTCTCTGTGTTCTCTGCGGTGAACTATTAGGAAGAGACGTCCCGTCGGCCACACGGGATATATGAAATTCATTGATGAAGCGTCGATCACTGTCCAGTCTGGGGATGGCGGAAATGGCTGCGTGAGTTTTAGACGCGAGAAATACGTTCCCAGAGGCGGACCAAACGGTGGAGATGGCGGCAAGGGCGGTGATGTACTTTTCGAAACCACACTCCGTATGCACACCCTTTACAGCTTCAATTTCAAAAGACATTTCAGGGCTGAACGAGGGAAACACGGTCGAGGGAAAAATCAGTCAGGAAAAAGCGGCAAGGACCTGATCATCTTCGTCCCTCCCGGCACTTTAGTCAAGGAGGCCGAAACCGGGCGGGTACTCAAGGAGTTTGTGCGGAGCGGTGAATCTTTCCTGGTGGCTAGTGGTGGACGGGGTGGCCTTGGAAATCAACATTTTGCATCGCCAAGGAAGCGTGCACCCCGATATGCCCAAGAAGGTCAACCCGGCCAGACCCTTTCCTTGAAACTTGAGCTAAAACTCCTGGCCGATGTTGGCATCATAGGGCTACCGAATGCAGGCAAGTCTACCCTGGCGTCAAAGCTTTCCTCCGCATGTCCCAAGGTTGCCGACTACCCCTTTACAACGCTAACACCCACCCTCGGCGTGGTTGAGCCTCAGGAAACCGACCCCTTTGTCATAGCCGATATCCCGGGACTTATTGAAGGTGCGCACCGCGGGGTGGGTCTTGGAACCAGGTTTCTGAGACACGTCGAGAGGAGCCAATTTTTGCTTCACCTGATCGATCTTTCCTCCGTTCCATCGGAAGACCCCCTTAGCCCGTATCATACTGTCAATCAGGAGCTCCGGCAGTTCAGTCCAGCCCTTGGCCGAAAACCCCAGGTAATTGCATTGAACAAGGTAGACAAACCCGGTACCCATGCTGTGGCGGAAAAACTTCGCAATGCCCTTCAGCCATTGAATCCCGACGTATGGGTCATTTCAGCCATCACGGGTGAGGGCCTGGAGCGATTAAGAGACCATTTGGCTGGGCTTGTGGAGAAGGTCAGACAGGCTGACTACAATAAGATCGAGAAAACCCGAGTCAACACATGACTGTTAGACAGGAACGTCTTCAAATTCGAAGAAACCTCTTTGACCGTGTCAGGCGAGCTGTCGTCAAGGTTGGCAGCGGGGTGCTCACCCATGAACAGGGTCTTAACGATAGAGTGATAAAACGCCTGGCCCGAGAGGTGTCTATGCTTATGGACCAGGGGCGTCAGGTGATCCTTGTCAGTTCCGGGGCTATCGCCTCGGGGATGAAAAAGGTGGGTATGGTTGAAAGGCCTTCTGATATCCCACACAAGCAAGCGATTGCCGCTATAGGACAGTCCCGGCTCATGCTAGAGTACGAGAAGTCCTTTGCTCGTTATCAAAAGAAAGCGGCTCAAATCTTGTTGACCAGAGATGACCTTTGCAACCGGAGGCGTTATCTGAATGCCCGCAATACCATCAACGTTCTCTTAGATTGGAAGATTGTTCCTGTCATCAACGAGAATGATACAGTGGTTGTGGAGGAACTCAAATTCGGAGACAATGACAACCTGTCGGCCATGATTACCCATTTGATGGATGCCCAGATACTGATCAACCTGACCGATATTGACGGCTTTTATGACAAAAACCCGGCGGCCCACAAAGACGCCTTGCTCATACCCATGGTGTCCAGGATCGACCGTGCCATGGAAAGGGCAGCCCGTGATATTCCAGGGGCTTTCGGCATGGGCGGGATGTCGAGCAAGATCCAGACAGCAAAGAAGGTCACCACGAGCGGAATTCCTATGGTCATTGCAAGCGGCCTTAAACCAAACATCCTGAAAAAACTCTTTGAGGGCCGGGACATGGGAACCCTCTTTCTCCCAGGAAAGGAAAAGATGGGCAGTCGGAAATGTTGGATTGCCTTCACTCTAAAGGCAAAGGGTACCGTCAAGGTAGACAGAGGAGCAGCCAGGGCCATCCGCAAAGACGGCGGAAGCCTGCTGCCGATTGGTATTCAGAATGTTGAGGGTGACTTTGGTGTAGGCGCTGCCGTCAGTTGCATAGACCCGGATGGGGTGGCTTTTGCCAGGGGGCTTGTAAACTATAGGGCCGCTGATATCAGGAAGCTTATGGGCCTTAAGACCAGCCAGATCGAACAGCGATTGGGATATAAGCACTACGACGAGGTGATTCACAGAGATAACTTAGTCATCACGATGAACAAGGAGGGAACTGTATGTCAATAGAAAAGACCATCACGGATATGGCCCGAGATGCAAAAGAGGCTGCAAAGATGGTGGCCCGTCTAAGTACGCAGAAAAAAGACGAGGCATTAGAGCGCATTGCCCAAAAGCTCCTTGATGAGGCCGCCACGATCAAACAGGAAAACGAAAAGGACCTGGAAGATGCAAGACAAAAAGGGCTTTCAGAGGCCATGATCGACCGGCTCACGGTCAGTGATGCGGTCATAGAATCGATGGCTGGCGGCTTGCGCGACGTGGCAAGGCTCCCCGACCCGGTGGGAAGGATTACCGGTATGTGGCTGCGCCCCAACGGTCTCCAGGTTGGTCGCGTGCGCATTCCCTTAGGCGTTATTGGGATGATCTATGAGTCGAGACCGAATGCCACTATCGACGCTGCAGGGCTTTGCCTGAAGGCCGGCAATGCGGCGATCCTGCGCGGCGGCTCAGAGGCCTTTCACTCAAATGCCATTCTGGCCCAGATCATCCAGGGGGCACTTCGGGAAACCGGCATACCGGAAGCTGCTGCCCAGGTGGTCCCGGTAAGGGACAGGACTGCCGTGAACGTGCTCCTTACTCAGGAGGAATATGTGGACCTCATCATCCCCAGGGGAGGTGAGGGACTAATCCGTTTTGTGGCTGAAAATTCCAAGATCCCTGTCCTCAAACACTATAAAGGTGTCTGCCATGTCTTTGTAGATGAGGATGCAGACCCTGGTATGGCTGAAAAGATTTCGTACAATGCCAAGGTGCAGCGGCCAGGCGTTTGCAACGCCATGGAAACCCTTTTGGTCCATGAAGCTGTAGCCGGGTCATTTCTCCCTCAAATGGCCAAGCGCTTCGGGGAGGCGGGCGTGGAGCTGCGGGGGTGTCCTAAGACCTGTCAGATCGTGCCGGAGGCCAAAAAAGCCTCTGAGGAGGATTGGTCAGCCGAGTACCTGGACTTGATCCTTGCGGTCAAGGTGGTTGCCTCTATGGAAGAGGCCATGGACCACATTGCGCGGTACGGATCAGCCCACACCGAGGCGATTGTCACCTCGGACTATGCCCGGGCCCGGCAGTTTCTGAAGGAAGTGGATGCCTCAGTGGTCCTGGTAAATGCCTCTACGCGGTTCAATGACGGGGGAGAACTCGGTTTGGGGGCCGAGATCGGGATCAGCACTTCCAAACTTCATGCTTACGGGCCCATGGGGCTGGAGGAGTTGACAACCACCAAGTTTGTGGTTTTTGGAGACGGACAAGTGAGAACTTAGGGTGTATTTGTGCGATTAGGCCTTTTTGGGGGTACCTTCAATCCGATCCACTTGGGCCACCTCAGGGCTGCGGTAGAGGTCCGGGAGGCTTTCAACCTGGACAGACTCTTGTTAATCCCATCAGCCCACCCCCCTCACAAGAGGGCCGATCATGTGGCCAATGCTGAGGATCGTCTGGAAATGGTCCGCCTGGCCATACAGGGTGAGCCGGCCCTTGAGGCCTCTGACGTGGAACTGGCTCGTCCCGGCCTCTCATACACAATCGAGACCCTGCGATACTTCCAGGAGCAGTTTGGTCCTGAAACGGACATCCATTTTATTGTCGGCCAGGATGCCTTTTCGGAAATCACCACATGGAAGTCGTATCAGGGGCTTTTTGAGACTGCTCATTTCATTGTGATGACCCGTCCCCGCTCGAAGCTGCGTAGCCTGGAGGACTTTATCCACACCCAGATATCTACAGAGTATCAATACGATCCCATATCCAACCGATACAGCCACCCCCGGTGGTGCACTATCTTCTGTCTGAATATCACTTACCTGGATATTTCAGCCACCGAGATACGAGAATGGATCAGACGGGGTCGCTCCATCCGTTTCCTCGTCCCCGACGTGATCCAGGGCTTTATTAACAAAAAGGGACTCTACCGATGACGCTACCCTACGAGCCGACTCTTGACCCTTACGTGAAAGCAGCCCTTGCTATGAAGGCATTTGATGTAGTCGTTCTTGACGTGCATGAATTGGCGTCCTTTGCGGACACCTTTATCATATGCAGCGGCCGGTCCCACCGCCAGGTCTCGGCCATTGCCGAATTCATAGAACACGACTTGAAGAAACAAGGGATCAACCCTCTGGGTGTAGAGGGCCTCCAAGAAGGACACTGGGTCCTTATGGACTATGGCGATGTGGTCATTCACGTCTTCTATGAGCCGGTACGGATTTCCTATGACCTTGAAGGCCTGTGGTCAGACGCCAAGCGGATCGAAGAAAGTGAGCTAAAGTGCCTAAAGTGAGCTAAAGTGCCTAAAGTTACTTTGTCCATTAGTTGTGAACTTCGTGTTTTTTCTGGCAGAAAATACCTGGGATACACTGTGTTTCAATGCTGACAAATAATTGAGGAATTTAGGAATTCAGGGATTGAGGAATTAAGATAGGGAACATTCCGTCAATTTCCAAATTCCTAAATTCGCAATTCCTAAATTCCGGCTTGTCCCGGTTAGGCACTTGTCATGAAAGAACTCACACATCAGCCACCTGAGAAACAGAAGAAACTCGCGCTCATCAGCCCCAAAGACCTCTTGAGGCTCCCGGGTAAGAAGGCCCTTGAACTGATTCTTGAGTCGCCCAGACCTGTTACACTGGTGCAATCGTTGGCCGAAGAAGATCTCTTCTGGCTTATCCAGGAGATTGGTCCTGAGGATGCCCTTCCGATCCTGTCCCTTGCCTCCAATGATCAGTGGCAGTATCTGCTGGATCTGGAGCTGTGGACAAAGGACCGTCTGGAAATCGATTCGGTCAATCGCTGGCTGCACCTTCTGCTCGAGGCAGACCCAGAGAGGTTCCTGATCTGGGGACTGCGCGAGCATATCGAGCTTATCGAGCTCCATCTTTTCAAGCACATCGAGGTCAGAATAATGGAAGAGGATGAATCGCCATCCGATTTCGGTGAGGGGTATTTCAGCCTGGACGGTCTCTTCTATATTCGGATCAAGCATGAAAAGTACGAACAAACCATCAGGCAGTTCCTTGAGCGACTTGTGCAGCACAACCTCAGCAGATTTCGTGATGTCTTGCTGGAATTGGCCGGGGTCCAGCCAGCAGAAGTGGAAGAGAACATATACAGACTCAGAAATGTTCGGTTGGCTGAAAAGGGCTTCCTCCCCTTTGAGGAGGCCATCGGGATCTATCAGTATTTTGACCCACAAAGCCTTCTTGAAAAGGAGCCTGAGCTCCGCAAAGTCACACAAGAGCAACAGCCCCCTCAGCCCGTACCTGTCTCCACGTCGCTGCTTATCCAGGATCAGGACCTTTTTTACAACTCTTTGAAACGCATAGAACATGGTCATATTCTGGAACGACTTCAGATGGAATTTACTGCAATGTGCAACCAGATTGTTTCAGCAGATGGCCTTATGATCCGGGACAAAGAAAACCTGGCGGATGTGGTAAGAAAGGCTTGTGGATATTTGGGTATTGGCCTCGAAAAAGTGACTGGCGGAGACCCACATAAGGCTGCTCGCTTACTTCAAAAGTTTCCTTTACACCACGTCTTTCGCGTAGGTTATGGTGCTGCCCTGAAGCTCCGATGGAACACAGAAAAATGGCTCAAAAAGAGCTGGTTCGTCAGGGAGTCGTTTGCGCTCAGCTTCTGGGGGGATTACTGGGAAGGAATACTGGAAGGCCTACTCAGAAAACGGCCTCTTTTTTACACAGGTTTTTCTGAGGGCGAGCCATACCGTGAGTTTAAGACCTTAGAAGAGATCACACGCTGCCACAGAGCCCTTGATCAGGTCATGGGCCTGGATCACCTCCTGTCTCTGCTGTTTGCTCAAACCGCTGTCGTTCACCCGGTTCAAGCCTATCACCCGGTTACTTACAAAAATCTTCTTTTGACCTGCTGGGTCAGACACCACCTGGGCCTACCAGAAGAAACAAAGTCCCTTGGCATCGAGGTATTGAAGATCTTTTTCAGAAATCTTTGGGTAAAAGAAGCAAGGCCGTATCGGGTGGACACAAAAATGAAACAGGCATTTTTGGACTGGCTTCAAATGCGATCTGATCAGGCTATCGATGAGATTCTAAGCCAAGTAGGCAAAACCTTTGAACGCCTCTTTGGCGAGCTTGAAAAGGAATATGGATCAGTTTCCGTGAAGGATCTCGATCCAAGATACATCAAGCATTTCCTGGTCACACCGTGAGCCATAGCATTTTGGATTTAGGTTGCACATCATTTCGATATAAATTAATGGGAGAAAGATGCAGAGAATACCGATTACCCTTTTAGGAGAAAAGAAATATGGATAATGAGACTTTCTATAAATACCCGTCAAGTCCATATGACGACGGCATTTTACTAAATGAATACAGAAACGAGTTTTCGCTTGTAGCAGCAAAACGTAAGGACGGCAAGACCTACATGGAATGGGTGTTTCCTCAGAAGAGAGATGGGAGCAAAGAGCCTATTGACAAAAGTGTGCCCTGGAAGATCAAGCTTGGGTCTAAGGCTGAAGCCATCGCTGTGTTAAAGTTCTTTTTGGACAAGTTAGACGGTGAGACGCCTCCGTCTGATGAAATTCCTGTGGATGGCTGGAGTGATGAAAGTCAGTATGACGATGAGATTCCGTTTTAGTGGAGAAATTAGAACCGGAGGTGTGATCATATGAAGATTGTCTTTGAGAAGGAGAAAGAAACCAAGAATACAATCAAGTACGCGGAAAGGCCTAAGCCCGGTAAGCCACCTGTTATCGGTACGCTGTATATTCAGAAATGGTTTGCCAGTGATCGGGAAACCATTGAAATTGAAATTCCCGAAGCAGAGGAGGGTGGCTGATACTGCTATTGATGCTTGGTTTTTTCTTTGACAGTGTTTTCGTGATCACTGCGTACGAGTTGACAGGAAAGCCACTGAAAGCATATCTGCGTCGACGCCGAAGGAGACTAAAATGACAAAACAGAACAGATTCCCGCCGGGATGGGATGCGTACCGTGTGCAACGTGTAAAAGCCCGCAGCCCGCTTTGCCATTGGGCCGTAAAGGAACTGGGGATGAGTACCACGTTAAAGGATTACTTAGTGCCTGACCGGAAACCTCTGTTTCTGTCATTTCGACCGAAGGGAGAAATCTTTTAACTCAGTATTTTCAATACCATAAGATTTCTCCCTGGCCCAGACCGGGTTCTTATATAGCACCGGTTATTATTCTCATGTCGCACCAGGGCGGGCGCTCCGCTCGAAATGACAGTTTTGGCTAGTTTTCGTTCAGGCACTACTTAGAAACTGTAAAACCTAGGGGCGTACCCCTCTCCCCTACTCTCCTGTCAACCCCAAATGACAAATGAAGATGTGACCCCGGGCACCCGCTTAAGGCGCGTCCAGTGCGGGAAACAGCACCCTGACCGTTGTGCCCTTGCCGGGTTGGCTATTCAGGGAAACTGCTCCCCGGTGTGCCCGCTGAATTCCCAGAACGGCTGCCATCCCCAGGCCGCGGCCGGTAAACTTGGTTGTAAAGAAGGGATCGAAGACCTTTGCAAGGGTCTCCTCGTCCATCCCGCAGCCAGTGTCGGATACTTCAAAGCAGACGTATTTGCCATCGGGCAGATCATCATCCGGAAATAGCTGTTGAAAGCAGGTGTGGTCGCAAAATATCGTGTCTATGGTCAGGGTGATTGTGCCATCAGCATCACCGATAGCCTCGGCAGCGTTGTTGACCAGATTCATAATCACCTGGCGTATCTGGACGGGGTCCCCTTTAAAGAAAACAGGCTCGGGTGATAGATTGAA
>Ga0114922_10003536_pt1 | contig 14540 bp, 13 predicted proteins | sample AartaG_FD_100975 | JGI IMG/M metagenome (GOLD analysis project Ga0114922, IMG submission 100975) | Deep subsurface microbial communities from Aarhus Bay to uncover new lineages of life (NeLLi) - Aarhus_00045 metaG | ecosystem: Environmental > Aquatic > Marine > Oceanic > Sediment | place...
ATGTTATTTAACTCAGTTTGTGTCCTCACTTGGCTTTGTATGAGTTGTGCCAATTGGCCTTCGTAGTTGTTATCCACGACAAAAACCTTTTTGCAGGTTAAGATGAATTCATTCACATCTTTATCCAAAAAGGGCCAAAGAGTCCGGATCTGCAAAAACTTGGCTTCGATCCCCAAGTCCTTCAGCTGATCCAAAGCTTCTCTGATCGGGCCAAAGGTGGAACCACAACCTATAATTCCAATTTCTGATGTCTTGTTTCCCCAAATTCTTGGGCGGATGAGATCTTTCCGTGCACTATCGAGCTTCTTCATCCTTTTTTCCATCATCTTGGTTCTATTCTGAGGAGTCTCATCCCGATATCCCCATTCATCATGTTCATTGCTCTCTACCATATGGATACCACTTTTCATTGAAGGAATGGCTCGTGGGGAAATCCCGTCTTTTGTAAACTGAAAGCGTTTATAATCTTTTATCCCAAGAAGTTCCTTTTTGGTCAGCAACTTACCTCTATCTATCTCGATCTTTTTGAGGTTGAATTTAGCGACCGTTCGGTAATTTTGGCTATAATCCTGTTCGGTAAGCACGATAACTGGGCATTGGTATTTTTCCGCAAGGTTAAAAGCTTTGATGGTAAACTCGAGACACTCTTGTAGGGTTCCAGGAGAAATTATGATACGTGGGAAATCACCGTGAGAGCCATGGATCCATTGCATCAGCTCGGCTTGCTCGGATTTTGTCGGCAGTCCTGTACTCGGGCCAACCCTTTGCGAATGAACGACAACAAGCGGTATCTCCGTCATTCCTGCGAGACTAAATCCTTCCAACATAAGCGACGCACCAGGGCCCGAAGTCGACGTCATAGCTCGGACTCCCGCATAAGAGGCTCCCAGCGCCATGTTTATGGCAGCCAATTCATCCTCGGTCTGAACAACAAGCCCTTTGTTATCGGGAAAGTAGTGGATCAGCCATTGCCAGATCTCTGTGGCGGGGCAGATCGGATACGCCGCAAAAAAACGGCAACCGGCCGCCAATGCTCCCAATCCAATGGTTTCATTCCCAGATATCAGAAGTCTGTTTACGTCTTTTTTCTTCGTTAGCAAATGCCTTTCACGTTCCACTATGATCTTTTTCGCTTTTTCGCAACCAAGATGAATGGCCTCAATATTTCTACGAACGACTTCCTCACCCTTTCGTTTTAAAAAAGTTTCAGTTATGATCCTGGAAATGATAGACATATCGAGGTCTAGGATATAGCACAAACCGCCCAAAAGAATCATATTTTTGAATATCTCATTCCCGAATTTTTCTTTGGCAAGAGTCCTCATTGGAAAGGCGTGAAAAGTTTTTGTTGAGCGATCCGACGGTTTTATACGAGCCACTTCTGACCCTTCACACAAGACTATTCCATTATCTGCCACCGTATTTATGTGCATGAATATCGCATCGCAATCGAACGCCATAAGAACATCTATTTTGTCTGCTCGTCCTTGAATTTTCTTCAGGCTCGCTCTTATGGTGTAATTAGTATCCTCTCCTCGAATATTGGATGGAAAATCCCTGTAGGTCACAATTTCCCACCCCTGTCGTTTGAGTATTTTTGCCAGAACATTCCCTGTGAACAAGACTCCATCTCCGGCCTTGCCTGCTATCATCACAGATATATCTTTCATCATCTTCCTGAATTATTTATAAAAACTGCCTCTTCCAAATTCCAATTTAATAGCAAAAAATATCTAGCCTGATTTCTTGTGATATCAAGAAGGCTCGTTCTTCTAATAATTTCTTTCATCGCTATTTTTTACCCTTTGGGAGAACCAATCTTACCACATCGGATTCGTTGCAGCCCATTCGCGGTATACAAATACAGCATCATGGGCCGCCTGCTTGCCGCTGTAGCAATCTTGGCTCTTAAATAATCCAAGCAAATTGCTAGCGCAAACAAAAAAATACTGTCGTCACTTTCCTTTTTTTACACATAACTTTATTAGCAATAATCATACCAATATCAAACATTATAAAACATTCTGGCCATGCTGTCCTCAATTTCCCGAGAAATAACAACTGGCGGCTAACATGCTTTATTCTCGCAGAATTAAAAGACTACAGAAACACCCATATTTCGGTAATAAATCTCTGTTTTTCCGTTGTGGATCACCGGGTTCCGGTTTTTTCTATACCCAGTTTTTTCATGCGGCTTTGAAGCGTAGAAGGCTTCAAGCCCAGAATTTTTGCTGCTCCCTTAGATCCGTAGACAACTCCGCCTGTATGTTGAAGAACATCCTCGATATACTTTTTTTCATAATCCTCAAGAGAAGGATAGGTCAATAACTTTCTGTCCTCTGTCTTCTCAATAAAATAAGTTTCAGGCACATTAAGATATTCGCCCTTTGATGTGACCAAACTGTGCTCGATGATATTTTGAAGTTCTCTCACATTTCCTGGCCAAGAATATTCTTGAAAAAGCCGCAGAGTTTGATCCTTGATTTTATCCACTTTTTTCCCGAGTTTCCTACCATATACCTCTAAGAAATAGGCTGTGAGCAAAGGAATATCCTCGCTTCTTTCACGAAGAGGAGGTATCTCGATCGGGAACACATTCAATCGGAAAAAAAGATCCTGTCTGAATTGCTTCTCCTTGACGAGAAGGCCGAGATCTCGGTTGGTAGCGGCGAGGAGTCTCACATTAACCTTTATGGTCTTCGAACTCCCTACCCTCTCGAACTCACCATCTTGGAGAACACGCAAAAGCATAGCCTGCGTCTCCAGCGGCAAATCTCCGATCTCATCCAGAAATATGGTCGCTCCATCGGCGTATTCAAAACGCCCAAGACGCCTCATGATAGCGCCCGTAAATGCTCCCTTTTCATGGCCAAAAAGTTCAGAGGTGATCAGACCTTCCGACAAAGCAGCACAATTCACCTTCACCAATATTCTTTCTTTCCGAAGGCTAAGTTCATGGATATAACGAGCTACCAACTCTTTTCCAGTTCCCGTTTCCCCTTTGATAAGAACAGAAGTATCTGCAGGTGCCACTTGTTGAATCGCTCTTTTCAGAGATTGTATGGCTCCGCTGATCCCGATCATTTCTTCAAAAGGATGCTCCAATTTCAACTCTTCTTTCAACACCTGAGTTTCCTGGTAGTACCTATTCTTCAAGGATTCGGTTTGAGCCTTTTCCATTCGTTCTTGCTCGAGTTTGACACTATCAGTGATATCCTGAAACGTTCCTCGATATCCTGTAATATTCTCTCGAGAATTCTTGATAGCTGTCATGGAAAATTTAAAAAATAGCTTTTCCTTCCCGATCTGAAAATCAAGGGTTTGGTCCACAACATTATTTTTTTTATCCAGCTTTTCTATGTATTTTTCCCATTCCTCCTTCTCGATTCGGAGATCACTGATCTTGATATTGTGGTCCAACAGCATTTCTGGGGAGGAATACCCGATAAGTTTAGCTCCATTGCTGTTTATTTGAACGAAATACCCTTTGGTATCGATTTCTACGATACCGATCGGCGCAGAATTGAACAATTCCATCAATTTCTTTTTTGAATCATTCAAATCGGAATACAATTGTGCGTTCTTGACAGCGACCCCGATTTGAACACAAGCCTTCTCTAAAAAATTCATCATTTCTTCAGAGAACATGTTTTCTTTTTCATCCGCGACATAAAGTTCAGCTACAATCTTACCCCCAACTCTCATCGGTATAATCACGACAGACTCATAGCCGCTTTGAGCACAAACTCCTCGCAGAGAGTTCTTTTCCATTTCCGGATAATCCTTTTTTATATTCTTCATGAAATCTGTCATATGGGAGGTGAAAAATGAACCATAATTAGAGATGAAAGGATAGGATTTATTCACTTTTCCGCTTGCAACATACCCACACAAGCAATCTTTAAGAGTGATCCAATGCTCAGAATCGATAAACTCCCTATCTAATCCGAAATGCGAATAAAAAGGAATATTTCCCTTTCCATCGACAATTCTTATGGCCAGATGATGACACTTGGTGACTTTTTTCAGGATGAGTAGCACTTCATTCAAATTGGATTTTAGATCGGGGAGTTGTGTGATTTTTTTTGCGATAAGTGAATACGTTTCAAAGTAGTCGAGACTATTCAATCTAGGATCCTTGTTCATCTTCCTTATATCCAGGACGGAAAACGACTTTTCAGTCATTTTTTCTGTTGGTAAGAATTACCTCCCGTTTCAGGCAGCTTTCCGGTTCCTGTTATATTTACCACCAAAAAAAAACCAAGTCAATGGGGCCAGAATGAGACAAGTCTAAGCCAAATTACACGAGGATCCTTGGCAAAAGAGGATTTATGCAGGTGACGATTTCATAATTGATAGTCCCTGCCCATGCAGCAAGGTCGTCCGCTGTAATAGTCTCAACTCCATCCTTTCCCAAAAGCACGGCTTCATCCTCCACCTGCACCTCCGGAATATCTGTCACATCCGTCATGACGAAATTCATGGCCACCCTCCCACGTACCGGAGCTCTTTGCCCTTTGATAATCACATGGGACATGTTGGAAAAAGCCCGCGAGTAGCCGTCAAAATACCCTAACGGCAGCACAGCCAAAATTGTCTCTCGGGTCGCACGAAAAGAACAACCATATCCGACAAAAGATCCTTTTGGGATTTTTTTAATCTGAGCGATGCGGGTTTTCCAAGATAGGACTGGTTTCAATTGAATTGGTTTGCGATTCTGAAGAATGCAGGACAGATAAGTTTCCTTAGAAGGCCAGAGACCATACATGCCCACACCGATGCGGACCATATCAAAATAGGTCTCGGGAAAAAGTATGGTCGCAGCCGTGCATGCGATATGTTTGATCGGGATTTCGATTCCGTGTTCTTTAAGCTTTTGACAAATCTTTTCAAAATTATCAAGTTGAAAGCGGGCATAGGAATGATCCGTGGTGTCTTCGATATTGGCAAAATGGGAGGACATCCCTTCTAAGACCAATTCGGGATGTCTTTGGATTTTTTCAACAAAAGAGAAAAAATCCTCTTCTCGAATCCCTTGACGGTGAGTCCCGGTTTCGACCTTTACATGAAGTCGGATTTGCCCTTGAAGATGGGGAGCGAATTCGATTAATCGCTCGATAGTTTCCGGATTATAGACCGTGAGCCGGAGGTCGTTTCGGACTGCCCGCTCCAGCTCATCAAAAGAAATATATCCCAGAACAAGGATGGGACAATCCACTTTTTTCTTTCTGAGGAAAAGGCCTTCTTCGATGGAATGAACACCGAGCCAATCAGCTCCTGCCTGAAGTGCGATCTTTGCCACCGCCAAGATCCCATGGCCATACGCATTGGCTTTTACCGTTGCCAATAACTTCCTGTTTTTCCCGATCAACCGGCGAAATTGGCGGATGTTGTGGGTGAGGGCAGAGCTATCGATCTCGACCCATTGCATTGGTTTGGCTTTCATAACAAGGGAAATATCAGATCTCGGCTTTTATTTTGTCTAAATCCATCAATGATTTCAGGTTTTCTTCTATCAATATGGACTCTTTTCTTTCCTTCCCGGTCGAAATGATGGCAACATCCGCCTCGATTAGATCTTCGATAAGTTTAACATAGTCTAGAAAACCTTGAGGAAGAAAAGAGCGTTCTTGGATCCCACTGATAGGATTTTTCCAGCCTTTAATTTTCTTGAATTGAGGTTCTACTTCCGCAAGTTCCCATATATCAGATGGAAAACTTCTCAACCTTTCACCCTTGTATTTGTATCCCACACACACTTGTATCTCATCCATGGCATCAAGAACATCGGGCTTGGTCATAACAATTTTTTTGATGCCGCTGATCCGACAAGAATATGCCACAGCAACGGCATCAAACCATCCACATCTCCGGGGTCTCCCTGTCGTGGCTCCATATTCATTCCCCTTTTCCATAAGGAGACGTCCTATGTCTCCAGGTATCTCAGTCGGAAAGGGGCCGCCCCCAACCCTGGTGGTATAGGCTTTTGTAATGCCGATAACGGCATCTATTTTATCCGGTCCCACGCCTAATCCTGTACAGACACCTCCCGCTGTCGAGTTGGAAGAGGTGACGTACGGATATGTGCCGTGATCTATGTCCAGAAGGGTGCCTTGCGCTCCTTCAAACAGGATTGGTTTTCCCTGTCTAATGCAATCATCGAGAATAAGCGAAACATCTTTTATGTATTCCTTCAAACGGGGAGCATACGTAGCAAATTCCTTGAATACCCGGTCTTTAACCAGCTTTTTTTCACCAAAGTGGGATAGATAGATATTTTTCTCATCCACATTCTGCTCGATCTTTTCTCTAAGAACAGAGAGATTAAGCAGGTCTCCGGCACGAATACCCAAACGAGCCGCTTTATCTTGATATGCAGGGCCTATTCCTCGCGATGTCGTTCCTATTTTTTTGGAACCTCTTTCCCTTTCACTGATCTTTTCTACTAGGGAATGGTATGGAAGGATCAGATGAGCTTTTTTGCTGATCGCCACATTTTTATCATTTTTTATCCCGTAACTTTCTATTTCTGCCAATTCTTCAAGAAAAGCCACAGGATTGATGACGACTCCATTTCCGATGAGGCAGAGTTTATCCGAACGCAGAATCCCAGAAGGGATAAGATGGAGAACGATTTTCTTGCCGTTGATATAAACTGTGTGGCCAGCATTATGTCCTCCCTGAGAACGGGCGACCACATCGAATGATGGAGCGATAAGATCGATAATCTTGCCTTTTCCCTCATCACCCCACTGGGTTCCAAGCACAACGATATTTGCCATAAATTTTCTCTTGCTCTTGATATTTACTGTAATTTATTATCAGACAGAATCAAACGGAGACAAAATAATATCAGATGTCACAACATGAAACAAGATTAAAAACTAACAGCTACTTGGACAACCCATAAATCATCTTTTTTGTTGATTATTTTCTCCCGATTGAAGTCATATTCGAATGAAATACGGATATTGGGAATAGGGATATAAACCACGCCAAGTGCCCAACGGCTCCTGTCGATGATTATCCCAGCTCCATGTCCTAGTATAGGAGAAAAACCCGGTCCATGGTAAGGATCCATATATTTTAATTTTTGGTAGCTGGCGAAGGGTTGAAACGTTCCCCAGAATATCGCAACCTGCACAAAATAAGCTTCGGTTTCTCCATTTGCATAGTCTTCAGGATTCTTGATAATAGCTTTTGTGTATTCGCCTAAAATCTGCCAGTCCTCGGTTATCCAATTCACATCCGCACCGTGAAGGATCAAATCACGGCTGTTATCATCATCATATTTTCCTGTATTGATGGAATAAGCCAGCTCGAAACCCTGGCTAAATCTCCAACCGATTCGCCCCCCTTTTCCTTTATCTTTGTTATTATCCTCGAACTGTTGGCCATCCTGGAGACCTGCCCCTTCCCTAAGACCATTTCCCAAATATCCTTGGTACACAAAGCTTCCGATTACCCCATCTACCAATATCCCTATGTCTCTCCATCTCTCAGGGTAACAATACTCTATGTGCAATGGGGAATTGATCAAGATTGTTTGGTGCGGCCTGTTGATACGGTTATAAATCCCAAAAGGAATGAGGAATAGACCTCCTTGTAGACGAAAAGCTTCCGATGAGGTAATCCCCAACCAGGCTTGATCGATCTCGACATGGGAGATATCGGCAATCCGAAACTCGGCTCCATAAGCAAAACCGGTGGATATATCGCCTGAAAAAATCAGCCCCAACAAAGGATTTTTAAAAGTCCCCTTGTAATAATCCCCCTCTTTTTCGCTTTTGAAATAATTGGCCGAAACATACCCTGTAATTTGGCTCAGGGCAGGCGTTGTAAAAAGAAATGTTGCCAGGAGAACTATTGATGTTTTGTGTTTCATAGGACTGAAAAATCGAACTCCTCATCCAGCAAAGATCCTTTCCATTCTCCGATATCGATCTGCTGAAGGATCAATCGATTGATCTCGTTTACATTTTCTCTCGTTCCCATCCATATGGCTCCGACAAGTTTTCCATTCTGTACAACGATCTTTTTGTAAATTCCATCTTCTTTGATTATTTTCCTGAATTCTTCGCAAGTCCCTACTTCCGGAGTCACAAGCCCAATGGCGGTTAAATCCAACCCAACAACCTTCAAGGTGTTCGAGGGAACGGTCCCCCCATATTTTTTTTCTTGTTCCACCATATTGAAAGCCACAGCTCTAGCCTGGTTAAACGAGGCCGGTATGATCCCATAGATCCTATCTCTGTGCTGCACACTGTCCCCAGCTGCAAAAATGGCCGGGTGGCTTGTTCTCAAGGTATCATCGACGATGATGCCTTTGTCCGTCTCTAGGCCTGCCTCTGCTGCAAGTCTGATGTTAGGCCTCACTCCTGCTGCAACAATTGCGGTTTGTGTTTTCAGTCTTTCTCCACTTTTAAACCTAAGGCCTTCTATTTTTCCCTCTCCTAGGATTTCTTCAGTGGTAATACCCAGCTGAACTTCGATCCCCATATCTTCGATCTGGGATTGCAGTACTGAGGCTCCCTCGGCATCGAGCTGCCGAGGCAACAATCGAGGAAAAAACTCCACGACATTAACCGCGGCTCCCCTTGACCTGACAGCACGTGCTATCTCCAATCCCAGCAGTCCACCCCCGATGATAGTCACATTGGGGTGTTCATCGATCCATTCGAGAATACTGAGTGCATCATCCAATGTTCTGAGCGTAAAAACCCCTTTCGTCTCTGCGCCTAAAATAGGTGGCACCCATGATGAAGCTCCGTTGGCCAGGAGCAAAACATCGTATGGCTCTTTCTTCCCTCCATCCAATTCAACTTCCTTTGAATCGGGATGGAGCTTTTTTACGGGCTGGCCGAGATGAATGGAAATGTTCTTTTCTGCAAACCATTCCTCTGAAAACGCGAAAAGATTCTCTTGTGAAACATTTCCAGCCAAGAATTCAATCAGATTCGGACGAGGGTAATAAAGGTAATTTTCCTCGGCAGAGATATAAATATCGGCTGTCGGATCGAGTTCGCGAAGTGTTTTTGATGCAATCGTCCCAGCTAAGCCGTTCCCCACCACTAAAACACGCATGCCTTGATCTCTGGGTCGCGTCAAGCCATTTTCTGGAAATATTCTTTCGCGACACCGCACTGGGGGCAGACCCAATCGCCAGGCAGATCTTCGAATGCAGTTCCGGGTTCGATTCCACTATCTGGATCGCCTTTTTCTGGATCGTAGATGAAACCACATGCTGTGCATTCCCATTTTTCCATTTTTTTCTCCTTTATACTATCGTATCACCGAATTCTTCTGTCTGCGATTTTATTTCCTATTATTCAAAAAACCCAACCTCACCTTTTTCCTAGGATGAGCTTAAAAACAGGATCAGTACCCCTCCAAAACGTGCTTTTCGTATTCTGATTCCAGTTTCAACTTGTGGGTCTTCTCCTGTGTGATCAGAAAGTCAAATAACTTTCTCAACTCCTCGTTATCGGAACCTTCTCCCAACTTTGTATACAACTCAACGGCTTCTTGCTCTTTCTTTGCGGCAATTATCAGGAGATCTTGGAAGGTCATGTCTTCGCTTGGAGGTTCTTCTGTCAAAAAATCGGATATTTTTAAATCGATGACTTCTTCTGACTTGAATGATGCGATTTGCTCATCGGAAATGTCCTCGAGGAGTCTTTTATGATTTACTTCTTCACTTTGCAGCTCGAGAAGAAGTTCCCGTAATCCAGGAGTCTTCGTCTTCTCGCTCATATCACCGTAAGAATCGATTGCCGCCTCTTCCCTGCCTATGGCAAACTTTATAATGTCTTCATAATTTTTTAAATCCATTTTTACTCCATATTTGATTAGTTCATCTAACCTTCTTTGATTTCCATCGACTGGTCGCAACAAACTAGTGTTCCAACACCAGATTTTGTAACGAGCACCTCTTGACCGCACAGATGACATACATACGTTTTTCCCTCTTCGGCCATAAGACTCCTCCTGTGTTTGAAAATTTTTCTGCTCTAGGCTTAATCACCCTCCAAAAACGATTATTTATTATAATGAAACTCCCTTGGACATGCAACGATTTCCTAAATAATACAAACTTTCCCAAAACTGCGATAATTTTACAATCGTCTGACTGGCAGATAAGGGAAGCTATTTTGTTCTTGATTTGATTTGTTATTTCTATTATCATTTCTATTCAAAAATGACAGTCAAATCACTTACGTGCATGGTACTGGGATGGCTACTTCCCGGATTTGGTCATGTTGTCTTGAAAAAATATTGGAGAGGGCTCATCTTTTTTACATGCATCACAGCCATGTTCGCTCTCGGCCTAATTCTTGAGGGTAGAATATACTCATTCCAAACAGAAAATCCTCTAACAATCCTTGGTTTTTTTTCCGATCTAGGAATAGGATTCTATTATTTCCTATCAAAAATTCTAACTTTAGGCGTGGGGAATCTAAAAAGCACCACCTTTGAATTCGGCACAGCATACATTGCAGGAGCAGGCCTGCTGAACTATCTAGTGGCTCTCGATGCTTACGACATCGCGTTGGGAAAAAAGACATGATTCTGAAAAGCCACCTACTCTCTCTGATCATCTATGCTTTTTTTGTCTGTATTGTTTTGGCTATCATCCGCAGGCGCGAGAGAAAAGCACAAATTCGCTACTTTGTTTCTCTGTTTCTGATCATGGTTGTTGGGGCTTTGTTGTTTGGATGGTTCATGTATCTTTTCATCCCCTAGCCTGAATTATTCATAAAAAGTTCCGATACTTTCTCTTCCTGAAATCAAAAATTTCATATCCATTACTTAATTTATCGGAACTTTTTACCCTACGGGCGAGTCGATCTCACAACATCGGCTTCATTGTAGCCTGTTTGCGGTAGTTCACTACAGCTGCTCAGGCTACCACTTCGCCGCCACCTTATTGCTGGGGTGGGGAGGGTTGGCCGTGAATAATCCAGTTTTATTCATGTTTACTAACCATAAATATGTCGATTGCATCATTCATTGTGCTATAATCTTTCTTCAACTGATGATTGAACTTTATCATATTTGGAAACAATACCAGAAACCGGACTGGGCCTTGAAAGATGTCACGCTAAAGGTCAGTCAAGGCGATTTTTGTTTCGTGACTGGACCCAGCGGTTCTGGAAAATCCACCCTTCTCAAGATTATATTCCGCGAAATCTACCCTACTCACGGCCAGATCGTAGTGGAAGGGAGAAACATATTGCGAATCTCCGACCACAAGATATATAGACAGAGACGCACTATGGGAATTGTGTTTCAGGATTTTCGTTTGCTTTTTCATAAAAGAGTGTTCGACAATGTTGCAGTCGTTCTCCAAGTTCTAGGGTACCCAAGGAAGGAATTGAGACGCAGGGTTTTTAATGCTCTCAGGATGGTTAATCTCAATCACAAGATGTGGGAGTATCCCGGCCATCTTTCATATGGGGAACAGCAAAGAGTCGCAATCGCAAGAGCTGTGGTTAACAATCCGAACATAATTCTTGCTGACGAGCCCACAGGGAATCTGGACACAGAACTTGCTTTTGAAATCATGAGTCTGTTCTCAGAGATCAATAAAAAAGGAGCCACTGTCATCATATGCACACATGATCGAGAATTGATCCGGCATTTCGGCAAAAAAATTGTTTTTTTGTACAAGGGAAAACTCTTGAGAGAAGAAAGCATTTGATCACACAAAAATTCAAACATTTTCAGAGAGAAACCTTGAATAATCTCTGGCAATTCAGAGCCCGGAATGTTTTCTCTGTCACGATCATATGTTTATCATTCCTTATTGTAGGGATTTTTGTTTCTCTCTCAAACAATCTCCGGTACACAGCTCAGCAGCTCTCCCAAGACATGGCTGTTGTTTTTTTCCTGAAGAAAGACATTTCCCCAGTTGACAGGGAGGCGATCACAAGGGAATTGGAAAATTCACCTCTTGTGCAAAAAACTCAGTTTGTGGACTCAGAACAGGCCATGGAAAAATTCCTGACAAAATTTCCAGATCTCCAGGGAATTGTCGAAAATCTCAAGATAAATCCTTTTCCGTCTTCCTATGAGATAACTCTCCGTGAAAAAGATCTCACATATGAAGATGCCCAGCCTATTATCGATAAGATGAGGGAGATGAAAGGAATCGAGGATGTCCAATTCAACAAAGACTGGGTAGAAAAGATGCATTCGCTCAGCCGGTTGGCTAGAGCAGTCGGTTTTTTTCTCGGCGGCATCCTGATTTTGGCTTCGTTCTTCATCGTATCCAATGTCATTAAGCTCAATGTTATCTCGAGGAAAGATGAGATAGAAATTCTTCGTTTCGTTGGAGGAACGAATGTTTTCATCAGAATCCCATTTTTGACTGAAGGGATCCTCCTTGGAGCCCTTGGAGGGCTGCTCTCTCTTCTGCTTCTGTTTATCGTGATAAAGTTATTTCCCGTGTATCTCGGTTCCTCATTAGGCATCCTGAAAGAGTTGATCAATTTTCGTTATCTCACATTTTCACAAAGCATCGCGCTCATTTTCTCAGGAGCCGTAATCGGTTTGTTTGGCAGCCTTAGCTCTATCGCCAAATTCCTAAAATCCTGAATCAGGAGCCAAAAACAACTCCTTTGTCTCGTGACTCGACTATTTCAAGCTCTGGAAATTTTTTGGACAACTACAATAGCACCAAGGAAGGAGACCGCGAGTAAAGTCTATACTGGGAATCTTCAGAGTCAGAAAAGGCTGCAAAAATTGACTTTAGAGGCCTCTTATCCTACAATTCGAGAAAATGGCTTCAATCGGGCAGGAACTCAAGAGAGAACGTGAACTCCGGGGGGTTTCTCTGAAAGAAATTGCAGATTCAACAAAAATTAACCTTAGATTTCTGCGCGCTTTGGAGGAAGAGCGGTTTGATATATTACCTGAACAATTCTTTACGAGAGGCATAATCCGCACATATGCAAACTATCTGGGCTTGGACGAACAAAGTGTCTTGAACACCTATATTGAAAGTCAAAAAACCCGGGAAATTCAAGAGATATCAGACGCAGATAAAAAGGCTGAAATAATCGAAAGTCCTGAATCCGTCCTTAAAGAGAAAAATATCTCGAGGTTCTTTACATTAATGGTCTTGGCTATTATCGCGCTCATCATCGTCATGTATTTTGTTTTCCGAAAGGAAAAGAGCCTCCCACCCAACACTTTAAAAATTCAGCCGGCCGTTCAAGAAGCACAAGAAGAACCGGTAACCCTGCTTCCCATCACTCAGGAAGGCCCAGAAACCGAACAACAAGAATTGAACATTGAAATCTCTGTTCAACAGGAAACGTGGCTGGAGATTTATGCCGATCAGGAAATGCTGGACAGCGGGATCAAGAATCCAGGAGAGCGGCTTCAATTCAAGGCGCTCCAAGAATTCCTTATCCATATTGGAAACGCAGGAGGAATCACATATACCATCAATGACCAAGAAGGGAATAAATTCGGAGAACAAGGAACAGTTATTAGAGACATCCAAATCACCTTGGATAACTATCAAGATTTTATTGCCAAGAAAGAAGAATTCTGAATCTAAAGGCATGGCAGACACAAAGAAAAAAGGCTCCCGTTTCGTTGCTGCTATCATCATTTTTCTAATCATTCTGTTTTTTACGATCGAATATATTATTCGGGAAGCCCAAGAATTTTCCCCTACTTCATTCACCAACATTCTTCTCACCTCCTTACAGATAATCGTCGTCCTGATGTTCCTCATCCTGTTGTTTGTGCTGGGGAGAAATTTGGCGAAACTTTATCTGGAGAGAAAGAGGAAAGTTCTTGGAGCTCATTTCAAGACAAAACTTCTGCTCTTTTTTATCGCGCTCTCCCTTATTCCTACGCTCCTTTTATTCTTTTTTGCCAGCGATCTCATAAGCCGAAACATAGAGACGTGGTTCAAGACACCGATAGACCGGATATTAGACGATACCAAAGGTCTCACCGATGGATTTTATATCAACGGAGAAGAAACTACCCTTCATTACGCCAAGCAACTCAGTGCAGCAATCCAGGAGCAGAATCTCATCAACCTAAACCGGAGACTTCCCCTGATGGAATTTGTGCGAAACAAATTGACAGAATACAATCTGGATGAAATCGGTGTTTTTATTGCCGAAGAAGAGCTGTTCACATATCTCAATCCCAACCTTCCGTTTCAATACTACAGAGATATTAAAACCAATCTGGTAAAGAGAGCCCATCTCGGAGAGCCCATCAGCAGCATCGATCAAATGGGCAACGGGCAAATGATCCGAGGAGGGATTTCATTCAACATCCCTGATGGGGAGAATGTTCTGGTCGTGGCGGGAAAATTCCTCCCTCAAAATTACGCGGAAAAGATCAATAACATCTCAGCCTATGTCCAGAGATACAGTCAACTCAAAATCCAAAAAAATCCGGTCAAAGCTTTTTACTTCATTACACTGATATTCATAACTCTCCTCATTATCTTTGCAGCAAGCTGGATCGGATTCCATATAGCAAGAGGCATAACGGTCCCGATCGAAAAG
>Ga0114922_10003537_pt1 | contig 14540 bp, 7 predicted proteins | sample AartaG_FD_100975 | JGI IMG/M metagenome (GOLD analysis project Ga0114922, IMG submission 100975) | Deep subsurface microbial communities from Aarhus Bay to uncover new lineages of life (NeLLi) - Aarhus_00045 metaG | ecosystem: Environmental > Aquatic > Marine > Oceanic > Sediment | place: Aarhus...
TGAAAATCGTACATCCCGACACAGATAAAATCCGCACCATTGCTGAAGGCATAGGGAAATCCTTCGTTCGGATGAATGGCTCCTGCCGCAAGGATTTTGTAGGCTATCCAGGGCTCTTCCAGATCATTCATGAACGCAATGGTTTGCTCCGGTTCCTTACACCAGATGTTATCAAATTCCTCTTCCGGCTTTGCAGACCAGTATTGCTTATGATGCAGCGTTTTTACCCAGAAATCCGGTTTCAATCCAATCCGAACACATTCCTGAATGGTTCGTAACGAATGGGCCCCAATACCACCCGGCAGGTTATTTTGCTGAATAAAATCAAGCGCTTTACCAATCTCATCCACTTCTCCGTCAAGGACAAGCTGGTCAGCTATTCCACCCTGTACATAACATGCATGGGCACCACCATCGATCGATATCTTTATAACCTCCATGGCGTTGTTGTTAACCGCACAATCTGAAATAAACTGAATCTTACCTCCTTCTTTGTGCCAGTATTCATTGATCACCCTGCACAATTGCGGGTTGGTTAGTATCGTATTGATACCACACATTTCGGCAAGCCTGAAGGTTTCAAACACTTTTTGGTCGGTATGGTAGGCTTTAACCAGTTTCGAAACATAGATCAGGTCCCGAGCGTGTGCCCATCCGCCGATCAGGTTGCCACCAAGAATCATTCTGCTGATTTTCAGATCTTTAATATGACCCTGCGGAAGTGTCCCTTTCAACTCTTTCAGGCTGGCAAAATGAAAGGTTTTAATGGTACTACCCGTCGTTGCATCCGGCCTGGCTGAATCATAATCCATCAGCCTCTTCTCCTCAAAGCTCTCCCATTTTCTCTTTTTAATATAGGCGTATGCAAAGGCACCCAGTATGGGTAGAGTAGCGAGATGCTTCAGTAATTCTCTTCTCCCGGAAGATGCAGGGACTGCATCCTGCACCAGCTTTTCTTTCGCTGCCTCCTCCTCACGATTATCGGATTTCCATTTTCGGATAGGTAGAATGAAATAGTCTAATCCGAGAAACTTCCCTGTGGGAAAGAATGTTAAAACCAGCAGGGCAATCAGTTCAACCAGGTTTTTATCAACGAACAGGTAATGCCCTTCCACGGCAATCGAAGAACCGGTTACAATAAACGGAGGATTCGCGATGTAATAAAGTCCAAGGAGAACAATACCTGAAATCGCAGAAAGCCGGGTAAAAAGACCCAGGAATAATCCCAGACCGATCAGGATCAACCCCCAGGTGTTCAGAAAATCCACCATCTGGAGAATGCCCGGTTCTGAAGCCATCCGGTGGAAGATACCGGAAAAAATCCAGGAGGATTCAGCCAGGAAACCCGCTGACGACCAGTTGGGATCCATAAGCTTAATAATCCCTTCATATAGAAAATGCCACCCGATAGCGACCCGTAAAATGACCAGGAAATACATATAAACAGGCCCCGAAAATGAAGTCCTGCTGACACTTTTCTGATTCAATTTGTTCATTGGAGAAGGATAAGAATTATGTTTTAACAAATGCCATGACAATATAATAAATTCCACTGTACCGTCTGACCCATTCGGGGTCTGACGGATGAAAATATTAAATTTATGTAAAATATCGTTTTTTACGTATATTTAACCACTTGATTAGTATACAGTTAAAATAAAAATATAAGTGCATAGGAAAGCCGATGCATCCATTTTATGATCACAAAAGGATGATCATCTGTTCAAAGAAAGAAAATCACTGATTTTTATTTGTCAATACGGAACAATTGTATTAATTTAGATTTTCAAAATAACCTGATACATCTATTATGATCAGATTTTTTAATAACCTAAATATAATTTTTTAACCTATTCATTAACCTAACACTCTACTTTATGAAAAAATTTACGAGTCTGATTGCTTTGTTCGTGTTTATTGGTTTTCAGCTAATGGCACAGCAAGCAATTACAGGAGTGGTTACCAGTCAGGAAGATGGTAGCTCGATTCCTGGTGTATCTGTGGTTGTCAGAGGAACAACTATCGGGACAATCACAGATTTTGATGGGAATTATTCTCTTACCGTTCCGGAAGATGCCCTGGTGTTGATGTTTACGTTTGTAGGGATGAAAACCGTAGAGGAAACCATTGGGGACAGGAGCTCAATCGATGTGGTCCTGGAATCGGATGTTTTCGGTTTGGATGAAGTGGTTGTAACCGGATATGCTTCACAGATCAGGGAGGCATTGACAGGTGCAGTGGTGACGGTTGAGTCGGATGATCTGGCTGAAATGCCGGCGACCAACCTTGGCCACGCACTTCAGGGGCGGACATCCGGTGTTAGCATCCTCAATTCCCACGTACCGGGAGGAGATGTTACCGTTCGCATTCGTGGACTGGGAAGCATCAACAACAATGACCCGCTGTATGTGATTGATGGTGTGCCCACCAAATGGGGGCTTAACCAGGTAAACCCGAATGAAATCGAGTCGGTATCCGTCCTGAAGGATGCTGCCTCGCAGGCAATCTATGGTGCACGAGGTGCAAACGGTGTGATCATCATCACTACAAAACGGGGACAACCCGGTGATCCGAAGGTCAATTTTTCAGTTCGTTACGGTATGTCCAATGCCACCAACAAGTATGACCTGCTGAACACGCAGGAATACGGTGAATTGTTGTGGCTGGAAGCTGCCAATGACGGTGTTCCTCCCGGAAATGCATTGTATGGCTATGGTGCTGCACCCGATATTCCGGATTATATCCTTCCGGCAAGGGGAGTGCTTGGTGTAGATTTCGACCTGGAAGATTACTCCTGGCCGGATAACCTCATCATGGCGGCGAATAAGAAAGGGACCGACTGGTACGATGAAATTTACCGGACAGGTGGACTCCAGGATTACAACCTTACCGTCAGCGGTGGAACAATCAGGAGCAGCTACGCCCTATCCGGCGGATACATGAGGGAAGAAGGGATCCTAATGCACACCGGTTTCGAACGTTACTCCCTCCGGTCTAACCTGGATACGAAATTCAAAGACTGGCTGGAGGTTGGCGAATCGCTGGGTGTTACCTACACCAAAGGCTGGGGTAACCGTGGCGATAACGGCGAAGCTACAATCATTTCCCAGGCGTATCGTATGCAACCCATTATCCCAGTATACGATGTCTCCGGAGTTCACTATGGCGGTACCAAAGCACCGTCAACCGGTAACGGATCAAACCCAGTGGCTGATCTGGTCAGGGACAAGAATGATTTCGGAAAAGACCTCAGGGCAATCGGTAACATCTATGGCCAGGCTCAGATCATTGAGGGACTGAGATTCAAATCACTCTTTGGTTTCGACTACCGGCTGGGTAACTGGAAGGATATCTTCATTGCAAATCCCGAATTTGGCGAAGCAAAACCAACGGATATCCTTAATGTAGGCAACAACTACACGATGCAGTGGAACTGGGCAAATACGCTGGCTTACCAGCACACGTTCCTGGAAATGCATAACGTGAACGTCCTGTTGGGAACAGAAGCAGTGAGTAACAGCTACCGGTATGCGAGTGCTTCCAGGTCCACTTATTTATCCGCAACCCCTGAATACATGTTTCTGGATTCCGGTGAAGCCGACCAGCAAAATGGCGGATTGGGTTCGGACTGGACAACCTTCTCCTATTTCGGACGGTTAAATTACAATTTTGCCGGTAAGTACCTCATGGAAGCAACCCTCCGTCGTGACGGCTCCTCCCGGTTCGGTGCAAACGAACGCTGGGCACTCTTCCCTGCTTTCTCCGCAGGGTGGGCCATTTCACAGGAGAACTTCATGGCTGCCACTTCAGGCTGGCTCGACTTCCTGAAAATCCGTATCGGATGGGGTACATCGGGTAACGACGAGATGGATGGACCTTATAACGGTTTCACCACATTCCGTACCAATACGGTCAACTCTTTTTATTCGATAACCGGAGCCAATACATCGGTTGTTGCCGGTTTCGATTCCAATGCCATCGGGAACCCGGATGCCAAGTGGGAAACCACCACCACAACCAACATTGGACTGGATGCAACGTTCCTGAATAATTCGTTGTCCGTGCAGATTGATACATGGCAACGAAAAACAAAGGATATGCTGTATCCGGTTGCCATACCGGATATTGCAGGTCAGGCCACGTCACCTTCTGTTAATATCGGGGATATGAAGAACAATGGAATCGATGCTACCCTGATTTACAAGGGTTCTGCTTTTGCCGGTGACTTTACCTACAACGTCGGTCTCAATATCTCACACTATAAAAACGAGATCATAAAACTTTCCGATAACGCGGGTGAAGTGATCTTTGGTCCCTCTTACCGCCAGATGGTTTATACCCGTGCAGAAGTGGGTACTTCATTCCCGGAATTTTACGGTTACAAGGTTATAGGGATCTTCCAGGATCAGACAGAAGCCGATGCCCATCCGCCTGCATTTGGTTCCGACGGTACCTATAACGAAGCAGGTCACTTCAAATACAAGGATGTTAATGGGGATGGTGTAATTGATCCTGATGACCGTACATATATTGGAAGTCCGCATCCCGACTTCACTGCCGGCTTAACGATCGACCTGGGGTATAAAGGCTTTGACGTTTCGGCATTTTTCTATGCCAGTTATGGAAATGAAATGGTGAATTATGTTGCCCGCTGGATTGATTATACACAATTCTCGGGTAACCGGAGTCACGACCGCCTCTACAATTCCTGGGGCAGCCCATACCTGAAGAACAACAAGAATGCCACACTGGCAAAAGCTGACACTGACCAGGGAAGCCAGGAACCTTCTTCACACTTTGTTCAGGATGCTTCATTCCTGAGACTGAAGAACCTGCAGCTTGGTTATACCCTGCCAAACTCTATCCTGAACCGGATAGGTATCGGTTCACTGCGGATCTATGTCCAGGGGACGAACCTGTTTACCCTGACCAAATACGACGGCCTTGATCCCGAAGTCAGGACCAGTGGTTCCGCTATGGGGGTTGATAGGGGTGCATGGCCGATATCACGGCAGCTCATGGTTGGTGTGAATTTAGGATTTTAACTGTTAACAATATAAAATATATATGCTATGAAAAAAGTAATTGTATTCGCTTTTGCATTTCTGGCCCTGACCTATTCCTGTAGCGAAGATTTCCTGGAAACCGTACCGCTTGGAAAACTTTCACCGAACGTTTTTGGCTCTGAAAAGGGTCTTGATGCATTATTGATAGGTGCCTATGCCATGCTGGATGGAGCCGGTGCCGGGGGATGGGGAGGTGATTACGCCTGGGCTGGCTCGGTAACAAACTGGGTCTGGGGTTCCGTTGCGTCCGATGATGCCTACAAAGGGTCTGATGTGAGTGACCAGACACCCATCAACCCGATCGAAAAGTGGGAGGTCATTACTTCAAACGAGTATGTGAATAGCAAATGGATCGCCAACTACGATGGGATATCACGTGTGAACGATATGTTAAAGGTTCTCAACGAGACATCAGGACTCACTGAGGCAAAAGCCACGCAGTTCAAAGCCGAGGGACTCTTCCTGAGAGCCTGGTTCCATTTTGAACTGAGAAGGATCTACCGGGCAATTCCATACATCACGGAAGACATCGAAGATCCGACAACGGTTACCAATGATGTTGAGGTATGGCCGATGATCGAGGCAGATATGCAGTTTGCTGTCGATAACCTGCCGGATGACCAGACTGACCTGGGCCGTCCGACCAAGTGGGCAGCAGAGGCTGTACTGGCAAGGATCCACCTGATGCAGAATGATTATACCGCTGCAGCAACCCTGCTGGATGATATCATCACCAATGGTGGCTTTTCACTGATGCCGAACTTCCACGATAACTATAAGATCGAGACGAACAACAATTTCGAATCGATCTTTGAGATCCAGTATTCGGTGAATGATGGTATCAATGAGTCATTCAGCGGTGGATATGGCGATTGTCTCAACTTCCCGCAGGGGAATGAGTTGATGACAACCTGCTGCGGATTCTTCCAGCCATCACAGGACCTGGTGAATGCCTTTAAGGTGGATGGCAGTGGACTACCATTGCTGGATACTTTCAACGACTCGGACCTGGAAAACGACTTTGGTATAGGTTCGGTTGCTACCTTTGTTCCCTTTACGGATGTTGTTGATCCGCGCCTTGACTGGACCGTTGGTCGCCGCGGTATTCCATACCTGGACTGGGGACCCATGCGTGGAAACGACTGGATACGTGACTATGGTCATGGCGGTCCCTACCTGCCGATCAAAAACATGTACTACCAGACAGAACAGGGAACCCTCTCCACAACCACAGGCTGGGCTACCGGTGTGAATGCCAACAACTACCGTGCTTACCGGTATGCTCACATCCTCCTCTGGAGAGCCGAATGTCATGTTGAGGCAAACGAGCTTCCTCAGGCACTTGACCTGGTTAACCAGATACGGACTCGCGCCAGGACTGGCTCCAGGGTTATGGGTTTGTGCACCACCTATGAATTGCCACTGGGTGGTACTCCGACGGTTGATTACTTACAGGAAGCAGCCAACTACGACTGCCAGGACTATCTGTCATTCTCGGATCAGGATTATGCCAGGAAAGCTGTTCACATGGAGCTGCGCCTTGAGTTTGCAATGGAAGGCCATCGTTTCTTTGACTTGAGGCGCTGGGGTATCCTCGAGGAGACATTGCAGGCTTTCACCACGAATGATCAACGGTACGGACGTGGAGTCCTGTCCGGAGCTTCGTTTACTTCTCCGAAGGATGATTACTGGCCGATACCTCTGCAAGCAATTGATGAGCAGGGCAGCGATATCCTAACCCAGGATCCGAATTATTAAAAAATCTGATCATTCTCTATAGGAGGGTGCCACACGGCACCCTCTTTTTTTTCTAAACCCGACAGGGTCTTTAAGACCTGTCGGTGTTTTATTTGGCTCCAGAGGAGCAAAACATTGGTAGAAGAATTCGATTACACAAATAACAATCGCTCCGTAGGTGCGTAACTATTTGCACCGGTTTTTTATTCGTCAGACGAACGGCAGTCGTCTGACGAAGCAGGAAAATAAAAATCCCCCTTTATCCGTCAGACCGGCCGATCGGTCAGACAACCCCCTGCCTGGCCTTTATCCGTCAGACCGGCCAATCGATCAGACGGGCTAGGCAGGGTTGCAAATTAATAGCCCCGGCTTTTCCCGTAAGGGATCACTATGTGACAAGCCGGGGTAAAGGTAACGCAAGAATAATTGCCGGAACTGCTTAGTCAGTTGGAAAGCCATCCAATTCATCCTTCCATTGGAATGCCTATTGCAGGCGAAATAGGTGAAACTTGTTCAGGAGATGTACGTCTGGTGGATCCGGTCCATGAAGCGTTTTCCAGGTGAGTACCACCCCAGTTGGCCCGGGATGTGTGTCCCGTATTATACCCCGGGTTGCTCAAGCGTGAGCAACCCGGGGCTATTTATTATTTGATCCCCTCCGGGGATCAGCCTCCATCTTCATCCCTGACTTTTCGGCAATTACGACAGCATGTAGGTCGACTGCCTACGCGGCCCGCACCAAGTAGAATTAATGCCTGCTGGTTAGCAACCTAACCGAATACTTTGCATTCTTAAGGTCAGGTCGTGCGTTATGGAACTGCGGTCGGACGGGCGACGAGTAAACGAAAGTTTAAAGTTTTACCAAACGATTACCAGAGATATCCTTTCGGGAGAAGGCGGGGAGCAAGAGAACTAAAAAAAGCAAACTGAAAAACACACAGTCATTGGTATTGATTATTTATTTTTAGATTGGTTTAGCTATAAAAATCATATTCCATCAACTCTTATTTTATTCATTTCTTCATGTGTTAAAATACGATTGTAAATGGCGACATCATCAATCTTACCATATATTTCTGTCATAGAGCTTTGTATTGAACAATGACCTATTAGGAGATAGAAAGCATTTGATATGTCTGGTTGTAAATAAGTTGAAGAGGTAGCCGTCCCTTCCAGTACTCCATCTATCCGGAGCTCCCATCGGCAATTATTAACAACAGCGACTATATGATGCCAATCTGAATCATTTATGGATTTGGATGGTTCAGAAGTAACAATATATTCTCCGTTTTGTATGTTTTCCAGATCCCTTCCACCAAATCTTAGATACCCGTTAGCATTAATATAAAGGAGAAATCCAGGGCCAGTATTATATTTTGAGATCACAAAACATTGAGCCTCATACGTTCTTAACCAAAGGCTTATTGTTATTTTATTGGTAATTCCCCTGTTACCTGATCCGCAATTTACCCAGTCACCGTCTCCATCAAAATTTAAAGCAGAATTAATATTCCCAAATCTATCCTGTGTGAAATTTGCACCCCTGATTATCCCATGATTGTTATTAGTACTTTTATCTTTTGCATCTCCGTCAAAGGGATAATATGCGACAAGTCCTCTGTGAAGACCGGAATTGTTGATCTCTTTTTCACAGGAAAACAGTATAAGAATCATTACGAATATTAAAATGATGACTCTATTCATAATTCGTTGTTGGTAGCTTTAATTGCTGGGTGCCTAAATACCATCTCACTGGTTAAAAACAAACTCTTTAGCTGTCAGAACAAGAAAACTATCAGAAGCAATGACTTCTCTTTCAAATACTTTAATTGATACATAATAATATTTTGGCAGAAAATCAGAAGGAATAACGCATTGAAGAGATGTACTCTTCAAACTTCTAATCTCTATTTGAGTTGAATCAAAATATAATTCAGTATGATTAGGAATAAAATTTTTCCCAATGATGGTAATTTCATCATTTTGATACCCTGATACAGGTTCAAATGAATGGATTTTCGGAGGATTCAGTAAAAAGGTATTTTCACTCGTTGTTGAGTTACCTAAAATCGATACAAATATAAATGTTGAAGTATCATCAAAATATTCCGGGACAATAGTATTTAAAGTATCCCCTGACAAATAGGTAATTTGAGATCTATGGTTGCCAAATTCTACAACCATTTTCTCAATAAACCTGCTATAATTGTTCCCAATTATTGTAATAGTATCTCCAACATCACCATTTTGTGGTTCAAAGCGTTCAATTACAGGACCACAACTTCCCGAACCAATAAAAGTTACCTCCTGAGCATAAATTAGTCTATCTGAAGTTTTGATATAGGCTTTAACATAGTACAGGATTCCTTTCTCAATAGTTGTTGAAATTTTAACACTGAATTTGCCAATTTTTTGAACTGGTCCCAAGGATACCATCTCCGAAAATTCAAGAGATAATGCTCTCGATTCCTCCCAGACAAATCCATGGTCAATGATCTCCCAATCACCTTCTGTAATAATTTCAGCATTGAAAACTACACCTGATCTGGTAATATTCGTAACTTTTAAAGTCTGCAACCTGGGGTAATCTCTTTCTGAAATCACCTCTTTTTGACACATTAGTATAATTGCAGAAAATAGTGCAACAATGAATACTTTTATGATGATATGCTTGGTAATCGATTGCATTGATTATCTTAATGGTATGGAAAGATACATTCCCAATCGTACACCGAAATGACTGGTTTTACTCAGGATCTCACTGGAATAATTGCCTTGGATATATTCATAATAAAACTGCAAAGAAAGAGTCTTTGAAGGATCAAGTATATAATTTAACCCTAAACCTGTTTGAATTCCCATAGAAATATCGCTCATTGGAATATCGGTATAATCATAACGAAAAACTATTGATTCAATATCACGTTCAAAGATTCGGAGGTTATCTGATTTTAATCCAAAATCCCCTACAAAGCCTGCAAATACAGTTGGAACGATCTTACCTTTCGGGTAAGTATACTTTAATAACAGAGAGAGCTTCAATGTTGACAAATGAATATGCACATCATTATAGGTTATTTCATCTACTAAGGTGTTCTCCTGTTTATCGAAAGCATAAAAATAATTGTTCATTATTACTGCATCTATCTGAAAAGATATCTTTTCATTGAGCCTGGGGCTTTGCAGGTTTAAGGAAACTCCGCCTCGCAAACTCCAATCTGACCTGAAGTCGAGATCAGGGTATAATTCGACGATAAAGTATTTTAAGCTTGCATAATTTAATCCTATAACAGGACCAATCGAAAGTGAGACAACCGGAAGTTTTTTTTCATAAATGATACAATCTTCCCCTTCACACACTATCGAATGATAATCTGAAGTAATGTTAATTAAATCATTGTGTTTAAACTTAACCTTATCGATTTCAGGCAGGATCTCTTCGCAATCAGAAAATGTAGCTTTCAGAAGCCCTATATAGCTATTTGATGGTATAAAATATTTCTTATCGTTTCTATAGACCTCAACCTGTACATTTGTAAGTTCAATAAAATTCTCACCTTCTTTCTCGATAAGATAATGGTCCCCAGTATTATCCCGGTAATAATACAAATCTGCAATACCATGTACCAGATATTCAAGGAATAGTCTTTCTCTGGAGCCTTCTTTATGAATTACTCTTGATGTATAATACTTGCCATCGATGAATCTGTAGCCCTTGATATCCGAGGGGTAGTAGGTTTGTGGTTCAGTTGAGGGGTCAGGTTTGAATTGGCATAAAGTTGAATTTCTGATATCTCCCCTGTAGTCAATCAATCCCTGGATGGTATCAAAATCATTGGTGATGATATAACCGGGTCGAAAATCCGTTTGAGCCCAAATTATGTTGCCTGAAATGGTAAACAATATGAAAACGAGAATTCTTTTTTTCACTTTGCTAAGTGTAAACTGGGAGTACCCTAATTTTTGCCGTTGTTGGAATTACAATATAAAATTAAAACTTTTTTTTATTATTCAAGCAATTGGAATTACCTCAAATGCCCTCGTGCTATGATTGAGCGATGGATTGTGTGGTAGAAGTTCATAGTACGAGTAATGGGAAGCTCTACAGGACTCTTATGGAGAATCGCTATGCGACAATTCGGGTTGCGAGTTTCCGGTGCAGGTTTTATCATAAAACCATTGAAAAAACCGGATGGTTCAGTACATTTGTTCATTGTTAAACTGCATAAAAAGGCTTATACAAACAATGAAAAAACATGCATCCAAACGGTTGATTCATGTAAAACTGTTGGTTCTTACATTCTTCATTTTAGTTCCTGATATTCTCTTTTCTCAGTGCCTCGAACTGGTATGGTCGGATGAATTTGACTATACCGGTCTGCCGGATCCAAACAAATGGACCTTTGAAACGGGTGGAAACTGGTATAACAACGAACTGCAATATTATCGCGATGGCACTAACAATGCAGAAGTGATGGATGGTAAGCTGGTGATAACCGCCAAAGAAGAATCATTTGGAGGGAACGATTACACATCAGCCCGAATGATCACTTATCAGAATGGGGGATACTGGCAGTATGGAAAAGTGGAAGCCAGGGTCAAGCTACCATACGGAAAAGGCATATGGCCCGCTTTTTGGATGCTGGGAAAAAATTTTCAAACCACAGCATGGCCGGCATGCGGTGAGATCGATATCATGGAGATGATCGGAGGGGGGGATAACGACAAAACAATCCACGGCACAGCCCACTGGGAAGATTACAATGGAAGCCATGCATACGTTGGTGGTTCGAAAATACTTTCATCCGGTATCTATGCCGATAATTTTCATCTTTTTTCAATCGAGTGGAATGCCCAGCAGATCAAGTGGTTCATGGATGGTGAGCAGTACTATTCACTGGATATTTCTTCCCAGGACAAGAGTGAATTTGATGCTGAGTTTTTTATCATATTGAATATCGCTGTAGGTGGCGACTGGCCAGGCAATCCCGATGCGACCACCGTCTTTCCACAAACCATGGAAATCGATTATGTCAGGGCCTATTCGTCTGAAAATTACTTGAAAATAGTGGGCCCGGATGAGGTATACCCAGCGCAACAGGAGCTGCTGTATCAACTACCCTATGATCCGGGTTCATCCTATTCCTGGTCTCTACCTTCAGGTGCTGAAATCACCAGTTCTGCTGATTCCAATGCTGTATCAGTAAATTGGGGCTGCGAGGAGGGGACTGTTGCGTGTAACATTACCACAGCATGCGGAAATTATGAGCTGGAATATCCTGTCAAACTGAAAGAGTATCAGATCACAGGGGATCACTTTTTTACCGATAACCAGACGGGAATGGCTTACTCGGTTCCTGAACTATCCGGTAATACGTATACCTGGTTTGTACCGCCGGGTGCAACAATGACCTCCGGGCAGGGAACACATTCCATCCTGCTGGACATGGGAACAGAAGAAGGACAGGTAAAAGTGGAAATTGAAAATGTTTGTGGAAAAGATACGCTAATCAAACACCTGTTACATCCGGGTCAGTATCCATACCCGGATCCGATGCAACCCCATATCCTGCCGGGCACCATCTATCCGGTTGAATTTGACTATGGCGGTGAAGGAGTAGCCTATCACGATAATACGGCGGTGAATCAGGGGAATGCCTCCAGGCAGGATGAATATGTTGACACGGAATGGAACGATGGCGGAGAAACCATCGGTTATGTTTTAACCGGAGAATGGCTGGAATATACTATTCAGGTTGATACCCCTGGTGTTTATTTTACCGAACTGCGGGTTTCATCGGATATAACAACTCCCGGTCCAATGAAGATCCTCATCAATGGCGAGGACAGACTGGGGAACATACCCATATCCTATACCGGTGGCTGGTCATCTTTTGTCTCCATATTCCCCGGCCAAATCCAGCTCTATGCCAGTGATACCCTGTTGCGTTATGAAATTGTAAGTGGTGGTTTTAATATCGGACGACTGAGGATTGTTTCATACGATCCCTCCTTAGTTCGAGAGGTATCTCCGGATATGATCCTGATCTTTCCAAATCCAACTGCGGATTTCATTACCGTGGTAAGTCCTGAAGTCATTCGCCGGCTTGAGATCGTTACCCTTTCAGGAGAACTCGTTGAGGCATTATCCGTTGATGATTCTTCTTCGTCATTCAGTGTAAACGGATTGAAACCTGGGATATATGCCTTGCGGATCACCACAAACAGTGGAAAACACCTGTTCAGAAAATTCATTAAATTGTAATCCCTTATCCATCAAATCAGCGAACAATGAAAACCACACGATTTTTATTAATCTCTTTGTTTATCCTGTTTGTTGCCATTGCATGCACAGGGAAAAAGGAGCTTGTATGGAGTGATGAGTTCGATTATTCCGGGCTACCCGATTCAACGAAATGGAATTATGCTATCGGGGGGCACGGCTGGGGAAATCAGGAACTCCAGTATTATACAGAAAACAGATCTGAAAATGCACGGGTGGAAGGAGGGAACCTGATTATTGAAGCACGATTTGAGAATACAGAAGGGATGGATTTCTCATCCGCCCGCCTGACGACAAAAAACAAAAGAGACTGGACCTACGGGCGTATTGAAGTACGTGCAAAACTGCCCACAGGAACCGGTGTCTGGCCGGCTATCTGGATGCTCTATACAGACCGAACATACGGAGGATGGCCTGAAAGCGGGGAAATAGACATTATGGAATATGTTGGATATCAAGCCGATACCATTCATGGGACCGTTCATACCGGTGCCTATAACCATACCAAAAATACACAGAGGGGCGGGGAAACCCGCATGCCTACAGCCGAAGAGGAATTCCATACTTATGCGGTGGATTGGTATGAGGAGAGGATTGATTTCTTTGTGGATGGTCATCCCTATTTTTCCTTCGAGAAAGAATCGGATGATCCGGCTGTCTGGCCCTTCAACCACGATTTTCACCTGATCATGAACATTGCTGTGGGGGGTACATGGGGAGGGCAACACGGTGTGGATACTACCATATTCCCCCAACAGCTGGTTGTTGATTTTGTCAGAGTATACCAGTAAAACGATTTACGATTATTTATTTTAAAATAAAACATCATGAAAGCTTTTAGATTAAGAATTCTTGGTTATTTAATGGCCTCCTGTTTAACCGCTTTGTTTTTTGTTTCCTGCGAATCGACCGGTAAAATGGAAGGCACGGAAAAAGAGATCACCCGAAAGGTCGATTCGGTTTTGTCGATGATGACCCTGGAAGAGAAAGTAGGTCAGCTCATGCAATTTTCGGGATTCGGGGAATTCACCGGGCCGGTGTCCGATGATCACAATTATATGGAGCCCCTGAAGGATGGAAGGATCGGCTCAATGCTGAATGTGAATGGAGCGGAGTACACCCGGAAACTCCAGCAAGTAGCCGTTGAAGAAACCCGTCTGGGTATTCCGTTAATTTTCGGCTACGATGTTATCCACGGATACAGGACCATTTTCCCGATCCCGCTGGCAGAAACAGCATCCTGGAATATGGAACTGATCGAAACTTCTGCACGTATTGCCGCTACCGAAGCAGCTGCTGCTGGTCAGCACTGGACCTTTGCACCCATGGTGGATATTGCCAGGGATCCGAGATGGGGAAGGGTGATGGAAGGAGCTGGTGAAGATCCCTACCTGGGCAGCTTGGTTGCTGCTGCCAGGGTAAAAGGCTTTCAGGGAGATGACCTGGCAGCTCCA
>Ga0114922_10003539_pt1 | contig 14539 bp, 14 predicted proteins | sample AartaG_FD_100975 | JGI IMG/M metagenome (GOLD analysis project Ga0114922, IMG submission 100975) | Deep subsurface microbial communities from Aarhus Bay to uncover new lineages of life (NeLLi) - Aarhus_00045 metaG | ecosystem: Environmental > Aquatic > Marine > Oceanic > Sediment | place...
CCCGGCCGGATGAGGACGCACGTGTGGACGAGGACCGTTTCAACGAACTCGTGAACGAGGCCGTGGACGGTCTGCCGGAAGAGTTCGCGACGCGCCTCGAGAACGTGGACGTGGTCGTGGCGGCTGCGCCGTCGGAGCGGACGCTGCGCGAGATGGGCCTGGCGGGGCGCGGCACGCTGCTGGGGCTGTACCGCGGTGTTCCCCAGACTCGGCGGACCTCGCGATACGGCAACGTGCCGCCCGACCAGATTGTGATCTACCGCGAACCGATTCTGGCCAAGGCCCGGGCCGAATGCGCCGGCGGCGATCTCGACGGCACGGTCCGGGCGCTGGTCGGCAGGACGGTCCTGCACGAGATCGGCCATCACTTCGGCCTGAGCGAGGCCGACTTGCGGCGTATTGATTATAGTTGATGATTGCGCGCTTCGGGCCTTGCGTTGAGTTCGCCGCGGGGCTTGCCCCGCGCGTGCCGTTCGGAGGGCGACCTGGATGCCTATCATTGAGCCTCATGCCGCCGGCGCCGTGGTGGCCGTCAAGGTTGTGCCGGGCGCATCGCGCAGGCGTATCGTGGGTCCGCTGGGCGAGCGGCTGAAGGTGACGGTCCGCCGGCCTCCCGAGAAGGGCGCCGCCAACCGGGCCGTAGCCGCCATGCTCGCCAAGTCCCTGGCCGTGAGGGTGTCCGACGTCGAACTGCTCCGCGGCGGCGCGCGACCCCAGAAGCAGTTCCTGGTCCGTGGGCTGGGGCCGGACGAGGTGCGGCGGCGTCTCGGTCTGACGTGAGGGCGCTGGTTTAGGGGCGGCGTTGGGTTTTCCGGCGGCGTGGGCGATGGCAGCGCCAGCGCGGGCTTGCGGGTCCCGCGTCTGTTAAGATGGGCAAGATATGCGGCGTATGCGGGCGGGGTGGAGGCAAAAAGCGTGCCTTTTTGCCCGCAGATTTGACGCAGGGCCGTTTTTGTGGTATAGTGTCGAAGCCTGTTTGGCTGTGGGGGTTGTTGACGCATGCGTAGGGGGTTGTGCGAGGGGTATCTTCGCACCGGGGGTTGTGCGATGAAGGACGTTCTGACGACGGGGGAGGTGGCGCGTATTTGTGGCGTTGCGCCGCGGACCGTTTCCAAGTGGTTTGATGCCGGGCAGTTACGCGGATTCAAGATACCGGGCTCGCGGGATCGTCGGATTCCCCGTGAGTCCCTCGTTCGTTTTATGAGGGCCTACGGCATCCCGCTGCGCGGCCTCGACGGGGCCGTTACCCGCGTTCTAATCGTCAATCGTGATTACGAGGCCGCCGACGCCCTGCGCGTGGCGCTGGAGAGCGGGTTCGACTACGAGGTCCAGGTGGCCACGGGCGTGTTCGAGGCGGGGCTTCTGGCCCGCCAGGCCCGGCCGCACGTTCTGCTGCTCGATACGTCGGTGCCGGGTCTCAAGGCCCGCGAGATGCGGCTGGCGCTGCGGTCGGATCCGGAACTGGTCGCGACGCGCGTCGTGGCCGTCGAAGAAGAGGACCTCAGCGACGACCTGACGAAGCAGCGCCTGGGCGAGGGCTTCGACTCCTGTCTCGCCAAACCGTTCAAACTCTCGAGCGTGGTCCGGGCCATTGAGGAGGCCACCAACATCGTCGCTTGAGTCGTGGGCGTGTGAGCCTTTTCCGGGGGTCGCTTCGTGCGGCCCCTTTTGCTTTGGCGCGAGTGGCGCGGGTTACGGACGGACGCGAGGCCGGCCATCCGGTGGCGTTCCGTTTGTCGGGGGCCGCAGCGCCGCTCGGGCGTGGGCGAGGCATGTCTCGCCCCGACGGTTTCTCATTTCTCAGGGCGGGCCAATAGCGGTGGCGGAGAGGGCCGCCCGGCGGTATACTGGGAACGTCACCCTGATACCGATGGGAGCCGACGATGAGCGCTGACGCCGAGTCCTACGAGCGGTTCACGTCGCCTTTGGCCTCGCGCTACGCCAGCCAGCGGATGGCGCGTATCTTCAGCCCGGCCGAGAAGGTCCGGACGTGGCGGCAGATATGGATTGCCCTGGCCGAGGCACAGAAGGAACTCGGCCTCGGTATCACCGACAACCAACTTCAGCAGATGCGCGCCCACGCCGACCACGTCAACTTCGAACGGGCCGAGGTGCTGGAACACGAGTTGCGGCACGACGTCATGGCCCATGTCCACGCCTTCGGCGAACAGGCCCCGGACGCGCGGCCGATCATCCACCTGGGCGCCACCTCCTGCGACGTGGGCGACAACGCCGACCTCGTGGCCATTCGCAAAGGCCTGGATGTGCTCAAGCGCAGACTCCTGGCCACCATCGAACGCCTGGCGCGCTTTGCCGAGGAACACAAGGCCCTGCCCACCCTCGGGTTCACGCACTACCAGCCGGCGCAACTGACGACGGTCGGCAAACGGGCGTGCCTCTGGCTCTGGGACCTCGTCCTCGACTACGAGGCCGTCAGAGCCGCGCGAGCGGGTCTGAGGTTCCGCGGCATCAAGGGCACGACCGGCACCCAGGCCTCCTTCCTGCGCCTCTTCGAGGGAGACCACAAGAAGGTCAAGAAACTCGATCGCCTGGTGGCCGAGAAGATGGGCTTTGCCAAGGTCCATCCCGTCACGGGTCAGACCTACACGCGGAAGGTCGATTCGCAGGTCGTCGGCACGCTCTCCGGCATCGCCCAGAGCGCCCACAAGTTTGCCAACGACCTCAGGCTGCTCTCAAACCGCAAGGAGCTGGAGGAACCCTTCGAGAGACAGCAGGTCGGCTCCTCGGCCATGGCCTATAAGCGTAACCCGATGCGCTCGGAGCGGATGACCGGCCTCGCCCGCGTCCTGATCAGCCTGGCCCCCGCCGCCGCCGCCACCGCCGCCGAACAGTGGCTCGAACGCACCCTCGACGACTCGGCCACCCGGCGCATCGTCCTCGGCGAAGGGTTCCTGGCGGCCGACGCCATCCTGCGGCTGTACCAGAACATCGCCGGAGGGCTGGTGGTCTATCCGAAGATGATCGCCCGCCACATTGAGGCCGAACTGCCGTTCATGGCAACCGAGAACATCCTGATGGCCGGCGTCAAGGCGGGCGGCGACCGCCAGACCCTCCACGAGGCCATCCGACAGCACAGCCAGGCGGCCGCACACGTCGTCAAGATAGAGGGCGGCCGGAACGACCTGCTCGAGCGACTCAAAGCCGACCCCGTCTTCGCCAAGGTCGATATCGACGCCGAACTCGAACCCTCACGCTTCATCGGCCGCGCGCCGGAACAGGTCGATGAGTTCCTCGCCGCCCACACACAACCCCTCCTCGACACCCATCGCGGCACCAACGGCGTCGAGGCCGAAATCAACGTGTGATTGCGCACCCTTCGAGCCGGCCGCAGAAGCGGCCGGTCACGTCCTGTGGCAGGTCGCCTGCGAGGGCGCTACAGCCCGAACTCCCGCAGCCACAACTCCAGGCACACGAGCGCCCACAGCCGCTCGCCGTGGTCGGCGCGGAGGGCGGTGTGGGCGGCGATGAGGGCCTCGACCGCTTCGCGTTGAAAGAGGCCCCGCCCGAGCGTCCCGGCATCCAGCAGAATCCCCCGCATCCAGTCGGCGTGGTCGGTCGCCAGCCACCGACTGACCGGTACGCCGAATCCCATCTTCCCGCGCTTGAGGACCCGCTTCGGCAGCCGGTCGGCGAAGGCGTCGCGGAGGACCGCCTTGCCCTGCGGCAGCCGTCCGACGCGCCGGCGCCACTTCATCGCCGCCGGCATCTGGCGCGCGAGTTCCACCACGCGATGGTCGAGCATGGGCGAACGGACCTCCAGGCCGTGGGCCATCGAGGCGATATCCACCTTCGCCAGGCAATCGTTCGGCAGGTAATCCTGGAGGTCGATGGCCATGGTCCGGTCCACCCACGGCCGCCCATCGAGATCGTGAATGCACGCGCCCCATCGCCTCAGAGGATCATCCGCCAACGCCTCGGCCGCGAAGTCGGGCGCAACGAGCGCCGCCAGGTCGTCACCCGAGAAGAGCGACCGCCAGGCCAGGTATCGCGGCAGCGGGTCGAGGTCGAGGGCCGTGAAAAACCGCCGCGCGGCGTTCCATCGGCTCTTGCGGCCGGGGCGGGCAGCCATCCGCCGGCCCAGCCCCGCGAGCAGCCGTCGCGTGCCGGCGGCCATCCGTTCGCTGACCGCCATGGCCGCATGCCGCGGGTAGCCGCCGAACGATTCGTCGCCGCCGTCGCCCGACAGCGCCACCGTCACCCCACGGCGGGCTGCCCGGGCCAGGTGATAGACGGCGATGCCCGACGAATCGGCGAACGGTTCGCCGTGATGCCGGACGAGTGTTTCGAGGGCTTCCAAGCACTCCGGCTCGACGTTCACCTCGGTGTGCTCGGCGCCGAGGCGGTCGGCCACCTCGCGGGCGTAGGCCGACTCGTCCCACCCGCTCTCGGCGAAGCGGACGGTGAACGTCTGCAGCCGACCGCCTGCATGTTCGGCCGCCACGGCCGCGATGGCCGACGAGTCCAACCCGCCCGACAGCAGCACCCCCAGCGGGACGTCGGCCGCAAGCCGGGCCCGAACCGCCTCGGAGAGGGTCGCCAGGAACCGTTCGCGCCACGCGGCCGGCCCCGTCTCGGCATCGGGCGGGCCGCGCGGGATGTCCCAGTACCGCGTCGGCCCCGTCACCCGGTTCGCCGCCGCATCGAACTCCAGGTAATGGGCGGGTTCGAGTTTCCGGATTCCCGCGAATGCCGTGGCGGGGGCGGGCACGTAGCCGAACCGCAGGAACGCGCCGATGGCCTGCGGGTCGAGGTCGCGCGGCACGTCGGGGCACTCCAGCAGCGCGGCCGGTTCGCTCGCAAAGACGAGCCCGCTCGGCCCGTGCCACCAGTAGAGCGGCTTCTGGCCGAGTCGGTCGCGGGCCAGAAACAGCCGCTGCCGGCCGGCGTCCCATATCGCGAACGCGAACATGCCGACCAGGTGCGCCAACAGGTCCGGCCCGTCCTCCTCGTACAGGTGGACCAGGACTTCGGTGTCGCCCGCCGAGGCGAACCGGTGGCCGGACGCTTCCAGACGCTCCCGAAGACACGCGTAGTTGTAGACCTCGCCGTCCTGCGCCAGGTGCACCGACCCGTCTTCGTTGGCCATGGGCTGGCGGCTGCCGGGCGGGTCGATCACAGCCAGGCGCCGGACGCCGAGGCCGGCGACGCCGCGCTCGTCGATCCAGACACCTTCGGCGTCCGGGCCGCGATGGACGAGGGCCGAGACCATGCGACCGAGGACCTCGCCTTCCACGGCGGCCGCGCCCGCGCCGATAATGCCGGCGATGCCGCACATGCTGACCTCCTCGCGCGGGTGCCACGCTCTTGCTCGCCAAAGCACGCTTCTGCGAGGCCGAGCCACGGCATGCTTTCGCAAGCGAAAGCATGGCACCCGCCACACGAGAGAACGCCTTCCGGCAAGTCTAGAGCCGCGCCCCGGACCGTCAAGGCAAAACGGCAGGTCCCCATAATGGTTGACACCTCGTGTGCGGCGGACCTACAATCCAGCCTTCCTGCGTGGGATGCACCTGGGAGGTGATGGGTGAGGCAATGGCTGGAATCGCGGCCCGGCCCGGTCTGGGGCGTCGGTCTGGCGGGGGTGTTGGCGCTCCTGGCGGCCGGATGCGGCTCATCGCGCGCCTCGCAGCAGTTCGAGCGCGACAAGATGGTCGTCGACCTGGCCGACGCCTTGCGCGAGGAGGCGCTGAAGGTGCCGCAGGGCGGCACACGCGAGCGGCTCGTGTCGGGCCTGATCCGCCTGCGGGAACTGATGCTGACCGAGTCCACGCTGAAGCCCGCCCAGGAAGCGCCGGGCGCGCCGACGTTGCCGGAGCCGCAGGGCGGCGACCAACCCGCCCCGCCCTGGGCCACCATGTTCGCCCCGCGGAGCCTCGTCGTCGGGTTCTTCACGCGGAGCCGCAACTTCGACGAGGTGCCCGGCGACGACGGTCTGGAGGTCCGCCTCCAACCGCTCGACCGGTTCGGCGACCCTGCCAAGGCCGTGGGGTCGTACCGGATCGAGATCTTCGCGTTCCGGATTCACACGAGCGAGAAACCGGGCCGGCGCCTGGGACACTGGTTCGTCGCCGTCCTCGACGAGGCGAGCAATCGGAAATACTACGACCCGGTGGACCGCTCGTACGTGTTTCCCCTGCTGTGGGACACCGAGATCGAGCCTGGGTCGGCGGTCATCGTTCAGGCCACCTACTACCCGCCGGGCGGCTTCACGCAGAAACTGTTCGCCCAGCGCGTGATCAAGATCGGCGAAGCGGCCGAGTCACAGGGGTGAGGTGAGGCTATGATGCGGCGGATGATGTGCGTGCTGGTGGCGGCGGGAATCGTCGTCTCGGCGGCCGGGTGCGAGTTGACACGCAAGAACTACCACGCCCTTTCCCTCGGCAACTCGGCAGATGAGGTCAAGAAAGTCCTCGGGAGTCCCCGATATGAGTCTCAGGGCCAGTGGGTCTACACCCGCGACGACCCGCGCGACCTCACGAAAGTCGAGATCTACTTCGACGCCGACAAGACCGTCATCGGAAAATCCTGGCAGAACCCGGAGAAGCCTTGGGAGAACCACCGCGAAGGGCAAGTCCCCAGCCGGTAGCACGGCCGGACCGGCCCAGCGACGCGGAACCTGAAAGGAGCGGCGAATGCGCGCGAATCCGTATGTCCTGGCCGCACTGGCCGCCTGGAGCCTCGCGGCGACCGGCTGCTGGTACCAACGCCCCGACCTCGAAGACACCTATGCCGACATCGAGGTCGGCATGAGCAAGGACGACGTCATCGAACGACTGGGCCAGCCCACGGCCGTCCTCGGCGACACCGGACCCGGCGACGCCCCGGGTGCGCCCGCTCCCGAAGACGCCAACGAGATGTTCTATCTCTACGACGATCCGCTCGAGCCGGTCCGGTTCCGCTTCGTCCTCAACGACAAGGGCTTCGTCATCGAGAAGTACTACGAGACGAAAAAAGAACTCGCCAAGCGGGCCGAGGAAACCAAGGGCAAGGTCCCGCCCATCGAGCGATTGCCCGGCGAAAAGCAGCCCGAACGCCGCTACCCCGGCGGACCCCTCAAACGCTTCGAAACCATACCCGGAAAGCCTGAACGCATCAAATAATCTGCACGCGCTCGGCGATCCAACACCACCCACGGCTCGCCTCGCCGGGCCGTGGGTGCTTATGGCGTCTCGGCGCCCCCACGGGCTTGAAATTGCCGCGCGGCGGGTCTCCCGACCCGCCGCGTCTTTCGTTGGCGCTGCGCGGCCGGTACGGAGACCGACCGCGCACAACACCTGGGTCCGCTTAAGGTTTGGCAACGGGCACTTCGGCCTCGGCCACGAGGGCGTCGCCCGAAAGCGTCGTGAACGTGGCACGGAGGACCAGGGTGTCGGTGGCGGGCCGGCGGCCAGCGGGCCACGGCCATTTCACAATATAGCCGCGGATCCCCAGGCTGCCGATCCACGTCTCGGCGAGTTCCCCGGGCGCGAGTTCCCACCGGTGATACGGCTTGGGCGGGTTGCCGTCGCCGGCGGGCTCGAGGGCTTCGACCACCAGGCGCCCGGCCCGTTTGACGACGTCGCCCTCGGCGTCGAGGGCTTGGACGACGACCTTGAGCCGCTCGTCGCCCGTCACGCCGTCCGTGTCGAGACCGCCGGAGTTCTTGCCGAACCGGACGGCGATGGTCCGGAAGGGGTCCTCCGGCGCCGCCGGGGCCGGTTGGGGTTCGGCGCCGCTGCGTTCGAGGTCGGCCGCGCGTTGCTCGGCGGCGAGGAGTTTCTCCGCGAGGTCGCGGTTTCGGACCATGAGCAGGCCGATCTGGTCCTCGCGCGAGATCTGCGGCCCGCTCGCGCAGCCCATCGTCAGCGTGATCGCCGCCGCACAGGCGAGATGAAGGATGGTGGCTCGTGGCATCATGGCACCGGCGTCTCCCCGCGTGGCCGCGCCCGCTCGTGGGCCCAGCGTCACTTTAGACCGCCGGCGCCCGGCTGTCAACCGGTGCGGCGTCCATTCACGCGCCCGGCGCAACGGCGCCGGACGGGCCAGGGGAGGTTTTCTGACGTCCGTGCGCGGCGGGTCTCCGTACCCGCCGCGCTAGCCGCTGCGGCGCGGGCGAACTTGTGACGGCGCGCCGCCGGGCCTATAATGGCCGCCCTGCCCGAGAGGAGGTCTGATGTCTGCGCCGATCCGAATCGGCACCCCGCGGTTCCTGAACACCTGGCCGCTCACCCACGGCCTCGACGGCCGTGGCGACGTGACGCTGCGCCGCCGGCTGCCCAGCGCGCTGGCGCCGATGCTCAAGGGCGGCGAGGTGGTTGCGGCGCTGGCGCCCTCGATCGACTACTTTCGTCTCGCCGCCGCCCACGGCGAGCGCGACCGCCCGGGCGGCGCGGCCCGCTTCGTGGCACTGCCGGTGGCGGCGATCGGGTCGCGGGGGACCGTCGGGTCGGTCCGGCTGTTCGGGTTCGCCGAGCCGGGCGACCTGCGGCGGGTGGTGCTCGACCCGGCCAGCCACACGTCCAACGTCCTGGCGCAGATCGTTCTGGCGCGGCGGTGGGGCGGGCGAACGCATTTCGTGATGCCCGACGACGACGCCGGCTCGACGAGGCGCCCGCCCGACGCCGAAGTCGTCATCGGCGACCGGGCCCTGGTGGCGCGGCGGCCCCGGGCCAAGTGGGTCCTGGACCTCGGCGAGGAATGGGAGCGGCTCGTCCACCTGCCGTTCGTCTACGCCTTCTGGGTCGCTCGCGCCGACGGCCCGCTTGAGGCCCTGGTCGCGTTGCTGTCGGCGGCCCGCGACTCGGGGCTGGCGGCGCGTGAGGAACTCGCCGCCCGCGCCGCCCGCGACTTGGGCATCCCGGCCGAGACGGCCGCCCGGTACCTCGCGGAGCAGATCCGGTACGCCTTCGGCGCCGACGAGCAGCGGGGCCTCGATGCCTTCTATCGGATGGCCGTGGACGAAGGGCTGGCGCCTGAAGGGGTGCGCCTGCAGGTGACCCGCGCGGGCGGAGGCAAGGCCCCATGACCGACGCCGCAACCCCCGAGCGCCTCTCGCCCGACGAAGCGCTGCACCTGCTCGTTGAAGGCGACCTGCCGGACCTCGGACGCCGGGCCGACGCCGTCGCGCGGCGGCTGCACCCCGGACCCTGCCGCACTTACGCCATCGACCGCAACATCAACTTCTCGAACCTGTGCGAGTGCCGGTGCCGGTTCTGCGCCTTCTGGCGGGCGCGGGGCGACCCGGAGGCCTACGTGCTCGACGACGAGACGCTCTTTGCGAAGATCGAGGAGGCCGTCCGCCTCGGAGCGACCCACATCCTCGGTCAGGGCGGCCTCTCACCGCAGACCGACCTGGCGTACTACGAGGCCCTGCTGCCGAGGATCAAGGCCCGATTCGACATTCTGCTCCACTGTTTCAGCCCGCCGGAGATCCACTACATGGCCGAGGCGGCGGGCCTGCCCGTCCGGACGGTGCTCGAGCGGCTGCGGGCGGCGGGCCTCGACAGCCTGCCGGGGGGCGGGGCCGAGATCCTCGTCGATCGTGTCCGCAGCCTCGTCAGCCCGAACAAGTGCACCGCCGAGGAGTGGATCGCCGCCATGCGCGCCGCCCATTCCCTCGGCATGCCGACCAGCGCCACCATGGTCTTCGGCCACGTCGAGACGCCGGCCGAGCGCATCGAACACCTTGCCCGGCTGCGCGACCTCCAGGATGAGACCGGCGGGTTCCTCTCGTTCATCGCCTGGCCGTTTCAGGCGCCGAACACGGTGCTGGCGGCAAGCGGCGACCTGGGGCCCGAGTGGCGGCCCGTCGGCGGGGCCGAGTATCTGAGGCTCGTGGCGGTGGCCCGCATCTTCCTCGACAACTTCCCGAACGTCCAGGCCTCGTGGGTGACCATGGGACCGAAGATCGGACAGGTGGCCCTCGCCTTCGGCGCCAACGACCTGGGATCGACTATGATCGAAGAGAACGTCGTGGCCGCCACCGGGCGGGTGCACCGGGCAACTCCCCAGATGCTGCGGTGGCTGATCGAAGCAGCGGGATACCAGCCCAGGCAACGCAATTCTCGTTATCAGACCGTTTCCCCGCGACCGATAAAGGGGTGAGGGAAACGAGGGCGAGCGGTGCCTGAGATCGAACCCGTCGTCGAGACTGCCCGAGTCGTGCTCATCGGCCGGTCGCCGCTGGGCCGCGACGACGCCTTCCTGTTCGACCACGCCATGCGGGTCATGCGCGTGGCCGGACGCCTGTCGGCCTGCGACGAGGTCCGGTCCTGGCGGATCAACCGCTTTGCGCTGCAGGCGGCGGCGCTGTTTCATCAGGCGGCCACCGTGCAACTCGACGAGGAACGACGCACGTCCACCGTCTACGCCGCCGCCACCATGAGCGCCGAGGACGTCAAGGAATACAGCGCCGAACTGGCCGGCGACCGGCTCCAGGGCAAGGTGCCGCCTCGCCAGTTGGACCTGATCCAGGAGATCATCCGCCGCGCACACGACGCCAGCATCGACCTGGCCGAGGCGAAGATCCTCTCCGACGCCGACAGCCTCGACGACATCGGCGCCCTCGGCGTCTGGCGAGACCTCAGGCGGTACATCCTCGAAGGCCGCGCCGTCGAAGACACCGTCCGGGCCTGGCGCCGACGCGAACAGTACGGATACTGGGAGGCACGCGTCCGCGACGCCTTCAATCTCGACACGGCCCGCCGTCTGGCCGAACGCCGCTTGGGCGCCGCACGGGCCTTCATGCAGCAACTCGAAGCCGAGTTCGAGGCCTCCGACCTTCCCGACGCGGAGGAAGACTCGTGACGGCCCCGTCCCAGGCGCCTGCAGCCGTCGTTCTCGGCAGCGGCCTCTGGCACGTTTTGCGAGACGAGGCGAGCCTCCGACTTTCAGGCGGCCAGGAGCGCGAGACGCCCTTCGGACGGTCGCGGCCGGTGTTCCGTGCAACCCTGCCCGGCGGCCGAGAGGTCCTCCTCCTCGCGCGGCACGGCGAGACGGCCTACGCCCTCGGCGCCTGGAGCGTCAACTACCGGGCCAACCTCTGGACCCTCAAGGACATGGGCGCCGACCTCGTCATCGCAACCAGCGCGTGCGGCGGCATCGACCCGAACCTGGCGGTCGGCACGTTCGTCGTGCCGCACGACGTCCTCGACCGCACCACCTGCCGCGCGAAGACCTTCTTCGAGGAGACCGGCCTGGGCGTCCTCCGGCACAGCGACCCGTTCTGCCCGGCGCTTCGGCAGGCGCTGGCGGGGGCGCTTGAGGCGGCGGGCGCACCGCACACGGCGCGCGGCGTCTACGTCTGCACCGACGGGCCGCGGCTGGAGACACCTGCCGAGATTCGCCTCTTCGCGTCCGAGGGCGCCGCGGTCGTGGGTATGACGGTGGCGCCGGAGTTCGCGCTGGCCCGCGAACTCGAGATGTGCTACGCGCCCGTCTGTTGGGTCGTCAATCCGGCCGAGGGCGTCAAGGCGCGGCCGTACCGGCCGGACGTGCTCTTCGAGGGCATGGCCACCGACGACGAACTGGCCGAAGCCGACCGGGCCGCCGAACGGTTGCCCGAGATCCTCGCTGCGGCGCTGGACCGCATCAGCCCCGACCGCCCCTGCCACTGCCGACGTGCCATGCAGCGCTACAAAGACCGCGGCGACATCCGCGACGATTTCCGGACATGGCTCGCACCCCGCCCCGAGTAACCCGCGCGACGCCACGCCACCCTGCGCCACGCTACCCTGCCCGACGCCCCACCTTGCGCGGCGGGCAATCCTGCCCGCCGCGCATCAAGCCGCCAAAGCGCGGTGGGCAAGATTGCCCACCGCGCGAGTCATCGTTAACCTGCGCGAGGCCACGTCACCCTGCGCGACGCCGCGTTAGCCGCCGGGCTTGCCCGGCGCGTTCGTCGTCAGGCTGACGGCGGCGCCAGAGTCGCGGACGGCGGCCATGACCTGGGCCACGGTTTTCATCGAGGCCTTCGCGTCGGCTTTCAGTCGGACGCGCTCGGCCCCCTTCAGCAGGTCCTTGACCTTGGCGGTGAACTGTTCGGGCGTCACCGCCGCATCGCCCACGCGGACCGTATCGCCGGCCGTCACGATGATCTCGAGCGTCGGCCCCTCCTTCCCGGGCGCGGCAGCCCGGGGCTTCAGGACCACCAGGTGGACCCGCATCAGGGCGTCGCGGAGCACCTTGCTGACCTCCATGACGCGGCCGAACCGCTCGTCGGGGTCGGCCCGCAGGACGGTGGTGCGGATGGCGGCCGGCATGCCGTTGACGGCGGCCTTGAGCGCCTCGAGGGTCGTCGGTTTGCCGTCGAGTTCGGGCGGCGCCCCCTTCTTCAGGACGACCACGACCTCGACCTTCTTGGGTCGGATGCGGCTGCCGGTCGGGCGGATGACGAGTTCCACGGGCGTGCCGACCTTCGGAACCGTCTCGGGATTCGCCTCGTAGGCGAGGCTGGCGTTGACGCTGGTCGACTCGAACGGCACGTCGATGACGGCCTCGCGGAAGTTCGAGATACAAACGGCGGTACCCTCGCGGTCGGCGGCCTTCAGGGCGCCGGCCTCGGGCCGGCCGACGTAGACCCAGTCGAACGGCCGGTCGAGGCCTTCCTCCATTCCCGACAGGCGCAGCAGTTTCCACGCGGGGACCTCTTTCATCTTGCCGCCCTTCGGCTTGAAGCGGGCGGTGATGGTCAGAATCTCGCCGGCCGGCGGGCTGAACGCACCGCCCTCCGTCACGAAACCCGGCTTGCCGGGAGGAAGCCCCAGCAGCGCCAGCGCGAACGTCACGTGCGACGGCTTCGCCTTGATCACGATGACGCTCTCGTGTTCGCGCGTCCCCTCGCCGCACACGAACAGTTCCAGGGCGCCCTCCTGAAGGCACACTGTCCCTTCGAGCCGGACCTCGCGGGCCTTGGTGTCAACCACGATGCCCGGCAGCGTCTTGATGACCACGTCCTCGGCGACGGCCGGCACAGCGACGAGCAGTGCGAGGGTGACGGCCCTACAGATAAGTCGATGCATGGTGCTCTCCGTACGTGTCCTCTGCGCCCGGCGCCGGGGCGACCGAGCTGCCCCCGCGAGCCCGCCACACCCGAGATGGCCGCCGGAGCGGCCGGGCATCCTCATGGGCCACGGCACGTGCCACGGCGGATGAACGTGACCCGCCGCTTCCGCGGCGGGCTCGGCTTACTTGCTCACTCGCACTGGGCCAAGGCGATCAGCGCGTAACTGGTCGGCACCGGCGGGAACCCCTCGAACCAGCGGTCGGCCTCGTTGGTCCAGAAGCCATCGGGTTTCTGGCGTTTGAGGACGGCCTCGGAGAGTTCCGCCCGCCAATCGTGGGTGCGGCGGCGGGCGTCAACGATCTGGTCCTCGCCCCAGGCCCTCAGGGCCTTGGCGGCCGTCTCGTAGTAGTAATAGAGCCCCTGCCGGCCGAGGTCCGGGTTCTCCTCGAACGTCCAGTGCCGACGGATCCAATCCATGGCGGCCTGGACACGCGGGTCGTCGCGCTCCAGACGTGCGTACATGAAACTCTTGAACCCCGCGTAGGTCATCGAGCCGTAGGCCTTGAGGCCCTTCTTCCCGTTCGGAAGGTCCACCGTTCCGGCCTTCGATTCACCGCCGGCGTGGGGCGAGTAAATCATGCCGCCCGAATCGGTCCCGGCGAACACCTGGTCGTTCGATTCGCTGCGGTCCTGGGTGCGGCTGACGAAGACCACGACCTTCTTCCACAGGGGATGGTCCTTCGGCACGCCGGCCTCGTGCATCGCCTCGACGAAGTACTGCGTGTTCGACAGGTCCGGCCGCTCGTGTTTGCCGTACCCGTGCCCGCCGTACCACGGGTTGCCCTTGTCGATGCTCTCGGTCTCGTCCCACTGGTGCTTGATGAGGTAGGCCTTGGCCTTCTCGATAGTCCCGGCGTAGGCCTTGGCGTCGGCCTTCACGAGGACCATGAGGACGATGCTGGTGGTGTAGGTCTTGAGACCCACGTCGTAGATGCCGCCGTCTTCCTTCTGGTGCTTCAGGAGGTACTGGACGGCCCGGCTGACGGGCTCATCCTTGGCGGTCTTGCCGCACCACAGCAGCGCGTCGGTGCACAGGGCCGTGATGCCGACGTTGCCCTCGCCCCAGGAACCCTCGGGTTCCTGCGCTTTGACCAGATACGCCACGCCGCGCGCGATGGCGGCCTTGCGGCGTTCGGCCAGGGGTCTGGCGTCGGCTGCGCTGCGCTGCTGTGTGTCGGCCGCGGTCCTGGCCTCCGCCTCGGCCTTCTTGGCGAGCGTGAGATCGCGCTCAAGGGCCATCTGGGCCTGCCGCTGGGCCATTTCCTCGTGCGTCGCCGCACGGAACCAGAACAGCCCGGCCCCCGCGACCATCAGGCCGCCCACGATCACGACAACGGCGACCACCGCGACGGCGACGATGATGGCGATCTTCGATCCACTGCTCATCGGTCACTCTCCACCCGGTTCGACGCCTCGCGCGCCGGTTAATGCATTATACGAGTGAGGGTTCCCTTACGGCGAGCGCGGCGGGTATGCAGG
>Ga0114922_10003540_pt1 | contig 14538 bp, 18 predicted proteins | sample AartaG_FD_100975 | JGI IMG/M metagenome (GOLD analysis project Ga0114922, IMG submission 100975) | Deep subsurface microbial communities from Aarhus Bay to uncover new lineages of life (NeLLi) - Aarhus_00045 metaG | ecosystem: Environmental > Aquatic > Marine > Oceanic > Sediment | place...
GGTTAATTGGTTAATAAATATTAGTATTAAAATAGCTAACTATCTAACTAGAAGCCAGTTAACTAATTTTTCTTTTATTTTGTGTTTGAAACTGACGACTATTCACTAACGACTATTTTATAGGAAAGGAGAGCTAATATTGACTGAAATAGGAAAAAGATTGGCTAGAATTAAAAGACATAAAAGAGTACGTAAAAATATCTCTGGTAGAAGCGAAAGACCACGCCTATGTATTTTTAGGAGCCTGAAACATATATATGCCCAGGTAATTGATGATAATAAAGGAATAACTTTATTTTCTCTATCTACACTCGACCCAGAAATAAAGGGAAAAGGAAAATATCAAGGGAATGTAAAGGCAGCTGAAATGCTTGGGAGCTTGTTGGCTAAAAAGTTAGAGGAAAAAGGCATAAAAAAAGTAGTATTCGATCGGGGAGGTTACCTTTATCACGGCAGAGTAAAAGCTGTTGCTGAGAATACTAGAAAGGGAAAGATAGTTTTTTAGTTTGTAAGATTATTTTAAAAGATATTTTTAATATATCCAAAAATAAGAGAAATTTAGCAAAAAAAATTTAGAACCAAGATATATATTAAGAAAAAAATGGGAGAGGAGGTGGACAAGTGCTAAAAATAGACCCTGAAGGTTTGGAATTAAACGAAACGGTTATTTTTGTGAATAGGGTAAGTAAAGTTGTAAAAGGTGGAAGGAGATTTGGTTTTTCCGCAATGGTTGTAGTAGGGAATGGCGAAGGTATAGTAGGCACAGGTTACGGAAAAGCTAAAGACGTTTCTGAAGCAATTAAAAAAGGGGCAACGAAAGCAAAAAAGAATTTAATAAAAGTAAGAATAAAAAAAGGTACTATCCCTTATACGATTATAGGACAATATGGAGCTGCTAAGGTTTTTATGAAACCAGCCTCTCCTGGAACCGGAGTTATTGCTGGTGGTTCTGTTCGAACAATATTAGAAGCAGCAGGATATCAAAATATCTTAACTAAATCCTTAGGAAGCGGAAATAATTTAAATATTGCCAAAGCTACTATGGATGCTCTTATAAATTTAAAGAATGCAAAAGAGGTAGCAAAATTAAGAGGGAAAAGTGTGGTGGAAATGTATAGCCAACGCTTACAACCAAGGGAGGTAACAAGCAATGAAATTAAATAATTTATGCCCTGCACCTAAATCAATTAAAAAGCGCAAGAGAGTAGGCAGAGGTTGTGGTTCTGGCCATGGTTCTTCTTCCTGTCGAGGCTCAAACGGGCAAAATTCTCGCTCGGGTGGCGGAACCAGGCCGGGCTTCGAAGGTGGTCAGATGCCCCTGTATAGAAGAATTCCTAAAAGAGGCTTTACCAATATATTCAAAAAAAATTATAGTATTGTAAATATCGGACAATTAAATATATTTAAAGATGGCGATGTAGTTGCCCAGAAAGAATTAATTGATAAAGGAATTGTAAAAAAGGTAGGGTATGGAGTAAAAATATTAGCTACAGGTGAATTAAATAAGAAATTGACTATAAAAGCAAATAAATTTAGCCAGAAAGCGATAAGCAAGATTGAATTAGTTGGTGGGAAGATAGAGGTGGTATAATTGTTAGACACTTTACGTAATTTATTTAAAATTCCTGATTTAAAGAGAAGATTGCTTTTTACCTTGGGAATGTTAGTTGTAGTTAGATTGGGGAGTCACTTGCCTTTACCGGGCATAGATAAAGAAGCAATGGCTAATCTGTTCGCTCAGGGAGGTATTTTAGGTTTTTTTGATCTTTTTGCTGGAGGAGCATTAAGTCGTTTTTCTGTTTTTGCTTTAGGGATTATGCCTTATATTAATGCTTCCATTATTATGAATCTTTTGACTGCTGTAGTTCCTATTTTAGAACAATGGGCTAAAGAAGGGGATGAAGGCAGGGCCAAAATTACCAAAGTAACTCGTTATGGAACAGTATTTTTGGCTATTATCCAGGCTTTTGGAATAAGTGTTTGGCTGCAAAATATGGGTGTATTAATGATTTCAGGATTTGGTTTCAGATTTTTATTGTTAATTACTCTTACTGCAGGGACTTGCTTTTTAATGTGGCTGGGTGAAGAAATTACTGATTTTGGTATCGGTAATGGAATTTCTATAATTATTTTTGCTGGAATTATTGCCAGAATTCCTTCTCAGATCGTGCAAACCGCTAAACTTGCACAAGTTGGAGAAATTGGTATTTTACCAATTGTAAGTTTACTTATAATTTCTGTAGTTGTTATTGGAGGAGTTATCGGTATTCAAAAAGGACAGAGAAGGATACCGGTTCAGTATGCAAAAAGAGTTATTGGCCGTAGAATGTATGGTGGTCAAGGGACCCATATTCCTTTACGGGTAAATCAAGCTGGAGTTATTCCGATAATATTTGCCTCTGCAATATTGCTTTTTCCAGCTACTATTGCACAATTTTTTCAGAATTTAGCTTTTATGAAAAGCATATCTGAGGCCCTTTCACCGGGACAGCCACTATATCTAATTTTGTATGCTGTATTAATTTTAGTATTTACTTTCTTTTATACAGCAATTACTTTCAATCCTGCCAATATGGCGGATAATATGAAAAAATATGGAGGTTTTATCCCAGGAATAAGACCAGGGAAAAATACTACTATCTATATCGATCATATAATGACTCGAATCACTTTAAGTGGTGCATTGTTTTTAGCCTTAATTGCTATTCTGCCTAATATTTTAATAAAAATTACAGGAATTACTACTTTTTCTTTCGGAGGAACATCTTTATTAATTATGGTAGGAGTGGCTTTAGAAACTGTCCAACAGATCGAATCACACATGTTAATGAGGCATTATGAAGGATTTATTAAGAAATAGTTTTTTATAAACTATTTTGATTTATTGGTTAGTTACTTGGTTAGTTGGTTAATTGGTTAATAAATATTAGTTTAAATTAGCTGATTATCTAACCAGAAGGCCAGTCACTTATCAGTATATATTATATAATAAATGGCATTTATTATATAATATATACTAACGATTAATAAGTTATAGATTTCAAGTTACAAATTACCAGTTTATAGAAAACTCAAAGTGTGTAGAGATTTTATTATCATACTCCTTTATAATAAACTGTAAACGATAACTCGAAATAGAAAATTGTTATTGAAACTAACGACTAATTAGAGAAGTATTGCTGACTTAAAAGGAAAGGGAAAGCCATGAGGTTAATCTTGTTAGGTCCTCCAGGTGGAGGGAAGGGAACAGTTGCAAAAAGGTTGCAAGTAGAATTCAATATTCCGGTAATTTCAACAGGAGTAATCTTAAGGGAAGCAGTAAATAAAAAGAGTAATTTGGGCATGGAAGTTAGGAATATCATGAGTAGAGGAGGCTTAGTGCCTGACCACATTATTTTAGAAATAATAAAGGAAAGAATAAAACAGGAAGATTGTAAAAAAGGTTATATTTTCGATGGTTTTCCCCGAAATATCGAACAGGCAAATTTATTGGAGAAATTAAATAAAGAGCACAATGAATACATTGATTATGTATTTTACTTTGAGATACTTTTTTCCGAAATAATACAAAGGTTATCTAATCGTAGAGTATGTAAAAAGTGTAGCACTAATTATAATTTATTATTTAATCCACCTAAAAAAGTGATTTCCTGCGATCTTTGTGGGGGAGAATTATATCAACGAGAGGATGATAAGGAAGAGACCATAAAGAATAGATTAGAAGTATTTACTAAACAAACCGTACCTTTAAAAAAATATTATGAAGAAAAAAAATTGTTAAAAGTAATAGATGCTAATTTAAGTGAGAATGCTTTTTTGACGATCAAGGAAATTTTACAAGGAATGCATAAATAAATTTATGATAATTTTAAAATCTCCAGAAGAAATTAAATGTATACGAAAAAGTTGCAAATTAGCAGCAAGTGCCTTAAAAAAAATATTAGAAAATATAAAAGCGGGAATTACTACTTTAGAGTTAGATAGGATTGCTGAGGACTATATAATAAAACATGGGGCAAGGCCTGCATTTAAAGGTTATGGAATAAAAGGAAATAAATTCCGACATTCTATATGTGTTTCCATAAACGAAGAAGTAGTTCACGGCATTCCAGGAAAGAGAAGGTTAAGAGAAGGGGATATTGTAAGTATAGATATTGGAACGAATTTAGGAGGTTACTACGGCGATACTGCAACTACAGTCTCTGTGGGAAGGATAGACCTAAAAGTACAAAAACTTTTGGAAGTAACCAATAAATCTTTGTTCAAAGGCATAGAGAAAACCATTGTAGGTAATAGGTTAGGCGATATTTCTTTTGCCATACAGGAAACAGTAGAAAAATCACATTTTTCTGTAGTAAGAGAATATGTTGGTCACGGAGTGGGCTGTTATTTACATGAAGAACCACAAATACCTAATTATGGCTCTCCTCGTACTGGTATAAAATTAGAAGAGGGAATGGTGTTAGCACTTGAACCTATGGTTAATATGGGTGGTTACAAAACAAAACTTTACAATAACGGGTGGACAGTAGTAACAGAAGATGGAAGCCGGTCAGCACATTTTGAACATTCTATAGCCATAACTGCAGACGGAAATGAAATATTAACTATTCTTTAAATAAAAAGTAGTTTATAATAATAGTTGGAGTAAAAAGTATTTAGGCGGAGGAATGATTAATGGTGAAAGAAAAGAGCATAGAAATGCAAGGAAAAGTTGTTCAAGCTTTACCTAATGCTACTTTTCGGGTTGAACTGGAAAATGGTTGTGAAATACTAGCCCACATTTCGGGTAAAATAAGGATGCATTTTATTAGAATATTACCCGGAGACAGAGTAAAAGTTGAAATATCACCTTATGATTTAACCCAGGGTAGAATTGTATATAGATTATAATTCAGTATATTGTATATCGTATTTCGTATATCGTATCAGTTAGAGCGTTTATATTCTATGATTTTATGGTATGCAATACAATGGAATCGCCCTTGAAAAATATTGTTATTAGAAATTATATAGATGTTTTCTTACAATATACTATATACGAAATACGATATACTATTTATGGAGGAAGTAAGTAAATGAAAGTAAGATCATCGGTCAAAAAAATGTGTGAAAAATGTAAGGTAATAAAAAGAAAAGGGAAAATAAGAATAATTTGCAGTAATCCAAAGCACAAACAGAGACAAGGGAAATAATTTTAAAGGAGGATATGTTAAGATATGGCCAGAATAGCTGGAGTGGATTTACCTGGAAATAAGCGAGTAGAGTATGCTTTAACTTATATCTATGGAATCGGCATTACCCGTGCTCGTTCAATATTAAAAGAATCAAAAGTCGATTTGGATACCAGGGCAAAAGATTTAACCGAAGAAGAGATAAATAAAATAAAGGGAATTATCGATAAAAACTATAAAGTAGAAGGGGAATGTAGAAGCGAAGTTACTACCTCTATAAAAAGGCTTATGGATATAGGTTCGTATAGAGGTTTAAGACATCGAAGGGGACTTACCGTGAGAGGCCAAAGAACTAAAACTAATGCGAGAACTAGAAAAGGACCCAAGAAAACAGTAGGGGCAAGAAAAAAGAAAAGCATGTAATATTATCTTGATACGGAAAGGAGAACTTAATTGGCTAATAAGAAAAAAATAAAGAAAACCAAGAAGAAAATAAAGAAAAATATAGTTTTAGGAACAGTACACATCCAATCTACTTTTAACAATACTGTAGTTACTATTACCGATGAAGGTGGAAATGTAATTGCCTGGTCTAGTGCGGGGTGTATGGGTTATAAAGGAAGTAAAAAGAGTACATCTTTTGCTGCTCAAATGACAGCTGAAGCAGTGGCTAAAAAAGCCATGGACCAGGGACTAAAAGAAGTGGACGTGTTAGTAAAAGGTCCAGGTCCAGGGAGAGAAACAGCAATTAGATCTTTACAAGCAGTAGGTTTAAAAGTTAATATGATTAAAGATGTTACTCCGATTCCACATAATGGTTGCAGACCTCCAAAACAAAGAAGGATATAAATTATATCAAATTTGTCTATTGTAAGTTATTGATAAAAATGTGGAACCGGAAAAAGATTGCAAAAATTAGTTTATGCAAATGTTTTTATAGATGATGCCTTCAAATAAAAGATGAAGTTAATTTGCGATCATAAAATATCATTAAATATTAACAGGAAGAAGGAGGATTTTATTATATATGGCAAGATATACAGGGGCAGTATGCAAGCTATGCCGCAGAGAAACAGTAAAGTTATTTTTAAAAGGTGATAGGTGTTACTCTGATAAATGTCCAATAGAAAAGGGAGCTTCATTACCTGGTAAAAATGCAAAAAATACGAGAATCAGAAAATTATCTACCTATGGTGTAAGATTAAGAGAGAAACAGAAACTTAGAAAGTATTATGGATTATTAGAAAAGCAATTCAAAAATCTTTTTAAGAAAGCTGAAAAGAAAAAAGGTGTTACTGGAGAAAATTTATTAGAATTACTAGAGAAGAGATTGGATAATATAGTTTATAGATTTGGTGTAACTAAATCAAGAGCTCAAGCTCGCCAATTAATCTTGCATTCACATATACTGGTTAATGGGAAAAAAGTGAATATACCATCTTATCAAATTGATATCAATGATGTGATTGAGATCAAAGAAAAAAGTGGGGATATCGAAAATATTAAAGAAATTAAAGAAGGGAAGATAGAGGTCAGTGTTCCTTCTTGGTTAGAGTTTGATGCTGAGAATTTGAAAGGAAAGATAATAAGATTTCCTTCTAAAGATGAATTAAATTTACCGGTAGAGGAAAAATTAGTAGTCGAATATTATTCTCGTTAATATTTTTGGGTTTCCTATACTTAAAGAAGGAGAGCATTAAAGTGATGGATATTAATAATATAAAAATTAAAGTGGAAGATTTATCAGATAATTATGGCAAGTTTACAATAGAACCATTAGAAAAAGGTTATGGTATTACTTTAGGCAACTCTCTTAGAAGAACATTATTATCTTCTATGTGGGGAGCTGCTGCAACAGCTATTAGAATTGAAGGAATTGCTCATGAATTTGATGCTATTCCGGGAGTTAAAGAAGATGTTATTGAAATAATTTTAAATATTAAAGAACTGGTAGTTAAAATGTTTGCCGATGAGCCACAGATTTTAAAATTAAAGGCAAAAGGCAAAAAAATAATAACTGCGACAGACATAACCCCCAATATCAATGTAGAGATACTTAATCCAGATTTAACAATAGCCACTTTAAATGCTAATGGCAAACTAAATATGGAGATAGTTGTGGAAAAAGGGATGGGTTATTTTCCTGCTGAAAAAAATAAGAAATCGGGCCAATCAGTAGATACCATTTTTATTGATTCTTTTTTTTCACCTATTACGAAAGTAAGCTATGATGTGGAAACTGCAAGTATGAGTCAATTTTCTAATTGCGATAAATTAGTTTTGGAAATATTTACCAATAAAAGTATTTTACCCGATGAAGCTTTGAGTAAATCTGCAAATATAGTGATTAAATATTTAAAGGTATTTACTAAGTTTTCTCCTGAAGATGTTGAATTAGAGGGTGAATCAATATCGGAAGAGGAACAAGAAAAGAACGAAAGAGAAAAAATCCTAAATAAAACCATTGAAGAATTAGATTTTTCAGTTCGTTCGTATAATTGTCTAAAGAAATCTAATGTTAATGCATTAAGGGATTTGGTTGAATTTCCTCCAATGGAGATTATAAAGATAAAAAATTTAGGAAAAAAATCTTTAGATGAAATAAAAGAGAAAATAGCTAAATATGGATTTGTTTTAGGTGAAAAAACGCACCAGGAGGATTTTTAGGATGAGACACAAGAAATTAAAGGGAAAACTAGGTCGCACTAGTAGCCACAGAAATTCTTTGTTGGCTAATTTATCTATTTCACTCATAACTCATAAAAAAATTGAGACCACATATTCAAAAGCAAAAGAAGTTCGAAAGTATGTAGAAAAATTAGTAACAACAGCTAAAAATAACAATTTACAGGCACAGAGAGAGGTGCAAAAAGCTATAAAAAATAAAAAAGCTTCAAAGGTACTTTTTGAAGAAATTAGTTCAAAGTTTCTGGAAAGAAATGGGGGTTACACACGAATTGTGAAAACGGGATTTCGCAAAGGCGATGCCGCACCTTTAGCCATAATTGAATTTGTAGAATAAGTAGAGCAAAAAAGATAAAAGGTTAGAAAGTTCTATATCGAAACTGATTATTTGATAGTTAGACTTTTTAACCTTTTGGTTTTTATAATACTGTATTATCGCTTGTTGTGTTAAGCAGGTAGCATTTAGAATAATCAGCATAAATTATTATGGTATGTAGTATATAGTGAATAATGAAAGAAATAGAAGCTAGCAGCCAGAAGTCGAAAATCAGAATAAAATCATATCGAATATAGTGTGAAGAAAGTAGTAATGTAAAATATGTAAGGATAGACCTTGTGTCTGCCTGCAATGAGTAATATGGGTAGGATTTATCAAACCAGGGTTGTTTTGGTAATTTTTCTTCTAGTGAGCACAATTCATTGAGCACCAGTACAGTACACGCTAAAGCACGAGATACGAATTTATTCTGGCTCTTGATTCCTTCCTTCTATTTTCTTAACTAACTAACCAACTAACTAACTAACCACCTAACTAATTCTTAGCAAGATATATCTTTATTCTGATTTTTGAAAAAAGGTTTCTATCTTCCTTACGATATATGATATACAATATACGCCTTTATTATGGAAACTGAATTCTGATTCCTAAATTCTGTTTTATTTACAAGATACGAATCACGAGATGTACAAATATATATTCTGTATTCTATCTCTTTACTTCTTTACTATATGCTAAATGCTATATACTATATACTATATACTATCCTATATAAGTGGTGAACATTTTGATTAAAATAAAAAATTTAAGTCACATATACAATTATCATAAAAAAGATCAAATAAAAGCTTTGGATTCTATTAATTTAGAAATAAAAAATGGAGATTTTATTTCTATTATAGGTTCCAACGGTTCGGGGAAATCTACTTTAGCCAAGCATATGAATTGCTTACTGCTTCCTACTTCTGGAGATATTTGGGTAGATAAAATGAATACCAGAGATAAGAACAAAGTATGGGAAATAAGACGAAAAGTAGGCATGGTATTTCAAAACCCAGACAATCAGATTATTGCAACAACAGTAGAAGATGATATAGCTTTTGGTCTGGAAAATATTGGAATAAACACAAAACTTATGAGAGAACGGGTCGATTGGGCTTTAGAAGTTGTAGAAATGGAAGAGTATAAAAGAAGCGAACCTCACTTGCTTTCAGGGGGGCAAAAACAAAGAATAGCAATCGCTGGAGCAATTGCTTTGCGTTCTTCCTATTTGGTTTTAGATGAACCTACAGCAATGCTTGATCCCCGTGGACGAAAAGAGGTTATAGATATTGTTAAGAAGTTAAATCGAGAAGAGAATATTACCATAATTTATATTACTCACTTAATGGAGGAGGCAGCTGAGTCCAGCCTGGTAATCGCATTAGATAAAGGAAAAATTGCTCTAGTGGGAAAACCTGAGGAGGTATTTACTCAAATAGAAGCTTTAAAACAATTAAGATTAGATGTTCCTCAAATAACCGAACTCGCCCTAAGATTAAATAAAAGAGGAATAAATATATCTCCTCATACATTGAAAATTGAGGATATGGTGAAAAGTTTATGTTTATACATTTAGAAAATGTGTGCTTTACCTATAGTTTGGGAATGCCCTTTGAGACAGAAGTATTAAAAAATATCAATTTGGAGATTGATAAAAGTGAATTTATTGGTCTAATCGGACATACTGGTTGCGGAAAAACGACTTTAATTCAGCATTTTAATGGTTTACTTACACCAACTTCTGGTAAAATCTACGTCGAAGGAGTTGATTTAAATAAAAAAGGAGCAAACCTTAAGTTAGTAAGACAAAAAATAGGTTTAGTGTTTCAATATCCAGAGAATCAATTATTTGAAGAAACAATTTATCAAGAAGTAGCTTTTGGTCCAAGAAAATTAGGTTTACCAGAAGGAAAAATTGAAAAAAGAGTTCGGGAAGCTCTAAAGATGGTCGACCTTGATTATAATCTTTATGCAGAACGTTCTCCTTTTTCTCTAAGCGGAGGGGAGATGAGACGTGTTGCCTTGGCCAGCATACTATCTATTAGGCCAAAAATGTTGATTTTAGATGAACCTACCGCCAATCTTGATCCGCAGGGTAGAGATAATATATTATCCGAGATAGAAAAAATACATTATAATTTCGGGATGGGTGTGGTTTTAGTTTCACACAATATGGAAAAAATTGCTGAGACAGTGAATCGTCTTTTGGTGATGCATCGAGGAGAGATAATTATGGACGGTACTCCTCGTGATATTTTTGAGAAGCATGCCAATGATCTAATGAAGGTGGGCTTGGGGCTCCCGCAGGTAACTGAGTGTATGCATAAATTAAAGGCAAAAGGAAAAGATGTATATACCGGGGTGTTAACTGTAGATGATGCTGAAAGAGAAGTGTTAAAAAAAACCAATAAAGAGACAGATATTTAAAGAGTTTAATATATAAAATTATTAAGAAGATGGGGAAAGATGAGAATATTAAGGAATATTAGCCTGGGTCAGTATATCCCAAGGGATTCTCTGATTCATAATTTGGATCCCAGAATAAAAATATTGAGTTGCTTGACTATAATTGTAAGCTTATTTCTGATAACAGAATATTTAGGATATTTAATTTTAGGAAGTTATATAATAATTTGTATTATTATTTCTAAGGTACACCCAAAATTTGTATTTATGGGTTTGCGTCCCCTATTATTTATCATTATATTTACACTAATAATCCATCTTTTTATGACTGAAGGAAAAGTAATTTATCAGTTAGGTTTTTTAAAAATAACCCAGGAGGGATTGATAAAAGGGCTGCTTATTTCTTTTCGATTATTTATCCTAATTTTAACTACCTCCTTGCTTACCCTGGCTACTTCTCCTATATCTTTAACTGATGGAATAGAAAGGTTATTGTCTGTTTTTAAATTCATAGGCATGCCCGCTCATGAAATAGCTATGATGATGACTATCGCATTGAGATTTATTCCGACTTTATTGGAGGAAACAGAAAAAATAATGAAAGCTCAAATATCTCGAGGTGCAGACTTTGAAAGCGGAAATATTTTTAACCGAGCAAAGAATTTAATTCCTATTTTAATACCGTTGTTTGTTAATGCATTTCGGCGTGCTGATGAATTAGCTATTGCTATGGAAGCAAAATGTTATAGAGGAGGGGAAGGTAGGACCCATTATAGGGAACTAAAGATCAAAAAAGCTGATATCCTAACTTTTATCTTAACTATAGTTATTACTATTATGGTGAGTGTAATGTTTTGAATTCGTATATCGTATGTTGTATATAGTTAGTTAACTGGTTAGATAGTTACTTGGTTAGTTAGTTAAAAAATAGAAGAAGAAAGTCAGGAGCCAAATTAATATATAGTATCGAGTATATAGTATATAGTGAAGAGGGTTAGCTAGTTTACCGATTACCCGGAGCTAATTCGTATTTCGTATTAAATACAATAACAAGCAATATATAATGAGTAATTTAGTGGAGGTTTCGAGTTATAAGTTTATAGAAAGCTCAAAATGCGCAGGGGGTTCCTATTATCATACGCGCTTTTGGTGAACTATAAATTACAAACCGCCAACTGAATATCTGAATTTAAAATCTTCTACTAAATTAACTAAATAACCAGTTAACCAGCTAACAAAAGGAAAAAAATGATTAATATAAAACTTACTATAGAATATGAAGGAACCAATTATTATGGTTGGCAAAGGCAAAAAAGGTTTTTCAGCGTACAGGGGATTTTGGAATAAAAAATATCCCAGATTACCCAAGAAAAAATATCTATTAACGGTTCTGGAAGGACTGATGCGGGAGTGCATGCATTGGGACAAGTAGCAAATTATAAAACTAACAGCTATATTCATTTGGAGGAATTACCTTTTATTCTAAACCGTATGTTACCTTTAGATATCAGGATTAAGAAAGCAGAAAGGGTAGATAATAATTTCCATGCCCGCCATAGTGCAGTTAGTAAAATTTATCATTATTATGTTTTAAATTGTAATCAAAACAATAACTACCTGCCTATTTTTCTAAGAAATTATGTATATTGCTTTTATAAGAATTTAAATTTAGAAGAGATGAAAAAGGCCAGTAAATTTTTACAAGGAGAGCATGATTTTACATCTTTTGCCTGTTCGGGGAGTAGAATTGGAAATTGGAAAAGAAACATTAAAGATATAAACATAATCAGGAAAGGGAATATATTTTGTTTTCGTATTGAGGCAGATGCTTTTTTGTATAAAATGATTCGCACCATTGTCGGCACTCTCTTGGAGGTAGGTAATGAGAAGATAAATTATTTAGAGATAAAGAAAATATTGGAAGCTAAAAATAGAAAAATGGCAGGTAAAACTGTCCCTGCCAAAGGGCTATTTTTAATGAAAGTAAATTATTAATTGACCAATTAACCAATTTACCAATTTCGTTAGTTAGCAAATTACCCGGTTTACCAGTTAGTCAGTTAATATTTTGCAATAATGGGGCGTGTAGTGTTGAATCAAAGGGATGCGATGCATTGCGTCTTGATTAAATAAAAAAATTAAAACAAAAAGTGAAAAACTATAATTGTTATTTAAGAATTCAGGAGCCAGTAGTCAGGTAAATATAAAATAACTTAACAAATAATATAATCTTATAATTTAAAATAATTCTGAATTCTGGATTCTGCCTTCTTGCTTCTATTTCATCTACGAGATACGATTCACGAGATACGAGATACGGATATAGTTTTACGCTTTTAGATTTACGTTTTAATACTAAATGCTATTCACTATATACTAAATACTACATACTATATACTGATTTAGCTTGACATCATCGCTTGATTATATTACAATTTATTATGTTATTTTCTAATAAAGGAACAGTGTTTTAAGGAGAATCGATAATTATTTTATTTTTTAAAAATAAAATATATATGAAATTATTAGGCAGGGAGGAACAAAGTGAAAACCTACAGCGCAAAAGCAGAGGACATTGATAAAAAATGGTATCTAATTGACGCAGAAGGAGAAATATTGGGAAGATTGGCTACTCAGATAGCTACAATATTAAGAGGAAAGAATAAACCAACCTATACTCCATCTATGGATTTAGGTGATTATGTAGTGGTTATAAATGCTGAAAAGATAAAAGTAACCGGAAATAAACTCAAAGGGAAAATATATAAATATCATACACCTTACGTGGGAGGCTTAAAAAGCGTTACTTTGGAAACATTATTAAAGAAAAAACCAGAATTAGTGGTAAAAAAAGCAGTTCAAGGTATGATCCCTCATACTAAATTGGGTAGAGCAATGATTAAAAAATTAAAGATTTATAAAGGGAATATGCACCCCCATCAAGCTCAAAAATTAGAAAAAATTAACTAAGCACGAATAAGGAGGTTAAGTATTTGACACAGACAAAAAATTATGGCACTGGAAGAAGAAAATCCTCAATTGCCAGAGTTTGGCTAGTTCCTGGCAAGGGTAGTATAAAAATTAACCAAAGGACATTAGATAATTATTTTGGACGAGAATCTTTATCAACCGTAGTAGAAAAACCTTTAGAATTAGTAAATAAAAAGAATGAATTAGATGTTTTTGTTAAAGTAGAAGGGGGGGGCATTACCGGCCAAGCAGGGGCAATACAACATGGAATTGCTAGGGCCCTTCTTCAATATGATCCTTCTTTGCGCTTAATTTTAAAGAAAGAAGGCTTATTAACCCGAGATTCAAGGATGAAAGAAAGAAAAAAATATGGACAAAAAGGCGCTCGAGCCAGATTTCAATTTTCTAAAAGATAATTATTTTTACATCTTTGAAAAGAGAAAGGTCCTCCATATGGTAAGGTGCCTTTCTCTTTTTTTTAGTTTTTTTATCTGAAAATTATACAGACTTTGTTTTTTAATATTATTTAATTGCATAGGAATATCCTTTTTTCGTAAACTCTAATTAGCATTTAGTATATAATGAAGAAAATAGCATCCAGTAGCTAGAATAAATTAGTATCACAAATGTTTAGCGTATAGCGTATAGTATAGAGGATATAGCGAAAAACGCAAAACGCAAAACGTAAAGACATCGCTCATAATTTAAAATTTAAATATGTTGTTTTATATATTGAGCTCTATCTATCTTATATCGTATACTATATAGAAAAAATAAAAAGGGAAAGAAGCAAAAAAAGAACTTAAAATTTAGTACTGAGAGAATAAGTTTTAAGTTTTGAATTATAGTTTTTCGCTTTTCGTTTTAGATTTTTAGTTGTATACAGATAACTGCGAAATTGTATTTAAAACTAGCGACTAATATGTCTTGTATTTTGTATTTTCCTTACACTTATTGCTCGCACCTATACGCTAGGTTTATTCA
>Ga0114922_10003541_pt1 | contig 14531 bp, 10 predicted proteins | sample AartaG_FD_100975 | JGI IMG/M metagenome (GOLD analysis project Ga0114922, IMG submission 100975) | Deep subsurface microbial communities from Aarhus Bay to uncover new lineages of life (NeLLi) - Aarhus_00045 metaG | ecosystem: Environmental > Aquatic > Marine > Oceanic > Sediment | place...
AGCAAGGATGAGCGGGCATGGTTCTTCTCCTTTAAGGAGAAGAGAGCGAAGACTGTATCCGAGCGGATTTTTCACGCTGGGGAAAATCCGCGTGTTTTCGTATCAACTGACCTGATTCTTGCTAGCTGATCTTCTTATATTATCAATTGAAGAGTCTGTATAAAACGTTTATAATCCTGCCTGAGGGAATTGAAAATGAAAAGATATGTTTTGTTTATATCAATCCTAATATTTGGGTCCGCATTTTTTGCTCAAGACATCCAGCATCAGGTAGGAGTTGTTAATATTGAAGTACCTGTACGAGTATTTAAAGGCAGAACCTTTATTGATGACTTGACTATTGATGATTTTGAAATTTACGAGGACAACATCCTTCAGAAGATCGAGACTGTCTATCTGATCAAAAAAAACAGCATAAAAAAACAGGAAGGAGAGCAGCATTTCTTCCCCAAAGTCACACGAAATTTTGTACTTCTTTTTGAAATCACCGAGTTTTTACCTAAGATCGAAAAATCCATTGATTACTTTTTCAACTATGTCATTCAACCAGGCGACAGCCTTATGGTTATAACTCCAATTAAGACCTACAATTTCATGAGTGAAGCTATAAAAAAATTGCCAAAAGATATTATTATTGACCAACTAAAAGGAAAATTAAGGAAGGATACTAAACTTGGAAATTCAGAATACTGGGGCTTGATTAACGATCTTAAAGCAATAATGTCAGATTCCGATCTTGACTTAGAAGTAAGACTCCAAAATTATGAAAGCAGTCTACACAGACTGGATGGCATGAGGAGTATTAACGGGAAAAAACTGCTTGATTTTGCCGGATACCTTAAAAGCTTAGAAGGACAAAAACATGTCTTTCTTTTCTATCAAAAAGAACTTATTCCTAAAATCGATTATAGAGCCATTATGCAGCTTGAATCCCTTAACCAGAACCATCCGGACCTAATCATGAAATTGTACGAATTATTTGATTTCTATAAAAGAGATATCGCCTTTGATGTTGATAAGGTCAAACAGGCATTTTCTGATTCTTTGATCTCTATACATTTTTTACTTATTACCGCTCAACGGCCTCAAATGCAAAGCCTTGAATATTCAAACACAATCAGAATGGAAGAACAGACTGAAGATATCTTTAGTGCTTTTTCAGAGATGGCCAAGGCCACAGGAGGATTAGTTGACAGCTCTGCCAATGCTGCAGTTTCATTTGAAAAAGCAGTAGAAGCTTCAGAAAATTACTATTTACTCTATTATTCACCTAAAAATTATGAAGTCAACGGAAAATTCAAAACCATAAAAGTCAAATTAAAAAACATGAAATACAGAATTACTCACCGCGCCGGGTATATAGCAAATTAAAAAATGACTATTTTTCCTCGGAGGCTCTTACTCTTCCTTCTTTTACAGAGTCGTCTATGATTTTTTTCTGAAACTGCCGCGGGACTTCTTCGTAACTGGAAAACTCCATAATGAATGAACCTCTTCCTCCGGTTATAGAGGTCAGGGTTGGCTCGAAATCGATCATTTCCGCTAAGGGAGCCTGTGCCTTAATTATCCTCAAACTTCCTTTCTGCTCCATCCCCTGTACTTTTCCCCTTCGTCCATTTAGGTTTCCCATAATATCTCCCATAAAAGATTCGGGAGTATAGATCTCAATGCTCATTATAGGTTCAAGAATTGTCGGTTTAGCAGCTTTTATCCCCTCTTTAAACGCCATAGAAGCAGCGACTTTAAATGCTATATCCGATGAATCTACATCATGGTATGAGCCATCGTATAGATTGGCCTTAAAATTAACAGTGCGGTATCCTGCCAGAACCCCTTTCAACCTGGATTCTTCGATACCCTTTTCCACAGAAGGAATATAATTTTTTGGAATCGCACCTCCGAATACACTGTTCTCAAATTCAAATTCCTGGCCGCGTGGAATGGGCTCAAATTTTATCCTTACATCTCCATACTGACCTCTGCCTCCTGTCTGTTTTTTATATTTCCCTTGTACATCAGACTTGCCTTTTATGGTTTCGCGGTAAGATATTTTCGGAGGTTTTAATTCAACATTTACATTATATCTGTTTTTAAGGCGGTTAGTGATTATTTCTACATGAAGCTGCCCGTTTCCAGAAATTATCAATTCACTTGTTTCAGCATCCCTCTCTATCCTGGCAGTGGGATCCTCCTCGGTTATCCGGTGTACAGCCTGCGATATTCTATCTTCATCCGCACGGGTTTTTGGCTCGATAGCAAAAGATATGGAAGGTTCAGGATATTTGAATACTGGGAATTTAACCGGATTTCTTTTGTCACAAAGAGTGTCGCCTGTTGAAGTATATTTCAATTTAGCTGTAGCTACCAGATCACCAGCTTTAGCCTGGCCAGCAGGAACCTGCTCTTTCCCTTGGAGAAAAAACAGACCGGAAATTTTTTCATCTTTCTGTTTATTATTATTGAGGATTGATGAATCCGGATTGATCTTCCCGGAAAAAACACGCATTATCGATATCCTTCCCGTATATGGATCAGAAATGGTTTTAAATACTAGGGCCGAAAATGGCTCATCCGGAGAAAGTTTGATTCCCCCTTCCTCAGTAGGCATCTCTTTTTTATGCAAAGGATCAGGCAGAAAATCAATAATCATATCTAAAACCTGCTGAGTTCCAATATTTGTTAAAGCAGAAGTGGCAAATACAGGAAATATTTCCCTTTTTAGTATGCTTTTTTTAAATCCTTCGATCAATTCTTTAGATGATAATTCTCCATTTTCAAAGTATTTTTCCATTAACTCCTCATCATTCTCAGCAACCATTTCAGCAAGTTCTTCAATTTTTTTGTCTGCTATCTCTTTTAAGTCATCCGGGATATCAATTTCTTTAAATTTCCCTATCCCATCTTTTTCAAAAACATAGGCTTTCTTTCTAATCAGATCAATAACACCGTTGAAATCACTTTCTTTGCCAATAGGAATCTGCACAGGAACAGCCTGCCTTCCAAAAAATTCATGTATAGATGCTACTGTCTGTTCAAAATCAGAATTTTCCCGATCGAGCTTATTGATGATTATTATTCTAGGAAGTTCGAATTCATCCATCATTCCCCAGACTTTCTCAGTTCCGACTTCCACACCTGAAGCTGCGCTTACCACTGCCACTCCTGCATCAACTGCTCTCAAACTGGAGCGAGTGTCCCACAGAAAATTTGTATACCCCGGGCAATCCACTATGTTTATTTTATTCTTATTCCACTCCAAATGGCATAGAGCAGAGTTAATAGAGATCTGCCTTTCTTTCTCATCCGGGTCATAGTCTGTGACTGTGTTTCCTTTATCTACCTGTGTCAGTCTATTTACTGCTCCTGAATTAAATAGGAACGCTGAAGTCAAAGAAGTCTTGCCGCAGGACCCATGTCCGATCATCGCCACATTTCTAATATTCTTAATTGAATAATCTTTCATCTTGAAGCCTCCAAAGAACTGATAATTTTAATTTCTTTTCGAAGAAAGCAAGGGATATAATACAATATATTGCCGCCTTTTCTCAAGGGATATTTAACAATATTTCCCCCATTTTTTTCAAACTTACAAAACTTGCAAGGCATGGACACAGGTAAGTCCCTTCGAAAGACAGGGGTTTCCCCCAGCGGGGAAATCCCTTCCTGTCCTCACAACGCTCTCCTCGAGATTCTCTCGAGGAACCATGCCCGCGTTGTTCCGGATGGCTTTCTCCGGGATTTACCAGTATCAATGCCAACATGTAGAAAATAATTTGGAAGGGAACTCCATAAAAAGAAAAAAGGGGGAAATGCGCGTGTTTTCGTATCAACTGAGCTGTTTCTTTATGTCATCTTGTTTATCTTCTTTAAAAAATCCTGCAATTCCTGCGGAAGTTCTGCTGAAAATTCCACAAGTTTGTTTGTCTCAGGATGTTTGAAAGTTAACTTACTGGCATGCAGAAATAAACGGGGACATCTTACCCTTGTCTTTTTCCGCCCATACTTTGTATCCCCGACAACAGGATGCCCGGATGCAGACAGATGAACCCGGATCTGATGCGTCCTGCCTGTCACAGGGCTTATATCCAGCAGAGTAAAGTCTCTGTAAACTTTTCGAACTGTATATCTGGTTTCAGATTCACGAGGTTTATTTGTCTTTACAGAAATCTTTTTCCTGTGCCGGATATGCCGGCCGAGCGGCAAGGAGATCCTGCCTACTTCATCATTTATCCTTCCCCACACTAACCCAATATACATCTTACTTACCTCTCGTGATCGAAACTGGCGCTTAAGCTCCTCATAAGCTTTTCTTGATTTAGCTGTAACTATAACGCCTGAGGTTTCTTTATCCAGGCGATGTACTATCCCGGACCGTTCACTGGGGCCAATCTTGGTTATAGCAGGGAAACGAAATAATAGGGCATTAACAAGAGTGTGGGACCTGTTCCCAGCCCCAGGATGTACTACCTGACCTGATTCTTTATTTAACACAACAATATGCTCATCCTCATAGACAATATTGAGAGCAATATCTTCAGGTTTTACTGAGTCCTCAGCTTTATCTTCATACTTTATCTGGACAAATTCATTTTCCTTTAATCTATAGCTCGGTTTCCTGGAATTACCATCAATTAAAACTCCCCCATCTTCAATCAGTCCTTTTAACTGGGAACGGCTCAATCCTTTGATCTTCTCAGACAAAAAAACATCAAGTCTCTGGTTTTCCCCCCTGGATGGCTTTATAAGGAATTTTTTTTCAAACACGTTTCTTTTTGAAAACAAAATACAGAGTAATCCCTACGATCAATCCTATTATACAAAAAACCTGAGGATATGAGATGCTGAGAAAAGGAGAAACATTCTTGATAAGATATACTTCCGAAGAATGGTCTCCCCGAAAAAATTCAGTAACGTATCTGATCACTGAATAATTGATGATATAAAAGAAAAATACCTGTCCGTCAAATTTTTTCTTTTTCAATATTAAGAACAGGATAAAAAAGTTAAGGAAATTCAAGGCAGATTCATACAATTGAACCGGATGGATTTTAGTATTAAGCGGAATTCCAGTCAAACCAGAAGCATAAGCGCTCTGAAATTTTACACCTAAGAAAGAAGTGCATGTACGCCCATAACAACAACCAGCACTGAAACAACCGATCCTGCCGAATGCATGTCCTAAAGCCAGGGCAGGGCCAATTATATCAGCTGTCTTCCAGGTTGGGATTTTGTGTTTATGCAAAAACCATAAGGCGAATAAAAAGCCGGCTGCCAATCCTCCCTGAAAAACTCCCCCAGACCTTGCCAGGCTGAGAAGTTCAGAAGGGTTTTTTGTGTAATAAGAAAAATTTCCAATAAGAAGAACAGCTTTTGCTCCGATCAAGGCTATGATAACAGTAAAAAAAATCATATCTATAAGCTTGGACGCATCCAAAGCTTGCTTTTTTGCCTGGACAAAAATAAACCAGATACCAAAAGCGACACCAACCGCCATCATAAAGCCATAAGTATGGATAGTGATTGGACCTAATTTGATGAGTATAGGGAACATTTTTCACCTTTTTTAAAAAAGAAAATATATATCAGCAGCACAGCTCCAATAGAGATACAGGAGTCTGCTACATTAAAAGAAGGCCAGTGATATTTTCCAATGTAAATATCAATAAAATCAATAACATACCCCCTTATCAGGCGGTCAGCCAAATTTCCTAAGGCTCCTGCTAAAACAAGAGAGAGTGTTATTTTCAATAATCTTTCCGAGAGCGGCACTTTAACAAAATAATATACAACCAAACCCAAAGCAGTTAGGGATGCTAAAGTCAAAATCAAATAAACAAGCGGAGTCCCTGTCTGATTAAAAAATCCGAATATAGCTCCCCGGTTATGCACGTGACTCAAGTTAAAAAAACCGGGAATAATATTTTTACTACCTCCATAAGGTATCTGCTTCACTAGAAAAAGTTTCGTCACCTGATCAAGGCCCAGAAGAACCAGAATAAAAAAGAAATATGGAAGGGTCCGTTTCAATTTTTTATCTCCTTGACTACCTCTTCGCAGCGTTTACAGAATTCCGGATAAGCCGAGCTTTCCCCGACATAGGAGGAATAATTCCAGCACCTCTGACACTTTTCTGATTTTACCCGAAATATATTTGCCTCTAACTCGTCCCCAGAGCCTTCAGCCACTTTGACCTCCGATACAATAAAGAGAGAAGTCAACATCACTTCGTATTTGCGGATCAAATCCATATGTGAGACAGGAACTCGTAAATTTACTCCTGCTTCTAGAGAGTTGCCGATCAATTTCTCCTCGCGCGCAATTTCAAGCTCTTTTAAGACCTGCTCCCGTACTGGGACAAGTTTTTCCCATTCCTCAAATACCCCCTCCTCTAACCTGGGCTCCTGAAAATCGGGAAATAGGTCTAAATGTACAGATTTACTCTTGGTTTTAATATCTGGCATGTTCTCCCAGGCTTCATCTGTTGTAAAAGGCAAAATAGGAGCCATTAATATCAAAGTGTCCTTTAAAACACTCAACAGGGCTGTCTGTGCAGATTTTCGAATCTGTGAATTTTTCCCTGAACAATAGAGCCTGTCTTTAAGAACATCCAGATAATAAGAACTTAGATCTACAGTAAAAAAATTATAAATTGTATGAAAAACAGTATGATATTCATATTCATCATATGCTTTCAGGATCTTCCTTCCTATCCGGGCAAACTTTTCCAACATCCATCTGTCAAACATCTCCATATCTTTTACAGCTATGCTTTCATTATCCGGAGAAAAATCATAAACATTCCCCAGGATAAATCTCCAGGTATTTCTGATCTTGCGATAAGCTTCCTTCAGCCGCTGCAGGGTCTCTTTCCCAAAACGGGAGTCTTCTTTATAATTAAGCATAGCGATCCATAGCCTTAATATTTCAGCTCCGTTTCTGGATACGATCTCTTCCGGTCCGATAATATTTCCCAATGATTTAGACATAGCTCTCCCCTGCTCATCCAAAACAAAACCATGGATTATGCATGTTTTAAAGGGAGATTTATTTTTCGCAGCAACCCCGACCAGAAGAGAACTGTTGAACCAACCACGGTACTGGTCATGTCCTTCTATATAAATATCAGCCGGCCAGGGAAGGTCTTCTCTTTTTCCCAAAATACTGTGACTCGCTCCGGATTCAAACCAGACATCAAGAATATTGTTTTCTTTTTCAAAATGATTTGAGCCACATTCAGCACACTTTGTATCCAAAGGCAGAAGTTCTTCTGCTGATTTAATGAACCAAGAATTTGTGCCCTCTCTGGTAAATATATCTGCTATATGGAGAGCTATTTTTTCATTTGCAAGAACTGCCTCGCATTTATGGCAATAGAATGATGGAATTGGCACACCCCAGGAACGCTGCCGCGAAATACACCAATCCGGCCGCATTTCCACCATATCTTTTATTCTTTCTTCCCCCCAAGACGGGATCCATTGTACTTTCTTTATTTCTTCAAGAGAATTTTTTCGCAGACCGCTTTTATCCATAGAAATAAACCATTGGGCCGTAGCTCGGAAAATAACCGGTTGTTTACAGCGCCAGCAATGCGGATATGAATGCACGATATTTTCTGATTTCAATAACGTGCCATCCTTCTCCATATCCTCAACAATGACATTATTTGCATCAAATACATTCATCCCGGCATATTTTTCAACATCAGAAATAAATTTCCCTTCCTCATCAACCGGCGTATAAATATCCATTTTATATTTCAGCCCGGTCAGATAGTCATCATAACCATGACCTGGAGCTGTATGTACAGCTCCGGTTCCCTGATCAAGTGTGACATAATCCGCTAATACAAATAGTGATTCCCGATCAATAAAAGGGTGCTTAGCTTTAAGCCCCTCCATCTCTTTTCCCGGGAAAGTGGCTAAAATACGAGTTTTCTCTAATCTAAGGGTTTCAGCTAGAACCGGAATCAATCGATGAGCAGCAATAAATACTTCCTTCCCAGCTTCAAAAGCAGCATATTCAAAATCTGGGTGGAATGCGATAGCAAGATTAGCAGGTATTGTCCATGGGGTAGTCGTCCAAATAAGAATTGATACTTTTTTCCCCTTGAGTTCGGGATATTTTACTGACAGATCAGAGATCACTGGAAATTTCACAAAAATAGATGGAGATTTATGATCTTTATATTCAATTTCCGCCTCTGCCAAAGCAGTCCCGCAACTAGCGCACCAGTAAACCGGTTTTTTCCCTTTATAAATATTTCCAGAAGTAAAAAAAGCTGCCAGAAAACGGATGATGTCACCTTCATATTCAGGATTCATGGTCAAATAGGGCTTATCCCAGGTGCCAAAGACACCTAATCGTTTAAATTGTTCCCTTTGGATCTCCACATATTTCAAAGCATATTTCTTGCATTCCTCCCTTATCTCAATAACTGACATAGATTTTTTCTTTTCGCCAAGATTTTGGTCAACCTTGATCTCGATAGGAAGGCCATGACAATCCCAACCAGGGACATAAAGGGCGTTAAAACCCTGCATATTCTTTGACCGGACAATGAAATCCTTTAATATTTTATTCAATGCAGTTCCCAGATGAATACTGCCATTGGCATAAGGGGGGCCATCGTGCAGCACAAAAGGAGGGCAGTTCCTTCGTTCCTGCAGAATCTTTTCATAAAGTTTCATCTCTTCCCACTTACTTATTAACTCAGGTTCTCTTTGGACTAACTTTGCTTTCATGGAAAATGAAGTCCGGGGAAGATTTAAAGTGCCCTTGATCTTATCTTTGTCAGCCATTCTATTCTCCGATTGTAAACAAATGAAACTATTTTAGTGTACTGCGGAAAAATGTCAATAAGTAGAACTTATCTCAAAATCAGTAATAGTACCAGATGCTCTTATAATCAGCAATATTTTCCCCTCCTGCTTTTAATCTCTGTAAGTATCGGGGAATGGAAACATCAGTATAGATATAGGTATCAGCAAGAGAAAGCTTTTTTTCCCAGGGATGAAACTCATATACCCTTCGTCCATCAGGTAATATGGAGATGACATCATGGTGCTGAGTGGCACGGAGATAATTTTTTCCCAAACCAGGGACATTAAAAACCACTTCATCAGTTCTTACCGAACCCGGCATCAACCGGGCTTCTTCCTTCTGTTCCTGCAGAAGCCTTGCTATAGGCACTCTAAAGTCATCAGTTTCTTCTTTCCCTTTGGTATTAAATGTATAATAAGGGGTAACTCCTATCAAGCGTAATTGGTCACGCAAAGCAGCTGCCTCGAATTTCCGGGAATTATAAAAGGTATATACAAGCTGGTTATAGACCTCGATACCACTTTGCCGAAACTTCTGTATTGCCCTCATTGACAACGATGATATCTCATATGGATGCTCGAAATGGGTGATAATCAAAATTTCTCTTTTTCCGGGATGATGAAAATGATTAATATCTTTAATCAATGAATCAGTTATTCTCTGCGGAAGAGTTACTGGAATGCGGGTTCCTATTCTTATCCGTTTGACATGATCTATCCGCGACAATTTAAAAAGCATGTTTTCAAGCTTGGCATTGGATAAAAGCAAAGGATCTCCCCCTGTAATCAACACCTCAGTGACCTCAGGGGCATCCGAGATCCATTGTAAAGCCTTCTCAAGTTTATCTTTAGAGAGGACAGCATGTTTAGAGTAAACATCTTCAATTTCCCAATTTCTCTGACAATAGACACATATCTGAGGGCATGTTAAAATCGGTTTAAGTATTACTATCTTGGGGTATCTTCGGGTAATTCCCTCAATCGGTGATGTATCTCTTTCCAGCATAAAATCCATCGAAACATCTTTATTTTCTTTAAATTCCTTATGTTTCTTTATGTATTGTAAAGAAGGGATAACCTGGGCTCTTACAGCGTAATCATATTTTCTACTTGAGTCATAATCCATAAGCGATAAATAGTAGGGAGTAATTCCAAAAGGGATTTTATATTTATTGGCAAGTTTTACAGCTTTGTATTCTTCATCAGTTAATTTTACCAAGGCTTTTAAAGTATCTGCATCTTTTATAATGTGTCTTGTATGCCATTTCCATTTTCCCCATTCATATTCCGTGGCATTAAAATAATTAAGGATCCGCTGGCTATTTTGACTTCGTTTACGCTTTACCTCTTTATCCAGGCCAGTCGGATATCTGTTTAAAAATGAATCAGCTTTCTTCGCCATCCGCGACAGGTCTTTAGAGCGCAGCTTAGCAGCTTGTTCTCCTGACTGTTTTGCAAAACCCGGAATCTTTTTTGGATATACATCAGCCTTCCCTGAAACACCACGCACAAGATGCTCCAGCTCAGCATAAAAATCCGGGCTTGGTTTTTCTATGCCTTTGAGATCTTTTTTATTTATTATATTATGGATATAATTCATGAAACTGTATCCAGCCAATCTTTCGTCTCTACGAGACAAAATCTTTCTAAAAACTCTAATCGCCTCCATCTTTAAGACCCATTTAAGCGGAGGGATCGAGGGGTCATCATCAAAGGTCGCAATAAGCATAATATTTAATTGTTCTCTAATTTTTTTTCTTTTATTCTCAATATCTTCTTTTGATATCAAAATCTCTTTTATTTTGGGAATATCATCAAATATTTTTAGCAACCTTTCTCTTACGCGTTTATCCATTTTTTTCTTATCTATGACATCTTGTTTTACGGTTTAATATAGTGAGCTCCCCGGCTTATTAGGTTGTTTCTTGCAGCATGATTAATCAACATCGCCACTTGTATGCCATGTTTAAGCCCTACGACTTTAGAATCCATCCGGGCTTCTTTGTAAAATCGATCAATTCTATGCCGCAGGTAATCTAGATCGGCCCTTGCTCTTTCCAAACGCTTTTTCGTCCGGATTATTCCTGTATAATTCCACATTGTATTTCGAATAGACAACCAATCCTGATTGATTAAAGCCGGATCGATTTCTTCTTCTTTATTGGGATAATACCAATCATGAATATCAGAAATATGATAATTCTTTTTTGGATTAAATATCGAAGCAATATCTTTTGCCGCCCTGAATCCCCACACCAGTCCTTCCAGAAGTGATGTCGATGCCAGGCGATTGGCTCCATGAACACCCGTGCAAGCAACTTCTCCCACAGCATAAAGGTTATTCAGAGTAGTCTTCCCTAAAGTATCAACCAGGATACCACCACAGCAATAATGAGCAGCCGGAACCACAGGGATAGATTCCCGGGTAATATCTATTCCGTATTTAAGACATGTCCGGTAAATATTGGGAAATCTTTTTTTTATATCAATCTTTGTATAGGAGGCCAGATCCAGCATGACATAATTAGAATTGCTGTTAGTCATCTCCTCATAAATAGCTCGGGTAACTTCATCCCGCGGAGCCATCTCTTTTTTTTGATTATAATTCTCCATAAAAGTAGAGCCTTCTTTTGTTTTTAATCTGGCTCCCTCTCCTCTTACTGTCTCTGAGATTAAGAATGAATCGGCATCACGGTGAAAAAGTGAAGTGGGATGAAACTGAATATACTCCATATTAACAATCCTGGCTCCAGCCTGATAGGCCAGGGCATAACCGTCACCAATAGCTCCACTGGGATTAGATGTATAGAGGTAAACAGCCCCACATCCACCTGTAGCAAGCACTGTATAAGCTGCAAATACTTTTAATACTTTCCTGGTCTGGTTATTTAAGACATAAACTCCGATACACTGCGGCTTCTGGTAAAAAGAACTGGGATTCATAGAATGATGAGGGGTTGTAAGTAAATCGACTACAGTAAAATCAGATAAAATAGTTACATTTGAAAATGATTTTAATTTAGCAATAAACTTCTCTTCTATAGTTTTTCCGGTCGTGTCCTTTACATGCAAAATCCTCCGGCGTGAATGGGCAGCTTCCTGGGCATAATCCAGGCTGTCAGGCGAAGTTCTAGTAAAAGGAATCTTTAGTTCCCTTATCAAAATCTCTTCCACACTTTTTTTCCCTTCTTTAGCCAGAATCTCAACTGCTTCTGGATTATTGATATTATCACCGGTTTCAAGAATGTCTTTTTTTAGAAGCTCAGGTCTGTCATCCTTTCCCAAGGATACTATGCCGCCTTGAGCGTAATAAGTATTTGACTCTTCCAGTTTAGAATGTTTTGTGATAACAGTAACTTTGAGTCCGCTTATAGCAGCTTCCATAGCAGTACTAGCGCCTGCTATTCCGCAACCGATTATAAGGACTTCTGTTTCAATATAATCTTTATTAACCATTAATAACCTGAACTATTCATAAAAAATGTCGATATGTATGATACATCTTTTCAAATTACCATTTTACAATTATTCCTAAGACATAACAATTGACCATTTTATTTTTGTTGTAATTTATATTTGTAATCGACATTTTTTATGAATAATCCAGGTTAATTCCCTAAAAAAAATTCATGCTTATATCCAGAGATTTAAAAGAATGGGTCAGGCTACCGACAGATACATAATCCACTCCTAATAAAGCAATATCTTTTATGTTGTCCAGATCAACTTTTCCGGAAACCTCTAAGGGAATCCTTCCATTCACCCATTCTACTACTTCTCTCATCTTATTTAGCGACATATTATCCAACATAACCATATCAGCCCCGCTGTTTATTGCTTCTTTAACTTCTTTCAGATTTGAAGTCTCGACTTCTATCTTAATTCCTGGTCTTATATTGGCTCGGGCTCTTTCCACAGCTGTCCGGATGTCACCCACCAAACGTAGATGATTATCTTTAAGCATAACCATATCTGACAGGCTAAAGCGGTGATTCTCTCCTCCTCCTGTTTTTACAGCATATTTTTCTAAGATCCTTAGACCTGGAGTTGTTTTACGAGTATCAAGGAGTTTGGTAGAACTTCCCCTTAGACCATTTACAAACCTTCGTGTAAGAGTAGCTATCCCTGACATCCTCTGGAGAAAATTCAATGCTGTTCTCTCCCCTTTTAACAAGGAAATTGAGCTACCCTGCAGTACTGCCAATTTTTCTCCTTTTTTTATTCCCTGCCCATCTCTAAAATATTTCTTTATCCTGATTTCAGGATCGATCTTTTTAAATACTTTTTCCGCTACCTCTATTCCGGCCAGAATTCCCTCTTCTTTGCCTGTGATTACTGCTTTAGATGTAGAATCCTGAGAAACTACATTTTCGGAAGTTATATCCCCTTCAGGCATATCCTCTCTGAGAGCATTATCAATGATTCTATCTAATTCGTATGATTTAAACATATTTTATTCTTTACAATTATAAGGATACTTATCAAATATGATATAATAGTTGGTTAAAAAGTACAAATTGCATTAATTAAACCTGAAATGTTAAAGAAAAAGATCTTTTTATACATCTTATCAATTCTTATCTCGATTTTTCTCATCTGGCTCTTATTATCAAAAATTGAAACCGGTGACCTCCCCAATACTTTTAAAAACATCCATTACCCAGCACTCCTGGCTTTCATGATCATAGCTCTCATTTCCTCAGGCCTGCGTGCCTGGCGATACAAATTGCTGCTGAAACCACATCCCATAAGCTGGAAAAATATTCTTCTAGTCACATTCATTCGGAATCTATTTGTCGATCTTTTCCCGGCCCGGCTCGGCTCTCTTTCTTATATATATGTGATCAACCGTAGAATGAAATTTCCATTTGAAACAGCAGCATCTTCATTTGTCCTGGCCGTAATCTTTGACTTTTTTACTTTAAGCCCTTTTCTGATTTTTTCAATATTTATTGTCGGACTCGGCTCATCAGCAGTTTCCAGCACATTATTCCTTATAATTTCTTTCCTTTTTTTTCTGACAATATTCCTTGCATTATGGCTGTTAATCCCCCTAGCTAAACATTTTTTAAAATTGTACAGCTATTCTTTAAAGCTTTTTAGAGCCGATAAAAAAATCTTGGCTGTCCAAAGTAAAAAAAGCATAGAAAAAACAATAGAAGAACTTTCAGCTACTAAAAAAAGGCGCATATACTGGCCGGTTTTTTCTATCTCTTTAGCTCTACGACTGACAAAATATGGGGCTCTCTATTTCCTTCTTTATTCTATACTCTCCAGTCACGGATTTAACTTGCATGATCTAAACTTTTTTAAAACAATTTTAGGAATTACAGGGGCGGAACTAACATCAATTCTGCCCATAAAGGGAATTGGAGGATTTGGCACTTGGGAATCAGCCTGGGTATTAACTTTCAAGTTGATGAACTTTCAGCCTCAGTTGGCCATTATTTCCGGTATTGGGATCCACTTGATAACTAATCTTTTCGAATATATTCTCGGGATATTAAGCATAATCATCATCTCTCTCCCTTTTAAAAAAAAACTCGACCTGAATGATGCTTAGAAAAGTTGCATGACATGGATACTGGTAAGTCCCTGCGAAAGACAGGGATTTCCCCCAGCGGGGAAATCCCTTCCTGTCCTCACAACGCTCTCCTCGAGATTCTCTCGAGGAACCATGCCCGCGTTGTTCCGGATGGCTTTCTCCGG
>Ga0114922_10003542_pt1 | contig 14530 bp, 12 predicted proteins | sample AartaG_FD_100975 | JGI IMG/M metagenome (GOLD analysis project Ga0114922, IMG submission 100975) | Deep subsurface microbial communities from Aarhus Bay to uncover new lineages of life (NeLLi) - Aarhus_00045 metaG | ecosystem: Environmental > Aquatic > Marine > Oceanic > Sediment | place...
CAAGAATGGCTTCTCAAGAATGCCCAGAAAATTGAAGGATTAAAATAGGTGCCTCAAAAAAGGATAAAAACCCAGTTCGCCAAATTTCAATATTTCTATCCGTATACGGTCGCACTCATCGGGGCAAAAGCGCAGGAGAAGGTCAACTTCATGTCCTGTGCCTGGCATACGGCGCTCTCCTTTGATCCCCCATTATTCGGGGTGCTTATCTCAAAAAAGCGGTTTACCTATCAAGTGATTGCAGAAGCCAAGGAATTCACCGTCAATTTCATCCGGGCCAAACAAGCTTTGCTCTCTGCCCAGTACGGGAGGAAATCGGGATTCGAAATGGACAAAACCGACAAATTCCCTATCAAGCTCAGCCCATCCAAAACTATCCGATCTCCTGTCATCGACGACGCTTATGTTTGTTTTGAATGCCGGCTAACAGAAATCCAGGCCTACGGGGATCATGACCTTTTTGTCGGAGAAGTCCAGGCCATCCATGAGGAGGACGACAGTTTTAACGAACTGGGAGTTCTCGAGCCTCGACGTATTAACCCATTGTTGTACCTTGGAAGCGATTTTTACCTCACCATCGATCCCGACTCTCTCGTTCGTGTCCTCCCAGATTGAAGTGCCTTTTCAAGATAAAAATACCAGCAATGTTTTCTTGAAATTTGTCGCTTTTGTATTATAATAGAAAGGATTTAATGGACACTGTACTACGAATCGAAGACCTTCACAAATCATTCAAAACAGGATTCATCCCCAAGGGAAAAAAGATCCTCAACGGCATCTCTTTGGAGGTCAAGGCGGGAGAGATCTTTGGCTACCTCGGTCCAAATGGGGCAGGGAAAACCACCACCCTCAAATGCGTGCTCGGTCTTATTTTCCCAGACAAGGGGAATATAGAGATATTCGGACAATCCAACCTATCTATGCAAGCAAAGGAAAAAATCGGTTTTCTCCCCGAAAACCCCTATTTTTACGACTACCTTTCAGCGACTGAATTCCTGAGCTTCTACAGCGACCTCACCCTGGCAAAAAAAGAAGAGAAAAAAGCAAAGATCGCAACCTTGCTCAAGCTGGTCGGTCTAGAACATGTGGCAAGCCTCCAACTTAGAAAATTCTCTCGTGGGATGCTTCAAAGGATCGGCTTGGCCCAAGCATTGATCAACGATCCTTCCCTCGTATTCTTGGATGAACCATTGGGTGGACTGGATCCATTAGGACGGAAAGAAATTCGTGATGTTATCGTTCGGCTCAAAGGGGAGGGAAAAACCGTTTTCCTCTCCTCCCATATCCTCCAAGATATCGAGATGATTTGCGACAGGGTAGCTATTCTCGTGGAGGGACATATTATCAATCAAGGCCCCTTACAAGATCTGATATCAGAGAAGGTCAAAGTCACAGAGATTACGATATCTGGGATGAGGCCTGAAGATCTCAGAGACCTGGGAGAGCACTACTCTGCCCAGGGAGGGAGGATTTTGCTCAAAGTATTCGAGGAGGAAAAAATAGCAACCATCCTCCAAATGATCCAGACTAAAAAAGGAAAAGTTCATTCTCTCATTCCAAGAACAGAAACGTTGGAAGATCTTTTTGTGGGAGCGGTTAAGCAAAAATGAAAATCCGGGCGATAGCTATCATCACATTCAAAGAAGCCATTCGAGACCGTATCCTCTACTTACTCTTATTTTTCGCCGCCGTCTGTATCATCTTTTCCCGATTGTTGGTGCTCCTAACGGTCGGAGATCGAGCCAAGATCATCACGGACGTGGGGCTGGCTTCTCTTTCTGTATTCGGTACTTTGATGGCGATTTTGATCGGAACCGGCCTGGTGTACAAAGAGATCGACAAAAGGACCATATACACCCTTCTCTCGAAACCCATCCAGCGGTATCAATTCCTTTTGGGGAAATACTTGGGGCTTTTGTTGACCCTTTTTATCATGCTCGCCTTGATGACCGTGATCTTCCTTGTTCTTTTCCTGCTGCACAAATATCCGATCGAGGGATCCATTTTTATCGCCATCTTGTTCATCTTTGTGGAGCTCTGTCTCATCACGGCCGTAGCCATATTGTTTTCCTGTTTCTCCACCCCGATCCTGAGCACGCTTTTTTCTCTATCATTCTACTTGATCGGGCATGTATCATGGGGGCTGGAGACACTCATAAATAAAATGCCTCAGGGTGGAATTAAAACTCTGGCCCGTATTATATACATCCTGCTTCCAGACCTAGAAAATTTTAATTTTAAAACAGAAGTTGTTCATCATCTCCCGATTCCGCCAAAAATTTTCTTTTATTCTTCCCTCTACGGCATATTGTACACGGTCTTCATCCTGGCTCTTGCCATGATGGTTTTCCGCAGAAGAGATTTTATCTGAAGGTTATGAAAAAAAGTTTCCTCATCATCCTCCTGATTCTGAGCTGTGGGCTTTTTATGGGAGTCAAAGTGATCGTGGACAAAATCCCCCGATCGAAAGTCCCGGGAGCCTCCATCATTTATCTCCCCTCAGGAAAATATTTGAAACATGCCACATTCGGGTATTCCTCTCTTTTGGCTGATCTAGTCTATATCTGGGCCATCCAGTATTATGGCGATCACACCATTGCCGAAAGATACGATAATCTGGATCACATCTTCTCGATCATCGCCGAGCTCGATCCACATTATCTCGATCCCTACGAGGTTGGCGCCATCATCGCCGTGTACGAAGCGAGAGATCCTTATTTGGCTTTCAAGGTGCTCGACAGAGGATTGGAGAAAAATCCTGACCAGTGGATCTTTCCTTACCAGGCTGGACACTACGCCGCAATAAACTTGAAAGATTATGATTTGGCCCGGCAATATTACAAGAAGACCATGGCCATCGAAGGAGCCCCCGCTATCGCCCAAAGGCTGTATGCGGATGCAGCTTTCAAAGGAACGGATTTTCAGACAGCTTGGGAAAACTGGGAGGAAGTCTATCAGATGACCGATGACGAGCGGATAAAAAAAATCGCAGAAAATCATTTGTACCAAGTGAAGTCGGCCATGGATCTTGCCAAGTTAAAGGATGCTATCGAAAAATACCGGCAAATAAACGGACGGTTTCCTGACAATCTGGATCAACTTCAGAGCGCCGGGTTTTTGGCTTCTATTCCCAAGGATTGGGATGGGAAGGATTACATCTACGATCCAAAAACCGGAGAAGCCGACTCCCAGTTGAAATGGTGGAAAAGATAATCATCATTTTGCTTTTCGGACTTGCCTGGGGGAGTTTTCTCAATGTTGTCATCTTCCGGTTGCCGCTGGGGATGAGTCTCATGAAGCCTCCCTCATTCTGTCCGGAGTGCAATAAAAAGATAAAATTCTATGACAATATCCCTGTTTTTTCCTACGTGTTCCTCCGCGGAAAATGCCGAACATGTGGAATAAAAATACCCTTTTCCACCTTGCTTGTCGAAATTCTGACTCCTCTGAGTTTCTTGCTCATTTACCAAAAATACTCCCTGAGCTTTTTTTTCTTTGTTTCCTGTCTCTTCGCCAGTGCGATGATCGTTTTGGGATTTATCGATTTTTATCACCAAATCCTGCCTGATGAGATCACCTTGCCGGGTTTGGCTCTGGCCCTGGTCTATGCTCCTTTTCGACCGGACCTGAACCTGAGGCAAGCATTGATCGGAGCGGTCGTTGGGGCCGGATTCTTGCTTTTTATTTACGGAGCCTACTATCTGTTTCGAAAAAAAGAGGGGCTGGGCATGGGAGATGTGACGATGATGCTGCTGATCGGGGCTTTCCTGGGCTGGAAGTTGACCTTCTTCACCCTCATCCTGGCATCCTTTGTGGGGGCTATCGTCGGAGTCCTTTTTATCCTCTTCCGAAAAAAAGACCTCCAGTATTCCTTGCCTTTTGGTACTTTTTTGGCCCCGGCCGCTTATATTGCCCTACTCTGGGGAGAGCCCATCATTCAGGCTTATCTCGGCCTGTTTCGTACGCCGTAGCCGCGCAGCTTACCGGATGACCTTGTAAATCTCTCTCCAGGATTTGATCGCGAGGACCGCACCCACCGGCTGCTCGAGCTTCTGGATCGTGGAATCATATTCCTGAATGTAGACTTCTCGCTTCCGGTCACCGTTCACCCTATCCGTATCACCCAGGGTGACGGCAGACCTCGTCTTAGACGCAAGGTCAAGGTTCTGAAGCGTTCCCGATGCATCACGAAAAGCCGAACCTCCGACAGCGCTTCCGGCCTGCGACTGAATAAACCGTCCATACAGCTTCCCGGCGCCTTCGAGATTCACACAGGGATCCACGCTTTCGATGCTCAGGGTCAGCGTGCTGAAATACGCGATGTAGTTGGCCACCACAGGATCGGACCAGACTTTTGCTCCGAAATCCAGATCGCCCATATCTTTAGCGGCATCGAGGTTGAGCAGCGCAGCATCACCCATGAACCATTCCACCTCAGGATTGCTCAGATCATCCAGCAGAACGATGAATGAATAGGTCGTATCGCTCGGAGCTGCATCGTCTCCTCCAGTCCCGAAAAAGACACGCGGGAAAGAAGCCGCAGCAGAAGGACTTGCCCATGATTCGGGTTTGGTGATGATCGGGTAATTGTTGGCATCCTCGTAGATGATTTCGACGATATCATCCCATGACGTTTTATTCACATTTTGCCGATAGTACTCGATACTCGCATCCAAACGGTACACGCGCCCATCCAGATCGGCGAAGTACACCCGGTCAAGAAAGCCATCCTGATCCACATCTATCGAAGAAGGAGAGCCGGGAATGGTATTCTGGATATTCGGAAAACTGCCCGAAGTATCCTCTTCGAATGTCTCATAATTCCAGAAACTCGCCCCGGTTTCGATGTCCACGGCATAGAAATAATGCCCGACCGTGCTGCCGGTGTCATTATCATATCCCGACCCGAAAAAAGCCGTGAAGGAATCATCCCCATCATTCACCATTTTTCCCACCGTGGGGATGGACCATGTTTCTCCCATGGTAACATCGGTGAATTCCCAGAGGGGCTGAGGATCATAAGGGTCGGTGACATCCAGTGCAAAATAATAATTCAACCCGCCGGCTAAGCTGCTTCCATAGCCCGGTCCCTGGCCACAAATCAGAACGGTTCTCCATTCCTGACTGCCGTTGCCATCGGCATCGATATAGACATCTTCAGTCATGGGGCTGCCATCCACATAAACATCGCGAGAAAAATAGCGCTCGCCGGTTGCCGCATCCACAGCCCACATGTTCTTCAATTTGGGGAGAAGATTGTAAGGGACAAAACCCCATATCTCTTCCCCTGTGAGGGCGTCAAAACAGTGAATCATCCCGGCATTGGCACCCACATAGATGACTTTCCGTCTGTTCTGATTCGCCGTCAGAAAAGCATCATACCCGGCACCCTTCAGCCCTGCGGCTCCGTTCGGAGGCCCGACCACGGTCAGCTGGGAATGATTGATGTCTCCGAGCTTCCAATAGCGGCCCTCACCCCTGACAAAATCGATCAGGCCAGAATTATCGTTGTTCACGTCTTGGAGAATCGGCCCGAGAGTAGCCACATTAGCCGTGGTGAAATCAGTCCTGCCGAGAGCGGATACCCCAGGAACGGCCGTGTAGATCGTCCGTGTTCCAGCGGCCCGGGTATTCAACAACTCTCCTGCATCCCATTCGATGGTCACACCCGCAATATCGACATTGACATCCCTTCCAGATGCATCGGATAAATCAGAGGTTGTGACTGTTCGGAGAATAGAATCCGAGGTGGATGCGGGAGTTGTGTTGGTCATATTGTATGCCCGCAAATGCCCCTGCCATCCGGGAAAATAAAAGGTTCCCCCTATGACAAACTTCTTGTCCTGGCCGCTGTCATCGACAGTGGTTACGGCAACTGTCGTCCTGGAATATTCCCTTCTGTCAACATACACATATTCCCAGCTCAAATCATAGATCTCTGGGGTTTCACGCGAGGCATTCTCGTATTCGGCCAAGGAATCATCTTCCGCGGACAGGAGGGCTTTCCAGTACAGCCGTGCTCCGTAATGATTGAACGTATGCCAGGGAAGATCAGTCTGATCGTGGATATCGCTCTCCAAAAAAGTGGCGTACAACTCCCAGTCACTTCCATTGTTGGAGACATAAAACTCGACAGAAAGGCCCTGGCTAGAACCTCCCAAAACCCTTTGGGTGATTCTCGTCATCCGGGTCCGGGTGATGGCATATTGTCTCTGATCGAGACCTCCGGCCATATCGGTCGAACGGGCCTCACCGCTCAGGGCAAAAACATTGGCCAGATCGTTCCGAATCAGGTAATAGTCTCCTGAATGGTTGGCATCCGCCAAAATCACATCGATGTCGCCATCCAAGTCGTAATCCACCAGGGCGCTCATATCAACGTCATGGGGATCCGGCAAGATGGGCAGGCAATTGTTCAAACACCGGAACTGCAGATCCGGTTCGAAAACCCCTGGGGAGGTTTCCACCAACCCCAGATTTTTCCAAATATACATGCGGGCTTCGTTGTCTTTGGGGGTCGTATTCCAGCGGTCGTTTGCCGCGAATATATCTACCCACCCGTCATTGTTGAAATCAGCGACAACCGTGGCGACCGTTCCGGTACACTCTGGAACAGGAATGGGTATTTCGCCGTAGGTGAAATTACCTGTCCCGTCATTCTCGTAGTAAACGAGGTGGTCGACATCATTGACTGTACCGCCGATGATATCCACATCTCCGTCTTTGTCAAAATCGGCCGCGTCTATGGTAGATCCTCCCCGAGAAGGACTCCCCACGGTAAAACCTGTATTCTGATCATAAGCCAGCTCGGATATGCTGAAGTTGCTCAGGTCAAAATTCCCTGAACCCGGATTTCTGACGAGAAATATCTTATCCTCGCTGATCACGAGAAGATCCACATCCGTGTCCCCATCGATATCCACCGAAGCCAAATGGTCTGCGGTCCAGTGGCAGTAGATACCGGCGCTCATGAATGCACTGGTGAAATCCAGGCTCGGCAACACATCATAAGTGTTAAAATCGGGATCAGTCACAGTTCCGACATTGATGTACATGGCAGCAAAAAACTGTGTGTGCCCGAATTCATCCGTTAGGTTTTTGTAGAAGAAAAAATCGAGCAGGCCGTCGCCGTTGTAATCGCCCGTCGAGATAGAAGCAGGGCCAACTTCGAGGTGTATACCCTGTTCATACACTTCCGTATCATCGATCAAAAACACAATGCCATCGTCATCGATCCCATCGCCGTTTAGATCTGTGTAATTGTTCCTGATCAGGATCAACCGGTTGTCCGGGTTGGTCGTGATGTCCAATCCGATCAAATCCGGCCGGCCGTCTCCGTCGAAGTCGCCGGAATCGCACACATAGATCCTCGCTCCCATTCCTGATGGCTCCGTGACCTCGAAGTTAGCGCCCAAATAGTCCAAAGTGATCGGAGCGGGTGTCCAATTCCTAACCGAACACCACGCATGATCCTTATAGGTGAGAGTGCTGAAATCCTCTGTGAATGTCCCTGTGTATTCATTGCACTGCTGTTGAGCGCGAAGATGCATGGCAACAAAAGCGACAATCACAACCAACGGGAGAATCCATAATTTGATTTTTGTTTTTTTTGTCATTTTTCCCCTCTTCCTTTTCTCTGTTTTATTCTTCCTTTTCTAAATCTATAGGCTTTTATCAATTAAGCTCTACTGCCAATACGACTTCGAGCCGGGATGTTGTCATCGTCGATCCTGTCCCGGCTGTTCCGATGCAAATGAGAAGGGCATCGCCTGGATCGGATGTCCCGCCGCCGCGCTCATCATCGATCAAAAAAGCCGTGTAGGTATACCGTGGATCGGTCCCCCCACTTTGGGCTTGTATAAATTCCTGCTTGAAGAATATGATATTGCTGTAGTCAGGTGTCCCGTCGTCATTGGAATCCAGTAAAGTCAGCAATTCCTGATCAGTCAATTTCCGGAAATAATTGACGTCCAACGGGAGATCGATACCGGTCGGATCCACTAAATAATTGCCATCAAAACTTGTCCAGGCTTCATTGAGAAATAAATCCTCGATGGCTATCCATGTGGCATCGAACCCGGCTTCAGCGGCATTAAAAGCATTATGCTGAGTGCGGAGATTCCCTGCCACCCGAGAACCGACGCCGGTCACGGTGATCACAGCAATCCCGACTGTCACAAGAAATGCCATAACAAGGATGACGATTATCAATCCCGAGCCTTTTTCATGAACGGGATCTCGCTGTTTTTTTTGAAACCGGAATTTATTCATTGTATTCACTTTCCCTTATTTATCGAGTTCCCGTGTTGTATATATTCAAAGATAAATTCCTGATATTGGACGTGGATTCGAGCAAAAATCTTTTGTGTTTGTCGTCGTTAGCCGCTCCCGGGCTGTTGGCTATGGTGGGCCTTCTGTACAGATGGATGTTGGCCGGAGGATTCGCGCCAACGCTCACGAAGGGATTCTCAGTCCGGCCCAACACCCACATCCTGACTTGACGGATGCGCCTGACCATCGTGATGTCTCCCGTCCAAGCCGGCTGCCACTCTATGAAACCATCCAGGAGACCGTCGTCATCGAGATCCCCGTTGTACGCGAATTGCAGGTTCTCAACGTTCGAAGCCAATGGATAATGCAAACCGTTCATGGTCAGGTAAAGGACATTTGCCTCCCCATTCCCGATGTACCCATCCGTTCCTGCTGTCAATCCCGGATAATTCCCTGTGACATCCAGCCAGTATTCATTCACGTTGACAAAGGTTACCATACCCCCATCATAGTCGTTGGAGCTGGGGCAGGTCCCTGATAATCCACCGGGGGGATTGACACCGGGGGACAAACCGGGAGAAAAATTGAGCTTCTCGTTCTGGCCTGTCGCATCATGCGTGACATGGGTTATCGTTCTTACTTCCCCGACTAAGCATCCTGATTCCGGGTTGGGAAGGACGAGGACCGTTTTGTTTTCATAAAATTCATCGGGATATTGGTACAGTTCCAAACTAAAATCTACAACGGCCAGGTTAGCCGCTGATCCTTGGTAGTTGGATATGCTCAAATTCAAGGGTTCATCGAAATTCCCCAACACCTTCAACCTGTCCGGATCCACAACGGCACCCTGGTTCTCGTTATCCAGGCCTTCCACGGCATAACCAAAAAACTCGATGGGTAGACCCACTCCTGCCATCCGAGAATCCCTGGATAAAAGATACATGCCCGAACGCACACCATGCTGCAATTCCGCAAATTGCTGCTGGTCCACCGCAATTTGGTTGCTCGTCCTGTACAAGGACAAAGTGGCCAGGACAACGATCAATAAAATCGTGCTCCCCACAAGCAACTCCACAAGAGTGAAGCCCGAGCGATTGGATTTACACAAAGATTTCATGTTTTTTCTCGCCTTTTTTTCTTTCATATTATTCTCGATTTATTTATTTAGGGAGAGTCAACGGCTGATGATGGTGCTCATGTTGGCCTTGACTTTATACTGCTGAGGATCTCCGATAAGGTCATTCACGGCCGTATTCAACTGTTCTGCCGAAAAAACGAGCACACGGATCTCCCAAAAAATCCCGGACATCTGGATCGCGGTCAAACGGCGGTAATCGATCGATCCGTCAAGATTGACATCGATCTGCTCATCGTTGGGTCCGGCAGTCAGGGCATTCAGCTCATCGGAAGTCAAGTTTCTGTGATAATCGATCTGTTGCTGAGCAAGAAAGATCGCGTTCGACATTCTCTCGGCTCGGGAATTGGTCATCACACTGTAAGTGAAAAGCTGCGCCAGGCCGAGCAGTGCTACCGCCACAATAGCAATACTGACCAACACTTCGATTAAAGAGAATCCTTCATTTTTTCTTTTTTTTATAAATCGCATGGTTAACTTCCTGTTTTGATCAAATGGACCGATCCTCCGGCAAAAACCGCGACAACTCTCAAATCCGGTTGTCCCAGCTTTCTCAGTTTGTCACTCTGCAAACTGATGCTGTTCAGGTTTGTGTCGAAGTTGGTTATAAAACCTAACGGAGAAAAAACGACGCCATTGGATGGAACGCCCGCAATAGCCGGAAAATTGAGGGACACGATCAGTTTTTCCGGGATCTCTTTTCTTATGAATCCCGGAATGGTGCTCCATGCTCCCGGGGAATCTTCTCTCTCGATAAAATAGTACCAGACACCTCCATCATCCAAAAAGCCCACTCTATGATTGATCTTTGTTCTCACTGCCTGAAACTTGGCTCTTTGCATGGAGGTCAGTATGTTTCTTGCCGAGTTCTCGATTCCTCGTGTTTCCAAAGTGTTCATGACACTCGGATAAAGGGCGGCGAGGATCATTCCCAAAATCCCCACCACGACCAAAAGCTCGATAAATGTGTACCCTCTTTGTCGGAGTTTTCCCATTTTATTTCCCTCTAGATTTTTTTCTTGCGCGTGTGTGCCGATTCTAAGCCTTATCCGCTTAAATTGCATAATTTCCTTCATCGTTAGCTCAATACATACTTTTATTTTATTATATATAGCTGCACATTTCATGCCACAAACATACATTTTTAAATCATTATAATCAATGGAGTTAGCACTTCTCCTCATGCTTTCCTGGCCTAATTTGTCATTTTTTGTCATGGGTTCGACAAATATTGCCCTTTCTAGTCTACTCAGATTATCGCTCTTTTTATAGTTATGACTATTATAACACTGCCCGTCAATAACCGCTAAAGGTGATAGAAGCGATGATTTTTATCCTGCCGGTTTCATCCTTTTGTTGGAATTCATTCACCGTTCGCGACTAGTCTCTCATCTACCGCCCAAGGTCCAGGTTTTTCAATCATGCCAACCGTTCTCGCATCGGGCCTCTGTTGAATTTTTACCCTTTCTATGGTATTGGTTTAACATATGTCATTTAAAAAAAATGAGGCCTTGACCGCGATATTTCTTATTTTCGCTTTTTTTCTGGGCTTCTCTCTTTTTGTCAATCTTCCTTCCATCCACGGGGGTTTTCTTTTCGCCGATCAAGCCATATACTACTCCATGATCCAAAGCCTCGCCCAGGACGGAGACCTGGAATACACCAAAAAGGATCTGATCCGATATTACGAAGTTTTTTCATCCGGACCATTGGGAATTTTTTTAAAAAAAGCCCGGGAAGGAAAACTTTTTTATGCCAAGTCTTACGCCTATCCTCTTTTTGCGGCACCGTTTGTCAAACTATTCGGGGCAAACGGCACTCTTGTCTTTCATTCCCTGCTTCTTTTGCTGCTGATGCTGATGGGCCATGCCTATTTTTCCGTTTCCAATCCCTCCTCCCTCTCTCTCATCACTGTTCTCACCTTTATGTTCGCATCGATCGCCGGTGTTTACTACTTATGGATCAGCCCTGATTTTTTCAATCTTTTTTTGGTATTCACCATCCTCTTCCTCTGGTTGTACAAACACAAAATTCCAAAAGCAAAAGAAAATGAAAACCGGCCGGGAAAAATCCAAACCTATCTTCGATCGGACTGGACAGACTACTTGGCCGGTTTATTGATCGGAATCGCTGTTTTTTCCAAACCTCCCAACATTGTGTTGCTCGGACCGATCGTCCTTCACTCGCTCACGAAAAAAAAGTATTTGAAAACATCCATGATTTTCCTCTGTTTCCTGATCACTTCGGGCATATTCTGGGGCACGAACTACATGGTCACCGGCGAGTGGAACTATCAGGGTGGAGAGAGAAAAACTTTTTATGAACCCTATCCTTTGGAAAAGGCAGACGTTACCTTCGACTCCATCAAAACCATGGAGATGACATCGGACGGGTACGCGGAGAAGCATCTCCTCCCAGCCAAGTTCATTCCCTACAATCTGTTTTACTACTTTTTCGGCCGGCACACCGGCATAACTTGGTATTTTTTTCCTGCTGTTTTTTTTCTCCTCCTGTTTTTCACCAAAAGAAAAGAATTGTATCAATGGTTGATCCTCATGGCTGTTTTTGCCGAGATTTTGATTTTTGTCGTCCTTATGCCGGATAATTATGCCGGCGGAGGAGGAGCTCTGGGCAACCGGTACTTCCTTCCCATCTATCCATTTCTTCTTTTTCTCACCCCAATTAAGCAAAAAATAAAAAATATCGCTATATGCTGGATCATGGCTGCCATTTTTATCGCGCCCATCCTTATCAGTCCGTTTTTCCATTCTCATTACCCCTCCACCCATGTTAAAAAATTTCCGATCAAAGCTTTGCCGATAGAGATGACACTGGTAAACAACTTTCCCAGCAATACCAATCCCTGGGCCTTCCGCCAAGAAGTGGGCACCCAACCCAACATCGGCTGGCTTCATTTCTTGGACGACAATTTCTATCGCAGGATGCGAGAATCGGACGTGGAAAAAAAGGGATTCTGGACCCGTGGACCTTTCACCGCAGAAATGATCCTCAAAACCTACTATCCTGTAAAGCGATTGGATGTTCATCTTTTGAACAATCCTCGTATGCGGAACGAAATCACGGTTCAGGTGAGGAGACAAAAAAAAAGGATCACTCTTGGTACCAAACAGAGGGGAACGCTGAGTTTCTCCCCTGTGAAGACCTTTAAAATCGAATCACTTTACCTCTACAGGATTAAGATCGGCGCCTCTAAAAGCTCTATCCCCTACTACGAATCAGAAACAAGCAAGGAGAGAAGATTTTTGGGTGTCTTTTTCGAAATCGATATCGTTCCTGAGGAATAATGTGCGACCAGCAACTCAAGCAGAGGGAAAATTTCTCCCATCATCGTTGGGCGCTTCTCGTCTTCGAAATCTGACGAGAAAACTACCTCTAATCACGTGGAGTGACGGTTAGCACCACGACTTTTTTTGTCTTTTCACAAATCCTGAACTTTTCCGCCACAGGAAAGCCGAGAACCCAGATGATCTCATCGCCAGATATGAACACTGGTTTTTTTTCTCTTTCTTCCAGAGGGATGGATTTTGCGCGCATGATCTCTTTTAGTTTTTTGTGCCCGGGAGCCCCCAAAGGTTGGTATCTGTCCCCTTCCCGACGATTCCTGACCTTCAAGGGAAATTGGATATTCTCCCTGTCAAGATAAGCTTTGGCATCATCATCAAACACAAAGGAGCGCGGTCGTTTTTTTTTCTCAGCTTCGATCACGAGGTTCAATTCTTCAAGGACCAGAGGAGAAGAACCATCCCATGCATACGCATACGTGATCTTGTCAGGAAGCTCAGGCCTGAGGAACACCTGGCCATCTTCTCTCTTTAACAGAAGAGTCTTGGTCAATGAATGGCTTTTCCCTTCTTCCAAATTCAAAATGGACTCGACGTCTTCGAAAGAGATCTCCCTCAAATCTCCCTTGAGCTTTTGGATAAATTCACGAACGACCCTTCTGGCCAATCCGCGTGAAAGTGTATTCACGGCCTCTAGATCAAGACGAACTTCTTCGTTGTCGTGCAAGACCGTTTTTTTGGCTTCATGTTTCGATAGTTTTTTCAGAAGATCTTCTTCTTCTTGAAGGATAGTCACCGTTTTGCCGATCCGCTGGACGATTTTTGGCTCGAAATGTTCCTGAATAAAGGGGATCAGATCGAGACGAACCTTGTTTCTGGCAAAATTTCGGTCAAGATTGCTTTCATCATTCCGGAACGTCATGCCCTTTTTTTGCACAAACTCCGCGATATCTTTCCTTTCCACAGCTAAAAAAGGCCGGATGATCTGTCCCTCGACAACAGGATAAATGCTTCCCAAACCCCTTAATCCACTTCCCCTCATCAATCGTAAAAAAAACGTCTCGGCCTGATCATTCAAGGTATGACCTGTGGCGATCTTGGCTCCGCCTACTTTTTGAGCCGTCTTGGACAAAAAATCATACCGCAGTTTTCTGCCCGCCTCTTCCAAGTTCATGCGATTTTGTTTTGCGAACGATCGAACATCCTCTGAAGCGACAAACAAGGGAAGGGAATGCTCCCGTGCCACTTTTCTGACAAACTGTTCATCCTGATTGGCATTCGGTCGAAGTCGATGATTAAAATGACCTAGGAAAAGATCGAGGAGCCATTCTTTGCGCAGTTCCAAGAAAACGGCTAACATACCCGAAGAGTCCAGGCCCCCAGAAAACGCAAGGAGGACATTGTCCTTTTTTTTCAGGAGATCGTGTCGAGTGATCGTTTCTTTAACAGTTTCTAAAATCATAAGTTTTTATTCGGTATAAATTCCCTCTAGACCTGCTTCAGAAACGGATCTTCTTTAAAAATAAATTGGTGGCGGTGGAGGGACTTGAACCCCCGACACTACGGATATGAGCCGTATGCTCTAACCACCTGAGCTACACCGCCGGTGGAAAAGATTTTAGCCCAAATGGGGAGGGGAAGTCAATTTGCTTGTGTGTTACCGGACTCTCACCCGACCTTCTGGTGTTTCAAACTGGATAGCTGCTCCAGTCGGACTATTGGCTGTAACACTGGAAAAGGATAAAGGACTGTCCCCTTTGGCGATTGATTGGAAAACCAAGCTCGCAACTCTGCCTGAACCCTTGAAACCTCTGGCAATATC
>Ga0114922_10003543_pt1 | contig 14530 bp, 17 predicted proteins | sample AartaG_FD_100975 | JGI IMG/M metagenome (GOLD analysis project Ga0114922, IMG submission 100975) | Deep subsurface microbial communities from Aarhus Bay to uncover new lineages of life (NeLLi) - Aarhus_00045 metaG | ecosystem: Environmental > Aquatic > Marine > Oceanic > Sediment | place...
CCCTTACAAAAACATTGGTTTTTAGCCAGCCGTGCTCTCTTTGATAAACCCAGATAGGCTCAGCAGCATCATTAATAACCACTTCTTCAAGGTGCTGGTCATTCATAAGAAACTCTATCATTCCCAGGCCCAGGCTTTTGGTAAGCAAGTAGCTGGTTAAAAAGCCTTTAGTTTCATCATCAAGGTCAGGAAAATACTTGTTGATAAGGTCTGCTATGGTTTCTTCGAACTGGGCTTCTATCACCTTGGCCTTTTTGATATCAGTGATGTCGACCATCTCAAGATTAACAGCTTTGATAAGCTCCTGCCTTATACGTTCAAGCATGAACTCTGTTGTTTTTGAAATACTAGAAATGCTTACTTCGTAAAGAGGAACAAACTCTCCTTTTCTCCTGACAATGGTTACCTTTATTGGTATGTTCTTGGCCTTGTACTCATAAGAGTCGATTACCTTTCCAGGGCTGGAGCTGGAAACAGGGATATCACTTCTCTCAGTTCTCTGCACAGATGCATTCTCTGTTTCTTCCTTTGCTACTGCTTCCTCAGGCTTTGTTTCAATCCTAGGTTTATTTTCAACCTTATTAGACGAAGTCTTTTTATCAGAACCTTTTTCCTTTGCCACTGAAAAACCCACCTCTTTATTATATCTTCATATCACGAATATCAATACATCTACTATTTATTCCTTATGATAAAGCATATATAAATTTTGCTATAAAATTGGTCTAGTCGAGAAAAAATTCAATCTTTTTGGCTTATGTTGTCTGTAAGGTCTCCAAGCTTCTTCTTAAAATCAGTCTTTTTCTTCTCAATCTCACTAAAGCTTTTCTGAAGCTCCTTAACATAGTTCTTTACATCGCTGCTCTTAATTGAGAGGTTAAAGCTCTGGGCCTTTAATATCAACTCCTGGAGCTCTTTTTCAAGGATTGCCTTGTCTTTTTCCAGGGTTTCAATCAACTGCTGGGTTTTGGCTTTTTTATCAAAGAAAGCCTTGAATTTCTCAGCTGCCTGCGTGCTCTCCATCTTATACTTATCAATCTTCTTTTTCTTAGCCATAATCTTTTGAAGAATAGAATCCTGGACAGCAAGCACTTTTTCCTCTTTTTCCTTAGCTGTTTTTACAACAGGATCAAACTCTGAGCTCATCCTAAACTTTATGTCCTTCTGCAGCCTGGCCGCGTCCTTTAAATCAGAATGCACTTTTTCAAGGGAAGACTTGATAATCCTTCTCTGGTCACCAATCTTAAGCTCCAAAGACTTAATTATTTCCTTTAAAGCATCAAGTCTTTTCTTTAGGTTTTCCTCTCTTTTCTGAAGATAACCCAGTTCAACCCTTGCCTCCTCAATTCGAGCCTTCTCACTACTAATATCATCAATATACTGCTGATACTTTTTTTTCTGCTCTAAAACCTGTCTGTGAATCTTGCCAAGCATGTCCTGATAGTCAAGCCTTTGCTGGATGATATCCTTGTCAATATTCTTTTTTAAATCCTCATAATGCCTTAACTCCTGAAGCTCCCCTCTGACAGCATCAATATCGCTGCCAATAGTATCCTTTAACTTAGCAAACTCCACCTTAATCTTGTCAAAACCCTCAGACTCTCTTTGCAAAGACTTAAGAGCAGTCTCAACCTTTCTGGTAAAAGCATCCTTTTTAGAAGAATAAACCTGAGCCTTTTTCTCAACCTCTTTCTTGGAAAGCTTTCTCTCGCACAAATAAGTCTTGTTAAGCTTGTACTCAACAGTAATCAAGCCTTCATCCTCCAAGAAATCAGCCCATTCCTGCACAACAGGAATACTCACGCCGAGCTCATCAGCCGCATCATTAATACTGACCTTTTTCTTTCTGTTAATAAAACTAACAAGTTTGTCTACTCCTGTCTCAATATTCCTACGCTCAGCCATATTAACCTCTTTTTTGACTCTACAAACCAAGTATCGATTGGATGGTATAAAAATGTTTCTTTTTTTATTATTTAATAATTATTTTATCCCCGACAACAGTATTCTTCAGCAACCCAACAGGCATCTCTACCACGAACATGGCCTTGGCCTTTGGGGCACAGTAACCAAAAGGTTTAAAGTTCTTTTTTATATCAACAACTTTCTTGTTCTTATCCAAAAACAACACATCGATTGGAAAAAACACAAACAGCATGTGCAAGTCAGCTCTCAACTCCCTGTTAAAAACAAACACCAAGCCAAAGTCAGGCTTCTTAGACCTAAACATGAGCCCAAGGGCTTTGCAGAACATACTCTTGCACAGCCTTGCTTTTTTTATTATTACAAAGTTTTTTGTTTTGTTCTTAATCATTTTCTTCTAAAGCCTGGCCGTCGTTGCCCAAGTTTTCGCCCACTCACTTCGTTCGTTCCCAAAACTTGACTAAAGGCAGGCGACATGCGCACTACGTGCTTAGTCCCCTTTAAGAGGTTCCGGCTGAAAGCCAGGAACCGCTTGTTTTTCGCCAACGTTTTGCGCAGAGCGGAAAAGGTTGAGCGGAGTAGGCCAGGCCTCCTCAAACATAAACTATAACTCAACTCATCAACTTCATACTTTGATGTATGGTTCAAGTCTATTTCAAACCAGGTGGGCATGTTGTCGACATTGCAGGCTGTTGTTTCATAACCGGTTACATTGGTGAATAAGATGTAATCAACTATGCTTTTAGTAGTGCTGTAATTCACTCCTTGATATATTAGTTCAGGAATATATACCAGGCTTTCTATTCCATGGGTTGAGTTTGAGAAGTTGCCTTCTAGTCTCATCAAAAAGCTGGGTGCCAGCTCATTTTCTATATAGAATGAATTGTTTATAAGATATAATAGCCAGGTTGTATCATTATTAGTATTATTAACATATTCTACTGTTATGTTGCTTCTTCTTATGGTGTTAGGTATTCTTCCATAGGCGTAAACACTGTATACAGGGTCTCTTATGTTTATCAAGGACACTGCTGTGGAGTGTGTTTTATCAAATTCCCAGTTTGCAAGTCCTCTGGTATCTGTTATATTAATATGATTAGTTACATTCACGCTTACACTCCAGGGAGTTTCATGAAAAAGGGTTATGTTGGTGGTGTTAATATCTATGGTTATCCCTATTTTACCTGCTATTAGCCTTAGTTTTCCAAGGTAATCAGAATAAGATGAATTCTCAAGTATTTCTACTTCTGTTGCATTAACAGTGCCGTTATAAAAAGCAATTCTAAACAGTTCTTCGCTGTCATTCAGATACTGTCCTGTACGAGCAACATGGTCTTCAAGGGCTATCAATGCTCTAAAGCCTGAAATATATATAACTCTTTTTGAATCAGAATCTATGTCATTGATAAAATCATTAATGGTTCTTATCCTTGTTTCAACAACCTTTTGCCTATCAGTATAAGCATATTGTTTGTATGCCAGGAACACAAAAACCATCACAGCAACAAAAAGCACAGCGATTAACAAGTAGAACACTCCTTTCTTGTTCCAAAGTGATTTTTTATTATTCATTTTATTTCTAAATCCTACTGCCACACCCTTACTCTTACAAGGGATGGTCCCCAAAGATAAGGAACAGATGACACTGTTGTTATCACTATCTCAATGTCTGCAGCATCAAGATTAACAAATATCTTGCCATTATCATCAAAGTCAAGGGCTCTTAACAAACTATAAACAGCAACATCATAGGCATCATTAGGATCATAAGCACCGTCAGCCAAAGTATAATTGGTTTCTGTGTAGCTACATTTCTTGCTGCCATTATAATCTTCAGGAATAGGCTTGGTGCTGTTGGTATCATCCTCAAATTGCAGAGTCCATTCACACCCCTCTGTTTTTTCAACAACCCCTGAACGAGCAGTGGCTGAAGGAACCAGGGCAGTGTATATCATAGAGTTGTTAAGCGAGCAGCCAGTGTAATTAATTGGTGAATCACCTGTGCTTATGGTTAAGTTGTATGTGCCATTGGTTAATAGATAAGCAGGTATTTGTATTTCATAAGGGTCTCCTAGCCTTACATAATCAGAGCTAAAAAAAGATAGGTTAAATACAGTGGTTGCATTTACAAATAGCGCACTGTCAAGCACAACCTCATCAGTCCAATGAAAATCAGAATAAGATACAACCTTTGCATCAGCAACTCTAATACCGGGATGTATGGTTATATCCGGCGTGCATGACCCAAACTGGTCTGTCTGCACAACAACGCTTATCTCATTAGGATAAGGCGGAATAACGGTTGGGTTATAAACAAATTCAATGTATGAGTCATTAAAAAGAATCGAAGGAGTGAGGTTTCCTTGCACAGCAAACAATTGGGATGTCTGTGCTACACGGCTTAGTATTTGAAAAGAGATGTTACTATAAAATTCTGCTAGTATGGTAGCATTTCTGCTCACAATAACACTTCCATTCCCTGCTTCTGCTACTTTATGAACAGTGTAATTTGCATTGGTGCAGTTCTCAATAGGTCCAAACCCTACTGCATAGACAGTGGCATTAAGGTCATCAAAAAGTCTTTGTGCAGAGTTAATAGCATTATTAATTGGGCCATCACAATCGCTTATGTCGCAGGAATCCTCATCTCCTATGCAGTCTGTGTCAAGCCAAAATCCTGTAGTGCCTGTAGATGTTTCATTGCATAAGCCTCCTGCAGTTATTCCGCAGCAATGGGTTGGCACTCCATCAGTCATAACAATAACAGACTTGGTCCTGTTCTCATCGCTATAAGTATTTAATATATCATATGCCTGGTTTATTGCACAGCAAAGACAGGTGCCTCCTTTGATTTCCTGCTGACTCTTGGATTTGTATCTGTCAAATATTTCTTGTTCAATAAGAGGTTCTGTAAGCAAAGCCAGGTTTGGACTGAAAAAAGGATTAGCATCATCTGAGAAATCAGCCAACCACATTCTATTAGTGTTATTTGCTCTGGATGAGTTCATTATTATTGCATTAACTTGAGAATCAAGGCAGGCAGCAACTCCAAGTCTTCTAGACTTTGGATTAGTGATGTCACTTGCTTTGCAGCCAGGTATGGCATTTCCAGGATTGCTCCAGGAGTTCATTCTATACTTCATACTGCCTGACATATCTGTTATAAGTATAACATCTGCGTTTGATCCAAGAACATAGATAAATGTTTCATTATAAGAAGCAAATCTTAAAGGAATGGTCCTGTTGCTTAAATCATTGTAATTAAGGTTTATTGGAAACTGCGTCAGGTTGGTGTCATTAAGATAAACCTGGTTTTCGGCTGTTGTGTTTTCCCGGTAAACATAAGTGTCTCCTATAGTCATGTATGTGGTTGCATTGCTTTCAAAATGAAGATAAATGCTCATGTTAGTGAGAGTGCCTGGAACATAGAATGAGTCATAAAGATTTGCAACACCAATAATGCCTGGAAGATAACTTTTTTTGGTGCCAGTGTTTATGTTCTGCTGCATCTCGTCTGTTTTATAGTCAACACGCAAATAACCACCAGCAATATAAGAATCATTTATGTGAGAGGTGAATACTAATGATATTGTGTTTGTGCCTGGAACAATAGAGCCATTGCATGCAGTCACATCCCATATGTCAGGGCTCATGTTAGTGGCTGATGGATAAAGATCATTACAGAAATCTCCATTTATATACAAGTAAAAGTCTCCTCCAGCATCAACCTCTAGTAACATTCTGCTAATATCACTTGGAGAAACATCTGACGGTATATCTTCAAGAAAAATAGATACATTTCCCTGTCCTACAAAGCCTCCAAAATAAGCATAGCTTCTGGTTCTTTTTGCATCAATCCTTCTTAGATAAGCAGAAGAGGTAGAACCAGTAATAGGAGCTCCCTGCATAATGCCTGTTATCATTCTTTCACCAGATACCAGGTTGTCTGAAGTTGCAAATGATTTTTGATAAATAGAATCAGTTTCCATAAGAAAACTAACACCAGTGTTGTCAGGGAACAGGTTTCTAAGAATATAATTCGATAGATTGATTGAAAGATTGGTTTCACCAGCAGCCCAATAAGTACCTATTTGTTCAATAATAGTGAGGTTAAGATTGGTGTAGTTGCTTCCCATCAAGTTATTAGTTACATAGGTGCTGTTTATATCCTCCATTTTCAGCGTTGAAAGAGTTTCAAGCACATCAATTGAAAGGTGTTCAATGCTCTCTGAAGAATAATCTTTTACCAAGTTCTGGGATATTAAAAGCAGGCCTCCTATCAAGAGTATTGAAGCAAAGAATGCATCCAGGGTAAACATAAACCCTTTTTTGTTTTTCTTATTAATCTTTATCGCCATGCATAAACCACCATCTTAATGATTTTTGATTCAGAGCCAGTATCATAAACTGCAAGCCTGGTCAGCTTAACCATGTTATTAGGATTAATGCTTGTGAAAACAGGATTATGGCAGTCATCAAAGGGCACGCCTAGAGTGGAGTTAATAGTAACATCAGAGCTTCCTATGATGCACTTACTAACAGTGCTGTTATCAAACTCAATCATATCTTTATCAGGATCCTCAAATATGATTAAGAAATCGTGATGGGTCTGAAGCTTTGGCTTTAAAGAGGAGTAATTCAGGCTCATGGCATTAAAAACCTTGGTCGAGTCTAATTTCCTGCCTGCAAACAGGCCAGGTCTTATAACACTGTCATTATGCCAGTCAGAAGGATAACCCTCTGAAAAAAGGATTTCACTTATCTCAGAAGCATCTGTTTTTAATTCTTCAAACTCAGTGTTCAAAGAAAAACCATTAAGAATTATCTTTACAGCTATAAGAGCAGCTAATATGAACAACAACATACTGAGGGTATAATCTGAAATCCATGCCTGTGATTTTTTATTTAATCTTTTATTTTTCATGCAAACCATCTGTTTTTAACTTATAATTCAGCTTATGATAATCGTATTAGGGTCTGTTTTTCTTATGGTATTAGTCCCTTTGCTAAAACTGCCTGTAACATTAGGAACCAGGAACAACAAATCATCTTCTCTATATGTGATAACAATTGCATTGGCAGCTGCTCCAATTGAATAATCAGCAACCCCTACCTTGTCAGGAATCTCAACTGTTCTTTCATAACCATACTCTACTTCTGAAGCAAGGATTAGTTCATTTTGCAAAGAATAGCCTAAATCTGTCAATCTTTCAATGTTTTTCTCCTCAGAGTATTGATATGATAGATAATAAACAACACTAGCCACAGCAATAATCACTATCATAGCCAAGGTTATCATTATCATGAATTCCATAACCACCTGTGCTTTTCTTGATTTATTTGTTAAAAAATTAACCACCCACCCAATTGACTTATTAAACACTTATAATTAATCACTTATACTAACATAACCTTCCTGCGCTTCAACAACAACATGATGAATACCAGGATAGGTTTGAAGCACGCCTGTAAGATTAGCAACGCTCCACTTAACCACCTCATAGTTTCCATTAGCAGATTCAACTAAAAACATAATGGAAGTATTATAAATCGATATACTGTTAACACCCTCAGGAACATAAATAGTTACAGTCTTTTTGCTAGGATAGCCTAAATAATAAACTTCATCAGCAGCATCCCTTATCTCGCTGGCCACCTTATCAATCTGGCTGTCAAGAATGCCAGTATTAAGGTTTTCAGACTGCTGATAAAAAAGCACAATTAATGGAAGGGTCATCATCAAAGCAAGACCTACCACCATTAAGAACTCCATACTAACCTGAGCTTTCCTCATACCTCTTTTTATCATTTTCTCACTCTCCCAACATATTTTCTTATTAATATATAAAGTTAATTGATTATTGATAATTACCATGGTTCTTTCCAAAAATAATGGAAATATTTCATAAAGCTTTCTTTGATTTCTTCAGATTCAAGGACAAAAGCAAAAGACTGTTTTGACCAGAGAATCTGGGCTACTTTATTACCAAAAATAAGCATAACCATTGGGGAAGAAAGGTCTTTTGGTAGAGTACAATATTTGTAATAATTTTTTTTATGCGCCTTAATGTCATTTGGTTTTAAGCCGTCTAAATAAGTTCCATAGTCAACTAGATCGTATAACATTCTTTTTTTCTCAACTCTTCTTTTCATCCAATGTTTAAACCAGTTCTTGAGGTTGGTTCCTTCAACACCACTATTGCCGCCAATCCAGTAAGTAACTCCATATTCTAAAGCTTCATTCATCAATGCTTTTAAGGCTTCTGTTCCTCTATACACTTCTGCTCTTATCTCTGGCTTTGATATATCAAAAAGGTCCTTAATTTGAGGAATCTGCTTTTTAAGCTCAGAAAGAGATTCTTCTTTTCTTTTTATCTCATCAATTATACTATTTGGATGCGTGCATTGATAGGTTCTTTTGCCTTTTTCTATGGTATAGCTGATTAGTCCTTTTTCTATTAGTTTGTTCAGAATATCGTATATATTCCTTCTTTCTATGCCTGTTTTCTCTTGTATCTTGTTTATGGTTGATATTCCTAGCTCTAGTACTGCAGAATATACGCTTATCTGGCCTTGGCTTAATCCTAGTTCTTTTAGGCTCTCTAAGTTCACAATATCCTTCTTGTTCATGGCTTATTTAAATATTATGGTATTATACAATACCACAAATATTTATATAGTTTAACTACTGTTGAGTAGTTATGGAAAAAGCAACCAAAAAAGAGGTGAAAAAAATGACCCTAAAATCCCTAATAAAAAAATCAATTACAGGAGCAGCACTTGTCGCAACCCTTTACACAGCGCCAGCAATAGCAAAAGAAAAACCCAAGCTAAATCTTGGATTCAACGCCCTGGAAACAGCACTTACCCAAATAGGAGATGTAAGAAGCAGGTTATACACCAACTTAAGCCTAACCATTGGAGACGCTTATCTGGGATTCCATGGTATGAACGAAACCAACAACCTATTCAAAGGATACTATTTTGGAAGACAGACCTTGATAGCAGGAAAAAAAGACTCAGGCACAAAAGGAATAGTAGTAATAAAAATAGACAAGCAAGGAATCTTTGACAAGAAAATAGGAATAAGAAACACCAGCCTAGTAGAAAAACTAGGCGGATACGGATTCATAGATTTAACAGCAGACAAAGATTCAGCAAACATAACAGCATTTTACGGAAAGCCAATAGCAAAAGGAACCACCTTTGAAATACTGCAAGCAGCAGAACTTCCATTCAAAGGAAAACCAGGATACTACACAGAAGCACTAATCAACAAAGATGTATATAAGAAACTATATGCCTTTTGCAGAGCAGAAATGATAGACTTTGATCCAGAAAAAGTCACAATAATGGGAGGACTGGCAGTAAAATTCTAAACTTTTTTTCTTTTTTAACTTTTCTTATTTAACCAATATAACTCGTATCCTTATGAATCACGCCTTTGTCATGCTCAAGTAATTCCTGCTGATGAATAGACTTTGGCTTTAGCTCATCTTCAAAGCCTTTAAGGTCTTTTTCAATCTTTTTAATGTCAACGCCTAGCTTATATTTCTCATCAAGGATTCTCATTAGCTCCTTGGCTCCTCTAAGGCCAATGTGCATTGGATGGCCGTAAGTCTCTGCTAGTAAGACTGCTGCTCTAATGTTTCTTTCCTTGCCCAAGCCTAGAAGAAGGCCTGATATTCCCATGATAGGACCAACAACACCGTATAGCTTATTGCTTGCTCCTAGCTTTACAAACTCCTTGATAAAATCCTTGTTATTGCCAGTGCAAAACACTTTAGGTTTTTTAGGTGGCTCCTGTAATCCAATGCCTCCAAGAGTGACAATTTCTTTGCACTTATATTTTTCTGCTACATCAAGCACTGCATGTGCAAACCTGTAAGAATCATCTTCCTTCATAGGCTGGACATCTCCCAGCAAGAACAAGAAATCTTTTTTTCCTTTCTTTTTATGAAAAAGTTCTATCTTAGGAAGCTCCACCAGGTTTTCATCATTAACAAAAACAGAGTTAGGAAGGCAGTAAGAAAAAAAAGTCATGATTTTGGTTGCTTTTTGTTGCTCAACAATCAAGTCAGCAGCTATCTTGCCAACATTACCAATGCCGGGCATTCCTTCGATTAAGACAGGATTATTAATTTTTACTTTCTTCAATGTTTTAGTTTTCCAGTCTGACATTTTAATCATCCTTTTGCTGCCCTTCTTTCCATTTCCTTCTGTACTCTCCGTACTTGTCTTCGGGGCTGTATTTGGGAGGCTTTGGTTTTGCTCTTTTGCCTCCGCAACCGCATTTATCTGTTAGGCCGTAACTATTGCATTTTGGGCATTTGAGAATATGATTCATTTTTCTTGTCGTTCAAACTTTATCTCGCCTTTTTTCTTCTCAATTATATTGGTCATGTTTTCCTGGATTTGTTTTAGGATTACTTCTGCTTTCTTGTAATCCTTGGCTGTGATTAGTATTCTATAAGTGCCTGCTCCTAGATAATTGATTTGTATTCCAGGCAAGGCTTCATTTGCTTTTGCAAAAGCATCTTTTACCACTTGCAAACCATTTTCATCAAAGGTTTTAAGGCTTACCTTAACAATGATTTCTACTTTTTTAGGTTTTATCTTGTCTCTAATTAGCTCTTCCAGTTTTTTAGCCAGTTCTTTTTTTATTCCTAGTTTTTCTAAGGAGACATTGTTCTCCACAACATCTTCAAAGGCTTGGTATACCCATAAGTATTCTTCCATTACAATAGGAGCTGTCTCTTGGTAGATTTCCTCTGGGTTTTTCTTCAATCTTTCAGCAAGGATTGATAAAATCTTTTCTGCTTTTTGCTCTTGCTTGATGGCTTCTGTTTTGCTTCTTCTCTGAGAATCATTAACTCTTCTTAAGGATAAATCAATATGCCCTCTTTCCTGGCTCACCCTGATGACTTTGCAAACAATCTTTTTTCCTTCTGTAACATAATCATGGATATTCCTAATTCTTCCAGGGCTTACTTCAGAAATATGGATTAAGCCTGGCTTATCATACTCATCAAGATTAACAGTGACTGCATGATACTGTATTTTGGTAACTGTGCAGAACACTAATTCTCCTTCCTCGGGGAATCCTTGTCTTCTAAGAAACATCTTTATTCAAGTACCTCAAGCACTCTGGCTTTGACCCTGGTTTTTCCACCTGCAGGCTCAGCAAGCACTTTGTTGCACACAAGACACTTAATTGTTGAAGCAGACTTACCGAAAACAATCTGCTCGTTCTTGCATTTAGGGCATCTTAATTTAATGAATTTGCTTTTTGGTTCTTTAACTTCCATTGTATAACCTCCAAATACTATTAATACTATATATCAGTATAATTTGAGACGAAAGAATAACAAGGGATTTATAAAGGTTGTTGATGAAAGTTAGAATATAAGACTTAAAAAATAAAAATAGTTTTCTAAAACTTTATTTGCAAGCCTACATGGGTTTGCGGCTTGAATTTATCTCCAAATTTTCCTCCGTATCTTTGCTGGAATATGAAGCTGAAGTCTTTGGCCAGTCCGTATGTAAACATGGCTTCTCCATAGTATTTTTTTGCTCCTAGGTCTGAAGTGATAAATGCTTCTATTGCCATCTTGTCGCTTAGCTTTTGTTTAGCTGATAGTATTACATGCGGTCCTTTTCCTTTTGGAGCTATTGGATACAAGCATATCTTGTACATACCGTCTCCTAGCTTGCCTTTTTTATAAATTCCTGCTCTTAGTTCATCTTTGCCAGGGCTCATGGTTGTGTATTCTACTGCTAAGCCTGCTCCTTTTACTAATCCGTCCAGACCTTTGCTTGCTGTTATTTTTCCAAAGTGTTTGCTTATGTCAAGCGGTGCTTGCTTGGTGCTTTTCATGTCTAGGAATCCTCCTACTCCTATTCCATAAAATTCTGTGCTTCCTTTGAACTTTAATGAACCGTATTGTCCTGGTATAGAGTAGGTTGGTTCTATTGCAAAGGTTCCTTTTTTCACTTGCTTTGGCTTTTCCTCTTTTTTCTGGGTTGCCAATGCAGGACTGTATAGCATACCCAGTAAAGCGGTTCCTGCTACCAGTTGCTTTGCTTTTTGTTTGAGTTTTATCATTTTTCTCCCCTCTTTTTCTTGGTATCTACTATATAGTAGTTAAACTATATAAATGTTTGTTCTCCAATAATGGAGGATAAAGAAAGATTTATATACGAGAACAAACTAATAAAATGCATGGACACATCCATATTAGAAGAACTAGGGCTGACAAACGCAGAAATAAAAATATATCTAGCCCTGCTAGAACTAGGCACAAGCACAGCAGGACCCATAATAGAAAAAACAGGTCTGCAAAACTCAGTAGTGCACATGACCCTGCATAAACTGGTACAAAAAGGATTCATATCATATGTAAAAAAAGGAAAAATAAAGCACTATGAAGCAACAGACCCTGAAAACATCCTTAAATTTATAGATGAGAAAAAAGAAAGATTCAAAGCAATACTGCCCGAACTAATATCCAAGCAGCAATACGTGGAAAAACAAGAAGCAGAGATATTTGAAGGATTCAAAGGCTTTAAAAACATGCAGTATGAATTCATAGAAGACGCAAAACCAGGAGACGAATATTTGTTTTTTGCATTTTACACTGAAAAACCAGAAGATTATGCATATGTATATAATTTCTATGCAGAATTTGACAAAGAAAGAGATAGAAGGGGGATAATAACCAAAGGAATAGCTCCTACAAGAATCAAGAAACTGATTCATAAAAGACAGATACCAAAGATAATCTTTGTGGATTTTCCAACACCATCAAATGTGAGTATTTTCAGAGACAAAGTCGTGCTAACACCATGGGAAGACAAACCAATCTCATTCCTAATACGCTCAAGATACCTGGCAGCCTCATTCAGAAGGTTTTTCTACTCTGTCTGGGATCAATATCAAAAAAAACAAAAGAAAAAGTAATCATGCTTAATTTGTTTAATTCTGTTTAACCCCTACATCTAGTAGGGCGTCTTGGCTATATCGCAAAGCCCTGGAACATCTTTTCCCTCTGGTATGGAGAGAAAACCTGCTACTTGTACTGCATCCATAAGGTTTACATGAAAAACTGAGTGCGGGTCTCCAAATCTTTGGCGATTAGGTTTGTATCCTGTAGTAAATTGTATCACAGGCTTAATATCTTCTCCGCCGTACTTCATCAATCTTTTATAAAAACCAGGCCTAGTGCCTAAATCCCATGCCTTTGTTATGATCGTAGGATCATTATCTTCAAATGTTAACTCTTCCAAAGAGTTTAATAAGTAATAAGGTGCTCTTTCTGAGATTGAAAAGATAGGAAAGAACAGTTCATAGAGTACAGAATCTTTTTTTCTTGGCACCACCTTTCCAGGGTTCAGGCTATCAAAATATTTTTCATGAAATGCTAATTCATCAAGCGCATAATCATTTTCATTTCCTGTCCCGTCTTCAGGCTTAAAAGCAATAACGCACATATCACCAATATCTTTGCCTTCAAATGTGACTGGCACATCTGTTCTTGCAGAATATGGTTTATCAGGTGTTAATTCAAAGGGTCTATCAAATGGTCCTGGCAATGAGAATTTTAGCTTTCCATCAAAATGATTCTCATACTTACTCAGAGCACAGAAAAGGTGTCCTGATAATTCAGCTAAGTCTAGAGTACTTGAATATTTAGGAGTTTCTGAAGGTGCCATAGCAAAAAAAGCAATAAGCACAGATTTATAATTCTTTCGCTTCTAACCACTTAGAAATAGTTAAAGAAATCAAACAAACTCAATCTTCTTAGCTCTAAAGCCCTGCTTTTGGTTATGGGTTTTGTTGCACTGTTTGCAGGTATATCTTAAGTCTGTCTTCTTGCTCAGCTTCTTGCCACTCATCTTTGGCTTTGGAGGCTTTGAATACCTACCATGACCGCCTGCTCCTCTTCTAAGGCCTCTTTGCTTTACTCTTTTCTTTGAGCCTTTGGACAAAGGATGAGCTGCATTCCTGCCTCTCTTCTTAGACTGAGCTACCTTTTGCTCTGTATGCTTCTTGCAATGAGGACAGTACCTCTTAACAGTTTTTCTTAGTTTCATTTTTTATGTTTTAAATGTAACAACAAAAGCTTTGCTTTTGTTAACTTCATCTTTATCGTCAGGAGAAATCAGGGGTTTAAAAATGTTTTTGTTTAAAGTCCTGAATGACCGTCGCAGGGCTCAGGCTCATACAACCTCTGCACTGCCTTTTTTCACTAGAATATCTGCTATGGCTGGTTCTAATTCTATTTCATCGCCTTCTTCAAATGGTCCCAGAACCTCGCCTTGGGTGCCTACAAATTCTGGCAATGAAGATGTTATCTTGATTTTTTTGAGTTCATTAGTTACTTCTTCAGTTTCAGAAGGTTTTGTTTCTTTTTCTTCTTCAACCACTGGTTTCTCATCTTCTTCTTGTATTTCTTCCTGTTTTTCTTCTTCCTTAACTTCTTCTGCTTTCTCTTTATTATTTCCATTGAACTCTTTGAGATGGATTATGCTGTCAAGAACATTATCTTTGTATTTGATTAAAAGATTTACTTGCTCGCTAAAAAAGGCTTTTTCAGATGGCAATAGA
>Ga0114922_10003544_pt1 | contig 14529 bp, 13 predicted proteins | sample AartaG_FD_100975 | JGI IMG/M metagenome (GOLD analysis project Ga0114922, IMG submission 100975) | Deep subsurface microbial communities from Aarhus Bay to uncover new lineages of life (NeLLi) - Aarhus_00045 metaG | ecosystem: Environmental > Aquatic > Marine > Oceanic > Sediment | place...
AATACGACTCCGGTACAAATTCCTCCCTCGGAACTTCAGCCATCGCTCTGAGCACGCGCTCGTCGGTTATATCGCGCCCCTTAAGGTCCCGCCTGAGCATTTGTGCTTTGGCTTTATCAAATATGTCTTTATTCTCCCATCCATACATAGTTGTAATAATCGCTTGTTATCTGCTGTTTTGCAAACCAATTTTACGGGTTTGCAGTGTTAGTTTGACGATTAAAAAAATAATAGTTTGACGGCCGCTACGGCTGCTAAAATCTGCACAACGGCGGCAAATGCCTTTTGTGGAATTCGTTTGAGAAAGAATATCCCAATCACCGCGCCGACGGCAATAAACGGCAGCATCATCAAATCAAGCTTCACTGATTCGACTGTCATCATATTAAGGTTGCTGCTGAACGGCACCTTCAGCCAGTTGACAACGAAGAAAAACCACGCCTGCGTCCCGACGAATTCTATCTTTTCCAGTCGCATCGCCAGAAGATAGATGACCATCACGGGTCCGGCTGCGTTGGCCATCATTGTCGTTACCCCCGCCATAAAACCCAGCACCAAGGCAAACCACCACTGACTCGGAATCGCTGTGTCTTTGCCTCTTGTCCTCGTTCGCCAAAAATGGACACCCAGCATGAATAAAACTATCCCGCCGATTATCGGCTTGAGCTGATTATCATCATCGATCAGGCGCAGAAAAAAATACCCCGCGGCAATCCCCGCAAGAGCGGGCGGAAGCAGCCGCAGCACGTGGGTCCACCTGGCATTGTGCCGATGATAGGCCACGGCAAATATATCGGCCAGTATCAGGATACCGAGCAGCACACCCACGGATTGCCGCGCTGGAATCGCAATTGCCATCAAAGGCACAGCCAGGATTGCGACCCCGGGTATCCCCGTTTTTGAAATCCCAATCATCATCGCACATAAAGCCACAATAATCCAGCCGGACAGCTCCAATTCCAACGTTCCTGCTCCTTTATAAAAACTTCTTCACAGCCTGCTTAATTTCTAAACTTTGCAATCTATCGGTTTTACGTCCTCTTTGCAATTGACAACTGGTAATTTATAATCGAAAATAGTTAATAATCTTCTGATAAATGGTGGATTTCGAAAGGAGGCCGAAAAATGAGTGTCCGGAGAATTGTATCCAGCGGGCGTACGAAAAAGGCACTTTTTTATTTGCTGGCGGCGGTATTAGGGGGATGTGGCCCCGTTATGTCGCTGCATCCGCTTTATACGGAAAAGGATGTAATGTTCGAAGAAAGACTCCTCGGCAGATGGGTGGATGATCCGAACAGCCCTGAAACTATCTGGGAATTCAAGCGTATCGAAGAACCGAATAATGCATACAACCTGGTTTTTTCCAATGAGGACGGCCAAAAAGGTTCTTTTGTTGCTCATTTGGTCAGGCTGCAGTCCGAAGGGACCCCAGGGCAGAACAGGCTCTTTTTAGATGTTTACCCAAAAGAATTCCCCTGGGATATAGAAGACCCGAACAAGGTAGAGTGGTCATATAACTCTTTCTTCCTGATACCCGCCCATACTTTTATAAAGATAGACTTCAGCGGGCCTCAGTTGAAAATGTGGTTAACAAATGAAGAAGAGATGAAGAAACTTCTCGAAGAAGAGCCGAATGCCTTAAAACATACGTTCATTGAGGATAAGCTTGTTCTAACGGCGCCTACGAAAGAGCTCCGGAGCTTTGTACTTAAATATGCCGATGACAAAAGAGTATTCAAGGGGGACATTGTCCTGGTTCGTAAGAAAAACTAAAACCAGAATGCCCCAAAACTATCGAACCTTAGCGGCAGTTCAAAAGAATATATATACAGGTAATATTTATGAATGATCAGCCGGAATATAAACAGGGACCAGGACCACAGGATGGTACGCATACCGAGCCCAGGCGCTATCTGGTTAATATCGATTCTATCTCGACGCACCAGCTTTTTACGGATTGTCTGGTGATAGGGGCGGGCATCGCGGGCCTTCGGGCCGCCATTGAAGCAGCCGATCACTGCAATGTCATCGTCGTTTGCAAAGATACTATAAGAAACAGTAACACCGCCAAGGCCCAGGGGGGTATCGCCACGGTGCTGGATAAAGCGGATACATTCGAATCACACATAGCCGATACGCTTAAGACCGGCTGCGGGATATGTGATGAGGCAATAGTTGACCTTGTCGTTCGCCATGGATCGGAACTGGTAAAGCAACTGCTCAAATGGGGCACTGAATTCGACCTGATTGACGGGCATATCGCCGCTACACTCGAAGGCGGCCACAGTTACCCTCGTGTTGCTCATGCACACGGCGATGAAACGGGGCGGATAATCTTGGAGGCACTTATCAAAAAAGTCAGGCAGAACTCGAATATCAGGATAATGGAAAATTTCTTTGCTATCGATTTGCTCACCAACGACCAGAACAAATGTATAGGAATGGTTGGCCACGATAATCACAGGAGCCCACAGATAATCTGGGCGGCAAACACAATCCTGGCGAGCGGCGGGGCCGGACAGCTCTACCGCGAAACTACGAACCCGGAAGTTGCAACCGGTGACGGTATTGCTATGGCTTACCGCGCCGGTGCCGTATTGCAGGACCTGGAGTTTGTGCAGTTCCATCCGACCACGCTTTACATTGCCGGTGCCACACGGGCTTTAATTACTGAGGCACTTCGAGGTGAAGGGGCGGTGCTGCTGGATTGCAAAGGCCGGCGTTTTATGAAGGACTTTCATGAAGCCGCCGAGCTTGCACCACGTGACATTGTCAGCCGGGCCATCCTTACGCAGATGCGAAAAACCGAGTCAACACATGTCTATCTGGATGTTCGGCACATCGATAAGGCGTATTTTGCGAAAAGGTTTCCGTACATTAACGAGCTGCTCGAAAGTTTCGATATAGATATCGCTCACGACCTTATCCCTGTTCGGCCCAGCGCACACTATATGATAGGCGGCGTAAAGACCGACGGCCTGGCTAAAACAAGTGTCGAGAATCTTTACGCCTGCGGTGAAATAGCTTCCACGGGCCTGCACGGTGCGAATCGGCTCGGCAGTAATTCGCTGCTCGAAGGTCTGGTATTTGGCAAAATAGCAGGGAAGGCTGCTTCACAGGCAGCAGAAGCCAGCGCGGCGCATCTTAAGCATCCTTTGATAAAATATCGAATACCGCATTCGGACCGTACCCTTCTGGATGCCGACGATGTCAGGAATTCACTTCGTGCCCTTATGTGGCGAAATCTCGGAATCACCCGCTGGGCGCAGTTGCTCGAAGAGACCCGGGAGATTATCAGTTTCTGGCAGCGCTATGTGATGGACAAAATCTTTGATTCGCCAGACGGCTGGGAATGCCAGAATATGCTGACGGTCTGTCTTCTTATGGCACAGTCGGCGCAAAAGCGGCAGGAAAGCCGGGGCGTCCACTTCAGAAACGATTTCCCTGAAACCGATGATGAGCACTTTAAAAAACATATCGAAGTAGTAAGATGACGAACTTTGTAAGATTTTTACCACGCCCTGATTAGGTTTTTTCTTCTATATCCCTCACAAGATATGCCGCTGTACTATAGAAATGTACAGCGTTTGGGCATATTAAAATTCAGTGGTAATATTAGGTATCGTGATTGCCGTGCAGATATTTCGCATCAAGTTTATCTTTTTCACGGCCTGTTGATTCCTCAAAACTTTCATAGTAATATTATATCACAACTTTAAAGGTGGGGTGGACAACAAAACGCACTTTTGCTATAATAAATCGTAGTTGATAATGGAATAATAAAAAGTAAATAACCGATTAAAAGAGTGGGTCGGGCGACCGCCCCTGCTGCTTCGCTTTTGCCAAGCAAAACGGCGGGGGAGGAAAGTCCGGGCAGGACAGGGCACGGTGGTGGCTAACGGCCACCCGGGGTGACCCGCGGGAAAGTGCCACAGAAAATACACAGCCGATCCTGAATTCACTTTGTGAGTTCGGGAGGCAATGGTGAAATGGTGCGGTAAGAGCGCACCGCGGCGATGGTGACATCGCCGGCAGGGCAAACCCCACCGCCTGCAAGACCAAGTGGCCGGTTACTCGGCCCGGGTATGAGCGGTTAAGCTTACCGCTCAGCCGGCGGGTAGGTCGCTTCCTGCATCTGTTCAGAGTGCAAGCTCGAATGGGTGCCGGAGAGCCGGCTGGTGACAGCCGGTCAAGATAAATGGTCGCCGTTCGCCGTTATCGGCGAAATACAGAACTCGGCTTACTGGCCCGCTCTTTTTTTGGCTTGATTTGTTGTGTTTCAATCATGTGCGCAAATGCGCCCAGGCGGATTTTCACTATTGCAATATCCCCTTTAACAACGAGCTGGATTTTGCCTTTGTCAAAATTAATGTGATCGAATTCAACACCTCCGGCCTGGCTCAGTCTCGATGCAAGGACGGGTGACCTGTCCAGTTCACGCAAAATCACATCGAATGTCTGATTTATGAGCATCCTGCAAATATCGATTGTTTTACTTCCCTGGTCGGGGGTATCCGGATCGTCGCGAAGCTCATTCATGTCCTTGCGAAGATAATTTAATATGTTCCGGAGTATTTCAATTCTTCTCGCGTTATCGCTCGTGCCGGGGTCCGCAAACACTTCTTTTTCCAATTCTACTTCGCAGTCGAACCGAAGGCCCTGGTTGGGTTCGAATTGAATACTTTTAGTCTTGTCATCAACAACGAAGAAATACTTACGAACTACATTCAGCTCATTTTCACTGAAAGTAACCATATTAAACCAGGTTTGATATCCGTCTTCGCTTTGTCCTGCTGAGACGACGACGTCTTCACTGTGGCTAATCATCTCAGCCGCCGCTAAGTCGGCTTGCGAGTCATCATTCAGTCTTTGAATCATAGGCACTGCGTTTTGAATGATGCTTTGCTTTACTACTATCCGGTCATAGGGGGCCGAAAGCCTCGCCTGGCGGGAGCGATGCTTGGCCTTCGTCCATGGACTTACGGTGGAGCAGCCCGCCTGAAAAGCGACCAGAACCAAAGCGGAGAAAATACAAATATAAACCGCCGATTTAAGATTCGTCCTTCGTAGTAGTACTGCTACGGAGAATGGACGACTTGCAGTTTTCGATTTGTCCGTCGCGAATCGGCGGTCAGCCGTCTTGATTTGCTTTGATTTTATCCGTACCATGACATCTTCCCTCTGGTCTTTCGTACGTGCGGCGAACAAGGATTAACGAAACAAGCTTGTTGCTTTTAGACTTGTTTCGAATCAATCCACTTCATCATGTCGCGCAGTTTTCGCCCGACCGTTTCCAGTTGACTGTTGTGGTCTTTTTGGTAAAGGGCATTGAAGTTTTTAAGTCCTGACTGGTATTCGTTGACCCATTCTTTGGCGAACTCGCCTGATGTAACTTCCGACAGTATCTTTTTCATTTCGGCTTTGGTTTGGTCGGGGATAATTCTCGGCCCGCGGGTCAGGTCGCCGTATTCGGCGGTATTGGAGATGCTGTACCGCATATAGCTCATTCCGCCCTCGTACATAAGGTCAACAATCAGTTTTACTTCGTGCATACATTCGAAGTAGGCGATTTCTGGTTGATATCCTGCTTCTACCAGCGTCTCGAAGCCGGCTTTGATAAGCGCCGTCAGGCCGCCGCAAAGGACACACTGCTCACCGAACAAGTCCGTTTCGGTTTCTTCTTTGTACGTTGTTTCGATGATCCCCGCGCGGGCGCCGCCTATTCCGTTTGCCCAGGCCAGGGCAATTTGTTTGGCGTCGCCGGTTGCGTCCTGCTCGACGGCTATAAGGTTCGGCACACCACCGCCTTTTTCGAATTCGCTGCGAACCAGGTGTCCGGGCCCCTTCGGAGCAATCATCACGATGTTAACAGTCTCCGGCGGCACAATATACTTAAAGTGAATGTTAAAGCCGTGACAAAAACCGAGTGTCTGTCCCGCCATTAAATTGGGAGCAATTGCATCGGCATACACTTTCGCCTGAACCTCGTCCGGAAGGGTTACGATAATAAGCGTCGCGCCGTCCATGGCCGTCTTTATATCGGTCGGAGCGAAACCGTGCTTGGTCGCCAGCTTAAAGTTGTCCGTACCTGCCAGCTCGGCCACAGACACCTCTATCCCGCTGTCGCGAAGATTCAGACTGTGAGCATGACCCTGACTGCCATAACCAATTACCGCTACTTTTTTACCCTTTAATGCATCTATCGGAGCGTCTTTTTCATAATAGATTTTTGCTGCCATAACGTCAATTCTCCTAACACTTTTTGTATTTTTAAAATTATTGTCCCTTTGATTCCTGCATTTGAACCTCTTGAAAAATCCAAAATCCGGCTCGATTTTGGCCGAACTGTAAGTCGTGCATTCAACTGCCGGATTTAGAACCTGCGTATTATAGTAAAAGCTGCCGATTAGGCAAGAAATTTATAGGCGTGCCAATTTCGCGTTCGCATCCTGCCTGTGGCCTGCCGGGATGCGAATTACGGTTCGATTTTTGCATATCGCGGCATTGCTATTGTCCCGGTTCTTGCCACGCTTTTAATCCCGTAAGGCTTGCACACGTTGATGAATGCTTCGATCTTGGTCTCAGGCCCGCTGATTTCGACCATGACAAACTTTTGGCCGATATCGACAACTTTGCCCTTAAACATTTCTATCAGCGATAAGATTTCAGACCGCTTTTCAGGCGGCGCCGAAATGGCAATAAGCATCAGGTCACGCGCTACCACCGGCTTGCCGACAAAATCCTGGACCTTGACAACCGGAACAATCCTGGCTAATTGTTTCCGGACCTGTTCGAGTACCCTGTCGTCGCCGACAACGACAATCGTCATCCGGCTAAGCTGCGGGTCTTCGGTCCGCCCGACAACCAGAGAATCGATATTAAACGCCCGGGCCGCGAACATCCCCGCAACATGGGCCAGAACACCAGGCTTGTTTTCAACCAATGCACTTATTATATGCTTCATTTTTCATCCAGCTTTCTTAACCTAAAATCAGATTAACCTTTCCAGTATATCAAGCCCGCTCATCTCGTCGATGCTTTTGCCCGCCGGAACCATCGGCCATACATTTTCTTCGCTCTCGACTCTAAAGTCAACAACGCAGGGCATCTTTTCGGTCAACATTTGCTTTACCGCTTTGGGGACATCGGTTTTTTTATCGACGGTTATCCCGACCGCACCCAGGGCGCGTGCAACGGTTGCATAATCAGGATTGGACAGATAGCTTTTGGAATAACGCTTGCCATAGAAAAGCTCCTGCCACTGACGAACCATTCCCATGTAACCGTTGTTCAGGATGCAGACCTTGATTGGCAGCTTATGTTCGACCGCCGTCGAAAGCTCCGTCATTGTCATATTGAAACTGTGGTCGCCGTCAATATCAACAACTGTGGTGTCGGGTTTGGCTATCTGTGAACCTATCGCGGCCGGAAGGCCAAAACCCATCGTCCCCAGTCCGCCGGAGCTTATGAGCTGTCTCGGCCTGATGAATTTGTAAAATTGGGCCGCCCACATCTGGTTTTGTCCGACACCCGTCGTAACGATTGCGCTGTTTTTGGTCTGACGGCAAATCTCCTCGATAACGTACTGCGGCTTAATCGAACTTGAATTCTGGTCATACCGAAAGGCAAACTTCTCTTTCCACTCGGCGATTTTTTTGAACCATCTTTTTCTATCGTGGTGTTCGACTTCCTTAACCAGCTCGCCGAGGATGACTTTGGCATCGCCCACGACGGGAATATCAACGCTGACATTCTTCGATATGCTCGTAGGGTCGATATCGATATGTATTATCTTTGCGTGCGGAGCGAACGTTTCGATTTTGCCCGTAACCCGGTCGTCAAACCGCGCACCGACGGCAATAAGCAAATCGCACTCCTGAACAGCATAATTCGCATACGCAGAGCCGTGCATCCCGAGCATATCAAGAGATTCCGGTTTTCTCTGGTCATAACTGCCCAGTCCCAGCAGTGTCATTGTTACCGGCAGATGCGCTTTTTCAGCCAATTCTCTAAGCTCCTTGCTTGCGTTGGCTGCTATGACACCGCCGCCGACGTAAAGCACCGGCTGCCTGGATTTATTTATTGCCTTGGCGGCCGTGGATATCTGCCGTGCATGTCCCTCGCTGCGGACCCGGTAACCGGGAAGCTTCATCTCCTTTGAGCTATCGGTACGGTGCTTATTGACCGCAACATCAACGGGTATATCGATAAGGACCGGGCCCGGCCTGCCGGTCGAGGCAATATGAAACGCCTCCCGAATCGTGCGGGCGAGGTCTTTGATGTCCTTGACAATGCAGTTATATTTTGTAACGGGACGGGTAATGCCGGTAGTATCGGCCTCCTGGAATGCATCGTTCCCGATAAGCTCCGTGCGGACCTGTCCGGTCAGGGCAACCAGCGGCACCGAATCCATATTCGCCGTAGCAAGGCCCGTAACCAGGTTGCACGCGCCGGGCCCGCTGGTCGCTATCATGACGCCGACCTTTCCGCTGGCGCGGGCGTATGCATCGGCCATATGGCAGCCGCCCTGTTCGTGACGCGGGACAATAAAATGAATCGGCGCATCATATAACTTGTCGAACAAAGGCAGCACCACACCGCCGGTATATCCGAATATCGTATCGGCGCCCTGTTCGATGAGCGTATCGACGATGATTTGTGCGCCTGTTTTAGTAGTGGATTTTGTGGCACGGCCATCTTGGCCGTGTTCAGGGGCTTCATGCCCGTGCCGCTGACCGGCCGACGTGCGGGATTTGGACTTCATTTCTTTTTTCCTTTCCTGACAAACACTGCGGGCTGACATCTTGAACTCCATACACCCGGACAAGATGAAAACCCTTTTGTTATTCCGGCGGCTCACCGTACCTTGCGGCAGCCTTCAATTATGGCTCTTACGGGCCCCTCCGGTGAGCCAGCCGTTTCCTCCCGGAATCGACCGAATCATCCGAAGATACGAAACCCTGCCATAATCCCGTAACTATCCCATACTGGGAAGTCTCAGGGTCGTATTTGCCTGTTTTCAAACAAATACGAGGCCATTATACAACAACCATCCACTTCTGTCAATTATTTTCGGCGTTTTCTATGGCCGCCAATAAAGATTTTTCCTCTTTTACCGTGGCACGGGCATCACGTGGCACGGGCATCCTGCCCGTGTTTACAGCCTTCCAGGCCGTGCCTCCTACATTTTCACCCCCTTTGCATAAAAATAGCTGGCCAAAACCGGAATTGCTGATATAATGATACCGCTTATAAAATTTATTGGAGATTTGTTATGTGTGAAAATTGCGGTTGTACCGAAGCTAACACCGAACAGACTATGGAAGAAAAGGTCCAGGACACAATCGAGGCCATTCGGGAAAGCCTTAAAAGCCACGGCGGCGACGTTGAGCTGGTCGCAATTGACCCCGACAACACCGTCAAAGTTCGCCTCCAGGGGGCCTGCCAGGGCTGCCCCGGCGCTACCATGACGATGAAATTGGGAATCGAAAGAATCCTAAAGGAAAAAGTCCCTGAAATAAAAGAAGTAGTCGCCGTAGATTAACAATCCCAGGCGTACCCTTATTATTTTAGGGGCGGTTCGCGACTTGTGCCATAGGTAACCGCCCACATGTGATTTACGGATTTTCCGTTACGTCTGGATTTTCTTAGCTATTCTTTTTAGAGCGGCCTCTTGCCCCACCAATTATTCTACATTTCTACCTGCGGTTCGCTCCGTTTTAAATCACTCCACCGATTCGCGTTTGCGTGAAAGTACGATGCTCATGCTGGCCTCCAGTAGAAATGCTCTTATACCCTTTTTCCTTTTAACTTTTTCCTTTTGCTTTTCTGTCTTTTCTCTGTTATCCTCTACCCCTAAATGCGTATGGCGGACATCTTGTTAGATATTGCGGTAGTTTAAATTAGCGTAATAAGTTAGGTGATATTGAATGAATGCTAAACAACATGCATGTTTGGGAGTTATAGCTGGTGGGGGCTATACTTTTGTTAAGTATCTCTGGGAAAAATCAAATGACCCAAACACGAATTTTCCTTGGGGGCGACTTGTAATAAATATGGGCTTGGGCTTAACCTTTGCTTCACTCCCTGATTGGATAGAACCCGCAACAAATCCCAATCATAGGAAGTTTTTCCACAGCCTTTCTACAGCTGGATTAGTTGGCTATGGAATGTTTGGCAAACACACTCGCAATTTAGATGTCAATTTGCAAGATTCTGTCAGAGCGATTGGATTGTCTTACCTTTGTCATCTTGCTGCCGACGCGACAACTCCAAAATCGTTACCACTAATACATCCTAAGATCGTATAAGTAAATAATCGAGCGAATTGCATATGAAATTACTGGTGAGTCGGTTGCTAAGTTGTAGAATATATTATCTGATAAAATGCGTAAATCTCTTTTAATTTCGAGCAATTATTAGATAATGTAAATGATTTGAGTATTCTGGAAAACAGGAGATATGAATGTACGTAACAAAATTATCACTCAGTAATTTCAAATGCTTTGAGAAGGTGGACGCACCTTTATCCAAAATAACGCTGTTAACCGGGTCGAATAGTAGCGGTAAGAGTTCATTTCTATCTGGTCTCTTGGGACCGCTTCAATCAAAGATGTTCCCATTTTACCTATCTCCTAACGGAAAATACGCAAACATGGGAGACTACAAGGGAATGGTTTTTAAGAATCTTATTGGTAGACGCATTGGTATTGATATTTCTGTAGCTGGCAAAGCTGGTAAAAATAAATGCAACTTTAACACTGAATGGGTATCTGAAAAACGAACGAAAATGCCAAGGCTGAATCGATTGAAAGTTACAAGCTCTATTGCAACAATAGGAATCTCAACTGATAAGACTGGTAAGAATTATATTTTTAATTTCAAGTATGATCCTAAAAAACTGGGAGGTAGTTCAGCAGAAATGTTTAAGGCTTTTAAACCGATATTATCATTTCTTCAAAAAACTGTTGATAAGGCTCCCTCAAGTAAAAAAAGCAAGATGCTTGAGCTTTCCCCTCTAAAACCTCACAACATAAAGAACCGGAGATTTAAAATACTTGATAACATCATAGAACAATTACCTTTTCTGCCGCCTTTTCCATACTTCAAGCAATCAGATATGAACTTTATTTCATCCTTCAGGCTTCAGCCTGAAAGAACATACTATCAAAAGTCAAAAGCAGGCGAAAAAGTTGGTAAGTATGGAGAAAATTATATCGACCAAATTCTGGAATGGGAAAGCCAGAAAAGCAGTGAGTTTGGGGAGCTCAACTCGAGCCTACGAAACCTTAACTTGTTGTATTCCATCAAATCGAAGCAATTATACGGTGGCCGTTTCGAGTTACGTGTCAAAATGCAGAATAAAGGTATATGGGCTGTGCTTTCTGATGTTGGCTTTGGAATCAGCCAATTTCTGCCAATCATTGTTGCGGACCTTCAGCTTGGAACAAATTCAACCCTATTTCTAGCTCAACCAGAAATTCACCTGCATCCATGTGTTCAAGCAGCTTTAGGCGACTATCTTGTCAAACAGGTTAATAAGAACGCTAAGAGATATCTAGTCGAAACTCACAGTGAATACCTTCTAAATCGTATCAGATTGGCTGTTGTCAAAGGGCACCTCAAACCTAGCGACCTTTCTATCTATTATTTCGAAAACTCCGTAGTGGGAACTCAAACCTATGAGATTAAATTTACCAAGGATGGTCAAATTGAAGGCGCACCTAAATCATTCTTTGAAACTTACATGATGGACGTCATGAATATCGCACTCAATACTAAGTAGCAGCTTGGAGTAGGTATGTCTAAGGACATTTTCATTGACCATAACGTTGCAAAAAATTTTTCTAATCCTCTCGATAAAGAATATAAGAAGTTGGTTAAATGGCTTATTAGATACGATGCAAGGAATCTATCCAATAATGCGTATCTCGTTGTGTCAAATAAGCTAATAGTCGAATACTGCACCTCTCCTGGTCACCCTCACTCTTCAACGAATATAATAATCATAATTGATATATTTACGAAACAAGGGCGTCTAAACAAAATTAGTAATAGAGACATTAAAAATTTCCAACGTAAATACTTTAAGAGGCATATTGTCCGGAGGTTCTCAAGTAATCCACCTGACTGGGAACATATTCCAGTTGTGATGCTTTCGGATCGAAAGTATGCCTTGAGTCGTGACGCCGGGTTTCGTAACGACGTCAACAATTTTCCGGGTTTTTCTGCTTTAGCGGCCAAACGCCCACAAGACATTCCGTATGACCAATAGTTTTGTTTCAACGGAGTGATGGTGTTATACCTCCCAGAAAACTAAGAAGAACTAGGGACAGCCATATTTCTCCTAAATAACAAATCCAGGATGTCTCGCTCACCAATCTAAAGAATAATTACACTCACTACTGTCCGGTTGTAACTGTTTCAACTAAAAGAAGTTAAAAAAACAGTTATTGTAATTTTGTAAAAATACGCCTTAAAACTTAATTAAACACGGATTTCAAGAAAAACAAAAAGTAAACATTTTGCTCCAATTAGAATTTGAATCGCTGTTTTTCGTTCGAAAAAACAGTTAAACTCAAAAGCGATTTCAAATCGGTTACGTTAAGTTTTCTTTGTAACGTAATATATTTAAAGTACTTATAAAAAACTTTCAATCCGTTAAACGGACAGTAGTGAATTACACTATTGATATGAAACTTTCAAGGAAAATAGGTAATATTGCTTCTATTTTTTAGTTGAGAATGCTCAAAAACAACCCAAAATCCCTCTTAATGTGCTGCCTGCGGTTCGGCTCGAAGCCGCATTTCTACCTGCGGTTCGCACTACTTATTATCACTCCGCCGCTTCGCGTCTGCGTGATTGTATGATGCTCTTGCTGGCCTTCAGTAGAAATGCTACATAACTAATCATTCCTTCGAAAGCTCCGAATTCTTAAATAATCAATAATCCATAATCAATAATCATTTGAACGCTGGCCTGCCTTTAGCTTGTCCCCGGTGTGTGCTTACTTGTTTTTCTGCCGGGGAGCTAAGCACAATCAACCGACAAAAACCAATCAGCCCCATCCCCACAACACCAAACATAATCTTTCTCCACCCCCACTCTTCAATCTACCCCAACACCCCTAATCACCTCTCCCCCAGCGACCCCACCCCACCTAACCATTCCCCACCACCACACGTCGCAACGTCCTATAATATTTATTGCTTACCACAATTGCCTATCTTGCCCAATCCAACATAATGTTAACTTGTTAAAAAGTGTCGATTTCATGCGATTTTCTGCATTTTTCGACAAAAAACGCTGGTAATTTTTGACAAATTTCAAAATTTCTAAAAAAATTTTTACCTCTTCATCCATAAGCACTTAGCTAACTCCAACCACCCGAAAATCCCCGAATTTTCGTATCAAACGTGCAGGTACATCTAATTATAGAGGGACTACTTTTTTCCCTTGTAAGTTATGGTCAAGATATGAAACATGAATCATTAAAAATGAATCTTCAATCGTTAAAAAGGCAGGTAAATAATCAAAAAGGTTGGTTAATCAAAGGAAAAAGTACGAAAATTGCTCCTGCTTGTATGCAAAACAAACCCAATTTTAAAAACATTAAAATTGACATAAGCTCTTTTAAGACAAGTAAATGCGAAATTTTACCCGCCTGGCGGGGCGAAAAAACAAACCCAATCAAACCCAATTCAAAGCCAATCCCCGAAAGGGCCAAAATGAACGCAAGAAATGCTATAACAATGAATTACAAAGGTTTTCCCCGCTTACCGGAGTACAAAAACAAACCCAAACAAAGCCAATTCAAACCCAACTGGAGCAAAGCGCAAGTCCTGAGCGTAGTCGAAGGATCATCAAACCCAATCAAAGCTAATTTCGAAGGATCAAATCAGATGTTCAGAAACCTTGTCGAAATTTGGTTTTTCGATCACTCCTCTTTCGGTAACGATAGCTGCAATGTCCTTCGCCTCGGTTACATCAAAAGCAGGATTGTAAATATCAACACCTTCCGGCGCGGTTGGTTTTTCGCCGAAGGAAGCCACTTCATCAGAAGACCTCTGTTCGATCGGTATTTCGGAGCCACTTTTTATATCCAAATCGAAAGTGCTCGACGGCGCCGCAATATAAAACGGCACATCGTGCTCTCTGGCGAGAATACTCAGGCTGTAAGTGCCTATCTTATTCGCAGCATCGCCATTTGCCGCAATCCTGTCGGCCCCGGTTATAACCGCGTTGACCTTTCCCTGCTTCATCAGCCAACCGGCCATATTGTCGCATATAAGAGTAACATCAATTCCCGCCTGTTTCAGCTCCCATGCCGTCAGTCGGGCGCCCTGCAGCAACGGCCGGGTCTCATCGGCATAAACCTTGAACTTCTTGCCGTTATTGTGGGCTTCAAACATCAGCGACAAGGCCGTGCCCTGTCCGGCTGTCGCAAGCGCCCCTGCGTTGCAGTGCGTCAAAATGCCGGAGCCGTCCTTTATAAACTTTTGGCCGTTCTGCCCAATCCGCCTGCACATG